>WNFJ01173584.1_pt2 | contig 23268 bp, 23 predicted proteins | sample 5400461 | NCBI WGS metagenome assembly WNFJ01 (sample SAMN13153349, study PRJNA577476) | soil metagenome | isolation source: 115 cm saprolite on Douglas fir-dominated hillslope | place: USA:California | collected 2013-09-17
TCGATCTTTACCCGTTTGGCTCGGCCGAGATCGCGAAGCTTCAGCCCGTCGAGCTTCACGCCCAGCTCGTCGCTCGCGACCTGACCGCCTGTGAGCGTGGCGATGTCCTTGAGCATGTCCTTGCGACGGTCGCCGAAACCGGGAGCCTTCACCGCGCACACCTTGAGAAGCCCTCGCAGCTTGTTCACGACCAACGTCGCGAGCGCCTCGCCTTCCACGTCCTCGGCGATCACAAGAAGGGGCCTACCCTCCTTGGCGACCTGCTCGAGAAGAGGCAATAAATCTTGAAGGCTCGAGATTTTCTTGTCGCTGATGAGGATGCCCGGATCCTCGAGCTCAGCGATCATTTTCTCAGGGTTGGTGACGAAGTAGGGCGACAAGTAGCCGCGGTCGAACTGCATTCCTTCGACCACGTCGAGCGACGATTCGGTCCCTTTGGCCTCCTCGACTGTGATGACGCCTTCCTTGCCTACTTTTTCCATCGCGTCGGCGAGCATGTTGCCGATGGTCGTGTCGCCGTTGGCGCTGATTGCGCCCACCTGGGCGATGGTCGACTTCTCCTTCGACGGAGTCGAAAGCTTCTTGACCTCGGCGACTACGCTCGCCACAGCCGCGTCAATGCCCCTCTTGAGCTCCATGGGGCTTGCGCCCGCCTCGACGAGCTTGATGCCCTCGGAGAAAATGCATTGCGCCAAGACGGTCGCGGTGGTCGTTCCATCGCCCGCCTTGTCGCTCGTCTTCGACGCGACCTCGCGCACCATTTGTGCGCCCATGTTTTCGAACTTGTCGAAAAGCTCGATTTCCTTGGCGACCGTCACACCGTCCTTGGTGATGACCGGCGAGCCGTAGCTCTTTTCGATGACGACGTTTCGGCCGCGCGGACCGAGCGTCACCCTAACTGCGTTGGCGAGGGAATTTACCCCGTGCAGAATTGCGTGGCGTGCGTTGCGGCTGTAGGCGATTTGTTTGGCGGCCATTGGATTGTCCCTGTTAGTTCATGATCGCCAGCACGTCGTCCTCGTTGAGGATCACGTGTTCGACGCCGTCGATCTTCACTTCGTTGCCGGAGTACTTCCCGAAGAGGATTCGGTCGCCGCTCTTGACGGAGGGCGGTCGCACTTTGCCGTTCTTCATGACCTTGCCGCTGCCGACGGCGACGACCATGCCTTCGGCGGGTTTCTCCTTGGCCGTATCCGGGATGATGATGCCCCCTTTGGTCTTCTCCTCTTGCTCAATGCGCTTCACCACAAGGCGGTCGGCCAGCGGACGAATCTTCATGGACGTAAACCTCCGTTGCACGACGGCCCCCCCAACCGGGCTGGACTCGCCGCGTTTTGGCACTCGCATGGGGCGAGCGCTAGTCGCGCGGAAGCTAAGCCTTTGTGCGCCGAGGTCAAGGGGGCAACGCAACCGTGCGACCTCGACGAGGCGCCCTTGACAAGAAAGCGCGCGCGAATAGTGTTCGCGCTCCCGCGTGCGGCAAGCGTCTCGCGGTGGCGAGATGTGCTATTTTGCTCCTTCTTTCAGCAACTTGGGGGATCGTCCAACGGCAGGACAGCGGATTCTGGCTCCGCTTATCAAGGTTCGAATCCTTGTCCCCCAGCTGGCGCGCCAAAAGCGCGCGTCGTGCACAGAGCGTAACTCGGGCCCCATCGTCTAGCGGTTAGGACACCGGCCTCTCACGTCGGTAACACGGGTTCAATTCCCGTTGGGGTCGCCAGCGTCCCTCCCTTCATTGCGAGGCTCCTTGCGATGCTCGCGACTCCGTGGCGATGTCGAATAGGTCGCGGATGTTGAGACGCCGTCCTCGGGGGGCGGAACGCGTAGCAATATCTCGGCGCCTTCGGCGCGCTCGAGGAGCCCAAGAAGAAGAGTGCCGAGAGTGGGCACGAACGGCGCTCTGAGCTAACCTCGAGACTGTGGCGCCGCGTACCAAGCCCGCACTGCCCCCGCTCAGCCGCGAGGACGAAGAGCGCCTCGTGCACGCCGTCCAGCAGGCCGCCGACGGTCAGACCCTTGTCCTCACGGAGGAGGAAGTCCGCACCTACGCTGAGACCGGTGTCCTCCCCGGGCGCGTCGAGCATTGGGCCGCATCCCGGCGCTGAATCCAGATTACGTCGAGGCCCTCGGGCGCCTTGGAATCGCTCCTGGCTCCACCGCAGCGAAGGCGGTCGCGCGGGTCCTGCGAGGGGTCGTGGCGGCCGAAGAGCTTCCCCTGCCCAACGACGAAGAGCGGCCCTTGCCCCGCGTAGTCATCGGACTTTCCGGACGTCGCGTCGTTAGCGCATACGCGCGTGACATACCGGGCCAGCGGTTGCGGCTCTGGTATCTCCCACACGGCGCGCGAGTCGAGTTTGTGCTCGTAACGCGCGCCTGATTCGATACTGCCGGGCGCTCAACCAATCGCCGTACGAGAACTCAAGCAACGAGCACGATCGGCAGCAAAAGCGCCTCCAAATGCTGGCAAACACTCAGGTTCACCATACGCTGTGACCCCTTGGACTAGCATCCGCCCGGACACCGCATTCTAGATGGCTCAGTCAAGTCGCTTAGCGATCCCAGGGATTGCCTTGGGGGTTTCGGGGATGGCGTTGGCTTCCGCCATTCTTGGCGGCGGCTGCTCGTCGGGCGCGGATAGTGTCAGCGGCGCCTCGAGCGGCGCCGCAACCACCGGCGCCGACGGCAGCGCCGCGGACACTGGTCGAACCACCGGAGCCCAAGGTTCAGGGATCCCCGGTGGTTCTTCCGGCGCCAGCGGTTCCTCGAGCGCCAGCGGCAGCGCCGGCGCTGATGATGGAGGAGCGACGATGGGCGCGAACGCGCAGCAGAGATTGGACGCGGGCACGTCCGACGCGCTGGCCCCTGCAGACGGCGGCGCACCGCCTTACCCGGCCCGAAGGAGCTCGGCGGAAGTGTTGATCGTGTACAACGCAAACAGCCCGATCTCCACGGCGGTAGCCAAGGACTACGCGCAAAAGCGAAAGGTGACGAACCTCCTCTCGGTCCAATGCGCGGATTCGGCGGTAAATTCGAGCAACGAAACGATCGCCCTGTCCGACTACACCGCGAACATTGCAAGCCCCATCAGCCAGTACCTCCAAAGCCACAGCAACATCCAATTCATCGTACTGACGAAGGGCATCCCAATTCGAATCAACGGCGCAGTGAGCGGATGTTGCGCGAACTCAACGAGCTCTCCGGGCCAACCGTCGCTCGATAGCTATTTGGCCGCCATCGACTATCCAAGCCGCGCCGATACGAAGAAGATCGGAATCACGGGGTCAGGGACCATCGGCTCAGGCTGGCTCAATCGATATTGGAACGCGAGTGTACCCTTTACGCACGCGCAGTTCGGCGGATACCTCGTCACTCGGCTCGACGGATACACTCAGGCCGACGCCCAGTCGTTGGTGACTCGAGCACTGGCCGCGGAACAGGGCGGCGGCACGGGCAAAGTGCTGTTCGACGTTCCCCAGCCGTTCGGATTGGGCGACAAGGCAACGCACCCCTCGGCGGTCACTGGGACGATCCCGGCAGAGTCGAGCTACGATACGTGGAATGCCGACATGCTCCATGGCCACGATCTGATGGAGGCTACGGGCATTCCGAACGAGCTCGATTTGGCAACGTCGTTCATCGGCGGTCGTTCGAACTTGGCGGGATATTTTTCTTGGGGAAGCAACGACCCATTCTTCAATAGCTCGGCCTATCAGTCCCTTTCGTTCGCACCCGGGTCGATGGCCGATACGGCGGTCTCGACCAGTGGTCGAACATTCTTGCCGACCGCCGTCGTCGATCTGATCGCCCACGGGCTGACGTCGGGCAAGGGATACGTCGGTGAGCCCCTACTGCAGGCAATAGCTTCTCCCGCGATCGCGTTGGCTCGCTACTATTCCGGGTATTCGATGGCGGAAAGCTTATACGCCGCTTCCCGATTCGTCGGCTGGGAGGACGTGATTGTCGGCGATCCCCTCTGCACCCCGCATTCGGGCTCGCGCGTCGTCGTGCCCATTCCGGCGAGCAACTACGACAGCTCGTCCGCGGGAGTCCAGAAGGAAGCTTGCGCCGAAGGTGGATCGGACGTCGGGCAGATCGGCGGCGGCTCGTACACCATGTACAAAGCGGTTCCTTTGACGGGCGCCTCAACCCTTGCGGTTAGAGTTGCGAGCGGGGGCGCCGGAGGCAACGTCGAACTCCATATCGACGGCACTACGGGAGCGCAGCTCGGAACGTGCGCCGTTCCAGTCACGGGCGGCTGGCAAACCTGGAGCACGCAAACGTGTGCCCTCAGCGGCGCAAACGGAGTTCACGACGTCTATCTGGTCTATACCGGAAGCGGTTCCGGCCTGTTCAGCATGCAGTGGTTGGCATTGCGATAGGCGATCGAGACCGTGACCGAAAATTGCCTCGGTAACGCGAGGAGTCCGCACGTCGAGGGGTCGACGCACCCGTTGCCACTCCGCGGACGCCCGAATCCCCCGAACTCGAACTGCTTTGGATTCCCGGGATGACCGCTTCCCCGCAACTCGAGGGCCTTCCGGTTCTGGGGATGACCGCTTCCCCGCAACTCGAGGGCCTTCCGGTTCTGGGGATGACCGCTTCCCCGCAACTCGAAAGGGTTGGGACTGCGTCCGGAGGCCTTGCGGTTGCAGGGATGACCGCTTCCCCGCAACTCGAAAGGGTTTGGGTTTTGGGGATCCTCGGATCCCCAAAATGGGGAGACCGTTGCATGGTGGGAAAAGCGCCTTCCCCGAGCTCCGAGCGAGATACGACGGCTCACTGCCATGGCTCAACTGAGAAACTCCAACGACAGACGAAGGTCCACGAGCTCCTCAGGGGAGTAAAGAAGCATTGGATGGACGTGCAGCCGGTTGACCTTGCAAGAAAGACGTATACGCCGAAAGAACTCGTTGCCCGCTTGCAGCGGACAACGTTTCACGCCGAGCAGTTGTGGCGCAACGAGCAGCGCCGGGAACACCGTTCGCGACTGCCAGAGGATCAACATGATCGAGGTCGCCAACAAGACGCGGCTCGCAAAGCCCGAGAACAGATCCGAATCCTGTTGCGCCTTCGAGTGTGCCTACAATAGCTCTGGTGAGATATAGCGTGTGTGCTATATATAGAGCGTCGATGCCCATCGTAACGGCGGGCGACTTCGAATGGGACGACACAGGTACCAGGAAGAGCGCGCTCGTTGAGCGCAGCGCAGGCGCGATGCCGGCTGTGGAGCGGCTACACGCCCGCGGCCGAGGCCGCAACGCGCATCGGCGTCTTGAGCTGCCGCTTGCGGGTGTTCGCAAGGCTGCAGGTAAGACGCAGGTTCAAGTAGCTGAGGCGATCGGCATGGCTCAGGGCGACGTCTCGCGCCTCGAGGACCAAGATGACATGAAACTCTCGACGCTTCGCCGCTATGCCGAGGCCCTCGGCGCACGCGTGGATGTGGCCTTCGATATCCCAACGGCGCGCGCGTCCACTTAGCAGTGAAGCGATGAGCCAAGACCCCCCAGCATCGCCAAGATTCAGCGTGATACTGCGGCGATGGGCGGGAATGCGGTCATCGTGTTGGATCACTCGAAAAACCAAATGGCCGACCACACGACGGGAATGGCCATTCGGTGCAAGGCCCCCGCGTCCTAAGGGGCGGCCCGCCAGGGTCCTCGCGCAGGAGCTCCTGTGCGGGTGCGCATGAATCGCCGCGCCGCCTTTGCGATTCTCGAAAGCGCGTCTCCTGCGGACGGCTTTGCTTCGGTCGCCTTGGACGTGACCTGCAGTTCCGACCAGGGGCCACTCCCCGCACCACGGACGTGGGGGTATACCGCGTCGGCGGGACAGGTCACTCTGTTGATTCCGCAGGGCGGCGGCCTCCGAGTCGACGCCTTTCGGTTGCAATGAAACCGATTCATCCCAGGCACTTGTGTAGTCTGGCGTTGGTGCCCTCCCCTATTTGTATTCGCGCAATCGTGCTTGGCGTCTTCGTCTTGGCTTGTGCCTGCTCGACGTCGACAGGTGCGCCCGCGGGTGCACCGGATGCGAGCGATTGGAGCGCGACGTGCACGCCCTATTGCGACAACGCCAAGAGTAGCTGCGGGGAAGCGGTCGATGTCTGTTCGGCGGTCTGTAGGTCCTTTCTCTCAGGCCCGTGCTCTTCTCAATGGAAAGCCGTGATGGAATGCGGCGCGAGGACCACTCTGACTTGCGACGATGCCGGTGGTGCTTACGCGCACCCGTACCATTGCATCGCGCAGCTCGGCAGTGCCGGAGACTGCGTGTTCCCCCACGACGCGGGGGGACACGACTGATTTCCCGGCGCGCCGTACGACGCCTAGGCACACTGGTCATTGAGGGTCTCGCCGACAACGACACCATCGAAACAGAACGCTGCATGCTGTGGGTCACGGTAGCGGCCCGCAATAGCGCCGTTTTGATGCTGTTTTTCAGCGGCATCGCGCTCTTGCCGACCCCTTTTGCCCGGGCATGACCGTTGCTGTGAGCCGTGCAGCGACGCGCGAGGCGCGACGCGGAGATCCACATGCGCGTGCAATTTTGTCTTCTCGGTCTACTCGTTACGGCTTGTGCAGCGAATCCGTCGGACCCGATTGTGGGTGCGTCGAGCATGGGAGGCTCGCCAAGCGGAGGTCGCTCTCAAAGCGGCGACTCCAACGGAGGCGGCTCGGGCGCCAGCGCGGCACCAGGCAGTGGCTCAAGCCAGAGCGGTAGGGCGACGCTCGGTCCCTCGGACTCTGCTTCGGGTTCCGGTTCGGCCGCTGGCTCGGGCGCAAGTTCTGATCCCGGTTCGGGTTCGGGCGCGGGCGCCGCCTCCGGCTCGAGCGCCGGCCCTCCCGGCACGGGCGGTCCCGGCGGCCTTTACCCGTGCCCGGTACCGACCGGCACCCCGTTCGTCGTGAGCACCGGCCAAGACCTGCAGAACGCCATGCGCAACGCGATGCCGGGAGACCTCATTTTGGTCGCCCCAGGCTCGTACACGGCGCCCGGAATCACTGTCCCTGTCCATAGCAACGGCGGCAGTGCCGTCGTGACATTCGAAGGAAAGAACGCCGGGACGATGGCGGCCCCCATCACCGTGGCGGCGCAGGATCCCTCGCACCCGCCGATTTTGAAGGGTCAGGGCAACGTAACGACCGTGGCATCCGGCGGCTACACGGTGCATATCAGTGGTCCCTATTGGAAGGTCCAGAACCTCATCATCACCGACGGTCAAAAAGGGATCATCCTCGACGGGTCGAGCAACAGCTACCTCTGCGGTCTCGAGGTCTTCGGCACCGGAGACGAGGCAATTCACATTCGCGACGGCAGCTCGTATTGCGTCGTCGAAGGCGTGCACCCGCATGACACCGGTCTAGCCCAGCCCGACTACAGCGAGGGCTTCTACGTCGGGTCGTTCTCGAACAGTCCCAGCTTCGATCCGGCCTGCCACGACAACATCATCAAGAAGTCTCTCTTGGGCCCGAACATCAAGAGCAAATACGTCAACTTTCAACCGGGAAGTTCGCACAACACCGTCGACGGTTGCGACTTCGACGGGACGGGCGCGCAAGGCGCCAACTCGGGATATTGCTTCGTCAGCAACAAGGGAAGCGGATCGGTTATAAAGAACAGCACGTTCCACCGTAACGGCAACGGCAACATCACCCAAGACGTCGCGGACGTCCTGGGTGGCAGCAGTACCCAGTCGAACAACAAGTCCTTTCCCTAGTTCCGCCCTTCACTCGCGCGGCGCGGTGTGGTGGGGGAAGCGCGGCCGCTCGGTCCCAGGTTTGTCGTTTGGGGCCCCGCCCCCCAACCCCCCCTCAGCCGAACTGGTCCAGGATTGGGTGTCTCGTTCGCGAAGCGGGCGTGCCTACGGTACATAAACGAGGTACCGGTTCGGACACCGCATGTTAGTCAGCGTGATCCTCGTCGCTCTGTCGCTGCCCGTGGTCGCCTGGGCGGCGTACCCCGCCACCTTGGCGATTCTTTCGCGCGCCCTACCTCCCCGTTCGTACGACCCGACGCCGAAAACCAAGTTCGACGTCATCGTTCCTGCACACAACGAGGAACTCGGCATTTCGTCGACGGTAACCAGCCTTCTCGGCATGGATTATCCGCCTCACATGCGCCGGATTGTCGTCGTTGCCGACAACTGTACGGACGCCACCGCGGCTCGGGCGGCCGAGGCGGGCGCCACAGTGCTTGAGCGCTTCGATGCTTTGCAGCGAGGAAAGGGCTACGCGCTGGCTTACGCATTTGAGCGGACGTTGGCCGACGGCGCGGCCGATGCGGTCGTGGTGGTCGACGCCGACACGACGGTGACCAAGAACCTGCTCGCAGCGTTCGACGCTCGCCTACGCAGCGGCGCCGCGGCAGTTCAAGCGGAGTACGGCGTGGCCAACCGCCAAGCGTCATGGCGCACCCGCCTGATGCACATCGGGTTTACGCTCTTCCATGACGTGCGCTCGCGGGCACGAGAGTGGCTTGGAGCCTCGGCGGGCCTTCGCGGCAACGGAATGGGATTCTCCACTTCGGTGCTCCGGGCGGTGCCCCATGATGCCTTCTCGATCGTCGAAGACGTGGAGTACGGTGTTCGCCTTGGACTGGCCGGCTATCGCGTGCACTACGCAGGAGATGCGACTGTCTTCGGCGAGATGGCCGCTTCGGAGGGCGCTGCGCGCAGCCAGCGAGACCGCTGGGAGCGAGGCCGCTGGGCGCTCGCGCGGCGCCACGCGCGGCCACTCTTGCTCGAAGGCATCCGTCGTCGGAGTTTGGTCCTGCTCGATCTGGCTGCGGACTTGCTCGTTCCGCCGCTCACCTACGTGGTCCTTGCAGCGCTCGCCGGAGTCGTCGCGTCGGGCGTCTTGGTGGGAGTCGGTCGAGCGGCCTGGTGGGCGCTTCTGCCTTGGTCTTTCGCTCTTTTCGCCGTGGCGCTCTACGTAGGCCGGGGCGTGTGGCTTGCCAAGGTTGGGCCTCGCGCCATCTTGGATCTTCTCTGGGCTCCCGCTTACATGCTTTGGAAAGTGGGGATTGCAATGCGCCGATCATCTGCGGCGCGCGGCGGAAAGTGGGTCCGCACCGCACGTGAAGGAGAAAAAGTTGATTAGTGGTCCGGCAGCTGTCGGAAAGTGGCAACGCGCTTGGCATGGCCTCGTGAAGGCGGTGCGCGAGGATCACGCAATGCTTCACCACTACGATGCGAAGTACGGGCCGGACGGTCGCGAGGACCGATCCTCGCTGGCTCGGGACTTGGTGTCCCGAATCGGCTTTCAAATGCTGGCCGCCTGCCGTGTCATGCGCTTCTGCGTCGACGCAGAGATTCCCCTGGCTCCGCGCGTCGCGTCTCGCCTCATTCGCCATACGTACGGGTCCGATGTGCATTGGGAGGCCCAGCTCGAGCCGGGAATCGTGTTTGTCCACGGGATGGGCATGGCGATCAGCCGGTCGGCGCGCGTGCAGCGTGGAGCCATTCTTTTCCAGAACGTTACGCTCGGCGTGGCCTTCGACTCCACCAGCGGGAGCACGGGAGCCCCTGTTGTCCAGCCGTCCGTGCACGTCGGTGCAGGCAGCACGCTGGTCGGGCCAATCACGATTGGGGCCAGGTCCAAGGTGACGGCAAATTGCTTCGTACGGGTCTCGGTTCCTGCGGATTCGATTGTCGAGGCGGCAGCGCCACTCGTGTCGGCCAGGCGCAAGCCTGGCGCTGCCTCCGAGATGGACAACCAGGCAGACATGCCGAGAATTTTCAGCGAGAGATCGGGAGATCGGGAGATTTGAGGCTGCCGTGGGGGTGCATCACCTTGGAAGGCTTGCCAAGAGTGGCGACAGTCTCTGATTGAGTGCCGCGTACCCAGCTGGCGACAAGTGAAGGTAGTCCAGTTGGTAGGCGTGCTGGATCTGCCCTCGCCCATCGGCGAGCACCGGGTTCGCGTCAAACAGCCGAACTCCCTCGCCGGCGAGCCTCGGCAAGAAGGCGTTCACTTCGCGTACCGCTTCGGCGACCTGACTCGACCAGAAAGGCCGCCGCCAGAGGGCGACGTCGCCAATGCCGAACACCGTTACGAGGACGACCGTAGCGCCCGACTTGCGGCACCGCTCGACGATCTGGCTGAGATTGGCTTCGCATTCAGCAATAATTCTGGAGCGTTGATCGGGAAAGTCTGCAATGGTTTTTAGGTCGTTGACGCCACCTTCGACGACAACCACCGCCGGGCGGAGGGACGTCACGTCAGCGGCGAGGCGCAGCAGCATCTGAGCTGTCGTTTGAAAGCCGATGCCTCGGTTGATCATTCGAAAGCTCGTAGGCTCTGTTGGCTGCGCCCACATGAGGGCGCGTGAGTCGCCGAAGAAAACGAGAAGCGGCGGACCGGCCGGGGCCCTCCCTCGCTCGGTCGCGTACACACTGAGCCCGGCCGGATCGAGGCGTATGGATTCCCCGGCTCGGAAATAGTCCAGGGCGACGCGAAGAAGGCCAGCCGTAGCGCAGAAGGACACGACGATGAGCGCGAGAGCGGCAATTCCCAGAGCCTTACAGCTTCGCCCTGCCCGGGTCCTGTCCGCGTGCAAGTTACCTTCGGGGACGGCCGCCATCTGAGCCCTGGTGCACGGGAAGGGTTGAACTCGTCAAGAAGCTCGAGCGCATGCGGGCGGGCTCAGGATGGCTTCGTAAGCTTCTCCTGCGTCGCGAGCCATCCGTTGCGCGTTGAAGTAGTCGAGAACACGTGACCTACCGTACTTGCCCATCCGAGCCCGCAGCTCGGGGTCTCTGAGAAGCGTTACGATGTTTCGGGCGAGCGCGTCGATGTCGCCCGGCGGTGCGAGGAGCCCCGATTGTCCGTGCTCTACGACCTCGGGGGTACCGCCGTTGTCCACGGCCGCGACGGGCCTCTGCATCGCCATGGCTTCCAAAAAGACCAAGCCGAACGGTTCTTCGAAGCTCGCCATGCTGTAGACATCGCAGGCCGCCATGATTTGAGGAATGTCGGAACGTTCTCCGGCAAAGATGACGCGGTCCCCTACCCCCAGCTCGCGCGCCAAGACCTTCAGTTCCGCCGTGAAGGAGCCCCCATGAACCTCGAGCGCGTCGGATCCAACGATGAGCAACCAGACATTGGAGACATCGCCGCGTACTCTGGCGAAGGCGCGCAGCAGTTCTCGCTGTCCTTTCTGGCCAAAAAGCCGTGACACGGAGAGGAGCACCGCCGCGTCCGGCGGGATCGCGAACTCGCGACGCACCGCGCCCCCTTCAATGTGTGGATCCCATTTCGAAGGGTCGATGCCGTTCAGGATGGTGTGCACCCGTTCGCGGGGAGTACCGGTGGCGACGATCGTGTCGGTTACGAAGCGCGAGATGCTGAAGACCGCGTCCGCGCGCCGCACCCCCCACTTGGCCGGCGCACTGTACCAATTGGACCAGGCGACGTGCACGTGCACGATCGCCTTTGCGCCCGTCAATCGTGCCAGGCTCATTGTATATGCCGCGTCGCGCGGCCGGTCCGTACCGTGGATGATGCGAATGTCGTGGCGTCGGACGTAATTCATGAGACTCACGAAGTCGAACGGGAAGGCGGTGGTTGCCCGGAATTGCTTTAGAACTTTCTCCAGACTGCGGTGGCGAAAGCCGGGCGCAAAGTGAGTGGGCCGCAGGCGAATGTCGGGAATCTCGGCCATCCTGGCAAGCGAGGGGCGCGCTACCGATCCGTCGCCGCGGCTGCAGGCCACGTGCACTACGAAGCGCTCTCGGTCGAGGTAGCGCATCAGATGGGCGTGGATCGCCGAATCCGCGCCGAAGCCGATTTGTGAATGAAGAAATAATACGTTTGTCTTGCCGCGCGGCATCAGAGATTTCCCGCTTTGAGGTCGCCGGCCAAGCGGTGGCTAGCCCGAGCCGCAAGCGCCATTGCGGTCAGGACCGGATTCTTCTCAGGGCCGGTGGTGAAGGCCGAGGAATCGACCACGGCCACGTTGGGAACAGCGTGCATCCGGTTCCAGCCGTCGAGCATGCCGAAGTGGGGCGACCGATGCATGCGGCACGTTCCGCCGTAGTGCTTCGAATCGCCCACGGGCTCGACGTGCCAAATTCGGACCTGAGGCTTGAACCCCGCCCGGGTCAGAACCTGCGCAAGGTCGTCGCGTGCCTGGTCCAAAGCCTGCCGGGCTTGCGCGGGGTAACTAATGTTTAGTTGCAGCCCGGGCGTCCCGTCCGCGCCGGGTTGTTCGCGATCAAGTGCCACCCAATTGTCGCTGCTCGGTGCCATCGTGCCGAACACACTGAAGCCGATCGAGGGTAGCTTGCCCGGCTTGCCGCGAAATAGGCTACGGGCCAAAGTTCCGGTACCGCTCCACTGCATGCAAGCGGCTGCGTAAAGCGGCGGTGCTCGGTCGAGCGCCGGACGCGTGAGATAAGCGGGCGGGTGCACCGAGATTGGGGTGCCGAGATCGACAACGACCTTGCCTAGAGGGTGATCGTGCAAGTAGTGCCCGAGCACGCCGTGCGTGTTGCCGAGCCCTTCCGGGAAGTCGGCGCATGACGACGCGAGCAAGATCTCCGCCGTGCCAATTGCGCTTGCGGCCAGCACGACCGCGCCGCACGCCGCGCGGTTCTCCTCTCCGGTGCGGAGATCTCGGAAGATGACGGCGCTCACCCGTCGCTCCTTCGGCGACCATTCCAAGCGCAGCACGCGGGCATCGTGGCGCGCCGTCAGACGCTCGGATCGCAGCTCGGGCTTTATCAGCCGGACGAACGAGTTAAAGACCGTTCCGCTGAGTGTCAGCGTGGTCTCCGCACCGTACGCGTACGGCATGGGGGCTATCGCTCGGTCGCATCGTCTTGCCTCGTCGGCGACCGGACCCCAGTCGGCTCCAAGCTGCCGTGCATGGCGAACGTTGCCCGCAGGCAGTTGAGCGTGCGTATTGGTCGTTCCGGCAATTCGGAGAAGCGGCTCAACCTGGTCGTACCACGGAGCGATATCCCCGTATCCGATCGGCCAAGTGTACGGCTCGCCCGCGCGCTCCGCGTCAGCGAAGTCCTCGGGGGAGAAACGAGGGACCGCACAGCTCCAATGATTGGTAAGCCCCCCGGGTGCGAGCTCTTCGAAGAGCCTCGCCTTGGGGTCCGACGTCGCCCGGAAGTCTTTCCGCTCCTTAAGCGGGCGCCGCATCTTGAGCACCGTAAACCCGTGAACCCGCGCTCGGAACCCGCGTCCAGCAAGAGAACCTCGGCGCCCGCCCTGCACAAAAACAGCGCCGCGGCGGCGCCCGGAGGGCCGCTCCCGATCACGACAACGCACCTGCTCTCCGCCACGAAAGCATCATACACAACCTCACTGCGGCGGCGAAGGTGCGGAACGGCCTTCACGGAGGCGTGCCATCTGGTGGATACTGCGTGCCGTGGAGATGCGCAGGTTTGGGCAGACGGGGTTATCCGTGTCCGTCTTTGGTCTTGGGTGCGCGCGAATCGGCGGAATCTTTCAGGGCGACACGGCAGGTTTTCTCAGTCTGCTTTCTGCGGCGCGCGATGCGGGAATCAATTTCTTCGATACCGCGGACATGTATTCCCAGGGGGAGAGCGAGGCTCTGGTGGGCCGCGCCTTCAGGAACGTACGCAGCCGCGTCGTCATCGCGAGCAAAGCCGGATACTGTCTGCCGGGCCGCCGCAAGCTTGCGGCCCGCCTGAAACCAATTCTGAGGCCTATCATTCGGCGGCTCGGGATTCGGCGAGACAAGCTGCCCGCGTCCGTGCGCGGCTCGCTCGCTCAGAACTTCTCCCCCGCTTACCTGCGCAGAGCCGTTGAGGGCAGTCTTCGGCGCCTTCGGACGGACTATTTGGACTTGCTCCAACTGCACAGCCCACCCGCCGATGTGGTGGAGCGCGGAGAATGGGAGCAAGCCCTCGACGCGCTCAAACGAGCCGGCAAGATTCGGTACTACGGGGTTTCGTGCGACACGGTCGAAGCCGGGCTCGCGGCTCTGCGCTTTCCTAACGTTTCCTCGTTACAATTTTCTTTGAGCCTTCTCGAGCCGCGGGCCGCCGAGGCCCTCGCGCCGCAAGTCCGCGCGAGGGGCGTTGCCGGGATTGCGCGAGAGTGTCTGGCCAATGGGCTGTTGGCCAAGAGAGCCGATCAAATCGACCTTGCCGCTTATTGTCAATCCACCGACGAGCGAAAGCTCCGGGAAGAGCAGCTGGTGAAATACCGGCAGGTGGCCGCAGAAAAGGGTAGCTCTCTCGCGCGCGTTGCCATGGACTTCGCGGCCGGGGTCGACGGCGTTTCCGTGGCGCTTCTTGGGGTCAGGAGCGTCGAGCAGCTTCACGGCCTGCTGGGCGATATGACTCATTTGTAGCGCGACAGGGGCCTTGTGGCGTCACAGGGGCGGCGCGGCGCGTTGCTCGTTCAGCTTTACGTCGAGAACTGTGATCGACCAGGGCGGAGAAGGCTGCTGTACGGTGGCCGCTGCACTCGGTGTGAGACTCGAGGGGGCGAAGCCCGACGCTCCGCGCGAGTACACGTACGCCTGGTGCGACGACACCGTTCCGCAGGCGCTGAAGTCGACGTCGACCAAGAGCGCCCTGTCGGGATCCATGTTGATCGCCACAACGACGAGGTGCTTGCCCTCCTTGTCGCGCGAGGCGAAGAGCGACAGATTGTCGACAGACTTCGTGGGCACGTACCAATCGAGGAACTGCCCACCGCGGCCGTCAAAATTTCGGTATGCCAGAAAGCCAAAGGTCGACGGCGAGCCTGCGGGCGGAGAGGTCCAGTAAAACGCAGACGTGACACCGAACTGGGCGAAGCGCCCGAGGACCTCTGCGATCGCCAACGCGCCGGTGATGTCCTTCTGCCCGCCGAAGTTCCATTCGCCAATCGAGATCCCCAGCCCGGGGTAATTCCTGTCGACCCATTCGGTCATCCTTGGCAAAAGGCGAATGGTGTCTTTAATCCAGGACTCGTCCACATAAGCGCTGTCCCACAGGCTGCGAGTCGAACGCAACCGCAAGAGCTGCGTCGCCCTGTCGACCCCGCCGTCGCCATAAACATTGGGTGCTTGCGGGTAGTAGTGCAAATCCAGAACGTCGAGCACGCGCGCATGCGTCCGTTGTTCGTGTTCGCGCAACTTTCTTAGGTACCACTCCACGAGGGGCGTGTTGCCGTGCGCGAGCCGGTCCGTATTGAGACCGTGGCCCGAAAGATCCTTGGCCGAAGAGGTATAATTCGACCAACCCCACTCCGCCGGGCCGGCGATGATCGCGTTCGGATCGGCTTCGCGGATGGCGCTTCCGTACCGAATCGTTCGATCGAGGAGCTCGTCGTAGCCCAGGGGGTCAGGGTGAACATCGCGGTGCGTCGTGCTCCAGAGCATCGGCTCGTTGTCGAGAATGTATTCGTAAACGCTGCGCTTGCCGGTCTTGGAATCGCTCGCGCGAATCGCGGAAACCCACCGCTTCGCCCAATCGGGTGGCGCCTCGATGCTCGTACGGGTGGGCGATCCGGGAGGGATGTTCGTGCCCGCGGGGTTTACCCCGTTGCCCGCGTCCCGCTTCCACGGGTCGGTCTCTTTCTGCCGTCCGAACACGGTGACGGGAAACGAGTACGAGGATGCATCCTTCGCTCCCCAGCCGAGAAGGGGCACGGTAAGCGCCGTAAGCGCCCCCTGAGCTGCCGTATCCGCCAGGAACTGGCTGTACGCCGCCGTGGCGTGATTTTCGAAGAACCAGTCTTTCGCGCTGTTGTTGAAGTGCCCCTCCCAGTTGTATCGACTGGTGGGGTTTCCGCCCCATCGACGAACGGACGGTCTTACTTTGGACCAGCCTTCGTCGCTGGCGGCGATGCCGTAGATGAACGGGCTAATCTTGGTGGGCTTTGCGCCGCAGTCGATCATGGCTCGCAGGGGCTTCCCACTGGGCGTGGAATACGTCGGCGCCAACTCGGATGACGTCTTCACGAGGGCAATCTTGTTGAAGAGCACCCATTCGTCACCGAAGGGTCGAAAGGGCCGGAAGACGATGCGATCAAACGGCTCGCCGCGAGGATTGACCTCGGCCATCGGGACAAGGACCTGTGCCCAGCCGTCGCTGATGTCCGTGCGGTGATCAGGCCGAAGCTTGACAGCCGGGAATCCATGCCCGTCGCTCGACCCGAGGCGTACCTCGAGGAACTCTCCTTCACCCGGCGGCTCCCTCACGCGGAACAGGAGCCCGCCGAAGCGTCCTCCCAGACCCTGTCGCGTTAGAGTCCAGTCGCCCGAACTACCGAACCGGACCCTCGCCGGACCTCCCGCGTTCGGGTCTCGCGGTGCCGAGCCCGACTCAGTCCAGCCCGCCCTCAGGCCGCCATCGTAGATCGGTTCGGCGCTTTCGAACGGCTCGGTAGGTTGTACGATGGGAGCGGCGTCTGGCCGCATCGTCGGAGACCCAGGGCAGCCGGCGCAAACGAGCACGAAAGCGGAGAGCCAGAGCGCCGGCTGTGGACCCCAAGCAATCGCGAGCCCGGACGAGGAGATAGAGCCTGACGCCATCTTCACTTACCGTTGACGCGTGAACGTTTCGTGGAGGATCGACGGCGTAGGACAATGGATCCGAGCACGCGATCACGACCGACCGCTGCGATCGTTTCCTCGGCGGCTTTGAAGTTCGTCTCGCCGAGGGCGATGCAGAGTAAGACGGCGTCCGTCTGCTTGGCCATTGGAATGGCGGTCGGGTTGTCGAACATCGATCGCAAGGCAACGACCAGCCTGGTGCCGGCACTAAGCTGATCGTGCATTTCCTGAACTTGGTAGTCGATGAGACGCATGCTGAGGTCGCGCAAGTCGCAAACGCCCGACGGTTGTCCGCGGTAGCGCCACGCCAATTGGGCCAAGAGCTCCGCGATATGGATCGTCTCGACCGACGGGCTTGCCCCGAGCACAGCGAGCGACCGCCATTCGCGCTTCTCCACCCCCAGCCAAAGCTTCTGCAGGCGAACGTCGTCCCAAAGTTGCGGAGCGTCCGGGGGACGGAGCGCCGCCAAGGCCGTCGAGGGAGCGGGATCGGGCTTCACGCGAACCTCGTCACGGCTCTCTTTCCCTCGGCGGCTGCGGGGGCGACGTCCAAATACGCTTTCTACACCGCCGTCCGATGCCCGTCGAGTGCAGCCAGCGGGTCATGAACCGGGCATGTCGAGCTCGGCGAGCAAATCGATCTTCAGCCGCCGGCGCACTTGCCAGGACTCCAGTATCGCGCCCGTCGCGAGGTCCGCAGCCGCGGCCAGTAAGAGGGCCAAGAGCGCCGCCCCGATAACGGAGGTCACTCCGATAATTTGCGCGGTTGGCTTCTTGGGCCCCTTCGGACGCTCGGCCGGAGTGACCACAGTGTACCGGTGCTTGAACGCTGTGCGAGTGATATCGAGTTCGACCTTCGCCTGGTCGATTCGAGCCATCGCCTCCTCGTAGGCGCGAATGGCGGCTGCGAGCTTGGACTGCGCGAGCTGAACCTGGCCATCTCGGTCCAGGGACGTAAAAAACGAGGGGGCCGTGATCGTTGGAACGACGGCGTGCGCGGCGGCCGTTTCGTCTGTTCGCAAGGTGGGGCCAGGAGCCGTTGGCTGCGAACTGGGGGACGGCGAGGCCATCCTCGCCGCAAGCTGCGCCATCAGGGAGTGCTCCTCGTTCCGGGCCTGCGTCAGATCGGGCGCGGGTTGGGCCAGGGAGTCGAACCTCTGCTGGAGCGAGATCACGGTCGGATGCATCGGTGTGAGGGTTAGCTGCGCTTGTGCGAGCTGCTGCCTGACGGCCTCGAGCGCACGCTGCTGCGCTTCTTCTAGCGCTCGAATCTGGATCCTTTTCCCGTCAAGTGCTCTGGCCAGTTCGGGATCGACGGGTGCCCCGGCCGCGGCTCCGTAGAACCGGGGAGCCATCTGTCCCAAGCCGCGACCGGGCACCGGCGGGCTGTTGACCGGCGCGACGGCCTTCGCCGCCACGATCTTCTGGTACTCGTCGAGCTCCGCATCGACATGCGCGAGTTCGTTTTTCGCGTGCTCCTCGAGTACCGCAATGCTCTCGTTGACCATTCCGATGTCGCTGTCGTAACGGGCTTCCAGAAAGTTCTTCTGGACGAGCGTCACGAGGTCATACGCAATTCGAGGGTTCGACCAGTCGACATCGATGACCACTGTCGTGTCGTCCGACACGGTGACGCTCAGGTTTCGTTCGAGCGTGAGGATCATCACGAGCTGCTTATCTTCGGCCGACATCGTGCCAAAGAGTGCTCCCAGGATGCGATCCTTGAGCCGTAAGGGTGCCGGGCGCGTCTCTTCGAACCGTCGAGCGAGATCTGCCTCCTTCGCGAGCGCGACCAGGTTGTCACGACGCGTGATCATGGCTCCAACGTTCTTGGTCGGGTCGGTGACATTCTCCACGTTGTATGGATTCGAGCTACTCAGCATTCGGATTGCGGAGCCGCGTTGCGCGAGCAACTTGACCTGCGCGCTGTATGTCCTGGGCATCGTCGCGCTGACGGTAAGCCCCAGCGCGGCGACAGTGACGAAGGTCGCCGTGGCCAGCTTGGGGTGTCGCCGCGTGGCGCGAAGCACAAAGCCGGTGAGCTCCCGGATCTGATCGAGATCGATCCCTTCGGACTCGGCCTCCGGCGAAGCGGCATCGACTCCGACATTTGGATTTTGAATCATGTCTGCCGCAAGGTTCGTGGAGGATCTGGCTGGAGCACTAGAAATGTAGCGTGGGCGCGCGCACCGTCACGGTTACGAATACGACCGTCGAAACAAGGGTGCCATAGCCTGATTGGTTCTGCCAGAGCTCGAGAGCCCCTGCGCCGACGGCCAGCTGCCGATCGACGCGCGTTTGCACGTCGACTCCGGCGCTCACCGCAGTGAGAGGGTAGGCGTCGCTCACCGAGATCGGCACGGACTGGAGAAAGCTGCCAGCGAGGCGGACCGTGGTGGAGCTTGTCACCTGACGGGTCAGGGTTGCCAGCGCTTGCATACGTTCGCTCACGAGGCCCGTCCGCGGATCGACCAGCGGCGAGAGCTGCGCGGTGAGGATGAGTTCGTTCATGCGACCGGTGGCAAGGCCGGGGATGGCGGTCGCCGAGGTGTCGGCGGCGCCGGTTGTTCCAGCCCCGCCGACGGCGCCGTCCCTGAAAGCGCCCGCGCTTTCGTCGCGCCCGTTCGGCGCTGCTGCAGACTCACGCGCGTCGCCCTCGGCGGCCGTGGGAGTGTCGAGGCTGGCACTAGTACTCGACCCACGCGAGACGCTTCCCGGTTGTCTGCCCGTTGCGTCGCTCGCGGCGTACGAGCGACTCCCCTCCGAGTCACCCGTGGCCACACCGGCGGCATCGACATAGGCACCCGTGACGGCGCCGCTCGTCGAACCGCGTGTGGATGCAGCGAGCGTGCCGCCGAGGTTGCTCCGGGGAGTGCCGAAGCGATACGAGAATGCCACAAGGGCCGTCGGCTGAATCACAAGTTCTTCCCCGACGCTTGGTGTCTTTACTAAGGCAGCGGCCACACCACCGCCGAGCGAAACATTGGCAACGCGCGAAAGCTGATGTCGAAACGTCTCCTGCAGCTCGGATACGGTTGCGCTCTCTTCGCAAACCGGCGTCGCTTGTTGCGACCCTTGTCCCGGGCACCCGCCGGACGTCGTGGTCTGCAGTACACTAGCCAACGTGGTGGCCATGTCGCGGCGCGAAAGCGCATACGCCAACGAAGCAGCGGCACGCGGACCGTAGTGCTTTGGAAGGAATTGCTGCGACTGCGCCGTCACGCCGCCGGTGACCGAATAGCCACCCGCGAGGAGCAGCAGTGCGCGCGGTGTTGCGCGAAGCGCCGCGCTACCGCTCGTGATTGACGAGGCAACGTCGATCGTCGTGAACGCTGGCACGGGCTGGAGGGCGACCGACTGGCCGGGGCTGGTCGCTTGGAAGAAGGCGGAGTTGAATTGCCCGTAGGAGCCTGCCTCCGAAAGCATCAGGTGCAAGGCGCGGTCGTGCCATGCCACGCTCGCCGTTCCTAACTGGAATATCTGCGGCTTGACGGCCAGTTCGACACCGGCCGCCGTGAAGGTCGGCGAGTAACTCAACGTGTATTCCCACGAACGATCCCTCAGTTCGAGGCGGGCCATGGGGATCGTAGACACGTCAGCCGAGATGACGTCCTTCCCCTGCGCTTGCGCCCCCGTGTCAGCCGCAGGCGGGCCAATGTTCACCACGGGCGCCGGCTGGGAAGCCCGGCCCTGAACCCTGGTCGTATCGAGCACCTCGAAGGTGCCGGCGTATTGGGCAACCAGAACCGCTGTGGCGAGCATGGAAGTAGGCGCTCCGCGTTACTCGACCTCCACAAGGTCGCCGCGGTGCAACACGAAGTCACCGGCCCCGCCGACATCGCGGTAGATGGCCTCGTAGGTGAAACGAATGCGCATGGGTTTCGGCTCGCTGCGCACGACGAAGATGCGGCCCTGCGAGGCATACTCCGTGAGCCCACCGGCCGACGCCAACGCGTGTGCGAGCCTTGGATCTTGATCGAGAGCATACGCTCCTGGCCGCATCACCTCGCCCAGGAGAATCACTGCCGATGGTTGCACCTCGTCGACGTTGATCACGACCCCAGGCGTTACCATGTAGTCCTTCAGCCGCCCTTCGAGCTCCGCCTTCAGCGCGCCTGGGCGCTTGCCCTTTGCCTCGACGTCGCCGATGAGCAATACGCCAATCCTACCGTCGGCACGCACTCGCTGGCGCAGAGTCATCTCTTCGCGCACGACCCCGGCGGCGGTGACTTTGATGCTCAAGACGTCTCCGACTCCGATGACGTACTCGTTGGCTCGCTGGGCCGTCTCCGGCGGCAAGTCATGAAACCAGACATACTCGCCGAGCCCAGCGCAGCCCGCGGGACCGGCCCCCACCAGCAGCGAGAAGGCGGCAGCTGCGCGCAGGCGTCGAATCAAGCAATGCTTGGAGGCCACGAGCCCTTCTAACGCCCGGCGTCCGTCGACGCAACCGCGGCCACCTAAATTCTTGCGGCGACGCGCGAGGTGCTCCAAAACCGCAGCGGTCACTGCGTGACGACGCGCCAAAAGCCAGCGTGCACGTTCGATGAATACAAAATATGATGGGCGCTATCGTAACCAAGAATGCCGCCCTCGGTCATTGGCGGACTCGGCATCTGCGTCCAGTGCATTCCGTCGGTTTCTGGTGACGTGTAGTAGGGATGGATGTTCGTTCCTTCACGACCGTAATACGTACCCAGGAACATCGTCGTTCCATCGCTGACGAGGCCTCCGGCCAGAGGCCCCGTGTTTGGAATGAGCGACCACGATCCGACCGTCCCATCGGGGCTGTGCCACACTCCGTTCGCTGCGGCGAGGTAGAAGGAGAGGTCCTTTGCGCGGTAAAGCTCTGAGCTCTGAAGGTGCGCTTCCTCGTTGTTGCCGGTAATCCGCTGCCACGTGGCGCCGCTATCGGCGGTACGCCAAAAGCCATTCGAGGAAGATCCCCATAGCCACGTGTGACTGTTGTCGAGGAAATAGATTACTTGGCCTTCGGTGCCGACCCAGCTCGAATCGCCGTCCATCAGCCGCCACGTCGCCCCACCATCCATGGTTTCCGCGAGGCACGTCTGCTTGAAAGGGGGGAGACAGATCGCATGAAAAGACAGCAGCAGGTGCCTGTGATTCGAAGGGTCCATGGCGAAGACATTGGCGAAGTTGTACTGAACCTTGTCCGCGATCGCGGGATCGGACGGCGGCCAGATCGGATCCCAATCCACGCCACCGTTGGTGGACTTGAATCCGCCGTTCGAGCCCATGCCGTACCCCGCATTCGAATAAAGGGTGTCGGTATCGGGGTCGATCACGAAGGTCCAGGTCATTCCCGGGTCGATGACCGCTCCGTTTCTTCCTGTAGTGATGTGCACCCACGTGCGGCCGCAATCGGTCGTTTTCCACATCTTTTGACGGAGCGTGCCGAGATAGACCGTGCCTAGGTGTACGGGGTCGACGCCGAAGGCGAAAGTCCCGTAGTCGATCGACTTGCCAAACCCCGCCTTCACCTCCGCCGGGGTGATGTCTTCCCACATACCTGGGGCTGGCAGGTTGTCGCACGCGCCCACCTGCGGTGCGGGCAGCGTGATCGTGCCGGACGTTTGTCCTGCGGTGGCGGTTTGTCCTGCGGTGGCGGTTTGTCCTGCGGTGGCGGTTTGTCCTGCCGTGGCGACTTGTCCGCTGGCCGATCCGTCGCGACCGCTGGTCGAAGACGCTCCCTGGGGCCGCGTGGCTCCGCATCCGGAAAGCGCTCCGAGGAGAAACAATTGCGCTACGCGCAGTGAGTTCATGAGAGTATTTGGCCTAATTTTTTCGGTCGAATCGCATGATGGCGTCTGGCGGCACGGGGACCGAACCGCTGCCGCACGTGAAGTGCCATATGAAAAACGTCTTGCGTTGAGAGGAGTACGCGAGACCGCGCTCGTCGGCGTACGGCAGGCTTGAGCTAACCGGGTGCCAGGTGGCCCCGTGGTCAGGGGAGACCAGCACGTATTGCATTCCGAATGACGGTCCGATTGCTGCCACCGTGCCGTCCGGAAGCTCGACGGGGCTCACGCTGGCGAGCACGCCGGCGCCGGTCACATCCGTCCAAGTTTGGCCGTCGCTCGAGCCACGCGTCATCCCCTTTCCGTCGCGGCTCACCCAGTAAATGGAGCCATCTGAGGCGTGAAGAGGTGGCACCGCACCGCCTGACGGCGTCACTTGCGTCCAGGTCGTTCCCCCGTCAGCTGTTCGGTACACGCCGTTTGGACCGTTACTGTAGGAAATGCAGCCCACGAGATACGTTTGCGCGTCGAGGAGTGCATGTCGAATTCGGCGGCAAGCCGCCCCCGACGTTGGTCCACGTCATGCCGCCATCGGTCGATCGGTGCACGGTCTGCTGCTCCTCGTGACCACCCGCCAGCAACGTCCGGCGCGCCGGATCGGTAAAGTCGATGCTCACAAGATCGGCGTGATGCGAATCGCCGAGTAGGACGAACGTCGTCCCGTCGTCTGCCGTTCGGTAGACTCCTCCTCCACTTCCACCACCGTAAATTCCGGACTCCCAATACTGCATGGAATTCTTCGGGTCAGGGTCAAAAACGACAGCCAAAGGTCGGTTCGTTATCACAGCCGAGCCGGCGTCGGGCACACCCAACGCCTGCCAACTCATCCCGCCGTCCCGACTCGCCCAAAGCCCCTTGGTCGCGACTCCAGCGAGCAGCAGATCTTCATCCGGCTTCGCAGTCACGCTCGACAGGTTCCCGCACTCCG
>WNFJ01674687.1_pt1 | contig 23264 bp, 24 predicted proteins | sample 5400461 | NCBI WGS metagenome assembly WNFJ01 (sample SAMN13153349, study PRJNA577476) | soil metagenome | isolation source: 115 cm saprolite on Douglas fir-dominated hillslope | place: USA:California | collected 2013-09-17
TGTCGTCAAGACCCTCGATCAGCCGCCACCGTGCGTAGTCCGCGAGCTCGAAGGGCTCCAGCAGGCCAGCGGAGCCGATCGCCACCGTGCGGGCGGCCAGGTCGAGGAGGACCTCCGCGTCCGGGTCGGCCGCGAGCGCGGCGAACAGCCGCGTCACGGACTCCTCGCTCGCCGCCGCCGGGACGAGCCCGGCGGCGATCGAGTTGTTCCGGAAGATGTCGCCGAAGCTGGGAGCCACGACCGCCTGGAAGCCGAAGTCCTGCAGCGCCCAGACGGCATGCTCGCGCGACGAGCCGCAGCCGAAGTTCGACCCGGCCACCAGCACCTTCGCCCCGGACGCGCCCGGGCGGTTCAGCACGAAACCGGGGTCCTCGCGCCAGGCTCCGAAAAGCCCGGGGGCGAAGCCGGTGCGCTCGACTCGCTTCAGCCACGCCGCCGGGATGATCTGGTCGGTGTCGACGTCGCGGCGGTCGAGCGCGACCGCGCGGCCCGATATGCGCTGTATCCCTGGCATCACAGGTCTCCCGGCAGCGAGAAGTGACCGGCGACGGCGGTTGCCGCCGCCACGGCGGGCGACACCAGGTGGGTGCGCCCGCCGGGGCCCTGGCGCCCCTCGAAGTTGCGGTTGCTGGTCGACGCCGAGCGCTCTCCGGGAGCCAGGATGTCCCCGTTCATGCCCAGGCACATCGAGCAGCCGGCCGACCGCCACTCGAAGCCGGCGTCGGTGAAGTACTTGTCCAGGCCCTCGGCCTCGGCCTCGGCCTTGACCCGGGCGGAGCCGGGCACGACCAGTGCCCGGACGCCGGGGCTGACCTTCCGGCCACGGACGACCTCGGCGGCCGCACGCAGGTCTTCCAGCCGGCCGTTGGTACACGAGCCGATGAACACGGTGTCCACGCGGATATCGCGGATCGCGGTGCCCGGGCTGAGGTCCATGTAGGCCAGCGCGCGCTCGGCCGCCTGGCGCAGCGCCGGGGTGCTCAGCGAGCTCGGGTCCGGCACGACGTCGTCGATCGTGACCGACTGCGCGGGGTTCGTCCCCCAGGTGACCGCAGGCCGCAGCGCCGAGGCGTCGACGCGGATCTCGCGGTCGAACTCGGCGCCGTCGTCGCTGACCAGGCTGCGCCAGTCGTCGAGCGCCTGCTCCCACAGCTTGCCCCGCGGGCTGTGCCTGCGGCCCTCCAGGAAGGCGAACGTAACGTCATCGGGCGCGATCATCCCGGCCCGGGCCCCGCCCTCGATGGACATGTTGCAGACCGTCATCCGCCCCTGCATCGACAGCGCCCGCACGGCCGCGCCGCGGTACTCGATGACCGAGCCGACGCCGCCGCCCGTGCCCAGCGCCCTGATGATGCCGAGCACCAGGTCCTTTGCCGTGAGCTCGGGCCCGAGCTCACCGTCCACGGTGACCGCCATCGCCGCGGGCTTGGCCTGCCGCAGCGTCTGCGTGGCCAGCACATGCTCGACCTCGCTCGTGCCGATGCCGAAGGCCAGCGTGCCGAACGCGCCGTGGGTCGAGGTGTGGCTGTCGCCGCAGACGATCGTCATGCCCGGCTGGGTGAGTCCCAGCTGCGGGCCGATCACGTGCACGATGCCCTGCTCGATGCTGCCCAGCGGATGCAGGGTGACGCCGTGGACCTCGCAGTTTCTCCGCAGCCGCGCAATCTGCTGGGCGGCCAGCTCGTCCGCGATGGGCTGGTCCAGGCCGACGGTGGGCACATCGTGGTCCATCGTGGCCAGCGTCAGGTCGGGCCGGCGCACCTTCCGGCCCGCGAGCTCGATGCCCTCGAAGGCCTGCGGCGAGGTGACCTCATGCACAAGGTGCAGGTCGATATAGAGCAGCGGCGGCTCGCCCGCCGGGCTGGCCACGACATGGCGGTCCCAGATCTTGTCGAAGAGGCGTCCGGTCACTGGCTTCCTCAAATCCGCGTACTGGTGCTGGCTCAGCGCTGGCTTTGTCTCAAATAATGAGATAGTCTGCTCAGACTATGGACACTCTAGGCCAGCCTGGCCCCGGCCGCAACCGGATCAGCGGAGTCGGCGTGCTCGACCGCTCGATGACCCTGCTCGACCTGCTCGCCGAGGGTCCCCGGTCGCTTCGGTCGCTGGCCCAGGCCAGCGGGCTTCCGCGGCCGACGGCCCACCGGCTGCTGGTCGCGCTCGAGTCACATGGCCTGGTCGACCGGAGCGCGGACGGCGCGTTCCGGCTCGGGCCGCGGCTCACCGAGCTCGCGCTGCGGGCTGGCCCCGGGCTCGGGCTTGGCAGGATCGCCTCCGGGGTACTCGCCCGGCTGCATGAGCAGACCGGCGAGAGCGTCCAGCTGTACCTGCGCTCCGGCGACCGGCGACTGTGCGTCGCCGCGCGCGATGCGGGCGCGGGCCTGCGCGACAGCGTGCCGGTCGGCGCGCTGCTGCCGCTCGACGCCGGGTCAGGCGGCAAGGTGCTGCTGGCGTGGTCGGATGACGCCGAGCGGTTTCCCGCGGTGCTCGCGGCCGAGCTGGCGGCGGCGCGGCAGCGGGGCTGGGCGTCGAGCGTCGCCGAGCGCGAGCCCGGCGTGGCCAGCGTGAGCGCCCCGGTCCTGCGCGACGGCGCGTTGCTCGGCGCGCTGTGCGTGTCGGGGCCGGCCAGCCGGCTGGGCAGTTCGCCCGGCCGCCGCCTGGCGCCGCTGGTCGTCGCCGCCGCCCGCGAGCTGGCCGCGCTGGCCGGAGCCGGCGGCCCGCCTCCCGGGCCGGCCACCGGACGCTCCGCCGGGCAGCAGCTCACCGGCGAGCCCCGTTAGTCGCGCGCGGCGCCCGCATCGCCTCCGTTGTCGCGGCGGTCCAGGGCGAACTGGACGGCCTGCAGTGCCCGCTGGGCGTCGTCGGCACTGTCGGCGGGCTCGTTCCAGGGATAGGTATCAGACACGGCGTTCTCCTCGCTGAGAGCGTGCAGTTGGGGGTTCAGGCATCCCAGGTAGGGCGAGAGCTGTCGCATGCGGATCCGCACCAGGAGGTCCGTGCTGCTCGGCAGCTGCGCGCCGGGCCGGTATGGAGCGAACGGCCGGGGCGACGATCCGGAGGTCAGCGGACGGCCCGCCAGGCCCTGCTACGGCTCACGGCCAGCGCCTCATCCCGTAGCGGGTTGCTGGCCTGCCTTGATCAGGTCCCGCTACGGCGGCTAAGGATGAGTACGTAGCGCCGCATGACGGATCTCATCGTAGCCGATATTGCCGGCGCCTGCCGCGTGGCCCTCGGGCCACCCCGCCGCTCTGTCGTGCGCACGTCGCTACGGTCGGTTCATGCAGCGAATCAGAGCGGTCTTGCTCGACATCGACGGAGTGCTCATGGTCTCCTGGCGGCCGCTGCCGGGCGCGGTCGAGGCGGTGACGCGGCTGCGTGAGGCCGGGTTCGCGGTGGCGCTGGTCACGAACACCACCTCGAGGACGCGGGCCTGGATGGCCTCCGCCCTGTCGGCGGCGGGCTTCCCCGTCGGCATCGACGACGTCTTCACCGCGCCGGCCATCACCGGCGCCTACCTGGCCCGGCACCATCCCGGCGCGCGGTGCCTGCTGCTGAACAGCGGCGACATCGCCGAGGACCTGGCCGGGGTCACGATCATCGCCGATGATGGCCCAGAGCCCGAAGCCGACGTAGTCATCCTGGGCGGTGCCGGCCCGGAGTTCAGCTATGCCGCGCTGAACCGCGTGTTCGGCTGCCTCCTGGGGGGCGCACGGCTGGTAGCCATGAGCCGCACCCTGTACTGGCGCACCGACACCGGGCTGCAGCTTGACGCCGGGGCATTCCTGCCAGGCCTCGAACAAGCCTCCGGCGTGGAGGCCGTGGTCACCGGCAAGCCCGCGGCCGCGTTCTTCACGACCACGCTCGACGCCCTGGCCGCCGACGCATCCGCGACCGTGATGGTCGGCGACGACATCCAGGCGGACGTCCTGGGCGCCCAGGACCATGGGATCACCGGCGTCCTGGTCCGGACCGGCAAGTACCGGCCGGAGACCCACCGCAGCGCGCCCGGCACTCCCGATCGGGTCATCGACTCAGTTGCTGACCTGCCCGACCTGCTTGGCCGACCCGCGGGCGCCCCGGATGGCAGCGGCCCTGAAAATCGCCGGATCCCCCCTTGACGGCCGGCAAGCTGCCGAGCCAGTTGCGGGCAGCAAGATGATCGGGAGTTCCCGGCCGGATGGCCCTTGGGGGCGGCTCAGCTTCCGGGCCGACTGAAATAGCCCAGGATCTTCTGGGCGTAGTAGGGCTCCCAGGGCTCGGCAGGCCCGGTGGCCGTGTATTCCTTGTCCAGGCTGACGAGCAGGTAGATCAGCTCACTGCGGACGGGCTTGACTCCCAGCAACGCGGGCAGCTCGGAGAGGCTGATCAGCCAGTCCGCATACCAGCTGGCCCAATCCTCGTCAGCCCCATCCACGATCCGGAAGACCCGATGGTGGGTCTCTCCCGCCTCATGGAGAAGGCGGCTGATCTGCTCCGTTGTGGCGCCCATCTGTTTCCCCCCGTTCGGCCGCCCGGCTGGCAGTACCGGGCTGTTCCCGCCCTGGCCCGCAGTAATGTACCCGCGAGCAACGACAGCGACAAGGCACGTGCCGCCCTGACCGCCAGTCCCGGATCTTTGGCACCGACCTGGTGACCGGGGCTCATCCGCTGCCGGGCGGGGCAGTCGAGGGCGCGGCGGATGCCTCGGGATCGGGCCTGGGTGCCTGCGCTGGCTGGTAGAGGCCGAGCACCAGGCCGTACTGGGGCTGATCGCTTGCGTCCTCGGCCTGCTGGGCGAGGTCGCGGAGAGCGGCGGTGAGCTGCCTGGCGTGCTCGGGAGTGAGCCTGATCCTGCGCAGCACCAGGAACGGGTCGGGCTCGGCGGCGGCGGTCTCCGCAGCGAGCGCGCGGAACGCCACCTCGGTGGTTCTGGCGTCGTCGTAGGTCAGGCCGCGGGAGGCGCGCCGGTAGTACTGCTCGGTTCCGCCGCGCACCTGGCGGGTGCCTGCGGCCCGGACCAGGCCCGCCCCGGCGAGCACCTTCAGATGGTGGGCAATGTTGCCCTTGTTGCTGCCCAGGACCGTGGCGAGCTGGCTGATGGTTGCCTCGCCCTGGCCGAGCGCGAACAGCAGCCGGTGACGCATCGGATGACCCAGCGCCTTGAACTGCTCGGGCGTGGCAACCGCGGCGACGTCGTCCTCCTCCACGAGAAAAGAGTTAACACCTCTTGACGTTTTGTCAAGTGTCCGCTTCTCTTAACGATATGGATGAGGCAGAGATGACACGGGTCGTCGAGCAAGTGCGGGCGCTGGTCGAAGCCCATTACCTCTACCCCGACGTTGCCGCGGCGGTGTCCCGGGTGCTGGCGGAAGGGGTGGGCGAAGGACGGTACCCCGCCGAGGAGCCTTCGCTGGCCACGGCGGTCACCACCGACCTGCAGTCGGTCAACGGCGACAAGCACCTGCGGCTGAAATATCACGCCGAAGCCCTCCGGCCGCGCCCGCCGGGCGACGACACCGAGGAATACGCCGCGATCGCACGGTGGGCGGACCAGACATGCGGTGGCGTGGCCTGCATGCGGCGCCTCGCCGGCAACGTCGGCTATCTCGAGCTGCAGCCGCTCCTGTTCCCGACCGCCTTGTGCGGGGAGATCATCACCGCCGCGATGAGCCTGCTGGCGACCACCGACGTGCTCATCATCGACCTGCGCCACTGCCTGGGCGGCGAGCCCAGCATGGTCGCGTTCCTCATCAGCTACCTCTGGGACCACGAGCCGGCCCAGCTCACCGGACTCCGGGAAGGCAAGGACAGCCGGGTCAAGCAGGCCTGGACGCTGCCGTACGTTCCGGGACGCCGCTTCGGCAAGACCAAGCCGGTGTACGCGCTGACCAGCGCCGCCACGTTCTCCGGCGGCGAGCAGCTGAGCTACGACCTGCAGCAACTCGGCCGGGCCGCGATCATCGGGGAGCCGACCCGCGGCGGCGCCCACGCCCGCGAGGGCTTCCCCGTCCACCCGCACCTGGAGGCAACCATCTCCGTCGCCGAGGCGGTCAGTCCGAAAACCGGCGGCAACTGGGAGGGCACTGGCGTCGCACCTGACATCCGGACCAGCGCCGACCAGGCGCAGGATGCCGCCTACGACCTGGCCCTCCAGGACGTGATCGCAGCAGGCGGCGCCGCGGCGGCCGAAGCCCGCGGCGCGCTGGCCGCATTCCAGGCTGATACTGCCTAGACGAGCTGCCGCGCCCTTCGCGGCCAGCGGGGGGGCGGCCTTGCCTCAGCGCGTCTCGGTGCCGATCATGGACTGAGATATGGCTCTGCCCGAGATCAAGCGCGAAGCGCTGCACCTGGCCGGGACTGTCATCCGGCTTCTCTCCTGGTGGTACGCGCTCTGCTGCCAGCGCCCGGCGGGCGCCGCTGATCGGGCAGGTTCCGGGGGTCCGGCGGGATGACGGTCCGCATGCCGGTGACGACGCTCGGGCCGGGCGGGCCCGTGGTCTCGCGGATCGGCATGGGCCTGGCGGCGCTCGGCCGTCCGGCCTACATCACCACCGGCCGGGCCCACGACTTGACGGACCGCAGCGTGCCGGCGATGCGGGCTCGCACGTTCTGCGTTCTGGACGCCGCCTATGACGGAGGGGTCAGGTACGTCGACGCGGCCCGGTCGTACGGCCGGGCCGAAGATTTCCTCGCTGGCTGGCTGGCCGACCGCGGGCACGCCGACGTGGTGGTCGGGTCCAAGTGGGGCTACCGGTACACCGGCGGCTGGCGGCTGGATGCCGCGCAGCAGGAAATCAAGGAGCACTCCCTGGCCATGTTCACCACCCAGCTCGGCGAGACCAGGGCCCTGCTCCGCGACCGGCTCGCGCTGTACCAGGTGCACTCGCTGACACCGGATTCCGGGCTGCTGGGCGACCGGGCCCTGCTGGCCGCGCTCGCCCGGCTCCGCGCCGAAGGCGTGCTCATCGGCCTGACGACCAGCGGCCCGGGCCAGGCCGACACGCTCCGGCGGGCGCTGCCCGTCACGGTAGACGGCCAGCCGCTGTTCTCCGTCGCGCAGGTGACCTGGAATCTGCTCGAGCCCTCCGTCGCTCCGGCCGCAGCCGAGGCGGCCGCGGCAGGCTGGACGATCCTGGTCAAGGAGGTCCTGGCCAACGGCCGGCTCGCCCCGGGCGGCGACGGCCCGGGCCCGCCCGCCCCGCTGGCCGCGCTCGCCGCCGCCCGGGAGGTCACGCCGGACGCGATCGCGATCGCGGCCGCGCTCGCCAACCCGTGGGCCGGCGTCGTGCTGGCGGGAGCGGTCACCGGGTCGCAGCTCCGGGCGAACCTCGCCGCGCTGGCCGTCGCCGACATCCCGCCCCTGGACCTCGCCGAGCCTCCCGGAGCGTACTGGGCCGCCCGCGCCGCCCGCCCGTGGTCGTGAGCGCCGGCGGGCCGCAGGTGATCGAGCGCCTGATCGCGGCCACGGACGGCTTCGCCCGCCGCTGACGTGGAGGTCGCCTGTGCGGCTGGACCTGTGGACGTCTCGGCTGGGCGACCGTCCGGAGTCCCGGGTTCGTCATTGGCGGCGCATGGAGATTTCGTCAGATTCGGCGATGATCTCGGCCTCGACAGCACGCAGTCCTTCGCCCAGGCGCTCCCGAGCCTGCCGCAGGAGCTTGAGCGAGTTGGTAGCGGAACCCTGCGCAGCGGAGCGTTCCGGATCGGCCCCGTGCTCCTCGATGAGATGCGACTGCAGTGCGGCAGCGACTTCGTCGACCGCCTTCAGCCCCATGTAGATGGCCCGTTCCCGCGCGATGTCGTTAACCATGCGGTCCAGTATTGCCCAAGCGCCCGGCCAGCAGCACTCTCCTGGTGCCTGGTCCGGCAGAGTGCGACCCCCACTGCTGGTCGTGGCCACCGGCCCGTACGCGGACCCTGGCGGAACCGGGTCGCGACCAGCCGGTTAGCATTTTGTGAAGCGAGTACTCAGCTGGCATGGTGCGGAAACTTGCCGCGGGTATGTCAGCGCCAAGCACCGTCGCGACAGCGGAACTGAGAGGCCCAGGGCCTGCCGGGCGCCGCAGCGGCCATATAGGGGGCCGCAGCGGCCATATAGGGCGCGCCGTGATTCGCACCTTTTCGCCCGGCTTGCCGTGAAAGAGATAAACGACGGGGGTCGTTAGATGACTTCGGCTGTGCAGGACAAGGGCGCGGTGATCGTCACTGGCGCCAGCCGGGGCATCGGCGCGGCTATCGCCGAGCGGCTGGCTGGTGATGGCTACGGCGTGATCGTCAACTACGCGGCCGACGCCGAAGGAGCCGAGGCGGTGGTATCGGCCATCAACGCTAAGGGCGGCCGGGCCGCGGCTGTGCGCGCCGATGTCGCCTCGGAGGATGACGTCGAGGCGATGTTCGACCGGGCGCAGGGGCAGATGGGGCCGCTGACCGCGCTGGTCAACAACGCCGGATCACTCGGCGAGCAGGCGCGCATCGACGAGCGGGCGGCGGACGAGCTGACCCGGCTGATGCAGGTCAACGTCGTGGGGCCGATGGTGTGCGCCAAGCACGCCGTCCGGACGATGTCGACCGCGCACGGCGGCAAAGGCGGATCGATCGTGACAATCGCTTCCGTCGCTGCCAAAGCTCCGGCCGGCGCCAAGGGCACTGTCCCGTACGAGGCAACCAAGGGCGCCATGGTGGCATTCGCGCGCGGCCTGTCCAACGAAGTTGCCTCCGAGGGAATCCGGTCCAACAGCGTCTCACCAGGGGTCATCGATACGGAAATGGCATATCCCGGCCTCCGGGAGATGGGAGAGCACGGCCCGCTGGGCAGGATGGGCAGGCCAGATGAGATCGCGGCGGCCGTGTCGTGGCTGGTCTCGCCCGAGGCGTCGTATGTCACGGGCAGCGATATCACTGTCTCAGGCGGGCTCTGAGCGCCGCCCCGCCGACGATCGCCGGGCAGATGAGATTGCTCGGGTTACTGGTACTCATCTTCGGCGCGGTCACATTACAACTGGCTGGCTCCCCGGTACCGAAATTCCGCTACCAAGATCCCTGCACCAGATCGCCAGCGCTGGGCGAGCTGCCGTTGTCCGTGACAGACGCCGAGGTGCCCCCTTCGGGAAGGAGAAATGCGATGACACGCACGCCGCAGGAAGTGTTCGCCCATCATGGCCAGGCGTTCGGCGCCGCGGACCTGGATGAGATCGTCGCCGATTTCACCGATGACGCCGTGGTGATCACGCCCGCGGGCGTGAACCGAGGCAAGGACGGTGTCCGGGAGGCGTTCACGCAACTGTTCGCCGACCTGCCAAACGCGGCCTGGGACCTGAAGACGCAGATCTACGAGGATGACGTGCTCTTGCTGGAGTGGGCCGCCGACGCCGCCGAGTCCCGCGCCGACGACGGCGTCGATACCTTCGTGTTCCGCGACGGCCTGATCCACGCGGAGACGGTCCACTACACCCTGCAGCGCAAGGGCTGACCAGCGCCCGGAGGCGCGTGCGGACTAGGCACTGGGCGGGCTGGGCGCTGGGCGGGCTGGGCGCTGGACCTGGGCGGGCTGGGCGCTGGGCGGGCTGGGCGCGCTAGACGGAGTGCTAGTCGTCGGAGACGGTGATGCCCAGGGTCTCGGCCAGCACGGGCGCCAGGTGCACGAGCTGTCCGGTGCTGACAGTGGCCCCGCGCAGCGAGTTGGCGTCGATGATGATGCCGAGCTCCGCCCCGCGCAGATCGGTCGCGTCCATGCGCACGCGGGTGAAGTCGGTCCTGGCCAGCCGCGAGTTCGGGAACGCGGTCCGGGCCAGCGTCGCGCCCGCGAAGTCCACGTCGCGCAGATCGCAGTCATCGAAGGTCACCTCGGTGAGCTCGGCGCCGCGGAAGTTCACCGAGTCGAGCTTGCACCCGCGGAGCGTGACCCGGCGCAGCTCCGCCCCGAACACCTCGCAGCCTGCGGCCACGCTCCCGGCGAAGGAAACGTCGGTCCACTGCGTCTCCGCCAGGCCAGTCGCGATCAGCCGCACGTCGCGCAGCAGCACGTCGCTGAGCCGGGCACGCTGCAACCGCCCGCCCTGGAAGGACACCTTGGTGAAGGCGCACTCGATGAACCGGCTGCTCTCCGCCCGCGGCTCATCGAAGCTGAGCTGGTCGAAGTGCACGCCGTCGTACTCCGTGCCGGGCGTCAGCCCGCCGGCGTGCGGCGTCAGCGTCGCGGCAAACGCCAGGTCGGCGAGGTCGCGTGAGTTCATGAGGGCCGAGCTTACTGGGCCGACTGGTCGTGGCCTTTGACCCGATCAGCGTAGACTCCCGGCCGTGCGACCTTACCGTGAACTCTGGCTCTGGCTCGGCGCGCTGTTCCTCGCGCTGTTCGCGTTTCTGACGGCTGTTGCGATTGCGTATTTCTTGAAGGACGCAAATTACTCTCTCTTCGTGAACGGCTGGATGCTGGGGGGGCTCGTCACGTTCCTGGTGGCCTTCACCTGCTTCTTCGGCGCCATCAGAGGCTGGTCTTTCCCGCCGAGGATAAAGCCAGCCTTTCCTGATATCGACGTGGAGATATATGGCAGCGGCTCTATCGATACGCAGCGCGAGGGGGGCAGCGGCCTCGCGGTCTCCGCGCACCTGCGATCGTTCAATGCGCGCTTCATCAACACCGGGAGCGAGCAGAGCGCCAGGCTGACCGTGCTCCTCTACGTCAAGCTGGTCCCTGGCTCGTGGGGCCGCGTCGGCGAAGCCCTCTGCCCGCCGCCCGACTGGGCGCTGCCGCCGACGCTGAGCCTGAGCCCGATCAGCATGCCTTTCGAGCTAGCGCCGGGAGGCTCGGTCTCCGGGCACCTTGTGTACGAGATACCTGGGTATTACCGGGATAAGATCGCGGAGCCAATCGATGCGCGCCTTGAGCTATGGGACCATCTGACCGACAGGCGGATGACCGTGCCAACCGAGATAGGCAGCTACGACAAGAGCAGGATGATTCCGTCCTCGGGCAGCGCCGAGGTTCTCGGCCCGGAATACGAGACACACGCAGATCAGCAGGACGATGCTAGCCAGCCGGCTCCCTGAGTTCCAGCCCGCAGCAGGCGCGGGCCCACTGCCGCGCCCGCTTCGGGTCGGTCTCACCCGGGCCGGCGCAGGGCACGAGCGGCGCAGCGCAGGGGTCGGCGCCTGACCCAGCCGGTGCCGGGCACGGACCGGCACTGGGCCAGACTGAGCACGGGGCGAGACTGAGCACGGGGCACTGAGGATGGGGCGCGAAACCGACCACTCACGGAGGCCAGCTTGACCACGACCGACCTCGACACGCTGTCCATCAACACGATCCGCGGCCTGTGCATGGATGCGGTCCAGAAAGCCAACTCCGGGCACCCCGGCACGCCGATGGGGATCGCCCCGGTGGCGTACACCCTCTGGCAGCGCTTCCTGCGTTTCGACCCCGCCGACCCGATCTGGCCGAATCGCGACCGTTTCGTGCTCTCCGAGGGCCACGCCTCGGCGCTGCTCTGGTCGCTGCTGCACCTGACCGGCACCCGCGCGGTCGACCCGGACTACGAGATACTCGGAACCCAGGCGGTCACCATGGATGACCTGAAGACGTTCCGCCAGCTCGGCTCGCACTGCCCGGGCCACCCGGAGTACCGGTGGACCAGCGGCGTGGAGGCGACGACCGGGCCGCTCGGCCAGGGGGTCGCGACGTCGGTCGGCATTTCTATCGCCGGCCAGTGGCTGGCGGCCCGCTACAACCTCGACGACTTCCCCATGTTCGACTTCAACGTGTACGCGCTGGCCGGCGACGGCGACATGATGGAGGGCATCTCCTCGGAGGCCGCCTCGCTGGCCGGCCACCTGCAGCTGCCCAACCTGTGCTGGATCTACGACTCGAACCGGGTGACGATCGAGGGCCACACCGACATCACCTTCACCGAGGACGTCGCCGCGCGCTTCATCGGCTACGGCTGGAACGTGACCACGGTCGCCGACGTGAACGACCTCGGCCAGGTCGCCCGGGGGCTGCACTCGTTCCAGGCCGAGCACGAGCGTCCCACGCTGATGGTGGTGCACAGCCACATCGGCTACGGCTCACCGGTCGAGGACAGCCCGAAGGCTCACGGCGAGGCGCTCGGCGCGGAGGCCGTCAAGGCCACCAAGCGCTTCCTCGGCATGCCGGAGGACGAGGACTTCTACGTCCCGGACGGGATCTACGACTGGTTCGCCCAGGGCATCGGCCGGCGAGGCCGGGACGCCCGGTCGGCGTGGGAGGCGACATTCAGCGGCTACCGCGCCGCCTACCCGGAGCTGGCGGAGGAGATCGAGCAGATGCAGCGCCGGACCCTGCCGGACGGCTGGGCGGCCGACCTCCCCGAGTTCAGGCCGGACCCGAAGGGGATCGCGACGCGGGACTCCTCCGGGCAGGCGCAGAACGCCGTCGCCCGGCGCGTGCCGTGGCTGCTCGGCGGCTCGGCCGACCTCACGCCGTCGACCAAAACGCGCCTGACGTTCGACGGGGCCGGCGACTTCCAGCCCGACGACCGGCCCGGCCGCAACCTGCACTTCGGCATCCGCGAGCACGCGTCGGCGGCCATCGCCAACGGACTGGCGCTGACCAAGCTGCGGCCGTTCTGGTCCAGCTTCCTGACCTTCTCCGACTACGCGCGCGGCGCGATCAGGCTGTCGGCGCTGATGGAGATCCCGGTCCTGCATATCTTCACCCACGACTCCATCGGCCTGGGCGAGGACGGGCCCACCCACCAGCCGGTCGAACAGCTCGCCTCGCTGCGGGCCATGCCCGGCCTGCTGGTCTTCCGGCCGGCCGACGCCAACGAGGCCGTCGAGACCTGGCGGGCGGTGACCGCGCTGCGGCACGAGCCCGCCGCGCTGGTCCTCTCCCGCCAGGCCCTGCCCACCCTGGACCGCTCCGGCCTCGGTGCGGCATCCGGCGTGGCGAACGGCGCGTACATCCTCGCCGAGGCGAGCGGCGGCCGGCCTGACGTCATCCTGCTCGCCACCGGCTCGGAGGTGCACCTGGCCCTCGAGGCCCGCGACGAGCTTGAGGCGGGCGGCATCCACGCGCGCGTCGTCAGCATGCCGTGCTGGGAGCTGTTCGACCGGCAGCCGCTGGAGTACCGGGAGCAGGTCCTGCCGAGCGAGGTCAAGGCGCGGGTGGCGGTCGAGCAGGCCTCGACGCTCGGCTGGGACCGTTACGTCGGCGACGGCGGCGCCATTATCGGCATGCACACCTTCGGGGCGTCCGCGCCGCTGAAGCAGCTGCTCACGAAGTTCGGCTTCACGCCGGAGCGGGTGGCCGAGGTCGCCCGCGAGCGCCTCGCCGCAACAGGAAGTGACACCACGGCCCTTTGACCGGACCCGACCACCGCCTGGAGGAACGACCGATGCCGACCACCCCGCTTCGCCAGCGCCCAGCGTGGAAGGCGCTCGAGCAGCACCACGCCGAGATCGCCGGGCGCCACCTGCGCGAGCTGTTCGCCGACGATCCGGGGCGGGGCGAGCGCCTGTGCGCCGAGGCGGCCGGGCTCTACCTCGACTACTCGAAGAACCGGGTCACCGACGAGACGATGCGGCTGCTGACCGGGCTGGCTGAGGAGTGCGGCCTGGAGCAGCGCCGGGACATGATGTTCGCCGGCGAGCGGATCAACGTGTCCGAGGACAGGGCGGTGCTGCATGTCGCGTTGCGGATGCCGAAGGACAGTTCGCTGGTCGTGGACGGGGTCGACGTGGTCGCGCAGGTGCACGAGGTCCTCGGGCGCATGTCCGGCTTCGCCGAGCGGGTGCGTTCGGGCGAATGGAAGGGATTCACCGGCAAGGCAATCAGGAACGTGGTCAACGTCGGGATCGGCGGCTCGGACCTCGGGCCGGTGATGGCGTACGAGGCGCTGCGCTACTACTCCCGGCGCGACCTGAACTTCCGGTTCGTGTCGAACGTGGACTCGACCGACTTCGTGGAGGCGACCCGCGACCTGTCCGCCGGCGAGACGCTGTTCATCATCTCGTCCAAGACGTTCGGCACCCTGGAGACCCTCACGAACGCCCGCTCGGCGCGGGACTGGGTGACCGGCGAGCTCGGCAGCGAGGCGGCCGTCGCCCGGCACTTCGTCGCGGTCTCCACGAACGCCGAGCGCGTCTCGGAGTTCGGCATCGACACCGCCAACATGTTCGGCTTCTGGGACTGGGTCGGCGGCCGGTACTCGATGGACTCCGCCATCGGGCTGTCGACGATGGTCGCGATCGGGCCGGAGCACTTCTACGACATGCTGGCCGGGTTCCACGAGATGGACGAGCACTTCCGCACCGCGCCGCTCGACCGCAACCTGCCGGCGCTCATGGGCCTGCTGGCCGTGTGGTACGGGGACTTCTTCGGGGCGCAGACCTCAGGCGTCATGCCCTACGACCAGTACCTGAAGCGGTTCCCGGCCTACCTCCAGCAGCTCACGATGGAGTCGAACGGCAAGCACGTAACGATCGACGGGACCCCGGTCGACTACGAGACCGGTGCCGTCTACTGGGGCGAGCCGGGCACCAACGGCCAGCACAGCTTCTACCAGCTCATCCACCAGGGCACGAAGCTGATCCCGGTCGACCTTCATCGGCTTCGGCCAGAGCCTCAACCCGCTGGGCGACCACCACGACATCCTGTCGTCCAACGTCTTCGCCCAGGCCCAGGCGCTCGCGTTCGGCAAGACCGAGGAGGAGGTCCTAGCCGAGGGAACCTCACCGGAGGTGGCGCCGCACCGGGTGATGCCGGGCAACCGCCCGACCAACGTGCTGCTGGCCGAGATCCTGACCCCGCGGCTGCTGGGCGCGCTGGTGGCCCTGTACGAGCACAGCGTGTTCACCCAGGGCACCGTCTGGGGGATCGACTCCTTCGACCAGTGGGGCGTGGAGCTCGGCAAGGTCCTGGCGGTCCAGATCATCCCCGAGCTGGAGAGCCGCACCGAGCCCGAGCTCGCGCACGACTCGTCCACCAACGCCCTCATCCGGCGTTACCGCAGCCTCAAGGGCTAGCCAGAGGGCCCAGCTCGGCCCAGATCAGGTGATGAACAGCGCTATCGCAACATACTGGCAGGTGGCGGCGGCGCAGACGAAGACGTGGAAGACCTCGTGGTAGCCGAACACCGACGGGCACGGGTCAGGTCGCCGGTAATGATAGGAAATCGCTCCGGCCGTGTAGAGCAGGCCGCCTGACAGCATCAGCGCCCCAGGCGCGACCCCGGCGTGGATCCATACCCCGGGCAGCGCCAGGCCGGCCATCCAGCCCAGCCCCAGGAACATCGCGCCGACCAGGCGCTCGGGCAAGACCATCCGCGCCATGTGGATGGCGGCCGCCGTCAGCGTCAGCGACCACGTCACGATGAGGAAGGCCAGCCCGAGGGCACCGCGCGTGGCCAGGAGGAATACGGGAGTTGCCGTGCCGGCGATGAGAAAGAAGATCATCGCGTGGTCCAGGCGCTGCAGGCGCCGGCGCCAGGAATCAGTCCAGGTGCCGCGGTGATAGAGCGCGCTGATACCGAACATTGCGCTCACGCTGGCCGCGTAGATAGCGACAGCGGTGATCCGCGCGGCTCCGTGAGCGCGGGCCAGCACGAGCGTGCCGAGCACCAGCGACGCCTCGAACCAGAGCAGGTGCAGCCAGCCCCGCAGCACCGGCTTCGTGTAATAGACACCGCGCCGGGCGTCGTAGAGCGCGTCCGCCGGCGGCCGGCCCGGCCCGCCGGGCGTGGAGTGCGTTACGGTCATCGCTGACCTCCCCTTCCCGCCGGATCCGGCGACCGCGCCATCGAGGTTCGCTAACCCTAGTGTCGCGCATTGTAATCGCGCAGTGTAATCGTGCATTTACGCAGATGCAGGGATGATTCGGGCCTCGGCTGGCTCGCGCCGCCACGTGGGTGCCGCGCTGCGCCGGAGCGCGGGAACCCGGCAGGCGTCAGCCGAGCGGGGGAACCACGGCCTCGATGAGGCGCGGGCCCGGCTCCGCGAGCGCCTGCCGTAGCTGCGCGGCGAGCTCGGCCCCCGTACGGGCCCGGCCAGCCGGGACGCCCATGCCCGTGGCCAGGGCCACGAAGTCAAGATCAGGCCGGGACAGGTCGAGCAGGGCCCGGGCGGCGTCGCCCGATGCCCGCGCGCCGACTCGCTCCAGTTCCATGCCGAGGATCGCGTACGAGCGGTTGCTGAAGATGATCGTGGTGACGTCCAGCCCCTCCCGGGCGTGGGTCCACAAGGCGGAGATGGTGTACATCGCGCTGCCGTCCGCTTCGAGCGCGATGACCTTACGGCCCGGGCAGGCGATGGCGGCGCCCGTGGCCAGCGGGAGCCCCTGGCCGATCGCGCCGCCGGTGAGGGTGAGCCAGTCGTGCGGGGGTGCGCCCGCGGTGGCCCCGGGCAGCCACAGCCCGGACGTGTTGGCCTCGTCGGAGACGATCGCGCCCTCGGGCAGCAGCGCGCCGACGACCGCCGCCGCGCTCTCGCCGGTGAGATCGCCGTCCGGCGGCCGGGGGCGCTCAGGATCGCGCGCCAGCGGTTTGGTGTCCGCGGCGACCAGATCGGCCAGCGACGCGAGCGCCCCGGGCCCGTCGTCGCCCGCCTCGGCGAGCACACTCACCTGGCAGCCGTCCGGGACCAGGGAGCTGGGCTGGCCGGGGTAGGCGAAGAAGGACACGGGGGGCCGCGCGCCGGCCAGGATCAGGTGGCGCGCGCCCGCCAGTTGCGCGACCGCGAACTCGGCCAGGTAGGCCAGCCGGTCGATCGCCGGGATGCCCGCGCCGCGCTCGAGCCGGGCCGGGAACGTCTCGCACAGCAGCCGGGCGCCGGTGGCCTGGGCGACCCGGCTGGCCGCGTCCAGGCCCGGCCGCCGGACGGCGGTCCCGCCGAGCAGGATCACGCACGGTTCCCCGCTGCGCAGCGTTCCGGCAACGGTCGCGATCACGTCGTCCGGGACAGGCGCCGCCGCCCGGACCGGCAGGGCGGGCGCGGGCTGGCCGGCCTCTGACCAGGAGACGTCGGCCGGGAGGATGAGCGTCGCGATCCCGCCCGGCGGGGTCAGCGCCGCGGCCACCGCCTCGGCGGCGTCGGCAGCCACGTCGGCGCTGCGCGCCGAGCGCCGGGCCCAGGCGGACACCGAGCCGGCCAGGGCATCAACATCGGACTCCAGCGGCGCGTCGAAGCGCTTGTGATAGGTAGCGTGGTCGCCAACCACGACCAGCACCGGAGTGCGGGCCCGGCGCGCGTTGTGCAGGTTGGCCAGCCCGTTCGCCAGGCCCGGTCCCAGGTGCAGCAGCGCCCCCGCAGGACGGCCGGTCATCCGCCCGTAGCCGTCGGCCGCGCCGGTCGCCACGCCCTCGAACAGGCACAGCACGCCGCGCATCTCCGGGACCGCGTCCAGCGCGGCGACGAAGTGCATCTCCGAGGTTCCCGGATTGCTGAAGCACACGTCGACGCCGCAGCCGACCAGCGTGCGGATCAGAGCCTGCGCGCCGTTCACGAGTCCTCCCCCGTGACCCCGGGGCCCAGGATGCCCCGCGGATCGAACGCCTGCTTCACCCGCCGCATCAGGTCCACGGCGACCGGGTCCGCGAACTCGAGGAAGTAGCTCTTCTTGGCGCTCCCGATCCCATGCTCGCCGCTCACCGCGCCGCCCCGGGACACCGCGGCCGCGAAGATCCCCCGCAGCAGGCCCTGGCGCGCCGCCGGGTCGGGCTCGAACACGGCGAGGTGGACGTTGCCGTCGCCGGCGTGGCCGGCGCCCAGGACCAGCCCGCCCTGACGGCCGGAGATCTCCGTCACCTCGGCGAGGAACCCGGCCATGGCCGCGCGCGGCACGACCGCGTCCACGATGTCGTCGGCCCCGGCGCTCTTGGCGGTCCAGAACGCCCTCTCCCGCGCCTCGATCAGGCGGCGGGCGGCCGGGAGCGGGAGGACGTAGACGTCCGCGGCCCCGAGGTCGTCGAGTTGCCCGGCGAGTTCCTCCACGTCGGCGCCGAGACGTTCCTCGCTGCGCCCTTCCACCATCACCACCAGGTAGGCCAGCGCGGTCTCGCGGACGGCCGCCGGGACGCCGAGGTCGAGGTCCTCGCTCGCGGTGATCGCCGCCATCGTGAGCTGGTCGACGTACTCGAGGATCAGCGGCCCGAGGCCGCTGGCGACGATCCGGGGAACGGCGGCGGTCACCTGCTCCAGTGACGCGAACGGCGCCAGCACGGTCGCCTGCCAGGGCAGCCGCGGGTAGAGCCGGACCGTGGCCTCGGTGACCAGCGCCAGGGTGCCCTCGGAGCCGATGATCAGGTGGGTAAGGTCATAGCCGGAGCTGACCTTGACGTGCTTCCCGCCGGCCCGGAACACCTCGCCCGACGCCAGCACCGCCTCGACGCCGAGCACGTGCTGGCGGGTCACGCCGTACTTCACGGCCCGCATCCCGCCGGCGTTCGTGGCGATGGTCCCGCCCAGGCTGGCGCTCATCTCCCCGGGGAAGACCGGGTAGACCAGGCCGGCCTCGGCCGCTGCCGCATCCAGCCCGGCGAGCGTCACGCCCGGCTGCACGACCGCCGCGCTGTTCGCGCCGTCGATCTCGAGCACCCGGTTCATCCGCTCGAACGAGATCACGATCCCGCCGCGGCGCGGAATCGCCGCGCCGGACAGGCCGGTTCCCGAGCCGCGCGCGGTCACGGCACGCCCATGCTCGCTCGCGGCCCGCAGCACCGCTGCCACCTCCGCGGTGCTGCCGGGCCGGACCACGAACGCAGGCTCGCCGGGAGCGATGCCCAGGGCCTCGTCATGGCCGTAGTCCGCGGGGAAACTGCCCGCCGGCAGAACGTGGTCCGCGCCCACGGCCGCGGTCAGCAGCGATCGCATGTCGGCCACCAGGGTCCTCCCAACGCGCCCGCCGCGGGGAACGGTTCCGGCGCCCGAAACCCGAGGCTACTGCCTGGTAGCGAAGCCTATCTACCGCTGTGCGCGGACCGGACGCCGTAAGCTGACCGAGAAGAGGAGATCCAATGCCGACGATCCCCTCGTCCCATCGCGACCTGCTTGACGGTGAGTTCGATACCCTCGCCGCGGTCGGCCCGGACGGGCGGCCGCAGCTCTCGGGGGCTGGTTCCTTGCCGACGGCGACATGGTTAGCATCTTGCTCAACGATTCGCGGCAGAAGACGAAGAACCTCCTGGCCAACCCGGCCGTGAGCCTGCTCATCCTGGACTTCGCGGTCCCCTACCGTTGCCTTGGAGATCCGGGGCGACGCCGAGAGATCTCGCCGGACGGTGACTACTCGTTCGCGGACCGGGTCGGCGTGAAATACCACGCGGACCTGCGCGAGCACGCCAAGCCTGGCCAGTCGCGCGTCGTGGTGACCATCCGCCCGGCCTGGGCGAGGGTCTGGCCGGTTGACACGGGGGCCTGAGCCGGAATCCCCCCGCACGTTTCGCGAAAGCAGAACGCTACGGGCTGATGCTTCCCGTGCGCGGGATGGCAGCTTACGGTGGGGATCGGGACGCGCATGCACCGTGTTGGCCAGCGCCCCACGCAGCAGTTCGCGCTACTCGAGCGGGACCGGCGGGGCAGGGCTCATTCGGGCCTGCTCAGGGCGGCGCGCAGCTCGCCCGGGTCGCTGGTGATCACGGTGTACGGGTTCACGCTCAGGTGCTGGCTGCGGGCGACGTAACGGCGCCGGCCGTGCATGTTCTCACGCCAGATGTGGAACTGCGGGAATTCCTCGTCCCCTGCGATCACTGGCGGGAACCGTACGGTCGCGTAAGTGACCCATGGCGCGACCGACAAGGAACCCCTGTGAATACGCACGACGATGACCCCGAGGACAGCCAGGCCGCCACAGCCGCACGCGCGCTGACCGCCCTCCAGGCCCTGCCCGTCGAGCCCCCTCAGATCACCGGGATCGGCGAAGGGATCATGGAAGCCGGTGCCGTGCCAGTGGCTGTTCGCCTTCCATCGCCCGCGCTCTCGGATGAAAGTTGCCATGACCGCGGATGGGTCCCACTCGCGGCGGTGGTGGTGGAACTGGAGGAAGAGCACGACGGCGTTCTGGGTCGCGGTCCAGTAGGCCATCGGTATCGCCATCTGATAGGTCATTGTCTGGGGCAGCGCAGGCAGGCCGTGTTCGAGCACCTCGATGGCGGTGCGGAGCATGTTCCTGGGGTCAAAATGCGGCGGCAGGTCCGCCAGCTCGGTCTGATCCTGTGGTTCCTCGGCGGGTTCGGGTGGTGGTGAGATGCGCTCGCGCAGCTCGTCGGCGTCCTCATACCCGGCGTCGATGGCTTGCTGCCAGGTCGCATGCGCGGCTTGGGTGTCACCCCGTTTCTCCAGGTGCTGGCCAAGTGCGTCAAGGGCGTAAAGAGCGTCGGGGTTCTGCTGCTCAGCCCCGGCCTGGTAGGCGACGCGCAGCCCGTCGATGTCGTCGTCCTCGCGCAGCAGATTGACCAGGTCGATGAACGCGGGGCCCGCGCACTCGGCGTTCGGGGAGTCGATGACGCGCTGCCAGGCCGCCTTCGCCCCGCTGAGGTCGCCGCTCTTCTTCAGCAAGCGGCGCCACAGGAGGGCTGACGCCTCAATGGTCCTGCCATCCCGCAGCGCTGCTGGTGCTGATGACCGGCTCCCGCGGCCGGGAAGTACCCGGTGCCGGTGCTGGCCGCCGCGATCCTGACCGCGGAGGGTGTGTCCTTCCTGCTGGTCGGCAGCGCGGCCCTGTGGCTGCACGGGGAGCCGATCGCGGTTGCCGACGCTGACGTAGTGATCGAGCCGGTCGAACAGAACCCCCGCCGTCTCGGGGAAGCGCTGGCCCAGCTGGCCCTCCGGCCCCGGGCGGTCCCACCGGCCCAGTGCGCCGCAGCCTTAGCGGACTCGGGGCTACCGGCGGCGCCGTGCATGCCGCCGCATGGCGTCTACCTTGGCTGCGAACCCAGTCGGCTCGATGATCGGCGTTCCGCGCCATGGAGACATCGACAAGAGGTCAGAGTCATTGGACACCAAGATGAGCGCCCCAACTTCGGCGGCGAGGTCGAGGATCAGGTTGTCCTCATGGTCAGGGCAGTCGTGAACCGTGCGTGGCACCTCAGCCAGGACGCCTCCTGCGCTGTGCTCGGCTGCTCCTACGACCGCTTCCAGGTAGGCGTCCACCTCGGGCCGCTCCCACTTGAACAGGTCACTCAGGACCCTGTCCACGTTGGCGGTGAATTGGGGAGACAACCAGAGTGCGAACTCAGCTGCATCCACGATGATGCCCAGGCAGTCGGCCGATGGGTTACCGGAGACTGGCGGCGGCGACGGCCACGACCGGAATGGGCTGTTGCCGCTCGCCGCCACCGTCACCAGGACGTTGACGTCGTACACAACCGCCGACGGTACCGGCGCGAGCCGATTCACTCTCCCTGCTCCGGACGGCTCCCCTTCAAAAACTCCTGGACCCGGGCCGGGACGTCAGCCGGATCGATTCCGAGTTCCGCCGTGCGCTGCTGGCCGTACGCCTGCGCCTCCCGAAGCCGATCGGCGATCATGATCGACTTCATGACCTTCAGAGTCGCCCGCAGGTAGGCCGACCGGTTGCCATCACCGAAATACGCGACCAGCTCGTCAAGTACGGGGCGGTCCTCGGACTGGACTGCGAAGCCCAGAGTCTGCGCACTCATGATTACATTGTATATAGCTCGCCTCTCATATGCAAAATGTTGCAGACCCGGTTGCAGACAGAGCACGCTGGTCGCGCCTACAGCTGGGCCAGCAGGAGCGGGTGTGGACAACGGACACAAGTCGACGGGCACCGACCAGGCACAGAATCGCGTGCAATTCTCACAGAATCGCCCTCTGGGCGAACGGACTTGCGGTCTGACCTGGGGATTCTGCGGCCTACTGCTTAGGAGGACGTCTCAGGCTCTGCCGTGATCTGCCCGGCCCGAGGTCGGTGAGCATGTCGGCCTGTCCGCAAGTAACCATGAGTCCCCCGGTTCACCGCGCCATCGGGCACGTAGCGGGCACACCGACCGTCGCTGGGTTATGAGCCGCGCGACGCAGGTCTCCGGTGTCCCGTCCGTTCTCTGGCACCCTGATTGGACTGGGCGGTTGCCCTACTCGCGCCCTCCGAACTGAGGCATTCGCCTGCCTACCTGCCTCCGTTGTCCTGCTCATAGGCGCGAAATCCTGGTGAGTGGTGGCCGTGTCCAGGGTCGGCGGAGCCGATCGCGTGCCAAGGCCGTGTAGTTAAGGGTCTGGCGTCCATGGGCGTGGCGTCGGCGAGCACCAGCGCCGCCAAGTATTGCTGGCTGCTGATCGCTCTCGTGCCGCGCGTGACGGACTGGGTGGTCCGCGCGCCGGGCAGGCCAAGACGGCCGCCGGCCCGCCCGGGCGGACGAGGGCGACCATGCACCGGAGTAGCATCGCGACCATCGGATGGGAGGCGCACGCCTTCCTGTCGGCAGGCTGGAGGCACGGATGACCGAGCAGATCCCAGACGAGCCCGATGAGCCCGATGAGCAGTTTCACCGCGACCGCAGGGAACATGGCGGCGAGATCGACCGGCTGGACGAGGACCGGCTCGCCCGCCTGACGGAGGAAGAACGCGTCGAGGCGGGCGTCGATGACGTCGCCGGTCAGGGCCATCTCCGCGGCGCGCTTCCGCCCGACGTTCCTGGCGATCGCCACCATCGGAGTGTGGCAGAACCAGCCGCCCGTGAGCTAGGCCCCCTCAGCGAGCGCGATCCGTACCCGCCCTCGCATTACGATCGGTCTTGAGCCCTGGCGGTAGCACAGGCCAGGGTCGGCAGCGCTCAAGCGGTCCGGAGGGATGCCGTTGTGGGATTCGAGCACATCCTGGTCGAGCGGTCCGGCGAGTTCGCCACCGTCACGATGAACCGGCCGCAGCGGCGCAATGCGCTGTCGCTGCCCCACATGCGCGAGCTGATCACGGCCTTCGGTGACATCGGGGACAGCGACGCCCTGGGCATCGTGCTCGCCGGGAACGGCCCGGTGTTCAGCGCCGGGCACGACTTCGCCGACGTCGCCGACGCCGACCTGCCGGCGGTCCGTTCGCTGCTGGTGACCTGCACCGAGCTGATGACGCTGATCCAGCAGGTGCCCCAGCCGGTCGTGGCGCGGGTGCACGGGCTGGCCACGGCGGCCGGCTGCCAGCTGGTGGCCAGCGCCGATCTCGCCGTGGCCAGCGAGAACGCCGCTTTCGCGGCTCCCGGCGGGAAGGGCGGCTGGTTCTGCCACACTCCGATGGTGGCGATCGCCAGGAACGTCGGGCGGAAGCGCGCCGCGGAGATGGCCCTGACCGGCGACGTCATCGACGC
>WNFJ01095231.1_pt3 | contig 23254 bp, 15 predicted proteins | sample 5400461 | NCBI WGS metagenome assembly WNFJ01 (sample SAMN13153349, study PRJNA577476) | soil metagenome | isolation source: 115 cm saprolite on Douglas fir-dominated hillslope | place: USA:California | collected 2013-09-17
TACCTGCCGCTCGAGGATTGGCGCGCGGTGGCGGACACGATCGCGCGCGGCGGCGCGGGGGACGACTGGGTGCGGATCGGGGGGGTGAAGGGGTTCATGGACGGCTCCGCGGGCGCGCGCACGGCGTTCTTCTTCCAACCGTACGCCGATTCGGCGGGATATTTCGGGCTCCTGCAGCACAGCGAACGCGACATGGGGGACTGGATCGGGCACGCCGACTCGGCCGGACTCCAGATTGCGATCCACGCGATCGGGGACCGTGCCAACGCCATCCTGTTGGCGCTGTACGACAGCGTGTCGCGGGCCCACGGGCCGCGCGACCGGCGGCTGCGGGTGGAGCACGCCCAGCACCTGCGACCCCAGGATGTGCCGCTCTTCGGCCGGCTCGGCGTCGTCGCCTCGATGCAGCCCTATCATGCCATCGACGACGGGCGCTGGGTGGAGCGGCGCATCGGCCCGGAGCGCGCCAAGACGACCTATGCGTTCCGCACCCTGCTCGACAGCGGAGCGCCGCTCGCCTTCGGCTCGGATTGGCCCGTCGCGCCGCTCGACCCCATCATCGGCCTCTACGCCGCCGTGACGCGACGCACCCTCGACGGCAAGCACCCGGAGGGCTGGGTGCCGGAGCAGAAGATCACCCTGCGGGAAGCCCTGCGCGCCTATACCGGGGGGAACGCCTACGCGACGTTCGACGAGCACCACCGCGGCGTGCTCGCCCCGGGCTACGACGCCGACGTCATCCTGATCGACCGCAATCTGTTCCGGATCCCGGCGGAGTCGTTGGCCGCGGCGCGGGTCCGGCTCACCGTCGTCGCCGGCACGGTGGTCTACGAACGACGGCTACCGTGAGTACTGGACGCCCGCCTCCGCGAGGGTCAGGGGGCGGCCGCCGGCATGCTCGACGCCCGCTTCGATGACTTCACCGAGCACGATGGTGTGATCGCCCGAGGGCAGGGTCGCGACGACGCGGCACTCGAGCCATCCGAGCGCCTCGACGAGCACCGGCGCGCCCGAGCGGGGCGCCGGCTTCGTCTTGATCCCCTTCAACTTCTGCGGCGCGGCGGCGGATGGCCGGGCCAGCTTCTCGGCGAGCTCGCGCTGACCCTGCTGCAGCAGATTCACCGCGAAGTGGCGGGCGTCGCGCACCATCCCGATCGTCTTGGAGGTGTTCTCGACCGCCACCACGAGCATCGGCGGCACGAAGGACGTCTGGGTGACCCAGTTCGCGGTCATCCCGTGTTCCTCCCCCTCGTGGCGCACCGTGAGGGCGAACAGGCCGTAGGGGAAGTGCCGCAGGACGGTTTGCTGAGCTGCCTCATCCATGACCACCTCGCAGCGTGAGTGACGGAACCCTCGAGCGACCTGAAATATTGACGGCGACTCGGCGTGACGCCAAGTTGACCCGCGTTCGCCCGTCCGTGCCGCTACCACCGCCCAACCACTCCGGCGCGTGAGGGGAGGATCGCTGCTAATGCCACGCCTCGCTCCTTCCTGGTGGCCGCTGCTCGTCGTGCCGGCGCTTGCCGCCGGCGCGGCGCCGGAGGCGCTGGCCGCCCAGTCCGCGTATGAGGAGCTCCAGACCTTCTCCGGAGTGCTCAATCACATTCGAGTGAACTACGCCGACTCGGTGACCTACGCCGAGCTCGTCCGCGCGGCGATCGACGGCATGCTCCGCTCCCTCGACCCCCACAGCTATTTCCTGGTGCGGCGGGACTGGGAGCGACAGGAGGCGTTCGAGCGGGGTGACCTGGTCGGCACCGGCGTGGCGCTCGAGGAGGAGGACAGTGCCGCCACGGTGCTGAGCCTCACCCCCGACGGTCCCGCCGCGAGAGCCGGCGTCGAGCCCGGCGATCGGATCGCGGAGATCGGCGACACATCGGTCGCGGGCCTGAAGCTCGAGGAAGTGGAGCTCCGCCTTGCCGGTCCCAAGGGCTCCAAGGTGCGGGTCAAGCTCGAACGCGGGCTCCGGCTCGAGCCGGAAACGCTCACGGTGACCCTCAAGCGAGAGGCCCTGAAACCGCCGCCCGTCGTATGGACGGCCATGGTGGATTCGATCACGGGATATCTGCAGCTGATCTGGTTCGGCCCCAAGGGCGGCACCGAGATGCACGACGGGCTCAAGCGTCTCAAGCGCCAGGGGGCCCGACAGCTCGTGCTCGATCTCCGCAATAACCCGGGCGGCAGCGTCGACGCCGCGGTCGCGATCGCCTCCGATTTCCTGCCCAAGGCGACGCTCGTCTTCCGCACCAAGGGCCGCAAGAAGGATGCGACTCAGGACTTCGTGACGCAGCACGACGGCGACTTCCGCGACCTCCCGCTCATCGTCCTCATCAATCGGGGCAGCGCGAGCGCGTCGGAGGCGCTGGCGGGCTCGCTGCAGGACCACGACCGCGCCTTGATCCTCGGACGCCGCAGCTTCGGCAAGGCGCTCGTGCTCGCCAGTTTCGTGGTGCTGCCGGCGGGCGACCGGGTGGAGCTGACGATCGCGCGGGTCTACACGCCGAGTGGGCGCATCATCCAGCGCCGTTACAAGGGACTGGCGCGCGAACAGTACCTGGCATTCGCCGGGAAACCGGGCGCGGCGGAGGACACGCTCACCGTCTTTCGGACCGATCGCGGGCGGGCGGTGCGCGGCGGTGGTGGCATCGTGCCGGACGTCGCCCTCATCGCGTCGAGCGCCCCGCCGGTGTGGTGGAGCGTCGCCGCGGATTCGGGGTTCGTCGCGGCGGTCGCGGACAGCGTGGCGCAGACGCTGCCGGCCACGGCGGCAGGGCGGGCGCAATGGATCGCCGGCCGCGACCGCTGGCCGCGCAGCCTGCTCGTGCCGTTTCTCGCCCGCGTGCGGACCCGGTTGCATGTGGCCGCCGAGCCCGACAGCTTGCTCGCCGACCGGATGGCGTTGCTGCTCGCGGCGCGGGCGGCCACGGTGCGCTGGCCCCCCGACGGGGGGGACGAGTTGCGCGTCCGCAACGACTCCGACATCCGAGCCGCACTCGGGCTTTTCCCCCGGCTCGCGGAGCTTTTGAGCGGCTCGCGGTAAGGCGCTATCTTTCCCCCATGGCCACGCGCACCCAATCCCGGTCGCGGGCGCCCACGGCGCTCACCAAGGCCGACCTCCTCGACATGTACCGCCTGATGCTCCTGTCGCGGCGCCTGGACGACAAGGAGATCCAGCTCAAGCGGCAGAACAAGATCTTCTTCCAGATCTCAGGTGCCGGCCATGAGGCGGTCCTGGTGGCGGCCGGCAAAGCGCTCCGGCCCGCCTACGATTGGTTCTATCCCTATTATCGCGATCGCGCCCTCGCCCTCACGCTCGGCATGACCGCCACCGAGATGTTCCTTTCGGCAGTGGGGGCGGCGGAGGACCCCAACTCGGGTGGCCGCCAGATGCCTTCCCACTGGGGTCACAAGTCGCTCAACATCGTGAGCCAGTCGAGCCCCACCGGCACCCAGTTGCTACAGGCGGTGGGATGCGCCGAGGCGTGGCTGCGCTACGAGCGCAACGATCAGCTGACCGAGCGGCCGATCCACCCCGACGAGCTGGTGTACGTGTCCGGCGGCGACGGGACGACCAGCGAAGGGGAGTTCTGGGAGGCCTTGAACAGCGCCAGCAACTTGAAGCTGCCGCTCCTGTTCCTCATCGAGGACAATGAGTACGCCATCTCGGTGCCGGTCGAGGTTCAGACCGCGGGCGGGTCGATCTCGAAGCTGGTGCGCGGCTTTCCCGACCTCTGGGTCGAGGAGGTGGACGGGTGCGATCCCGTCGCCTCGTTCGAGGTGCTCACGCGCGCCGCGGAATACGTGCGGCAGCGCAAAGGTCCCGCGCTGGTCCACGCCCACGTCATCCGTCCCTACTCGCACTCGCTGTCCGACGACGAGGCCTTGTACCGCGCGCCGAAGGAGCGGAACGCGGACGCGAAACGCGACTGCCTGCTCACCTTCCCCAAGCGGATGATCAGTCAGGGGGTGACCACCGAGGCGGAGCTCGAGGCGCTGAAGGCGCGGGTGGACGAAGAGGTGCAGGTCGCGGCCGACATGGCGCTCACGTCGCCGCAGCCCGGGCCGGAGACGGCGCTGCTCTACGTCTACTCGCCCGATGTCGATCCGACCTCCGAGCAGTTCGACACGGAAGACGACCCGCAGTTCGCGGGCGACCCCACGACGATGGTCGACCTCCTGAACAGCTGCTTGCGGGATGAGATGGCCCGGGATCCGCGCATCCTCCTGTTCGGGGAGGATGTGGCCGACGTCAGCCGGGAAGAGTACCTGGACCAGGTGAAGGGGAAGGGCGGGGTCTTCAAGGTCACGTGGGGACTGCAGCGGCAGTTCGGCAGCAACCGTGTCTACAACACCCCGCTCGCCGAGGCGAACATCATCGGCCGCGCCATCGGGCTCGCGACGCGGGGCTTGAAGCCCGTGGCCGAGATCCAGTTCTTCGACTACATCTGGCCGGCCTACCATCAGCTCCGCAGCGAGCTGGCGACCCTGCGGTGGCGCTCGAGCAACGCCTTCAGCTGTCCCGTCGTGGTCCGGGTCACCTACGGCGGCTACCTGACGGGCGGCGCGATCTACCACTCCCAGACGGGCGCCGCGGTATTCACCGCCGTGCCCGGGCTGCGGGTCGTGTGCCCCAGTACCGCGCTCGACGCGAACGGCCTGCTGCGCACGGCCATCCGCTGCGACGATCCTGTGATGTTCCTCGAGCACAAGCACCTCTATCGCCAGACCTACAACAAGGCGCCCAACCCCGGCCCCAACTTCATGATCCCGTTCGGCAAAGCGCGCGTGGCGCGCGCCGGCCGGGATCTCACGGTCATCACCTACGGGGCCGTCGTACAGCGCACGCTGGTCGCCGCGAAACAGCTGGAAGAGCGCGACGCCGTGAGCGTCGAGGTGATCGACTTGCGCTCCCTCGCGCCCGTGGACTGGGAGGCGATCGCCGCGTCGGTGAAGCGCACGAACAAGGTGCTCGTGGCCTACGAAGACGGCCTGTCGTGGGGATACGGCGCCGAGATCGCCGCGAAGATCGCCGACGAGTGCTTCCCCTGGCTCGACGCGCCGGTCAAGCGGGTCGCCGCGACCGATACCTTCGTCGGCTACGCGCCCGCGCTGGAGGACTACATCCTGCCGCAAGTCGAGGATCTCGCCCAAGCGATGCGCGAGCTGCGGGCATTCTGACGCGGCGGCCCCGGTCGGCGGATTCGCCAACACGCGACCCCCACGATGCCACCCGAAACCATCCGGCGGGGTCTCTCCACTCTCTCCCTGACGCTGCTCATGTGTTGTCCACAGCAGGCGAGCGCCCAGGGAGATTGCCCGGAAGTCGGCACGACGGCGTCTGAACGTGCCTTTGTGCGGCCGGGGAACTGGGCGGATATCCACCGGTCGTTCCAGCAGTTTCGGCACTGTGATGACGGGGCGTTAGCGGAATCCTACTCCGACCGGGTCGTCCGCACGCTAGCATCGCGGTGCGACCTACTCGGGGAACTCGTCGGGCTCGCCCGGTCGGACAGCACCTTTCATGCGTTCGTGCTACGTCATATCGACGCCACGACCGGTGCGGAGGATGTCAGGAAAATCGTCGTCAATGCCACGACCCGGTGCCCGCCGCCACGCGAGATGCTCTGTGCGGAACTCGCCACGGCAGCCCAGCAGGCGTTACGTGACCTTGAGAGCCCCCACTAGGCGCCCAGCTGGTTGCCGAGCGCCGCCTTGATCTCACCCGCGGCGGCGATGGCGTGATCCACTTCGCGCGATAGGACGCGCGCTTGCTGCGTGGCGTGGGTAAGATCGTCGAGCACGGCGGCGACGCCGGCCGAGCGCAGCCGTAACAAGTCGAACCGCACGTTCTGCATCGCAATCACGCAGGACTGGATCTGATCCTCGATGAGCTGGCGCCGCGTCACGAGATCGGCGAGCGCCTGGCGCTGACGCTGCAAGAGACTGAGCTGGCGTTCCCGTTCCGCGCTCTCCCCCGTGCGTTTCGTGGCGTCGATCTTCGCGTCGAGCCGCGCCAGCGCCGCGGCGTCGACGTCGCCGCTCATCGCGTGCAGCGTGCGGGCGAGCTCTTCCGCCCGCTTGAGCAAGCCGTCCACGGTGGCGATGACGTCGGGAAGCATGTTCTTCTCGGACTTGGGCAAGCGCTCCATGATGCGCAGGATCGCCTTGCGATCGCTGCGCGCCTGCTCGATCGCCGCCGTCTGCAGCCCGAACTCTCCCGTTGTGGCCGGTCCCAGTTCCAACGGCCGGGCCCCCGCCGCCGCGAGTTGCGCCTCGAGGGCGTCCGATGCCGCGGGGCGCTGGAACACGTCACGCCAGGAATAGCCGGCGTTCCAGAGGCGGAAGAAGCGCGGCAGGACGCCGAAACCGCCCCAGACGGCCATCGCGAACAGCGCGGGGTCCCACCCGCCGGTGGCCAGGTGGAGCACGACCACGCCGCTCGAGATCGATGCCCAGGTGATGAAGGTGTCGCGCGTCTGGCGGACGATGGCGGGCTCCCCGCCCGCCCCGACCGGGGGCAGGTGTCGCGCGCGGTCGGCGCGGCGGCTGGGCCGGCCGCGCTCGATAGGCGCGCGGGGGGGCCGGAGCGCCGGAGGGGGCGGGCGCACCGGGCGCGCGGGTGCCGGCGGCGCCGGGCGGCGAGGCCGGTAGGTGGTCGCACTGCGCGCCTCGAGCGTCCGGCGCAGCGCGTCCGCCGTGGGCCAGCGGTCCTCGGGGTCCTTCTCGAGGCACCGCATCACGCAGGCGGCGAGGTCGTCGGGAATGTCCGGGCGCTTGTCGGTGATCAGGGGCGCCCGCTCGGTGATCTGCTTCATCAGGATGCCGGGCACCGTCGGGGCATGGAACGGCAACTCGCCCGTGAGCATCTGGTACGCCACCACGCCCAGGCTGTAGATGTCCGAGCGGCCGTCGATCTCGCGGTCGCCCGCCGCCTGCTCCGGGCTCATGTAATGCGGCGTGCCGATCGCGACCCCCGTCGCCGTCAGCGTGGCCGCCCCCGTGGTGGAGGAGAGGGCCTTGGCAATGCCGAAATCGGTCACGACGACCCGGCCCCGGCTCCCCTCGAGCAGGATGTTGTCGGGCTTCACGTCGCGGTGGATGATCCCGAGGGCGTGGGCCGCGCCGAGCGCGTCGGCGGTCTCCTGGAGGATGCGGCGCGACTCGTCGGGGGGGAGGCGGCCCCGGCGCTTCAGCTTGGCCGCGAGCGACTCCCCATCCACGAACGCCATTACGAAGTAGACGAGCCCGTCCGGAGCTTCGCCGACCGAGTGGATCGGCACGATGTGGGGGTGCGACAGGCGAGCCGCCGTCTCCGCCTCGCGCAGGAAGCGCAGGCGGATCTCCTCGCGGAACGCGAGCTCGGGCGGCAGCACCTTGATGGCGACGTGCCGCTTGAGACGCTCGTCCCGCGCGCCGAACACCACGCCCATGCCGCCACGGCCCAGCTCCCCCTCGACGGTATAGGAGGTGCCGAGCGCCTGGATCAGGCGCGCGGTGAGTGACTTGTCCGCCTCGTTCATCTGGGTCCGCGTAGAGTGCGCGCGCATAGATTAGCCGCGCGGGGACGGGCGTGCAACCAGCCGACCGATTTCGACTTACGGCCTCGGCTTGCGCCGCGCACCGCGATGCCATCCGGCCAAGCTGACGGCTGCGACGTCTCGGGCGGTGGCTATTCGGCAGCCTCTGCCGAATTGGCTCGGAGCGCCGGAACGCCGCAGCCTGCTGCGGTGTTGTTTGGGTGGCACGGACGATGCTCTAGGTGGGGCCCTGACTTCTGAGAAGGTGTCTATGACTGAGAGACTGACGCTCCCGGTGCTTCCGCTCCGGGAGATGGTGCTGTTTCCCGGCGTCTCCACCCCGATCGGGGCGGGACGGCCGGCGACGTTGCGCGCCATCGAAGCGGCGCTGAAGAGCGAATCCCGCCTCATCTTCGCCGTGGCGCAGCGCGAGAACGTGGATCATGTCACCCCCGCCGTGCTGTACACGACGGGGACCCTGGCGAAGATCAGCCAGATCCAGCGCGGCCTCGGCGGTGTGCAGCTGCTGCTGCACGGCGAGAGTCGCGCCACGGCGCTCCATTACACCGAGACGGCGGGCTATCTCCAGGCGGTCGTGCGCCAGATGGAGGATCTGCCGCTGCTGAATCCGGAGGATCCCTCCTTCGTCGCCTTGTACCGCGAGGCGCGCGAGCGCGCCGGGGAGCTGGGAGAGAAATCGGGACTGCCGGAGGAGGTCGTGCGGCAGGTGCTCGAGGGGGTAACCGAGCCGGGCCGCTTCGCCGATCTCGTGGCTGGGTACCTCGAGATCAAGCCGGCCGAGCGGCAGGGGCTGCTCGAGACGCTGTCCGTCGAGGAACGGCTGCAGCGCGTGCTGGTGCACGTGCAGCGCCAGATCGGCGTGCTCAACGCCCAGGAATCGATCAAGTCGCAGGTGCAAGAGGAGCTGGGCGAGCGGCAGCGGGAGATGTTCCTGCGCGAGCAGATGAAGGCGATCCGCAAGGAGCTCGGGGAGGAGAAGGAAGGGAGTGAGGTCGAGGAGCTGCGCAAGCGGTTCGAGAGCCTCGCCCTCCCCAAGGCGGCCAAGGAGGAAGTCGAGCGCGAGCTGGAGCGGCTGGAGCGCGCCAACCGTGACTCGATGGAAGCCCAGGTGATCCGGACCTACCTGGAGACCATGGCGGAGCTGCCGTGGAACACCCGGGCCGAGGAATCGCTCGACCTGAAGCGCGCCGCCACGATCCTTGAGGAAGACCACTACGGCTTGAAGGACGTCAAGGATCAGGTGCTCGAGTTCCTCGCGGTGCGGCAGCTGCGGCAGCGCTCGCCCCAGGCGGCGGCGCGCGGCAACGAGGACGACAAGCAGACCAAGGGCTCGATCCTGCTGTTCGTCGGACCCCCGGGCGTCGGGAAGACCTCGATCGCCAAGTCGATCGCGCGCGCCATGGGGCGGCCCTACGTCCGGATTTCGACCGCCGCACCTATGTGGGCGCGATGCCGGGGCGGATCATCCAGGGGATGAAGCAGGCGGGGGCCAAGAACCCCGTGTTCTTGCTCGACGAGGTCGACAAGCTGGGCGTGTCGTTCCAGGGCGACCCCGCGGCGGCCCTGCTTGAGGTGCTCGATCCGGCGCAGAACGACTCGTTCACCGACCACTACTTGGGGGTGCCGTTCGACCTGTCGGAGGTCTTGTTCGTCGCGACGGCCAACTTCCTCCAGAGCATCCCGGCGCCGCTGCTCGACCGGTTGGAGACCGTGAACTTCGCGGGCTACACCGAGCGAGAAAAGCTGGAGATCGCGAAGCGGTACCTCGTGCCGCGACAGCTGCACGAGAACGGCCTCGCAGCGGAGCAATTCGCCGTCACGGATGCCGCACTATCCGCGATCATCTCGAGCTACACGCGGGAGGCGGGCGTACGGCAGCTGGAGCGCGAGATCGGCAAGCTGGGCCGGAAAGTCGCGCTGCGGATCGCCAACGCCGAGGTCGAGCGGGTGACCGTGGACGCCCCGGATATCGAGGACCTCATCGGGCGGCCCAAGGTCCACCCCGAGCATAAGGCGGGAGAGGACCAAGTCGGCGTGGCCACCGGGATGTACTACACGCCCGTTGGCGGAGACATCATGTTCGTCGAAGCGAGCATCATGCGCGGCAAGGGCGACTTAGTGCTCACCGGCCAGCTCGGCGACGTGATGAAAGAATCGGCTCGGGCGGCGCTGACGTATGCGAAGTCCCACGCCGGCCAACTCGGCATCCCGGAGCAGGCGTTTGTCGACACCGACATCCACATCCACGTGCCGGCGGGCGCGATTCCGAAGGACGGTCCGTCTGCGGGTGTGACGATGGCCACGGCCCTCGTGTCTGCCTTGTCCCGGCGGTCGGCGCGCCACGACCTCGCGATGACGGGCGAGATTACGCTGCGAGGGCGCGTCCTCCCGATCGGCGGCGTGAAGGAGAAGGTGCTGGGCGCCGTCCGTGCGGGCATCGGGACGATCGTGCTGCCCAAGGCCAACGAAGCGGACCTAGACGATCTCCCCGAGGACGTTCGCCAGGCGCTCGAGGTGCACCCGGTGGAGGACCTGGACGAGGTGTTGCGGCTGGCGCTCAGGGGCGCCCGGTTTGAGGCCGGTCACCTCGTGTTCGACGGCCCCGCCCCGATTGAGCCGAGGCTGGTGGCGCGGCCGGACAAGACCCTGACAAACTAGCCCCGCACGGTTCAACCGTTTCCCCGTAGGGCCTGTCTAACCACTAGACCAGGCCCTCGGGGAACGATGCTGCCGCCCGCTGTCCTACTTGCTGTCTTAGTCCAAACCGCCACCGCGCCGGCCCCGGCGTCGCCCGCCGACACTTCGAGGCCGGCCGCGGGGACAGCGGTGCCGCCGCCGACCGCCAAGGTCGTCACGGCGGTACGCGCGGAGCGACCCCCGGTGATCGACGGGCGCGACGACGACCCGGTGTGGCGACTGGCGCCGGCGATCACGCAGTTCCGACAATTCCAGCCCAAGGAAGACGGGCCCCCGAGGTTTGCGACCGAGGCCAAGGTCGCCTATGACGACCGCAACCTCTACGTCTTCATCCGCGCGTTCGACCCGCACCCCGACTCGATCCTCAAGCTGCTCGCCCGGCGCGACGTCCGCGCTCCCACCGACCAGCTCAAGATCATGATCGATTCCTACCACGACCGTCGCACGGGCTTCGAGTTCGCGGTCAACCCCGCCGGCGTGAAACGCGACTACGCCATCTACAACGACAACACCGAAGACGACGCGTGGGATGCGGTATGGGAAGTGGCCACGGCCGTCGACTCGCTGGGCTGGACCGCGGAGTTCCGCATCCCGCTGTCGCAGCTGCGGTATGCTCCCCGGGACACCATCACGTTCGGATTTGCGGTGTGGCGCGACCTGCAGCGCTACAACGAGCGGGAGAGCTGGCCGCTGTATCGCAATTCCCAGCAGGGCATATCGTCGCAGCTCGGCGAGCTGCGCGGGCTGAACGGGCTGGCCTCGCCGCGGCGCCTCGAGATCGCTCCGTACGGGGAGACGAAGAACGTCTCGGTGCCGCTCGCGAGCGGCAGCTTCGATCGCTCCCAGAAGGTCACGGGGGGCGCAGACATCAAGTATGGCCTCACGTCGAACCTGACCATCGATGCGACGCTGAACCCCGATTTCGGGCAGGTCGAGGCGGATCCGGCGGTGCTCAACCTCACCGCGTTCGAGACGTTCTTCAAGGAGCGGCGGCCGTTCTTCGTCCAGGGTGCGGGGTTGTTTCGCTTCGACGTCGACTGTAACCAGGTCAACTGCAATGGCGAGGGGCTCTACTACTCGCGCCGGGTGGGCCGGCAGCCGCAGCTTCCCGACCTAGCCAGCAACGCTCCCACCGCGACCACTATCGACGGCGCCGCAAAGCTGACCGGGCGGCTCCCGAACGGACTCACGCTCGCGATGTTCGACGCCGTCACGCAACGAGCGGCAGGAACCCTGGACCGCACCCTCGAGCCGACCACCAACTATGCCGTCGGCCGCGCCACGCAGGACTCCCGGGGTGGCGAGAGCAACGTCGGCGTACTGTTCACCGCCGTGAACCGCGGCCTCGACCAGTGGACCGATACCGTGCTCCGCCGCTCCGCGTATGTGGGGGCCATGGACTTCCGCCACCGCTTCTCGGCGGGTCACTACCAGGTGTCGGGGTCGCTCGACTACAGTCGGGTGGCGGGCACGCCGGCGGCAATTGCCCACACGCAGCGCGACCCGGTGCACAACTATCAGCGACCCGACGCCGGCCTCCCCTACGACACGACTCGGACGTCGCTCGCGGGTGACGCGGAGGAACTGCTGTTCGGTAAGACGGGCGGCGGCATCACCCGCTTCGAGACGAGCTACCAGCGCCGCTCGCCGGGATTCGAGGTGAACGACCTCGGCTTCCTGCTGCGCGCGGATCAGCAGAGCTGGAACAACTGGTTGGGGTTCCAGTCGCTGCATCCGGCATCGATCTACCAAATCGCCAACTGGAACTTCAACTGGTCGCAGTATTGGACGGCGGGCGGCCTGCCGCTCGAGCGCGCCGCCAACACGAATGCGCACATCCAGCTGAGGAATGGGTGGTGGCTGCACGCCGGTGTCACGTTGGGCCAGCTGGGGACGACATTCTGTGATCGCCCGGAGATCGAAGGTGGCAATGCCAGTGCCGACTGCGCGGGCGGGGGGCCGGCGGTGCGCGTGGACCCCTACATCTTCCAGTGGGGGGAAGTAGACGGGGACGGTCGCCCGGTGCTGGTGCCGTATGTCTGGTACCACTACTGGCGAGGCGACGCGGGCCGGTCGGAGTCCTTTGACGGTAATGCCCAGCTCACCTATCGTGTCGCATCGCAATTCAGCACATCGGTGATCTTGAGTGCGACGCACGCCGTAAGCGACGTGCAGTGGTACAACAACTACCGGGACGCGACCGGCACGCTGCACTACACCTTCGCGCACATCAACCAGAAAACCGCGTCCTTGACCGGCCGCATCGACTACACGCTGAGCACCGTGCTCACGTTGCAGCTGTACGGCCAGCCGTTCGTCAGCAAGGGCAGCTACTCGGACATCCGCGAGCTCGCCAACGCGCGCGCCGCCGCGTTCGACGCGCGCTACAACCCCTACGCCGATACGGCCGTGACCAACCACCCGGGGGGGTTCAACTTCAAGGAGTTCAACTCCACGGTGGTGCTGCGCTGGGAGTATCGTCCCGGGTCCACCTTGTTCGTGGTCTGGACGCAGGGACGCACCGACTTCGCCCCGCTCGAAGGGCAACGCTCGTTAGCGGGCGACTTCCGCGACATGTTCGGCCTGCACCCCAATAACACCTTCCTCGTCAAGGCGTCCTACTGGGTTAACTGGTAAGCGGCGCCGTTACGGTCACCGCGATCCGGCCCCTGTCGAGCGGCCCGACCTCGGGCCGGCCGCGCTACCCGTTCTGCCCGATGGGCGGGGGAGGAGCGGCTCTCGCGCCACGCCCTCCCACGCCGCCCGACGGTTCTCGCCTAGCGTACGACGATCCTGCCCGTCATCTGACTGCCGTGTACGGCGCAATCATACTGGTAGGTGCCCGCCGTGTTGAAGGTGACCGAGTACGTCTTCCCGTCGCCCGAGAGGATAGCGCTGCTCGTGAACGCGGGCGCTCCGACGGATTGCACGCTGTGCGAGATCGAGCCCGTCGCGGTCCAGGTCCACGTGACTGTGGAACCGACGGCGACCGTGTCTACCGCTGGGTTCCTGCTGCCGTTGTGCGCGCTTTGGAAAAAGATGTTGCCCGTAGTGACGGCCCCGAGCGGGCCACCCCCGCCGCCACCTCCACCGCCGCCCCCGCCGCCACCCCCACCGCCCCCGTAGGGGGATGTCGAGCTGTTGCACGCCGTGAGCACCGCCAGCGCGACCGCGTAGATCGTGTATCGCATTACGTGAATCCTCCAGAGATGTAAGTCGGTACCGCGATGCGACGGCGCTTGTGTGCACCCGGCAGCTTCCAGAACAAGCGATTCTGGCCGGAGGGTCCAGCGGAAGAGATTCCTCACGATTTCCGGACGATCGGGTGAGGGGAACGCACCACCCGAGCCTCGCGCGGCGTCAGCGCCGGGGCGGGCCGTGCGGTGTCACGACTGCGGCCTTAGCGGGTGGCGATGCCTTCGAGCACGAGCTTCACCGCCGCTTGCTTCCAGCGCTCGCGCAGGCCCGGCTCGTCGGCGCCGAGCGGCGGGGCGCTCGCTGCGATCAACGACTCGAGCCCCAAGTAGGCGACCATCAGGACGAGCGCCTGGGCTGCGGCGAGGTGCGGATCGACGTCGTCGCGCACTTGGCCACGGCCTTGACCCTCGGCCACGAGCACGACCAGCCGCTTAATCGCCGGGGCGAAGGGCCGCGTCTCGGAGCGGCCCGCCTGACTCAGCAACGTGACGAGGTCGGGGTGGCCGGCGAGGAAATCGAACTGTGCCGCGAGGGCGGCGCGGAGGCGCTCGAGCGGGCGGTCTCCCGGGGCGGGGAGGGCCGCCAGCGCCTGCTCGAGCTCGGCGGCCCCGCGGGCGAGCACGGCGGCGAAGAGGCCGCGCTTGGAATGGAAGTAGTAGAACAGCAGCTGCTTGTTGACTCCGGCGCGGCGAGCGATCTGGTCCACCCGCGCGCCGTCAAAGCCGCGCCGGGAGAACTCCTCGCGGGCCGCCGACACGATTCGTAACGCCCTGGGGTTGTTCAGCTTAGGTTTCACGTAGCCACACCGTCAACCGAATGGTTGATGAAAGGTAGTGACTTCAGGGTCGGTGGGCCAGGTCGGGGGGTACGCGCGGCAGGCCGTGCTTCAGCAACTCGACGAGCAGGTGGGTCAGCGCCGCTGGCGCCTCCTCCGGGACCGCGTGGCCGACGTGGGGCAGGGTGACGAAAGCCGAGCGGGGAAGCTCGGTTGCCATCGCCCGGCCCACCGTCGGCGGCACCCAGCGGTCCTGCTCGCCCCACAGCAGGAGCGTCGGCGCCCCGATGCGCTCGAGCCGGCCGCGCAGCCCGTCGAAGCGGAACTCGCGGAGCACCCCCCGCAGCGCGCGGCCGTACCCGGGCTCCGCTACCGGAGCGTAGTACTGGTCCACGTCCGCACCGGTGATGAGGCTGGGCCGCGCGTAGGTCGACCGCAGCAGCCGCTCGGTGAGCCCCCGCCCACGGCACGCGAGCAGCAGGGGACCGATGAGCGGCCAACGGGCCACGCGAAACAAGAGCGGCTCGCGCACGCCGAGTCCCGCCGAGCCGATCAGCACCAAGCCGCGCACCCGGGTGGGAGTGGCGATCGCCTCCTCGGCGGCGATGGCACCGCCGAGCGAGTGGCCCACCAGCACGGCGTCGGTGAGCCGCAGCGAGTCCATCAGGCCGGTGAGCAGCCGCACGTAGGCGGCATTGTCGTACCCGTGCGGCGGCTTATCGGAGGCGCCGAAGCCGCGGTTGTCGAACGCGATCACCCGGAACCCCGCTGCCTGGACCGGTCCGAGCACGTGACGCCAGGCGTAGACCGACGCCCCAAGGCCGTGCAGCAAGATCACGGCCGGCCCCGTCCCGGCGTCGATGTAGCGCAGCCGCGTGCCGTCGACCGTTAGGGAGCGGGCCGTAAACGCGCTGCCGGCCGGAAACCATTGGCCAGGGGGCAGGGCTGGCGCGCGACACCCCGCCGCCAGTGTCACCGCGAGCAGCGCGAGCCGCCGGGTCATGCGCCGCTCCGCAGCGCCGCCCGGGCCAGGGCGAGAATGGCGGGGTGGGAGCTCCAGATGCCGACCACCGGCTCGCCCCGGGAGGCGAGGGCGATCGTCTGGACATCGTCGATCAACAGCACCGTGGGCCGGTCAGCGTCGATCGTGCCGCGCACGAGCGCGCTCGCTTCGGTCGGTACGTCGCCCGCGACCCGGAGCTCGAGCTCGGCCCGCGCGGCGGCGTGACGCCACGCCGGTAGGGTCGGCCGCAGCAGCTCGGGCGCGATGCATCCCTCGACCCGCCGCTCGGCGCGGGCCACGAGCTGCAGGATGAGGTTCGCAGTGGCCCGGGCTCCCTCGATGCTGCGTGTCTCGGGCTCCGGTCCCTGGCTCACGTCTTGGAGCGCGCGACCCAAGCGCTCCAGGGCTTCTCCCTGCGCCGCGGCGAGCTGCGCCAGCAGCGCCTGGGGGCCGGTCGCCCGGTAGCGGGCGGGCCGCCCCGGGAGCCGGGTCGCGGCCCGTCGGGTCACGAGACCCTCCAGCGCGGCGTAGCTGTTGGCCCGCGCGAGGCGGGACCGGTGTGCCACGGCGTAGCCGGTCGAGGGCCCCAGGCGCAACAGCGCGCCGTAGACCCGCGACTCGGTGCTGGTGAACCCGAACGGTGTGAGGTCGGGCGAAACCTGTGGCATGGAGTAGTAGCCATTACTACTACGCTCAGCTGGCTGGCGCAAGCCTAATGGCTAGACCACCTCCACGGGGATGCCCATGAGCTTGGCGATCAACGCCAGCCGGAACGTGACGTCGGTCTGGCGCTGCGCGGGACTCCTCCCGGGACCTTCCAGCGGGAAGTAGTGCGCCGTGAGGGGATTCGTCGCCTTGGGCGGGGCGCGCAGGCTCTTGGGGCTCCAGATCCCCTGCTCGTCGCACTCGGCGTACAGACGCGCCAGCACGCGGCTGGCGCTCGGGATCTGGCGCACTAGGGCGAGCCGGGCCAACAGCTCCAGCCAGTACAGGGCAAACGGGATGTCGCGCACGTGACCTTGGGCGTCGGCACGCAGCGGGTCGCCCAGCAGCTCGAACATCGGCTTCAGCAGCTTCTTCCCGGCGACGATGAAGAACGCGCGGCGGGGCGCCGGCGCGGTGAAGTAGACTCCCAGCCGTTCGATGAAGCCGGCGCGCTCGCGCTGCACCGGGGGCAGGAACGCCAGCATTTCGACCGCGAAGATGCTCGGTGGCGTGGCGGCGGGGTCGAGCACCGTCTTGCCGTGGGCCTTCTTGAACAGCTTGCCGGCGACCTCGCTGCGCAGGAATAGGGAGATGTTGCTGGCCACGGTGTGCGCCGTGCCGCGCACGCGGGGATCGTCGAGATGGCCGCCCCGGGCGAGTGCGCAGGCCGCCGCCTCGCGTCCCAGCCGCCGCGCCCAGCGCCCCAGTCCGGGATCGGTGCGGGCCGGCTTCTGGAACTCCACCAAGAGCTCCAGCGCCCGCTGGGCCACGGCCTTATCCGGGTCGTCCGGCTCGATGCGCGACAGCAGCTGGAAGAGGAACCGGTCGGCGTCGCGAAACGGTCGCTCGTAGGGGGGCCACCCCAACTCGAGCAGTCGGCGATACTGGTACACGGTGCCCGGCTCGGACCAGCCGTAGGCCTTGGAGGCGACGGGTCCGAGCAGGTTGCCGCCCCACAGTCCGTTGGCCTTCTGCTTGCGGACGATCGCGAGTGCCGGCTTGTCGTGCAGCACGGCGTGGCGTAACGCGGCCAGCCGCTCCGGATCCCGGGCCGCCTGCGGCACGATCTCGTCGTACGCCCGGTACTGCAGCGGCGGGCTCGCCGCCTCGAGCAGCCAGGACAGCGGCAACCGATGGGATGTCGGCAGTTCCAGGTGCTCACTCCGCGCTGGGGAGGGCGGGGACGACTGTGACTGTCAAAAAGCGGGCGCAAACGTACGCGGCGCGCTGGGAATCGGCCAGAGGCGCGCGCGTCGCGCCGCGGCTCGCAGGCTATCGCCTGCCTGTGCCGTCGCTTACCAGCGGGGGAGGGAGCGGCTCGGGAGCGGAGCGACGCCCCGGCGGGGTGGGCGGGCCCTCACAGAAACAGCCGGAAGTAGCCCTGTCCTTCCCAAAACGCGACCCACTCGGCATGCGACAGGTCTTGCGGCACCCGCCACCACGGGTGGGCCGGATCGTCGGCGGGTGGCGCGCGGAGCGCTTGCTCGACGGTGACCGCGTCGCCGCAGTAGGGACACGGATAGCGCTGCTCTCCTGGCGCCACCCACCAGATGTACGGCGTCCCCGCCACGGTGCGCCACCGCTCGCAGCCGTGCACGGTGGCCCGATAGCAGGTCGGCTCCGCGCCGACGTCCTGGCTGAAGCCGCAGAATTTGCAAAAGCGGTAGTGGCGCGTCCGCGTCTCGTTCTGGCGCGCCCCGTAAAACCCGCGGCGGCCACAGTGCGGGCACGGCGCGGGCGGCGCACCATGCTCGTAGAGGGCGGCGATATCGCGCTGCCACTGCGCTTCGCTGTAGGGATTCATCGCATGCTCCTCGAACGCTTCAAATATGCTGCCGGCGAGCCCACCTGGGCAGAACAGTAGGGCGGGGCGGGTCCACGCCGCGGCGGCGAACTGCCCGCCACCCGCTTGCTCGACCCAGCGTCAGGGGCGATTTTTCGCACATGCTGCAAGCGCTGCGGTCGCGTCGCGTGGCCAAGCTGCCGAGCGAGGTCCGCCTTACCGGGCGCGTGCTGTTCCTCACCGAGGATGCCGGGCTGCTGCGCCAGCAGCTGGCGGGGCGCGATCTCGACTGGCGCCCCGCCATGAAACTGCGCGACGACATCTCGACCGACGAAATCACCCCCGCCTACATCTGTTACTACTACGACGACACCCTGGGCGACTTCCCTTACCTGGGGCTCAAGTGCGGCGAGGAGTTCCCCGTTGGGCGCGGTGCCGTCAAGCAGGGCGGCTTCGTCGCCTCCGTGAGCGGCACGCGACGGGGCAAGGGGTCCTCGCGCGAGCAGTCGCCGTACGCCGAGATGTGCGCCGGAATCAAGCTCGTCATCGCTGAGAACATCGAACGGATCTATCGCGAGAATTGCCAGAACCTGGGCATCCTGACCACCACCGATTTCGCGACGATCGATCGGGTGCGCCGCGGCGAGCCGATTCCGCTCAGCGTCTTCACCGCAGGGGAGGGGGAGATCACCCGGGGCATCATCGAGTACGGCGGGCTCTTCAATTTCAACGTCGCCCGACTGCAGGGACGGGTCACCCTGACCCCACCCGCCACGGCGCGGCGCCCGATGACCCTGGGCGAGAAGATTATCGCCCGCCACTGGGTCGTCGACCCCGCGGCCGGGCGGGTCGGCGTCCCCGCCGTCAAGCCGGGGGACGAGGGGTTCGTCGTGACCGACATCCGGTTCAGCCACGAGTACGTGACGCCGATGGCCGCGATCTTCTTCGAGCAGCTCGTGGGACCGGACGAAAAGGTGCTCGACCCGGACTCCGTGCTCCTGTTCCGCGACCACCTCACCTTCCTCGCCGAGGCGATGACCCCGGAGCGGGTCAAGGAGGGGCTGCTCGACGTGGCGCTCGAGCTCGAGAAGAAGCAGCGCCAGTTCGCGGAACGCCAGGGCATCAAGTTGTACGGCGAGCTGCGCCTGGGGCATCACGGCTCCGAGGCGATCTGCCACTCCAAGATCCTCGAGGCCCACGCCGACCCCGGGATGATCATCATCGGGAGCGATTCCCACACGCCCCACGCGGGCGCGGTGGGGTGCGTGGCGTTCGGCGTCGGCACCACGGCGATCTTCAACTCCTGGATCACAAAGGACGTCCGCCTCGCCGTCCCGGAGACCGTAAAGGTGGTGGTGCGGGGCCGCAAGCCCGACAACGTCACGGCGAAAGACTTCATGCTCGAGATCCTGCGCCACCCCTACGTGAAGCAGGGCCACGCGATCGGCAAACTGGTGGAGTACTGTGGCGATGCTGTCGCGGCGCTGTCGGTGGACGAGCGCGCCACGATGACGAACATGACCGCCGAAGTGGGGGGCTTCACGGGATACGTGGCGCCGGACGACAAGACGGTCGAGTACCTGATGGAGGCGCGCGGCCTCGAGCGCGGGGCGGCGGAGCGGGCATGCCGCGACCTGGCGAGCGATCCCGAGGCGACGTACTGCCAGGTGATCGAGATCGACGCCGGCGCTATCCGCCCGATGATCGCGCTCCCGGGAGATCCAGGGAACGGGCGCTCGATCGACGAGGCACGGGAGCGGCTGCGGGTGGACATCGCCTACGCCGGCTCCTGCACGGCGGGCAAGCGGGCGGACATGGACATGTACGCCCGCGTGCTGCAGGACGCGAGCGAGCGCGGCGAGCGGGTGGCGCCGTGGGTGCGCTTCTACATCCAGTGCGGTTCCCAAGACGTGAAGCGCTACTGCGAGGAGCGCGGCTATCTGGAGTTATTTCGGCGTGTCGGCGCGACGTTTCTCGAGCCGTCCTGCGGGGCCTGCATCAACGCGGGGCCCGGCGTCTCGAAAACGCGGGACGAAGTGACGATCAGCGCGATCAACCGCAACTTCCCCGGGCGCTCGGGGCCCGGCCGGTTGTACCTCGCCAACCCCTACACCGTGGCCGCGTCGGCCATCGCCGGCTACGTCACCGCCTGGGAGCCGGGGCTCGCGCTCGCGCCTAGCGAGTGACCCCGGGCGCCGGACTATTGCCCGCCGCTCGTGGGCTCGCGGGGCGTGGCTCCCGGCTTCGGGCGTAGCGCATCGCGGCGATACACGCTGCGCGGGTTCCACAGCACCCACGACGTGATGCCCACGTCCTCTGCGGCGCGGATCTCTTCGCGGATCTCGTAGGGGGTGTAGCGCGGCAAGCGGCGGCCCAGGGTGAACGCCTGGAGGAACGGGCGGATCGCCGCCGACCCGGGCAGCGGGCGTGAGCGCGCCAGGGCATCGCTCAGCGCGCTGCGCACCACGCGGTAGGGCTGGCCGTTGGGCCAGGCGAACCCGAAGGCGCCGCGGTAGTAGTGGCTGGGGTACACCATCGGCAACACCACGTCGGCCCGGCTCGCGAAGTCCTCCCACACCTGTCCGATCCCGAGATCGCTCGTGGCCGAGGCCGTGAGCCCGAAGATGTCGAACGAAACCGGCGCGCCGGTCGGCCGCAGCCGGTCGGTGAGGAGTTCGATGTGCCGGCGCACCGCGTCGCGTTGGCTCACGCCCCCGCGGCGCGCGGGGAAGACGGCCGTGGCCATGCGCTCGCGCGGTTCGTCGGGGAACCGCACGTAATCGAACTGCACCTCCGCGAACCCCAGCTGTACCGCCTCGCGCGCCAAGTCCGCCGCGTAGATCCAGACCGAGTCGTTGTAGGCGTCGACCCACGCGATGTTGATCCGGTCGCGCCACAGCCCGCCCGTCGCGCGGTCCCGGATCGACCAGGCGCGCTTGCGCTCGGCCAAGAGCGGGTCCTTGGCGACGACGAGGCGCGCGATCGCGTAGATGCCGTGCGCCCCGAGCGTGTCGAGCCGCGCCCGCACGTCCTTGGCGCGCGCGCATTGGCTCGCGCCGATCTGCTGGGCCGTGGGCACCGTCGACGGGTACAGCAGGCACCCCGTGTCGTCCTTCACGTCGATCACGAAGGCGTTGATCTCGGTGGCGTCGGCGAGCGCGACCAACTGCCACAGTTTGGGCGAGCCGAACGCCCAGGCGTTCACGTACAAGCCCTTGATGGAGCGGCTGGCGGGGAGCAGCACCGATTCCTGCTGCACGTAGCGGATCTCGACGGGGCGGAGCGACACCTTCGCTTGGTCGGCCGGGGTGGCGGCGTCGCCCCCCTGTGCAAAAAGGCCGCGACTCGAGATGAGCGCGGCCAGCAAGAGGGCACCTACCTGCCGGGCCACCACCATAAAAGGGGCTACACGATAGGAAGGGCCGGTCGGGCGGACAAGTCCAACCGTCACATCACCGGGGCGTCAATTGCAAGCTGTTGAATAGCAAGGGGTAAGTCGCGATGCTCTGACCGCGGTACTGCGGTCGGAACCCGAACAGCACCACCCGGCCCGCTCCGAGGCGCACCTCCACCAGTGCCGCCAGGCCCGTCACCCGTTCAGGATGCAACACCCATCCCGACAAGAGCAGGCGCTGGGGATCGCTCGGGTAGCGCCCGACGACGCGCGCCGCGCTCGAGTCGAGCACCTGGAACGCCGGTCCGGCCTCGTACCAGGCCACGCTCTGCGCCGGCATGCCGCGGGCGATCGGGTGCGCGGGGTCGAGCTCCAGGCGGAAGATCGAGCCGGGTGCGTAGAACTCATCGTCCGCCACCCCCTCGAGCACGTTGCGTACGGGGAGCAGCAGCTGGGTGACGGCGAAGCGGCTCGCGTCGTTCAGGGCGACCAGCGTCCCGCCGCCGCGTACAAACTGGCCCAGCGCCTTCACCCCCTCGGTGCCGAGCCCGCCTGCATAGGGGGCGGGATACTCGCGCGGCAGGCCCTCCAGCAGGTCGTGCGGCTCTTCGTCGGGCAGCACGATGACGTCGAGTTTGTCCCGCAGGCTCCCCGCGCGCACCAGCGAGTCGACGAGCGTCACGTAGGGCACGTGCCACGTGTCGAACAACCAGCGAGTCCAGCCTTCGTCGATCGCGCCCCGCTCGGTCGTGGTGACGTAGGTGCGATACAGCCCGATGCGCGGCGCCTCGGGGCCCGCCGGCACCGGCCGCTCCGGGTTCACGGCGAACGGCTCGACGGGCGGCGAGAGCGCGATGCGAAGCGAGTCGCGCGCCGCCACGGCGGTGACGCCCATGAGTAGCGGCAGGGTATGCGCCGTCACGTCGTAGGGCGGCACGGGGGGCCCGCCGGGATAGAGCCGCAAGTCGGGATAGTGCTGCGGCTCGAGCAGCGTCTTCGCGAACGCGGCGTACGGCTGGCGCAGCACCACGACGTAACTGCCGGCGGCGAAGCGCTGGGTACCGATCGTCACCGGGTGGAGCGCGGTGCGCACCTCCACCTGGCCGCGGCGCAGGATGCCGAGCAGGGTGGCGAGGCCGACGCTGTCCTGGCGCCCGCGGGGGATGACGTAGGCGTAGGGCCATCCCTTCCAGCCGCGCACCGCTCGGGAGGCGACGGTCAGGAAGGTGGCGAGCCAACTGTCGCGATAGCGCGCCGCGTGCTGCAGCAGGGCGTACGCCGCGTCGGTCTGATAGGTCACGATGTCGCGCAGCGTCCAGCGCCCGCCCGGCCACGGGTTGCTGAAGTTCCAGGAACGTTCCCGCGGGTTGAAACCGCGCGCCCGGATCGCGAGCTGGTCGAAGGGGACTTCGATCGGCGAAGCCAAGTTCGCGCTCGCCGCCTCCGACAGGATGCGCACGCCGCCGTGGTAATGCTGGTAGGCCCGCGCCGGCGTCCACGCGTCGTACAGCGCGTTCACCGAGATGCCGGTCTTGCCCTCGCCCGCGAGCTCCCACGCAATCGCCGTACCGAGCGCGTTGGCGCCGTCCACGAGCAGCGGGTCGACGTTCGGCTCGATCGGATCGAGATAGGGCGGCAAGAACAACCGCGAGCCGTCGGTGTCCTGCTGATGGATATCGTGGACGATCTGGGGATGCCACACGTTGTAGAGCGAGTCGACCACGAGCTGCGTCTCGACCTGGGTGAAGGCGTACCAGTCGCGGTTGTCGTCGTGCCCGACGTAATGGTGGTACAGCTCGGGCGGCTCGGTGCCTTCGGCGGGCGTGCCGAGCGTGCGGTTGTACCACTTAGTGACGATGGTGACGCCGTCGGGATTGACCGACGGCACGAGCCAGGTCACGACTTGGTCGAGGATGGCGCGAGTCGCGGCACTGGTGTCGCCGGCCAGGCGATAGGCGAGCAGCACCGGTGATAAGTGCCCGCCGACTTCGTTCGAATGGACGCCCGACGTGATGACGACGACCGTCTTGCCGTCCCGCAGCGCTTCCCGGGTGTCGCGGCTCGTCCGGGCGGCGCGGGGGTCGGCGAGTCGCGCGTTGAGCTCGCGGTAATGGTCGAGGCGCTTGAGGTTCTGCGGGCTCGAGATCACGAGCGCCACGAG
>WNFJ01237347.1_pt1 | contig 23248 bp, 20 predicted proteins | sample 5400461 | NCBI WGS metagenome assembly WNFJ01 (sample SAMN13153349, study PRJNA577476) | soil metagenome | isolation source: 115 cm saprolite on Douglas fir-dominated hillslope | place: USA:California | collected 2013-09-17
TGGGCAATCAGGTCATTGGTCAAATAGCGGGTACGTTCACAAATCTGCTCTACACTGATCTCCTGTACAATATCAAGACCGCCATTCGCTGCGTAAATCGCAGCAACGGCAGGAGTTCCCATTTCAACTCTGGTAGCATCTGGGCGAAAATCAAACTCCCGTGTCTTAAACTGGAACTGTTCACTATGCCCAAACCACCCGGCAATGGTAGGTTGCAACTGGGATATCAATCCTTCACGGATATAGACAAAGGCCAGTCCCGGACCACCCATCAACCATTTCAGTGTACCCGTTACCAGGAAATCAACGTCAAGGGCATTGACGTTTATCGGTATCTGGCCAGTCCCCTGGTAATCATCGACCAGCATATAGCCTCCGTGCTTGTGCGCAATATCGGCAACCGACCGTATATCTTGGATATAGCCACTCATATAGAAAACACGTGAAGTAGCCACTAATGCCGTTTTATCATCAACCTCGCGCTCAAACAATTCTGGGGGAGTATAAATACGATCAGGACTTTCAACAAAACGACACTCGACGCCTATACGCTGTTTCACCAGCCACTGGTACGCCAGCGTGGGGAAATCCATATCAGCCATCACAACGTTGTTCCGCTTGCTATAGTCTAACGCCGAAGCGATGGAACTGAGTGCGACAGAGACGCTCGGAGCGATAGCTACCTCATGCAATTGTGCTCCAATGATGGCGGCAAATTTCCGTCTGGCCTTGGCGATCTCCCCCATCCAGATTTCATACCAGGCGTGCGCCCCCCACTCGCTCCACATCTCCATGAATTGTGCCAGGCCTTGCATCGATCGATTCGAGAGGGCGCCCAGTGAGCAACTGTTTAGGTACGTCTTCCGTTGCAGGATCGGGAACTCTGAACGATACGCTAGTAATTCTGGATGTTCGATGGCGACGGGGTCCGGATATTGCACTCTTGACTCATTCATGGTCATCGTGTATCTACTCCTTCAAGGAAATATCGACCGATTATTTGCCATATACCGGTGTTCACCAATCTTTTGAGACTCTGTTCTCTATTTTACCGCTTATTATGCAGAGTTGCTATAGTTCTTACCAGCAAAGTTGCCGCTTGCTCTACTTCTTCCTCGCTTGACCAGCGCCCAAGGGTCAAACGAAGCGCCCCAAGCGCTGTTTCGCGTGATAGCCCCATAGCCAACAACACCGGTGAAGGATCGGTATTGCCCTCGTGGCAGGCGGAACCAGTAGAACTGGCAACCCCTGGTGTGGCAGCAAGCACCTCTTCTCCTATAACACGATCTATGCTGATGTTGAGTGTATTGGGCAATCGCTCGCTGGCATGCCCATTGAGGTGCACAGACCTGGGAAGAGATGCTTCGAGACGCCGTTGCAGCAGATCTCGCAACCGTCGCAGGCGTTCCTGGCTCTTTTCAAGCTGCTCCTGGGCCACCATACAGGCTACGCCTAACGCTACGACATACGCGATATTCTCTGTACCAGCTCTTCGCCCGGTTTCCTGCCCCCCACCGTAAATGACCGGTTCAAGCTGCAAGCCCTGCCGCACATAAAGCGCGCCAACACCCTTTGGAGCATATACTTTATGTCCAGCAACGGTCAGCAGATCAACAGGAAACTCATCCAATCGCGTCGGAATTTTGCCCACCGATTGCGCTGCATCGCTATGCATGAGCACGCCGTGACGGTGAGCAATCTCCGCAATTTCGGCGATTGGTTGTAGCGTACCGGTCTCGTTATTGGCATGCATGATCGTAATCAAGACCGTTTGCTCGTCAATCGTCGCTTCAACATCCGCTGGGCTGACCCGTCCTGTCGCATCGACAGGCACATAGGTAATACGAAATCCGTGCAAACGCTCCAGGGCACGACAGGTATTGAGCACAGCCGGATGCTCTGTTATCTGCGTGATGATATGATTGCCACTGGCGCGCCTGGCAAGCGCGACACCGCGAATGGCAAGATTATCGCTCTCGGAACCGCCGGCTGTAAAAATTATCTCGTTGGGCGAACAATGCAGCAACCCTGCTACCTGTTGCCGTGCGTTGTCAACGGCCTGATGAGCTATATGTCCATAGTGATGTGTACTTGAAGGGTTGCCAAAATACGTTGAGAGATAGGGAAGCATGGCCTCAACTACCACCGGGTCAACTGGCGTGGTAGCGTTGTAATCGAGATAAATAGGCCCCTCTTGCAAGCCTGGATGTGTTTTCAAACGATACCTCCTCGTGTCTCAGTTGGTTTTCTCATTACTCTCTTCTATCTTCGACAATTTTATTGATCTTCGTGAACCCTGGCAAGCTCAGCCTGTATACTCCCCCACAAGTCCCGTATATCCTGCTCTGTCGTGCGTATATTGCCAATGGCAATACGGATGGTAAATTTACCATGCAGCTTGGTGTGCGAAAGAAAGAAGCGACCCACGGCATTGATATTGTTCATGATACGCTCATTCAAAGCCTCCAGCTTCGCCTCATCATCCAATCCCTTTGGATGTGCTCGGAAACAGACGGTACTGAACGGCGTTGGAGCCATCAGTTCAAAATTGGGTGATTCACTAACCCACTGTGCGACAAGCTGCCCCAGGCGAATGTGCTCGTGAATACGAGCTGCCAGTCCCTCCTGCCCAAAATAGCGCAGAACCATCCAGAGCTTGAGCGAACGGAAACGCCCTCCCAATGAAGTGCCATAGTCCATCAGATTGGGAACTGTATCATCCCCACTCTCAGTGTTACGCAAATATTCTGGTATAAGGCTAAAGGCAGCTTTCACGACATCGGGCTTTCGAGTGTAGAAAACACTGCAATCAATGGGGGTGAAGAGCCACTTATGTGGATTCACAATCAAGGTATCGGCACGTTCGCAACCATCCAGCATCCAGCGCATCGTCGGGTCGACAGCCGCGGAACCTCCATAGGCGCCATCGACATGCAGCCAGAGACCGTAACGCTCGCCGATATCGGCGATCAGCGCTACCGGGTCGATGCTGGTAGTCGAGGTTGTCCCAACGGTCGCCACTACGGCAAAGGGCTGCCAGCCATCAGCAAGGTCTTGCTCTATAGCTTGTTCAAGTTGAGCTACATCCATGCGAAATGAACTGTCCACCCCAATTTTACGCAGCCCCTCCTGGCCAACACCCAGCACAATACCGGCCTTTTCGACCGAGGAATGGGCTTCTTGCGAGGCATAGTAGCGCAAGCGCGGTACTTCGGGCCGGCCAGACATGCCCTGCTGGCGAATATGCAGACCTGGAATAGCTTCACGTGCCGCTGCGAGGGCATACATCATTCCCGATGAAGCTGTATCATTGATGACACCGAAAAGGGGAGAGGGCAAACCAAGCATCTGCCGCAACCAGTCGAGCGTGACCTGTTCCAGTTCGGTCGCAGCCGGTGATGTACGCCAGAGCATGGCATTGACATTCAGGACACCAGAGAGCATTTCACCAAGTATACCAGGGCCAGAACCTGTGATGCCGAAATAAGCTAAAAAACCAGGTGAATTCCAGTGCGTAATCCCTGGCATAATTATGCGATCAACATCAGCCAGGATGTCTTCCATAGCTTCAGGCTGCCTTGACGGTTGCGTGGGCAACGAACGCTGGATATCACCAGGAGCGGTCCGCGCCAGCACTGGATAGGAACCTACATTCGCCAGGTAGTCTGCCATCCAGTCCACGACCTCGTGTCCATAGCGGCGAAATGCCTCTGTATCCATATCGCCAGTCGCCTTCGGTTGTTGGGCATTATCAAGCGCTTTGCGTTCTTCCATTGTAAGTAACCTCTTGTTTAAAGAAAAAGCCCCCATTTCGATGGGGGCAGAACACCTCCATAGGGATAGAGGTATTATATTCTGCTCCAATTTTCCGTAGCAAATGGGTGCATGCACCCACTCACCAGGAATTTTGTTGTTACTGTTTCATCCGTAGGTGCCTCAAGGCCGAAGCCTTTTTGGTCTTACCCCGCGTCCGCAGTCAAGTTAACGTCCGCGTCCGAGCCAGTACCGCTGACGACTTGATCTACCAGCCCGATCAAGCGAAGGGCTTCAGACAGGATACACAGCCCGGCATTGTGGTCACGATCCTGCGGAAATTGGTAGTAGGCACATGTGGGATTTTGGCAGAGGAAGACGCGATCAGACAACTGCATGTCCTCCCACTTCCAGCCACAGCAATGACACGTCTTGCTGGAAGGAAAGAAGCGGCCCACCCTGATGACCTGCCCGCCATGTTGCTCGACTTTGTTCGTGAGCAGCGTGAGCAGTTTGCCGAGCGAAGCATCAGAGAACGAGCGAGCTAACCGCCGATTCTTGAGCAATCCCTTGAGGTTGAGATCCTCCACCCCAATGATCCCATAACAGTCGGCGATCCTGGTAGTCATCTTGTGGAGCACATCATCTCTCATGCAGGTGATGCGATAATGGAGCCGTGCGACCTGACGATGGGCTTTTTCCCGGTTCTTTGATCCCAGTTTCCTGCGATGCAGTCGCTTGTTGGCCTGACGCAGCTCCTTGAGCGCAGTCGTGAGGAACTTTTGGTTCTCAAATCCCTCACCAGTGCTCAACGTTGCCAACCGGTTCAGGCCCACATCGATGCCAACTGCTCCTTTCCTTTTCTCTGGGAGTTCACCTGGAATTTCAACCGTGAGACTCACAAACCACCAGTCAGCCGTTTTCGTGATCCGTGCGCCTGTCACCTTCCCTTTGAAGCGAAGATCCTCCGCTATATTGACCCATCCGAGCTTGGGAATCCAAATGCGATGATCGCCCAACTCGAATTGATCGTTGGCGAGATAGAAGCTGGCTTTGCTTCTCTTCTTACTCTTGAAGCGAGGACGGCGAGCCTTGCCTTCAAAGAACGCCGTAAATGCCTTGCCCAGGTCGAGAAATGGCTGATCAGAAGCGTTTTTGGTGACTTCCCAGGTCCAGGGGAATTGCTCCCGTCTGATCTCGTTAAATTGCTTCTTGAGCTTGAGCGCCGTGGGCTTTTCGCCTGCTTCATATTGTCGATTCCACTCCGCAAGTGCCCAGTTCCATACAAAACGGCTTGTTCCTGCGGCACGGGCAAAGTAATTGGCTTGCTCAGGCGTGGGATGGAGCCGGATCTTGTGTGCTTTGATCATCCGTGATCTCCTTTCCCAGAGCAGCCGCCCGAATCGTATTTTTGTGGGAACGCAGGCCATGTAAACGAGCGGAAAAGACGGTAATGATTGCCAGGAGATCGCTCACTAACTCCTCGTTCGGGGAGAGGGCTTCTCCGTTGACCACAACGATTTCGGTTCCATGTCGTTCACAAAAGGACTCAAACCAGTCGTAGCCAAACCGCACAAAGCGATCTTCGTAGCCGATCACCAACCGCTTCATGTGACCGAGTTCAATCTCTTCAATGATCTGATTAAAGCCTTTGCGTTTGTAGTTGAGGGCGGAGCCAATATCTTCGATCCACTGATCGACTTTGATGTGGTGTTCCAGGCAGTAGGCCCGAAGGGCGTCTTTTTGCGTGGCAAGATCATTTTTCTGTGAAGGGGAGGAGACACGAGCATACGCGATGGTTTTGCCTTGTGAACCTGCGACCAAGCCCCGGTATTGAAGATACTGATCATGCGTGTAGTACCGGCGATTGGTCGGGGTACGATGGGCTTTCAGGGTACCGTTTCGATCCCATCGTTGCAGGGTGAACACAGACACTCCAACCAGTTTGCTAAAATTTTTCGGCGAATATGTATGCTCCATGCTACGATTTTACACGATTCGCTACGAAAAATCAATACCGTTGAATGCTCTTTCAGGGATTTCTACGAGAACTTCGCGGCAAGCTCCCTTGGTCCTGGTTCGACCAGAATAGAACCATCTGGAAAGACAATAGTCGGGACGCTTTGCATGCCGCCATTCACACGAACAACGTATTCAGCTGCGCTTTCGTCCTCTTCAATATTGATAAATTCATAGGGTATACCATGCGCATCAAACCAGCGTCTCGCCATACGGCAATCACCGCACCACTTTGTGGCATATATCTTAATTACTTCGTGTTTCTCTGAGGGGGGTAATAGGGTATCTTGCACAAATAGCTCCTTCGATTTTTGAGGCTGAGATAGCTTGATTTTCTATTTATTGGAACACGTGGTAATGCCTGAATATTCCAGCCTGCTTGAGCCGGGAGGGGCTTTTACTTCTCCACCATCTGCACCGCCGGTGTATTGATACGCTCTAACATCATATCAAGAAACTTTTTCCCGCTGGTGGCGATAAGCCCTGGATTACGAGCGAGGACGCCCATTACCAGGCCCGTACTAAAGTCTCCCCGTAACGCCTGAGCCATTTGTGAAGGCGTGAGACGCTTCATCAAGTCAAGTGCATCATCCCATTTTTCGTCGCTATAGTTCGCGATACGCTTATTAATCATGTAGGAAATATCCATGTCACGGCCAAAACGCGCGCGCCATTGCCTATCGAAACGCCCCAAAAAGGCTACTGAGGTATTCCCAGCTTTGACTGCTTCAGCAGCAACGCTCCCGGCCATTTGACCGGAATAAATGGCAAAGCGAATTCCTTCCCCTACTAACGTTGAACCATGACCTCCTGCGTCGCCAGCCAGCAGCAGACCATCACGGGAGAATCGCTCAAGAGGGCCCTCAGAGGGAAAAAGTCCTGTATGAAATTCAATCGGGCTGGCATCTTTGAACTTCTCAGTCAACTGCGGAATATCTCGTATAATGCTATCCAGGTAAATACGCGCATCATCATCGCAATCGGGATGAATAACACCCACGCCGAGGCGAACGCGCCCATCACCGTGCGGAAAAGCCCAGGCGTAACCGCGCGGCGCGAACCGGCTTCCCATGATCAGGTAGAGCTCACCCTGCGGATAGTGTGGAGCATACATGTCATATTCGGCGCCAAAGCCATAGCGATGGAAAGCCTTGCCCATACCTGTACGCACACCAACGTGGCGCGAGAAGCCACTTGCATCAATAGTAACCGCGGAGCGCAGGCTGACACGTTCGCCGGCGTGGTTCTTCACTGTCACACCACAAACACGTCCGTCCTCCAGGAGAGTTTGCTCGACGGTATGACGAACTCGCAAGCTGGCGCCAGCAGCAATAGCGCGTGCAGCCAGGTGCTGGTAGAGGCCGCGCACATCGACCACGCAGGCAACGGCCGGAAGATAGCTGAGAGGAAACTCACGCTGCGGTGAGACAAATACAACTTTGTTGATGGGATGATAGAGAGCTTGGGGAATATTCAGCGCCTGCATGTCGCTGACCCAGCTTCCACCGCTGGTATGAATGGGATAGCCAATTTCGTGCTGGCGTTCTAATATGAGCGTCCGTACACCCTGCTTCGCCGCAGCTTCACCAGCAGCTAAGCCAGCAGGCCCACCACCTACAATTAAAACATCACAATCTTCTGGCATGAACATCCTTCTATAATATTTTACGTAAGAGGGTAGCCGAATTTTAAGCAAGAAATTACCTGGCATCCATGAGGGGAGCCACAATACATTTCTGATCTCTAGCATTATAGAGCACGCAGCTCTATAATGTCCACAGGAAAATTATCTGGCACTTGCAGATCTCTTCTCCTATTGTATATTTCTTCCAACGCAAGGAGTGCAAAAAGGCGTCATTGTGGCTCTGGAAGGCAAGGTACCTTGCCTTGAATATTTGACATCGCTTCCATAATGTGCTAAAATTAGAACATGATTTCAATGTATTTTTTACACTAACTCAACGTTTCGTATGGTCTCATGTATCGTATTCATTTACAACAATCAAAGAACTTACCAGTTAAGCTAAGACGAGGAGCGGGCCAGCCATGAGTATTATGCAGCTCACCCAAACTATTCAAATTATTCCTACAACCTCTGGTTCGTATAACAAACATACCAGGCAACCTATGCTGCCAGGTCTGGAGCTAGAGCAAGATAAAGCACCGGTGGTGACGAATCGCCAGATTGCAGAGGTTCTTTCCAGTATTGCCAGTATGTTGGAAAGTCAAAATAGCAATCCCTATCGTATTCAGGCCTATCGCAATGCAGCACGCGGTATTCTGGATTTAAATGAACCAGTGGCTGACATTCTCGCGCGGGGCGAGGAATTAACCGTACCAGGGTTGGGACAGCGACTACGAACACGCATTAAAGAACTGGTGGAAACCGGCACAATGACATTTTACAGTGACCTCTTCATGCAATCTCTCCCGCCCGAAGTGCGCAGATTGATGGCAGTTGAACATGTCGGTCCGCGTACCGCCATTCGTCTCCATGAAGAACTGAACATTGACACCCCCGAGAAGCTCTGGTGGGCTGCCCATAATCATCGTATTCGTAATTTACCGGGTTTCGGACCGCGCAGCGAATTACGGTTGAAAGAAGCTGCCGCTCGAATACGCAAGAGCAGCAACAGCACTACCACCTCGCTCGATGGTGCAGCCTGAGTTAGTTGCAGAAAACACCAACCAGTTAAAGAGAGACAAATCAGCCCTTTGTCTCTCTTTTCTTTTACCCGCATCATCGTTAAGAATAACCCGCGTGGATATGGTAGAATAGATTAGTCAGATGACCCCATAGCTAAAGCAAGGGGCTTGGGTCTGGACTCCACCGCAATTCGGCATACTTTTGCAAGCGTGCCGCTTTAGCTTCAACATCCGACCCATCAGGGCATTCTGACAAGATACCCGTCGTCATCCAGTCTTGCCGGATGACGAGCGTCCGCATCGTAATATTACGAGCACCGACCAAATCAGCATGGAGGCCGAAGTGACAATTCTGACAGACAAAAAGCAAACCAGCATGAGGGCGATTGGCCTGACTGATATAGCCGCACTTTGGACAAGCTTGACTCGTAAAGTGGGCATCCACTTCCACAGTCATACTTCCTGCGAGCGTGGCTTTGTAGGCAATGACGCTATGCAGTTCAGCAAAAGCCCAGCGCGAAGCATGGCAATTAGCCCGACGTTGCTTCCTTGTAGCCTTCTTACCTCGTTTGCGTTTGGTGCGTTCCCGAATGTCTGTCAGATGTTCCAGTCCAATGATGCTAGAAGGATGCGTATCAACAATGTGTTTTGCGATAGTGTGATTGGTTTGCAGCTTGAACCGTCTCTCTCGTCCACTGATCGCTATCAAGCGACGGGTAGCGGAACGAGTGCCTTTCTGTTGCAACCTCTTACGCAATCGGGCAGAGTGATCTGCCTTGGCACGTGCAGCCTTGCCCGAATAAAAGGCTGTCTTGCCACGTGTATCGCTCGTGACTGCCAGATACCGCTGTCCTACATCCACACCCACGACACCTTTATGGGTCTCGGGTGTTGGGTCTGCTGCCTCAACTTCAAGGGAAACCAGCAAGGAGAACTGCTTATGTGGCTTGTCATACCAGAGTTTTGCAGCACCAATATGAGCACCATGCTCTATCAGTGTCACATGCTTGTTGTAGCCACTGTAGGAGACGATGACCCGCCCTTCAAGGGTAAGGACACTGACTTGCTGCTCTGGCTTAAAGCTGTAGTCCCGATGGAAGTTATAGGTGAGCGTGGGAGACACATACTTGGGAGCTTGGTCAAGTCCTTTGTAGCGTTTCTTGGTGATCCCTGCCTTCCGTTGTGCTGCGTTCTGCTTCACCCTCGTCCAGAGGGTCTTGTAGGTCGCTCCCACTTGACGAGGCACATTACAGGCCATTTGTGACGGCAAGTTGTACTGAGTCCGAACGTCTGCATAGGTTTCCTTTTGCAAGCGTTGCTGATTACTCATCTTGCCATGTGCAAAAGCGTAGCGACTGGTGTAGTTCAGCGCCTCACGATAGGCCAGTTGCGTTTGTCGCAAGGCTCTGAACTGCTCGGGGCTCGTATGCAGTTTCAACTTAGCAGTTATCACTTGTTTCATACAACAAGGATACTACGGTTCACAGGAGAAGTCAAGATAGGAGTTATGTGAAGCATTGCGCCAATTCCTCCCCATGTCTGAAGACAGGGGACTCTTTGGCGCTCGCTGTTGAAAGATCGTCAATGCTGACAAATCACTCTATGATCTACTGTTTTTCCCATGTAGGAGGCTATCTATGTCCGAGAGCATTTCTCACCTTGAGATTCCCGGTCCAAAATCACGTGAATTGCTGGTACGCCGCCAGGAGTTCGTGGCACGGGGTGTTTCATCCTCTATGAACGTATTTGCAGCGAAAGCAGATGGAGCCATCATCGAAGATGTAGATGGTAATCGCTATATCGACTTCGCAGGTGGCATCGGCGCCATGAATATTGGCCACGCCCGGCCAGAGGTGACGAAAGCTATCGCTGAACAGGCAGCCCGGTTCACGCATACCTGCTTTAGTGTGATGATGTACGAACCATATGTTGCGCTTGCTGAACGAATCGTAAAGTTGATACCTGGCGATTTCGCAAAAAAGGCTCTTTTTCTCAACAGCGGAGCAGAGGCCGTCGAAAATGCTGTCAAAATCGCTCGTTATGCCACCGGTCGCCCCGCCATTATCACCTTTGATAATGGCTATCATGGCCGTACTTTGATGACTATGACCATGACCGCCAAGGTCAAGCCCTACAAATATCGCTTCGGTCCCTATGCAACAGAAGTCTATCGAGCCCCATTCCCCTACCCCTATCGCATGAATATGACACCTCAGGATGCCTCCGCCTACTGCATCCAGGAGCTTGAGCGCATGTTCGTGGGCGAAGTGGCGCCCGACCAGGTAGCGGCCATCGTCGTCGAACCGGTCCAGGGTGAAGGTGGTTTTATGGTTGCACCTCCAGGCTTTCTGCGAGCGCTCAAGGCCGTCTGCGAAAAACACGGCATCCTCTTTGTTGCCGACGAGATTCAATCCGGCTTCTGCCGTACCGGCCAGATGTTCGCGGTAGAGCACGACCAGGTAGCACCAGACCTCATGATTATTGCAAAATCGATGGGGGCTGGTATGCCTATCAGCGGTGTCGTTGGACGTGCCGATATCATGGATGCGCCACCGCCCGGAACACTCGGAGGAACCTACAGTGGGAATCCCGTGGCCTGCGCAGCTGCACTAGCTGTTCTCGACCTTTATGAAAAAGAGGATCTTGCTGCTCGTTCGCGCGAAGTGGGACAAGCTGTTATAAAACGCTTCGTGAAACTTCAAGAGAAGTACTCCCTGATTGGCGATGTACGTGGTCTGGGGGGTATGGTCGCGATGGAACTGGTAAAAGACCGCGGAACAAAAGAGCCTGACTCTCAGACAGCAAGCGATATTCGTGCTCATTAAGGCGGGCATGTACGATAACGTCCTGCGTGTCCTCGTTCCGCTCTGTGTTACCGATGAGCAATTGCAGCAAGGCTTAGACATCTTTGAGGATGCCTTTACCTCCGTTGCTGAAGCAGCTATTGCCACAACCAGCTCTGTAGGCTAACTCGCTCCTCTATGGAGGCAGCCTGAAAAGCATGCCTCCATAGAGGTACAAACGTCAAAAATCACCCTGCTCTATCATCTCGATAAATCGCTGTTCCAGCTCATAGGTCCGTCGACCGGGCAGTCCTTTACCAATCTTCAGTTCGTCGATCTGTACAACAGGCATAATTTCTTTGGATGAGGAGGTGATGAACGCCTCGTCAGCCAGTGCCAATTCATCCAGCAATATTGGACGTTCTTCAATTGGGAAACGTTCCATAGCCAGGTCCAGGACGACATTGCGCGTGATTCCCTTCAGTACGCCTGCCCCCGGTGTTATCAGTGTATCCCCCCGAAAAATAAAAAAGTTACTGCGGGTGGCCTCAAGGACGTGGCCCTGCTCATCGACATAGAGGGCATCTGAAGCATTTCGTCGAGCAGCCTCTTTCAAAGCTCGTATGGCCACAAGATAATTGGTTGTCTTCGCATCAGGTTCAGTCCGCTGTAAGCGGGTAGTAATGAGCCTGTATCCTTGGGCGAACCGCTCCATGTCCCGCTCGCCCAACACGGTAATCAACACGGCAAGCGTTGGTTTCCCTGTGGGGAGAATGCTATCTTCACTCTCTCCTCCTGTGACAAGAATGCGAATCGCAGCATGTTTATATGTATTTCGTTCGATTACCTCGCGAATAATAGCCGCGAGAGACTCACGGGACCACGGTATCTCCAATTCAATCAATTCAGCAGAACGATAGAGACGAGTGAGATGCTTACCCAGGTGAAATGGGCGTCTGTTATACGTGCGCAGTGCCTCAAAGGCGCTGTAACCACGCAATACCGCGACATCGTTGATCGAAATCATCGCTTCATGAGGATGAACCCACTGCCCACCAACATACCATAATGCCTGCTTATCCATACTAATGTACTCCTAACTGAGAACGTTCTTTCGTTTTCCTTCTCCCGCTATATATTGTACTCTCTTCGCTGCAAAACATAAGACCTTGTTCGCATCTACAGGCTAGAGCACGCCTGATAGCGCATCCACCAGGGGAAATACCTTCCAACCTATTTGATCCCTATGCGTATACATAGTGTAGTCGAAATGAAGAATAGAAGAGGCTACGCTACAAAAGAGCTCGCCATGCACTATCTTTCAGGCTCGTGTAAAAAAGTATGATGGTGGGGCTCGTAGTTCATAACCAACCAGTGATACATAAGGAGGAGAAGGATAAGCATGTCACAGACAGAACCAAATGTAGAACAAAAGCAAGGGTTCCAGGATGAATTGCAAGTAATGGGCGAACAGCTGCTTTCTAAAGTGAAAGAACTCGTCCACGAGGGTAATGTACGGCGCATCATCATCAAGCAAGGAGGAAACACCATCATGGAGTTCCCCTTGAATGTTGGTCTCGTGGGTGTTGTCCTGGCCCCAACCCTTGCCGCAATCGGAGCCGTTGGCGCCCTGCTTGCTCAATGCTCCATTGAGGTTGTCCGTACAGAGCACCCTGGTGAAGCCGCGAAAAGTACAGTCGAGGAAGTTCTGCGCGACGAGCCACCCGCATTATAACGTCAATAGCTCGCGTTCAAAACCCTGGATTGAGATCAAGACTGCCGGGATCACAGTCGTTTTGATCTCAATCCTTTTTGGGGGCAAACACCGAACCGGCGAAACCAGGAGTGAGAGAGTATCTACCAGCTTCCACCATTCACGGTTTTTGCCCGCAACTATTTAACAAGTGTCACAACACCTAACATACGCCCCTTCACCAGCGGCACGCCTTTTTTCGCCCGCGTAAATGCTTTTAGCTCAACCGCTTTGATCGCTGTAACCTGTTCACCTTCTTCGTTTTTCCAGGTCAGCAGCAGGTGATCTTTCTCATCGATAATCATCGTCAGCAACACGCGATCCTTGTCAGCAAGTTCAGTAGTCACAACACCCGCCGTCGCACGTCCCTTCGGGGGATACTGGCTCAATGGCACCTTCTTGCCCAGCCCGCTCTCCGTGACTACCAACAAGCTCAGGAAATTGCCACTGTCAGTAGAAATTTCACTATCGAGGTAGGAGGCGCTAACAACTTGAGCATCAGGCCCTAAAGCAATGGCGGCTACTCCCTGACCTACACTTCCCTGCGCTCCGCAAAGTCTGCGCGGTATTCGTCGTCACGAAGTATTCACCCTGCCCTCGAGAAAGCAGTGCAACTGCAATAGCGTCACCGTCAGCCAGTTTCATGTCCTGTAAACCATCAACGTCCGCGGTCTTATAATCGCTCAAAGGTGACTTCTTCACTTTCCCCATTCTACTAAAGGTAACGAGATAGCCATCCTCATCATAGTTCTCCACTGGCAATACAGTCACAATCTCTTCGCCTTGAGCCAACCCCAAAAATTTGCGCAAATGCTCGCCCTTTGCCGAACGATTTCCGGGTGGGATGCGATGAGCCGCGATTTGGAAGACCCTTCCGCTTGAAGAGACACACAAAACATAATCTTGTGACGTGGCTGAGACGATCTGGCGCAGTTGCTCATCGCCGCGAACAGGCGTATATATGGCTGCACCATTTTTTCCCCTGGGAACAAACGTATCTGCTGGCAGCGCCTTGAGCGTACCAGCACGTGTAAAGGCAATGGCGAGAGGCTCTCGTTCGTGCAGGCTGGCAACTTCTTTAATGGGCTCATGAATCTGGCCCTCCACGTCGATAGTTGTCCGGCGCCTCGCCAAATTGCTTGATGAGCTGCTGCATCTCTTTCTTCAAAAGCAGCAGCATCGCCTTCCGATCTGAAAGAAGGTGTTGTAACTCGCCGATCCGTGTCTGCAATTCCACTTTTTCCTTGGCGTATTTGCCTGCGTCTAGCCGCGTTACCTGGGCCAGCGTCATCGAGGCAATAACTTCCGACTGGATAGGCGTGAGCTTATACGTCTTCTCGATTACCTGGCGAGCAGCCGCCCGATCCTCGGCCTGCTGGAAAACCTTGACAATCTTATCAGCGTTGGCCGCACCAACGATCAACCCTTCGACGATATGCAATCGTTCCTCCGCCTTGCGCAGTTCAAACTGCGTTCGCCGCGTTAATACGTCCATCTGGTGCGTATTCCAGTAATTGAGCAGATCGATCATCCCCACCTGTTTAGGTTGTCGCGCTGCCTGCATCGGTTCGCCAAAGAGAAACACCATCTGGAACGAAAGGGCAATCTGCAGATCTGTTTCGGCAAAGAGTTGCGAGAGCGCCTGTGCGGCATCGGCATCTTTCCGCAGCTCCAGCACAATGCGCATCCCCTTCTCAGTATCGCTTTCATCGCGCACATCAGGCAATAAGCCCTCCAACTTACGGGCGTTGATCGCCTTTACAATAGATGCCTTGACCTTGTCTCTCCCTATAGGAGGAATCTGGGTAACGATCAGCGAGCGACTGCGCGGAGTATCTTCCAGCCGTACCTCTGCACGTACGATGATGCGTCCCTTGCCAGTGGCGAAATAGTCTTTTATGCCGTCAACGCCGATGATTCTTCCCCCCTGGCAAAAATCTGGCCCTTGAATATACCTCATAAGCTGCTCGACATCCATGTTCGGTTGATCAAGCAGGGCGATACACGCCCGCAATACCTCAACGAGATTATGTGGCGGAATATTGGTGGAGAGACCAACGGCGATACCACTCGATGGATTGACAATAGGTGGAATCCTGCCTGGCAAGTAATCCGGCTCTAACACTCTCGGGTCTTGTTTATAGCTCGGATGCTGGGGAACAGTGTCGCTCTCCATATCGGCCATCAACGCTTCAGCTAAGGGAGAGAGGCGCATCTCTGTATAGCGGTAGGCGGCAGGAGCATCGCCATCCTCGCTACCCATGTTCCCCTGCCCCTCAATTAAGGGATAGCGTAAGGTAAAAGGTTGTGCCATACGCACAGCCGCATCATATACCGAGGTATCGCCGTGTGGATGATAGTTACCTAAAATCAGGCCAACCACCTCTGCACTTTTTACTGTCGGGCGAGTGGACAGGTAACGGGCCGCTCGCATTCCTGCTAGAATGCGCCGCTGCACCGGTTTTAAACCGTCTCGTGCATCAGGGAGAGCGCGGTCAGTGACAACGGAAAGCCCATAAGTCGCGAAAGCCTGGGCCATGATAACGGAGAAATCCTCTTCGCGGATAATTCCCGTTTCTGCTGTAGTGCTATTATCGGTTATACGAGCCATTTTTAGACATCCAGCTCCTTAATTTTGCGGGAGTGCTCAGCCAGGAAGACACGCCGGGCCTCAGCATTTTCATCTTCCATCAATTCCTTGACCAGCCGCGCCGCCAGTACTCCATCCTCCATGGAAACACGTTTAAGTGTACGCCTGGCAGGATCAAAGGTAGTATCCCGCAATTCCTTCGGATTCATCTCACCAAGACCTTTGAAGCGCTTGAACTCCAGTCCTCCAGCATCTGCGTGCGTCTTCATGAATTGCAGGCGAGCTTCATCATCGAGCAGCCAGATGGTCTTACCCTTGTACTTGACCGAGTACAGCGGAGGGCAGGCAATGAACACATGACCCTGCTCAATCAGATCGCTAAATTCCTGGTGAAACAGCGTGAGCAACAGACACTGAATATGTAAGCCGTCCACGTCAGCGTCAGTGGCGATAATAACGCGGTCAAATTTTAAACGGCTAATGTCAAAAGAATCCCGCGTTCCTGTTCCTAAAACATTGATGATGGTACGGATCTCTTCATTTTCGACGATACGCCGCAAATCCGCCTTGGCGACATTGAGCGGTTTCCCTTTGAGCTTCAGAATCGCTTGAAACTCCGAAAAACGTCCCTGACCCGCGCTGCCCCCGGCGGAGTCACCCTCCACTATAAACAGTTCAGCCCGCTCGGGATCATTGGAGTTACAACGCAAGAACTTTTTTGAAAGCGTCGTGTCGATCAATTCGCCATTCTTCTTGTTACCGCCTCTGGCCAGCTCTTCTACCAGCTGCGCCTCGTTGCGAGCTTTCTGCATCTGCAGGATCTTCTTCAGCCACTCTTTTCCCGCGGTTGTATTGCTCTCAAACCAGTCTTTCAAGCCCTCATCAACAACCGAGCGCACAATCCCCTCAACCGGTGCATTGTTGAGGCGATCTTTGGTTTGCCCCTGGAACTGCGGGTTAGTCAGCTTGACCGAGATAACCGCATTCAGTCCTTGCTGGATAACTTCTGGTCGGAAACCATCCTCTTCACGGTTTTTGATGATCTTCCATTTCAGTGCGTAGTCATGGACAACTTTTGTCAGAGCAGCCTTAAAGCCTGTTTCATGTACCCCCCCATCACGTGTACGAACGGCATTAGCAAAACTGTAGATGGTAGTCTTATAACCAGTCGTTGGCTGTAATGCTACCTCAACCTGCACACCATCCTTTTCTTTAGCTATACCAAGCACCTGCTTAAAAAGTGGGGCACTTGTACTGATGGAAAGCTCTCTTACATAATCCGGTAAACCGTCACGAGAATAGAACGTACGGCTCACTTGCTTATTTTCAGCATCATCCCAGGCATCCAGGTGGAAAGTGACGCCGCCATTCAGGTACGCTGCGGCCTTCAGGCGGCTGTCGATGGCCTCCAGGGGATAATAAGCCTCGTCGTCAAAGATCAAACGGTCAAATAACCACCGTAGTTGCGTTCCATGCAACTTTGGGTCACATGGAACAATATGATGTGGCAGCGCTACTCCACGGCTGAATATTTGCGTGAACTTCTGACCATCCTTCCAGATCGTCAATTCTAGTTTCTCGGAAAGAGCGTTGATTACCGTTGCGCCTACACCATGTAGACCTCCCGCCGTCTTATATGCACCTTCGGAAAACTTACCACCCGAGTGAGGAACCGTCAGAATAACGGTAGCGGCAGGTAGATAGTCACCCTGGTACAACATGGGGTCAAAAGGCATTCCTCTCGCCTCGTCCTTCACCGTAACCCAGCCTTCCTGATCAATATTCATCCAGATATGCTTACCATATCCCGCGACCGCTTCATCTACGGCGTTATCAAGAGCTTCCCAGATGAGGTGGAGCAGCCCAGATGTAGAAGTTGAGCCAATATACATCCCTGGACGATGGCGGATTGCCGCAATCCCCTCCAAGACCTGAATATCGGCTGCACTATATGACGCACTCTTTTTTGTTCGCGCCCCAGGTTTTTTCTCTATCGTTGCAGAACTAGATCCTCTTTTAGGTGACGATTCTCTCTTGTTGGTTTCTTTTTGTTCATCTGCTTTATGCGGAGCGAAAAGTGTAAGTTGTTCCTGCATGCTGTCATGATCATCTCGTATTGTTGCTAAGATTTTGGAGGAACGTGACATCTACTCTGATACCTCTCTTTGATTGTATGTACTGTTCCCTCAGCATACAGCCTTCATTCATAAAAGTCAAGAGAAATTTTGGTCAAATGTTCTACAATCCATAAACTCATTTTGCCCTTGTCAATTAGCTCAAGTGCAACAGAATTACTGATCAGAGCGTAATAACATCTATAGATGTGAAACCAAAACTACCAGAAGTTGCATGACAGTATCTTTGAGGTATTATACTTAAAACTACAGAGTAAATACGAAACAATCTGTAAACAAATTTGATGGGATAAAATATCGCCTTAATTTACCTCATCAATTCTTTTTCTGTCACAAGGCAAATAGATGTAATTCCATATATGAAGGTAAGATTCAGGATACTTCATAGCACGAATAAAAGCTGAGTTAATTATTTCCATGTTTTGCATAGAATATCTATTGTTATTTGTATGCTAATCCATTATAATTTTGTTACACCTAGAATCCTGTACAGCGTCTTGATAACTTTTTAACTACATAATTACATAGGAAGGATGAAATGGAGGTATGCCACGTCCCCCCAAGCATGTTCCTCCAGAAACTCTTGGAGGCCGCATTAGAGCTGCGCGCGAGAATTTAAATCTCTCGCTCAAGACAGTCGCTGCTGAACGTTACAGCACTAGTTTGATTTCGCAGATCGAAAGAAATCGGGTTGAACCATCACAGGAGAGTTTAGAATTTCTAGCAGAAAAATTACACTTGCCATTAGCGGACCTCCAAACTCTTGCGCACCAACAACGAGAGGCTGATAGTGATACTTGCCAGTATAAGTTCAATGAAGAACAATTGAGCGTCGCATTGGAGTTGCTTGCAAGTAAGCATCCGCGAGAGGCTCTGGACTCGTTATGTATGGTAAACATGGCCCAGGCTTCAGCGTCGCTACGCTGGCGTTTAGCAGCCGTCCGTGGCCAATGTTACTTTCAACTACGGCAATTTCTCAATGCTCAGAAAGACTTTCTTTATGCCGTTACCGAACGGCCAGAGGTTTCACCCGCAGATCAACGTCTCGTCGTCTTAGAATTACACCTTCATCTCGCCGCTACACTGCGCGAATTGAAACAACTCGATGCTGCATTTGAGCAATATAACATTGCCTTAAGCATGATGGATGCCACTACATCCCTCCACTACGTTGCTGAAGCGCATTGGGGTATGTCTCTCGTCACCTTCGAACAGGCTAAAAAGCCCTTGGATGCCTCGCGTTGTGCCTGTCGCAAAGAAGCGCAGTTAAAACTTGCGTTCAACCATGCAGTAAACGCATGTATCCTCTATCGGTCTATTGGAGAATCACTCCGTGCAGCCCTGTTAACCTGCCAGATTGCACTCATCGAGCAGGAATCCGGGAAACGAGATGACGCTCGCCAGCACCTCCTTGGGGTCCTCTCTGTCTGGTTGCCAGAGCTAGAAAAGAGAGCCAATGCACCTGAGATGGAACAGCGCGGATTGCATGAATTGGCGAATGTTGTCTCTGCCGCTGCCTGTTCTCTGGCTGGTCTTGAACTCGAAATAGAAAACTACTCAGAAGCTCTGAAATATGTTCAACAGGCACAATATGCAGGTCAGATGAGCTATACTCTGAGAAAGGCCGAAGCAGCAATCATGCTTGGCCGTGTCCTCGAATCGACCGATGTCCTTGATCCAGCAGCAGAAAAAGCATTCCGTGATGCCATCACTCTGCTGGCACCCACCGATCGCATTGCTGCAAAGATACGAGCGCACGATGCTCTTGGTCGCCATTTGCTTAAAAAAGGTGAAACAAAGGCAGGTGAAGTAGAGCTTGACATAGCTCGTTCACTCTCTGATATAGCATCAGCCTTTAACAGTTCCTCTATCTCTGTAGAGGACGAAACAGATGAGATTGCTTTGAAAGTGTAAGCAACCTCACCCAGTATACAGTTCCTTGTGTGGTTGGAATGGGGCAGCCTCCTTGGCTCCCCTCTCCACTCATGAGCTCAATCACAGCTCCTTGTGTGGTTGGAATGGGGCAGCCCGCGGGCTGCCCCATTCCAACCACACAAAAAATCATTGCGAAGAGCGCAGCGATGAGGATTCAAAACCACTGAACATGACCTTAGTTATGATATAATATCGTATAAGCTATTCAAAAAATAATTGCCATATTCCTTGAGAAGGAAAGTCCCTATGACAAAATCCATTATCGGCCAGTACGAATACCTCCATCGTTCCGGGGTAGGGCTTGACTACTTTACTTCTCGTATCGATCGCCTCACACTTCAACCAGATGGACGCTTTATCCTCATCATACAGGAACGTAGCCGCATCGCTAATGCAGCCCAGTCCTTCGTCAGTGGACAGCAAATTGCAACAAATGCTCCAGAAGTACGCAGAGAAGGCACATATACTGCTCAAGGAAACGCCATCGCGTTCCGTTTTGATGATGGAGCAATAGAAGATGGAAAGCTTGCCTGGAACGGCGAAGGAATGCAGTTCGGGCCAAATTTTTTTAACAAAGTTTCCGATTCTACCTTCCTACCCCCCGCCAATCGCATGAAGAAAGATATGGACGATATCGCCAGGGGCATTAAAATCGCTGGAACCATTGGTGGTATGGCGATGAAAGCCGCAAAGACAATTCAGGACACGATCCAAACTACCCAGGAACCCGGGACAACCCAGAAACAATATGCTCCTCCCACATCTGCTGGCCAAACAAATCAACCGGCACCAGCGCCCCCTCCTGCGCAGTCGACCTCATCCCCTCCCTACAACGCTGCACCTCACCCACCTGTGCAAAGTACCACAACGCCTCCTCAACAGAAGGAACAGGAAGCCATCTTCTGTGATCAATGTGGCGCACGCGCTCGACCAGGAAAAAGATTTTGTAATAACTGTGGCGCTCAGCTACCGTAGCTCGTTCGCTCACTCACACCTTCACATCGTTGGCTGTTCCCTGGTCAGGTACTCATATGCAGCTATGATGCGCTTCATCTGCTGCTGATCTCCCCCACGATCGGGATGATAACGTTTCGCCAGTGTTCTATAGCGACGTTTAATTTGCTGTGGAGTGGCATTTGGCGGCAAACCCAGCACATTCAAGGCCTGCTGGCGCTCCACAAAAGGACGAGCGGGATTGGCGCGGTTTTCCCAGATGGCTTTGAAACTCAAACGCAAAACATCCCATAAAAGTGCCGCAAAAGACTTTGGTGGTGGTTGTGCATTCATACCCTGGTTCCTGGCTTTCATCGAAGATGCCTTACGTTAGCGTATACTATACCGTATTTTTGGCCGAAGTGAAACTGTCATCCTTCGGTAACATTTTCATTTGAGTTGACACGCTGTCAAAGACCCACCAAGCACATCATTAGCTGAAACGAGTTGGGCTGATCTATCGTGAATCAATGCAGAATATAGAGATTACAATGACGCTCTTTGGGTGTTGATTTACCAGGTATTGAAAGGTTGTGGGTGATAGCACGATGAAAAATGCAACAAAGCCTTCCCAGGATGATAGCAAGGAAGGTATCTCAGAAGCAGTCAAGACCGCCGAAAAGGAAATTTCTCCCATCAAGGCCTTCTGGACTAAATTCACCAATGACTGGTGTTTTAATCTGTCCGCTATGCTGGCATACAATTTACTTCTGGCTATGTTCCCAATAATAGTTGCTATCGTGTCCATCCTTGGTTTGTTTCTCAGTGGACTGAACCCGAATGCACAGAGCCAACTCATCCAACAAATTGCCAATGTCTTCCCGTCATCAATTTCATCGCAAGAAGCTTTAAAACCTGCACTTAATCAGCTTGCCCATGATTCTGGTATTTTGGGCTATATTGCTATTATCCTGGCTGTTTTCGGCGGATCACGCCTCTTCATCAGCTTAGAGGCGTGCTTCGGCATCATCTATCATGTCCGCCAGAGGCCCATCATCAAGCAAAACCTTATGGCGATCGGGATGCTTCTCGTCTTCATCCTCCTCGTTCCAATTATGATAGTTGCAGCATCAGGACCTGCGTTTGTTCTCTCTATCCTACACAATACACCACTGGCACAGGTTCCCGGCGTCAATATCATTTTTAGCCTCGGCGGCATAATTGGCACCTTGATATCCTCGTGGATATTGTTCCAGGTTATCTATATGGTTGTCCCCAACCAGCACATCAGCTTCCGCAACGCTGTGTTGGGAGCAGTTATTGCAGCGGTGGGACTTTCAATCTATTTACCACTCTTCCCATTGTACGCCGCGTACTTCCTCAAAGGATTTGCGGGACCAACCGGCCTTTTCGTCATTTTACTGGTTTTCCTCTACTACTTTGCCCTTATTATACTTATTGGCGCCGAAGTCAATGCCTTCTTCGCTGAAAAGATCCAGGCAACGCCTGTCGACCTGGTGTCTATGGTCCACATCGTTACAAGTCATCTACCAAAGAATCAGGAGGATAAAGAGAAACAGGCAGCACCTTCTCATAAAGATGCCCCAATCGGCGATGTGGCAGAAAAAACCGGCATAGAAAATGCAACAGGTAACGGGAAACACGATACTACCGGTATGACTACGACAGCAGCCGCAGAGCCTCCTTCGGCAAAGACCACATCAGGACAGCCCTCGGCCACGCCTCCTGCACAAGGCAAAAACAAGCACGATAAAGAAAAAGAACACACCACACCAACCTCATCGAAAACTGCTGTCGTAGCAGAGGCGGTAGCAGGTACTGGCCTCGCATTCCTCGTGGAATGGCTCAGGTTACGTCGCAAAAGATGACTATCTTTCTACATTTCCTCCTATTTCCCTCATTCCTGAAAAGATGTCAAGTCAAATACCCTATTTTGCTTGACGCCCTCTATACCCATCTGTTACACTTTGACATAATTACATACCCCTTGCGCAAAAGTATCGGCATTTCTATGGTAAGTAACTTTACTACGCGTATTTTTACGGTGCGTCTCTTGCACCATTGGTTTAAATTCTTGACGAGGAAGAGAGCATGTTAGGTGAGCGTCCCCCCTTCACCAATGATCAGGAACATCAACGACTGATAACTGCGCTGCGTGAAAGCGAGATTGTGCGTGAATTAGCAGAGCTTTTAGCATCCTCGCTCGATCTCAAAAATATTTTGCGCGCATTGACTAAACGTACAATTGAGGTCAGAGCGCTGCTCTGTCTGGCTATTCGATGATCCTCGCAATGTTTTTCTCCCCACTGCCTATTACCTTTCCACGCAGCATATTGACCGTAAAAAAGTCACAGCCGCGGATCATCTCTGGTATCATGGCTCTATCTTCTTCGATGACCCCCACCTCCCCCGCCTTCTCCAGGAAAAGGGCCTGCTCGTTGTTAACGATCTATTGAATAATCCTAAGGCACGAAAAGTGGCAGAAACATTTCTTGTGCGCTCCGTATTACTCATTGCGCTTAAGCGCGAAGATCGTATCCTGGGTATGATGTCCCTCGATGACCCGGCTCAAATACGCGACTTCTCCCAGGAGCAGCAACAACTTGCACGCGCTATTGGACAACAGGCAGCACTTGCCATAGACAATGCTCGGCTCTACCAGCAGGCACAGGTAGAGCGA
>WNFJ01066696.1_pt1 | contig 23246 bp, 17 predicted proteins | sample 5400461 | NCBI WGS metagenome assembly WNFJ01 (sample SAMN13153349, study PRJNA577476) | soil metagenome | isolation source: 115 cm saprolite on Douglas fir-dominated hillslope | place: USA:California | collected 2013-09-17
CGATCAGGTATTCGACGCTTTGTACCCATCGAACCGAACCGGTCACCTGATCGCTCAAGGTCGCCCGAATCTCTGCCGGGTCTTGTACCGGCGAACCCGTGACGTTCGCCACCACCGTCAAGCGAGGAGCGCGAATGGTGGCTGCGGCCAGCTCAGCCTTAAGCCGTTGTTCAGCGCTACTCATCAGCCGGGAATGGAAAGCGCCGGCCACCGTCAAGGGTACTGCTCGCCTGACCCCTCGCTCTTTGGCGATCGCGATCGCGATCTCGATTTTGGGGATTTCGCCTGACAAAACGATCTGTCCCGGTGCGTTCAAGTTGGCTATATCGACGTCAGCCTCCGCTGCGACTTGGCGGATGAGCGATTCTTCGCCGCCCACGAATGCCGCCATCGTGCCCCTCGTTTCGTTGCAGGCCTCGTCCATAAAACGGCTTCGCTCTGCAACCAAGTGCAGCCCGGTCGCAAAATCGAAGGTCTCGGCGGCCGCATGCGCGGTAAACTCACCCAGAGAAAGCCCAGCAACCGCCACAGCGGAGATTGGTCCCGACTCTTCCTCGATCACCTGTAACACCGCCAGACCGTGAACATAAAGCGCAACTTGGCAATTCCGCGTCTTGGTCAACTCTTCCATCGGACCGTCAAAGGCGAGCTGACTCAGCGGTCTGCCCAATTGGCGATCAGCTTCCGCGAAAAGATTCGCCGCAACTGCGTAACGGCCGGCCAAATCCTTCCCCATTCCAACTTGCTGTGCACCTTGTCCTGAAAAGAGCAGTCCGATCTTTCTCGGCATATGGCGATCATGAGGGATCAGACCACGTGCGTCAAATCGCGCCAGCCTGCAACGCGTATCCGCCGGGGCGGAAGATTTTGTTTGCTATGCAGGCTCAGGCAGCAGAACTCCGTCGCTCTTTGGAGAGAGAAGAGTTTTAGAACAGGTTGTTTCGATTCATTTATTTGGGCAGTTTTCGCGGGAAGGGTACCCACTGAAAACCCGACTCCAGGACAATGAGTGGCAGCTCTTCTGGCGGCTGATCTAATCTTGTACCGGCGCTCTGTCCGAACGCGCTAAGATCATTTGCTACGCGTTGGGCTTCGGATTGCGCCACGGTCAATGCCAATGATTTGTCCAATCATTATGGTCCTGATGGTCCCGATCAAAATGGGCCTTGAGCGAGGTCAAGCCGGCATTATCGCCGATGCCTAGCGACACCTGCACCGGATTTGTGATTCCGCTTAAATTGGCACCTTTTGCCTCGGCGCGGAATGTGTAACGCAAACTGCCGGTTAGCTCGATCCTCGCCTCTAGCCGCACGCCATCGATGACGCCTTCAAATGTGTAAGACCTGTCCTCGTGCCGCCTGAACGATCCGATCGGAATGGTGGCGATAAACGGGCCGACCTGAAGTTTGACCGGTTCGGTGTCCGGGTGAATCTCATTGCTGGCCGTGCCGCTCAAGATGAGCGAGGACCCAAGGTGAAAGGCGTCCTGGTTTGGCTTACGGCCAAGATTGATGTCAAGCTCGGCATTAAAGGAGAGGAACGGAACACCCTGCGGCGGCGGGATAATGGATATTGCACTGGGTAGACATTTGGCTAGTCGGCACGCCCCCAAGGAAGTTCAGAATCATCGGATACATCACCGACAGTCGGCCAGGCGCGCTAATCCCAATGGCGAGGCGTGACGCTGATCTTGCCTCTGAAGCAAAGAAGAACGGAGGGGTCGTCGCGAAAGTGTCCACCAGCAAGAGCGGAAACACGTTGTTTGGCGCGAAGGCCGCGACATTAACTAAATGGGAAGGTATCCCGTCCGGAGATTAGAAAGGAACGGCTACCGGAGGAGGCTGGCACAGCAAAGCCGCTGTGTCTTGCCGCTAGGGGCGACTCGATTATCCATGCACGACAACCGTCCGTTGCCTTAAAATTGGCGTCTCCATAATCGGTCGGATTTTTGTCGTGCAGCAGTGAATTTGACCGACCTTGAAAACGAGAATTCGGGGCATTGACTCGTTGCCGCCAGGTAGCATCCATTGCGACTTCGTAAGCTTTCACCTGTAGTCGAGACGAGCTTGGATTTCCCAATGCGGAAACGATATGGTCAGGAATTTCTACGATCACGACGAATCGCGGTAAGCCTTCCGAGGAACCGAACCTATCTGTTGCGCGGAGTTCTGTGCGATAAAGTCGGCTCATAGCTCGGCAGTCGTCTCGGGCAAAGGCGCCAATTTCATTATGAGGCGTATCGTTTTTCCTCCGATTTACTTGATCGTCAGATTGCTAGCATGGTTTAGTAGAAATTATGGTGGATATGGAACTTCTGCTTGCTTTCGCGGGTCGGTTCTGATGACTTCGCCAAATTCGCAACTCTACCCCTTTTGATAACCACAGTGTTTATCTGAACACACATTCATGGACGCAACTCCGGACGCGATCTTACGGCTATTGGACGAACTCGAAGCCAATCGAAAGAGCCGAAGGACTGCTTGGGCGACGCTTCAGCGATTGCGAAAATTTTTGGAAGAGAATGGTGCGCGGATCGAAAATCCGGAAGACCGGAATTTCGAAAACCAGGGTGAAGCAAGCAAGGCGGGCCTTCGTCGGACGATTGCAGGGCGAGATGCTGTAATGCGCAGCCTCATACAAGCTGTTTATCGCTTCCGAGATGCCACTCTAGTTGCCGAAAAGAAGGATGACTTCGGCAACGCGCTTCAGAATCTCTATCGGGAGTTGGAGCGAGCGGAAAGTGTAGTTGGACCGTCCTGATCGTCGCAGGTTCTTTTGCATCATTCGGCTCTGAAGAATCCGCGCGATTCTTTCTGTCAATTGTGATGCCGATCACAGGCAATTTTGTGCAGGCTATTAGCGATTAAATCGTCTAGAAATCTAGTAGCTCAGCAGCGCGGTCGGCCTCGTTGCCACGGAGGCCAAATGGCAGCTAGACCGTTTGCAACTGCGCTTGATCAGACGACCAAATTTCCGTTACTGAAAGCCCCGCGGCTCAGCGCGTCACCAGATTGGCAAGCATATCGTTCACCGCCGCGGTGAGCCCGGCGAACATGTCGAAGTCCAAGCGGTTTACCGCCACAAACGCGCCCACGTCTCGGCCTGGCGCGAAGGCGATGTAAGTCATAAATCCGCCTCCTTCTCCGCTTTTCTGCAGGATCATCGGCAAACGTCCCTGGGCTGCCATCGTGATCCAGCCGAGCCCGATTCCGGCCATGGGACCCGCCTCATCGAACCCAATCGCAGCTGGCATGGTCTGCCGCTGCCGATAGATGGCATGGGCGGGCGCCAAGACGGACCAAGCCGCTGGAATCACCACGAGCACCATCCCCGGTGCACCGGAGTGGAGAAACATCCCTAAACCGGTCAGCCCAGTGGCCTCTTGCAGAAGAGGACTAGCCGCGCGCACGGGAGTAGCCAGGCCAAACATTGCTGAAACTAGGGACAGAACGAATGCCATGGGTGGTTTCATAACCTGGTTCCTGTGTCGATTTCGATGACTCGCGCCTTCCGGGCAGCGCACCCAAGATGGCTCATTTCAGAGCTGGAGAAAGCCAGTACGCCAGAAGGTTCTAGTTACCGCTCCTATGATTGTCAACGCGGATTAGAAATGGATGCGTCCAGGCAAAAGCGGCATTCAATGGCCATCCTAAACTTAGCTTGTCAGCAATCCGTTTTTGCGAAATCATTGCGCCTCCCGTTTTCGGACGGTTAGTTCATTCAACCCAGAAAATGAATGCATACCGACTTCAGCGCCTGTTTGATCCACTGTCCCAACGCACCTTGATTGTGGCCATCGATCACGCGCTTTTCAATAATTCGGCGTTTCTCGAAGGCATTGAGCAGATGCAGAAAATCGTGGGTAAAGTTGCGCAGGCCAACGCGGACGGAGTGTTATTGTCGGTCGGCGAGGCGCATCATCTCCAGCGCCTTCCGGGCCGAGGAAAACCCGGCCTGATGTTGCGCGCAGATCCGGCCAATTTCTACAGCGATACCGTGCCGGCTGGACACCTCCACTGTCGCGTTTTTGATAATGCGGTGGAGCTGGCTCTACGCCTTGATGCCGCCTGTATCCTTCTCAACCTTCTGCAAATCGATGACCATCCGGAGATGCTGAATCAGTGCGTGGAAAATGTGTTGCGGGTCAAAAGCGATTGCGATCGCTATGGTATGCCACTCGGACTTGAGCCGCTTTCCTTCAAGAAAACCAACGAGGGCTACACCGGTGATGAAAATCCGGACCGTGTGGTTACACTGGCCCGCATGGCCGCGGAATTAGGAGCCGACATCATCAAGACGGACTCGACCTCGCCGGTGGAGGAGTTTCATCGTGTAGTCGAAGCGGCATCCGGAGTTCCCGTCACGGTTCGGGGAGGAAGCCGCGCATCCGATAGCGAGGTGCTGGAAAATACCGAAAAGCTCGTCAAGCAGGGGGTAGCCGGGATCATCTATGGCCGGAATGTCATTCAACACAAAACGCCGGAAAGAATGGCCCGTGCACTGCGGGCGGTCATTCATGAGGGTGCGTCGGCTTCGGAAGCCCTGGGCTTGATCAAATCGTAAGAAGTCTGCGAGTTTATGAAGCAGAGCGAAGTAAATCTCCTTTGCGACGAAGCAGCCATCTGCTTCACGAAACACCAGTGGGCGCTCCCGCCGAAGCCACAATGGGCGGCGACGGACTTTGGGCTTGGGGATTACAAAAAAGCTGGACTGGTCGAAGTGCTCCTGGCCAACGAACCCGAGTATTGTGAGAAAATTATGTATGCGCGCAAGGACATGGTTACGCCCGTCCACACGCATGGCCAGAAAAAGGAGGACATCATCTGCCGCGCGGGCAGCTTACGGCTCTGGCTTTGGCCTTCCAACCCGCGCAAAACCGAAGCGACTGATCCCGTCGCCGTCCGAGTGAACGGAGAGGAACGCACGGTAAAATCCGGCGAACCCTTCCTTCTTCAGGCCGGCGAACGCATAACTTTGACCCCTGGAATCTGGCACGAATTTGCGCCCGCTACCCACTATTGCCTGATCGGCGAGGTGAGCACGTGGTGCGATGAAGCTCGCGATAATTTCTTTGCCGATCCTGCGATTGATATTTTTCAGGCCGTCGAGCCGGATGAGACCGCGAAACTACCCGGTTAAACTGTGAAAAATCAGATCGAAGCGTAACCGTCCGCTGGCTCCTCCGCTTGGCGACATGAAAAACATACAGGCATTTATCTTCGATATGGACGGGCTTCTTCTCGATACCGAAGGAGTTTACAAACGGTCTTGGACCGAGGCTGCTCGACGGCTTGGATTTGATTTGACCGATGAAATTTACCTGATGCTGATCGGCATCACGGTGGCGGACTCCGAAAAGCGACTGGTAGAAGTCTTTGGTCCTCGATTTCCGCTCGACGAATTTCGAAAAGATGCGCGCTCCCGTTACGAAGCAATTGTGGAGACGGAAGGCATTCCACTTAAACCCGGAGTTCGCGAGATGCTGGAATGGGCGCGCCACAAGAACATCCCGTGCGCGGTGGCTACTTCGACGGTGAGCGCGGAGGCGCAAGCCCGTCTGGCCAAGCACGGTATCCTGAAAGAATTCCGGCATCTCATCGGTGGCGAGATGATAAACAGGGGGAAACCCCATCCCGACATATTTCTCAGGGCGGCCGAGGCCTTAGGAATTGATCCGTCCCACTGCCTGGTTTTTGAAGATGCTCATAGTGGTGTTCGTGCCGCCAAGGCTGCAAACATGCAGGTGCTGCTTATCCCTGACATGCTGCCCTCCACTCCCGAGATCGAACAGTTGGCGACGCATGTCTGCGAGAGCCTGGTGGACGCGCGAAATTGGCTGGCGGCGGAGCATTTTCAATAATTCGACGCTCCTTGATGAAGCCCTCCGGAATCGCCAGACTCGCGCGGCAGATGGAAGCAGCACCTGATCCGTGGACCCGCCGCGAGTTTCTTCGTACGACGCTGGCGGCAGGCGCAGGTCTCTTCCTCAGCGGTCAAACGGGATTCGGACAACGCCATCGGCTAAGATCGAGGCCGAGAGTCCTTATCATCGGAGCCGGGTTTTCTGGGCTTGCTTGCGCATTTGAACTGCAGGGTGCGGGGGCAGATGTGATCGTGCTTGAGGCACGCGGTCGTTTGGGCGGGAGAGTGCTCTCCCTGGACTCATTCATTAAGGGAAGGTTGGTCGAAGCAGGCGGTGAATTGATCGGCTCTAATCATCCGACCTGGGTGGCCTACGCAAATCGTTTCGGTCTGCATTTCGATGATGTATTGGAGCCGGAGCCAGACCAGTCCCCGATTACGCTCAACGGCTGCATCTATCGAGGCGAAGCGCTGGCAGAGCTTTGGAACTCGATCCGAAGCGCAATGCCATTACTGAACAAAGACGCGCGCACGGTAAATCTTAACGCTCCTTGGAAGACCCCCGACGCCGGCAGATTGGATCATCTTTCACTCGAAAAGGTTTCCCATACGTGGTCTTTAGATAAAAGAACGCGTCAGGGTCTGCTCGCCCTGATCGGCAACGATAATGCCGCATCGCCCAAACTCGAAAGCTATCTAGGAGTCATTGCTTCCGTCGCCGGCGGAGGATTCGAGCAATATTGGACAGAGACGGAGGTCTTTCGCTGCCGGGGAGGAAATCAAAGGTTGGCGTTCAAGTTAGCTGAGGCCATTGGCGAAGATCGCATCCATCTGCGCGCGCCAGTCGAGCAGATTCATCTCGGCGACCAACGCGTTACTCTCTCCACGGCTGGAGGAACGACGTTCGAAGGCGATTTCGTCGTGCTTACTGTCCCGCCGAACGCATGGAATAACTTCGATGTAAACCCGGAGATTCCTTTAGCCTACCGGGTTCAGGCCGGGCCGGCCGTTAAATACCTATCCAGCGTGAAGAGGCCATTCTGGCTCGCGGACAGCCTTTCCGCCAATTCGATGTCAAATGGTCCGATCGGTGCGACCTGGGAAGGGACCGAGGCGCAGCGCACCGATCCAAATGAACCGGCCTGTCTCACCGTATTTTCCGGCGGTTTGGCCGCCCAGCGTTGTCTCGCAATCTCGCCAAAAGTACGCACTGAGGTTCTCGGGCGGAAACTGGAAAAGATTTACCCCGGCTATTTGGCGAACGTTGACCGATCGATCTTCATGAACTGGCCGGCAGATAAATACACCCTGTGCGGCTACACTACTCCCGCGCTGGGAGAGGTGACGACAAAGTACCCGCTGCTGCGCGAAGGTTTTTCCGATCGGATGTTTTTTGCTGGCGAATACACGAGCCTGCTTTTCCCCGGCTATATGGAAGGCGGGCTTCATTCCGGGGCCACGCTGGCCAAAACTCTCGCCCAAAAAGTGAACCTCGTCTGACAGGCGCGAAAATATTGAGTAGAAACCCTCGACTGCTGACTGGTCTCTGCTACGCCGCGATGATGAGTCTGGCTATCGGGCTGAACTTGCTGCCGGTATTTTTGAACAGCCTTCGCCACTCATTCGGTACAACCCTCCTTACGCTGGAGGAGCTTGGCCGGTTGGGCGCGTTGGCATTCACCGGTCTGTGCGTCGGTATTGTAGTGACGGGACCGCTGGCGGATCGTTGGGGTGCCAAGTTGTTCGTTCAGATTGGGAACGCGCTCATTGCCCTTAGCCTGGCGGGAATGATATTCGTCCCCAGCTATACCGCGCTGGGCTTTGCGGTGTTCGTGCTTGGTCTGGGCGCCGGAATTCTCGACATGGTGCTCAGCCCCGTAGTGGCGGCGCTGAATCCGGACCCATGAATTGGCTGCACTCCTTTTACTGCGTGGGTGCAGTAGTCACCATAGCGGCCGGAACTCTGGTCTTACAGATGGGCTGGGGTTGGCGCACCGCCTGTCTCGTATTGCTTCCTCTTCCTTTGGCACTGTTCGCCATATTTGCGCGAATGACATTGCCATCCATCGTATCCGACGAAGAAGGGCGCACTCATTTTGGGGCCATTGTGAAAGAGAAATGGTTCCTTGGGGCGATGGTTGCTATCTTTCTCGGAGGCGCAACCGAACTTGGCATGGCGCAATGGCTGCCGGCTTATGCGGAAACCGCGCTCGGTTTTCCGCAATGGATTTCTGGTGCCGGGTTGCTTTTCTTTTCGGTCGCAATGGCGGCGGGAAGAATGGTTGTGGGAGCCTTTGGCACGAAGCTGAATCCTTTTCAAACGATGGCCTGGGGATGCGCCTCCTCGGTGATCTTGTTCCTGGCGGGATCGTTTCTGCCAATCTACTCACTCGCCCTGGCGGCCTGTGTGCTCGCCGGATTTACCGGAAGTTGTCTGTGGCCCAGCATGCTGGCGGTCGCCGCGGATCGCTATCCCAATGGCGGGGCGAGCGTGTTCGGAGCGCTGGCGCCGGTGGCATCTTCATGCCTTGGACCGTAGGATGGATCGCCGGCATCCATGACTTGCACATCGGCCTTGCGGTTTCCGCCTTGGCGCCGCTGCTTATGCTGCCGCTTGTGCTTGGGCTAAGCCGATCGGCTCATCCTCAGCGGATATTCTGACCCAGCAATGAACGGCAGACCCTTCCGTTCTCCGCTGGTCGCTGTCGGTTTTGCCCTCTTTACCGATGCGTTCCTCTACGAAATAGTCGTACCGCTCGCTCCGCTGTCACTCGCGGGTGTCACTTCCACTTCCGATATCGCGTTACTCTATTGCGGTTATGCGCTTGGAGTGATCTTTCTTACGCCGCTTTGTGGCATCATATCCGACCGAATTGGTCGTAAGATCCCGCTGATTGTCGGAGCCATCGCCCAGTTGATCGCGACGTATATTTTCGCGAATGCCGGGACCTATTGGATACTCATGCTCGCCCGAATCATCCAGGGAGGAGCTTCCTCCGCGACTTGGACAGCAGGGCTCGCGGTCATCGCGGAGCGTTATCCCAACCAGCGAGTACAAAAAATGGGGTTAGCCATGGTCGGTGCGACGGTGGGGTCACTGATAGCTCCTCTCGCCGGCGGTGCGCTTCATGATATGGGTGGGCGCCTCGCGCCGTTTTGGGCCAGTGGAGTAATCGCCTTCGTAGATCTTGTTCTGCGTTTCGTTTTGATTCCGCGGGATCAAAATCACATTGCTGTTCCCAACGCAATGCCGGTCCTTTTGCGTAATCGAGCGGTGCTCGCTGCCGCGCTCGTCGCGATTCTCATCGCCTGTGGTTGGGGATTGATCGAGCCCGATGTACCGGCATTCTTAATTAATAAAGCGGGGGCATCACCGACGGTGATCGGGCTGCTGTTTACTCTCTCTGGTCTGGTATACGGACTGGCGGCCACACCCGTTGAACGTTTGACCGAGCGGCACGGCCGACGATTTGCAATCTCTCTCGGGTTGACGGTCATGGCCGTCGGAATGCCGATGCTTGTGCTTTTCCCGAACGTGATCTTGGTGGGTGCTGCCTTATGCCTTGTCACCGTAGCCTATGCCTGTTCAATGAATCCTCTCCTTAGCGAACTGGCTGACGCCGTTGACCGTTGCGCAGCCGGCGCCTACGGGTCGGTCTATGCCATCTTCAATATTGCTTATGCGATTGGAATGCTGGGAGGCAGCGTGTTTGCAGGTCCCATTACCGACCGCTTTTCGGTATTGACCGCCTTTCTGTCGATCGGGGTCATCCTCCTTTTATCCCTGCCGTTTCTAAGGTGGGGTCTGACATCTGTTCCTGTCACGCCGAACGAGCAATAATTTGCCAAAGGTTTGAGATAACTCTTCTCCTCGCCAAATCTCGATGATCGCCGGCTTTGCCTTGATTCCTTGCTGTCCCGAAGAGTAAGCATGGAAGATTTGACCATCGGTCACAACGCAAACAGGTGCGGTTGGGCACGCCGCCAAAACCGAAACCAAAATCAAAAGCATATGTAGAAATCACCAGTGGACTAACGGCTAAAATCAGTCGGTCTATCTATCTCTATGCGGAGTACGATTACGCCACCAGCGATCATATTGAGCAGCCCTGGGCTGTGAATGCGGGATTGCGGTGGCAATGGTAAAAGCTCCCGCGACACACAAATTCGTTTTGTGTTGAAATTTGCGATCTCAACCCTGTTGCCACAGCTCACCAGTTCTTGTGAGGCTGTGACTTTGGGAATTATCTTGCGTGAGACGAGTCCTTATTTCGTTAGTTTGGCTCCGAAGTTCGGAATCAGTGGCAATCGGTTGCGGGACCGGAGCCGGATTTTACCACTAGAATCGATGACTGCGGTTGACCGAAATGAAAATCAGTCTTGTCTCGAAAAACCCAATTTATTATTGCTGTTTTAGATATCACTGATACAAGCGTTAGGGTACCTGCTGGCGCGCACCTTTGCTGCGAACAAGTCCGCAGCAGCCATCGACACGGCCCCGACCGGCTATGTTGTGGCGATTAAGCTGGAAGGGTGGACTCTCATGTCAACGCGTTTTCTTGTTGCGCTGTGCATTGTCGTCTTTCATGCGCTCCTCGGTTCCTGGCCTGAGGCCCATGCTCAGGTTCAAAACGGTTCGGTGTTCAATTCCGAGGGGCCGGGACCGAATACCGGCCCATCCGGAGAGATCCAAACCAAAGACGACCCGCCGGATGGGAGCACCGCCGGAGCGATCCAAGCCGTCGCGGCCGACCCGTCGAGACCGGGCACGATCTATGTGGGTGCCGCCAATGGCGGCATCTGGAAGACGACCAATGGCGGGACGAGTTGGACGCCGCTGATTGACCAGAAGGCGTCGCTTTCGATCGCGAGCCTTGCGTTCGACCCAACCGACCCGACGCATCAGACGCTGATCGCCGGCACCGGGCTCACTTCGAACGGCGGCTTCGCCTCGAGCTCCCTGTTCGGGACGCCCGAAAATTTCGGCGGCCTGCAAAATGGTCTGCTCTATAGCCGGGATGGCGGAACGACCTGGACGCGGCTAGGCGAAACGACCTTGAGCGGACAGAGCGTCGTCGATGTCGCGGCGCGGGGGAGCACGATCCTCGCGGCGACCTTCGAGCCGCGCGTTCTGATGAAGTTCACAGGCGGGCTCTACCGTAGCAGCAATTCCGGGGGGACCTTCACTGAGGTGTCGGGAGCGCCAGGTTCGGGGCTTCCGGTCGGGCCCGTGAGCTCGCTCGTCAGCGATCCGAGCAATCGGAATGTCTTTTATGCGGCCGTGACGGCCAATAGTATCAACAATCTCGGACAAACCTCCGTGTATGTCAGCAGGAACGCAGGCGCCACTTGGCAACCCGTGTTTACCGGCGCCTCGAGCGGCGGGTTGATTCCCTCAGCGGCCGCCCAAATGCATCAGACATTCATCAGGATCGGCGCGGGTCCGAACCAAACCCTCGCGCTGGGCCTGGTCGATGTCCGTGACGGCCGGTTGATCGGGCTCTTCTATTCGAGTAATGCAGGCGCGAATTGGCGGCGGTTGATCACGCCGAAAGTCAATCCCGGAGGCCAGGCGGCAGTTAATCTCGCGCTCGCGATAGACCCGAACAACAGCAATTTGGTTTATGTCATGGGTGATAATGTTGCCGGGGGTGGAGAGCAAGATATGAATGGTAATAACCTGGAAAGTGCTCTGGCGATCTTTCGCGTCAATGCGGCGACGAACACGGCTTCACGGATCTCCGACGACAACAACGCAACGGGCAACACAGGCAACGGATCGTTTGTTCATGCGGACGGGCGCGCCTTTGCCTTCGATGCAAACGGGCAGCTGCTGACGAGCACCGATGGCGGCCTCTACGCCCGCACCAATCCTCAGAGCTCGACCGGCGTCTGGAAGGGACTGCAGGGCAACCTCTCCGTCATGGAGCTCTATGCGCTCGCCTTTGATGCTAACAGCAAGCGTCTCGTCGTCGCGATGCAGGACAACGGCGGCGCTTATCAATCAGCACCCGGTAGCTCGCGGTTCAATGTTGCCGTCGGAGGCGACGGCCTCAACGCCGTCGTCAACGACGTCACTTTGGGGAGCGATAGCGCGATCTACGTCTCGTCGCAGGAACTATTTCTCCGGCGCCTGATCGTCGACGAGACAGGTAGGATCATCAGCTCACACCCTCAATTCGGCGTCTCAGTCGCCTTCAACATGCCGGTGCAAGGCACCGCTTTCTCTAGCCCCTTCGTCCTCAACAACGTCGACAAGACGCGCATCGCGGTCGCAGGCTCGGCCGTATACGTGACGCAGGACACGCTGACGGGAGCCAATGGCCCCGCGGCACCGATCGTCAACCTCTCGCTCACCAAGCTCGGCGACTCGAATGAAATCACCGCAATCGACTACGGCACGCGCAACAACGCTAACGCATTGCTTGCCGGCGGCACGAACGGCACCCTCTACCTCAGCAGCAGCGCGGCTGCGAGTTCGCTAACGGATTTACCGGCCTATTCAGGCCTCGCCCCGACCTCAGTCAAGTTCGACCTGCGATCCGACCGGCGCTTCTTCGTGGCCGACAGCGTCCAGCTTTTCGGCAGTGTCAACCAAGGCGCGAGCTTCCGGACGCTGTCGGGGAACCTCCCGGCGAATCTCATTCGCCCGACCTCGCTCGCCTTCATCGATGCTAACGGCACCGACGCGCTCTTGGTCGGCGGACTCAACAATGCCGACAATGCCGGCAATCCGCTCGTGGTTGCGGACAGCGATGCCAATGGCGATCTTTCTGGCTGGCGCCGTTTCGGATCGGGCTTGCCGAACACCACGATCTTCGCGCTCTCCTACAATGAAAAGTCCGATACGCTCGCGGTCGGTACGGTCGGGCGCGGCGCCTATCTGCTCTATGACGTCACCAGCAATTTCGCGAGCGCGAGCATCCTGCAATTCGGCCTCGCGGACAATAATTCGAACCCGGATCCAGCAATCCTTTTCGGCAATCGTCCGCTCGTAAAATATGGCACTGGCACGCTCACCATCAACGGGCCGTCGACCTATACGGGCACGACGACGGTGCGTTCCGGAACGATGGACGCGGGCGTCACCAATGCGTTCGCGCCAACTTCCGCCTTTACGCTGCTCTCGGGGGCGACGCTCGATCTCAGGAACTTCAGCCAGACCATCGGCTCACTCGCCGGTACTGGCACCGTGACGAATAGCGGGATGGGAGCAGCAACGCTGACAACCGGCAACGATAACACCAGCACCATTTTCAGCGGAAATATCGCTAACGGACCCGGTACGATCGGGATCACCAAGATCGGTCTGGGTACGCTGACCCTGACCGGCCCCAGTACTTACAGCGGCGGGACTCTAATCGAGGAAGGGACTTTGGTCGCTGGTACAGTAAATGCCGCTCAAACAATCTCCTTTGCGCTCGGCATAGGAGATGTCTTTCTGCAGGGAGGAATTCTGCGCACACCGAGTCTGGATCCGCTGATCATCAATGTCGGCGGCAATTATATGCAGGGTCCCTCCGGCACACTTGCGCTGGGAGTCGCCGGCGTCGACGGCAAAGATTATGATCATGTGCAGGTCCAAGATAATGCCAGCTTGAATGGAGCTCTGGCGGTGAGTTCGCTGAATAGTTTCCGGCCTTCAAATGGGAATGCATTTGAAGTCCTTCGCACCAACGGGGCAAGGAGCGGGGAATTTGCGCGGGTGAACGATTCTTTGAATAACCGTCTCAATTTGGATCGCGTAGACGTCTATGCGCCAAATGGAGTGGCCCTGGTCTATGTTTCAGGGGTCCCGAGATCGCCGATCATAGACGTCACGCCTATTCCGCTTCCGCCGATTAATCCAAACGGGCCTTTGCCGTTGCCCGTCGTTATTTCGCTTCTCGATCCGACCGCCGAACAGTTGACATCGCTCTATGAGATCAGCTTTTCGGGAGCCAACACGCAAAGGTTTAACCTGGAGCAGCGCGTTGCTGAAATTCAAAGCGGCTCAACGGGGTTTGCCTCGAACCTCAACGTCTACAAACCGCCAACGCCATACGACGGGAAGAATAGCGTGATCGAAGAAGAGTCTGGAAAATCCGTGGTCGAGAAACAGCCGGTGCTACAGCCCACCCCGGAGAATCGGTGGGGCGTCTGGGTGACCGGCTGGGGTGATTTCGTCAACGTCGGCGACGACAGCTCCGCTAAAGGCTACGACTTCGCCACGGGAGGAGTATCCCTGGGCATCGATTACCGGCTGACCGATCACCTGGCCATTGGCCTCTTTGGCAGTTACGCTCATACTTGGACTGATCTTCGACCGGGGCAAGTTGACGTGAACACTGGGCGAGGCGGTCTCTACGCTACCTACTTCGATCGCGGATTTTACCTCAACGCGGCGGTGTTTGGCGGATACAACAGTTACGACACCAGTCGCCAGGCGTTGCTCGGATCGGCAACCGGGAACACCGACGGAGAAGAATTCAGCACGTTCATCGGAGCCGGTTACGACTTCCACTTTGGGAATTTCGCGGTCGGACCGCTCGCTTCGCTTCAATACACCTATGTAAACATCAATGGCTTTAACGAGCAAGGTTCGCTGGTACCATTGCAAATCCATTCCGATTCCCAGGATTCATTAAGAACGGACTTAGGCCTCCGAGCCTCTTACCCCTGGCACATTGGGAGCGTGTTGATGATTCCGTCCGCGACTGCCGTTTGGGAACACGAATTCAAATACTCCGCTCTTCCGGTAACGGTCAGCGCTCCGCTTTTTGGCGGGGCGACCGAGACTTTGTTTGGTCCGAGGGAAGGGCATGATAGTGCGATTATTAATGCGGGCGTGGGAGTTCAATGGACAGAAAGGATCTCGACCTATGTCGGTTACCAGGGACAACTGGGCCGCGATCACTATGCCTCCAATGGGGTTAACGGCGGTGTGAGTTTCAGCTTTTAATCAGTGTGTTGGAATAACGGCCGTCTCTATTTTGGCTGCTGATACGAACAGGTTCTCGGAAGCACCAATGGACACACCAAGGACGATTGGAGAGACACCCGGTGCTTGCGGGTCGGTCGAAAGCCGCAGAGTGGCTAGCGATCGATCGGCCCGCGCCAGAGTGAACTACCCCTCCAGGAGGCGAACGATCGCCACTGGGATCCTCAAAGTGTCGCAGGCTAGCCGCACCTACATATCGCGGTGCTTCCGCGCTTGCGTTGGACGGTGAATCACCGGACCAAAGCGAAATACCTGCGCATGAGAATATCACAATACACTCTGACCGGATCAGTGATTCTGTGCGGCTTTTTAATGTTTACGTTTTCATCCGCGGCTGGATCGAATACCACCGAGACGCCGCAGAACGAAATTCGTGCCACTCTGGAAAAATGGACGAAAGACTTCAACGCGGGCAATTCATCTGACGTGTGCGCCCTTTTTGCGCCGGATCTGATTTCAAGTTATCAGGGCCAGCCTGAGGGGGACTATCACTCGTTGTGTACCCAGTTGCTCACGTCGTTAAGTGACCCTGTTAAAACCTATCACTATTCCCTTCAGATCAAGGAGATCTTGGTTTGCGGAGACCTGGCTGTCGTAAGGCTCACCTGGCTTCTTCGAGTTACCCAGAAGAGCGTGCCAGGGGGGTACTTCGTCGATGAAACTAGCTTGGATATATTTCGCCGGCAACCCGATGGTAGTTGGAAGATATTTCGATTTAACGCTTATCCGAGCAGTTTAAAATAGTTAGGAGTAATTGGGTTTCATCGCGTACCGGCACCCTCCTACCGCAAATAACAGAACCCCAGTCGGAACATCGGAACGGAGATTACTCGGTACGGGTCTGCATTTCCGCAATGACCTTCACAATGGGCTCCGGTGAAACGGAGCTCTCACCTTTGAATGGCTGATCGAAGATGAAAAACAAGGGCCACGAGCAATGCCAGCCCGAAACCCAGCCCGGCGAGCGCCACCTCCTCGCCAAACGTGGCTTCAGAGAATGTCGCCAATAGGAGCAGTATTACGAGTAAGGCAATGATAGTCTGCCAGAAGATGGGCGGCAGTTTGAGGTTAGCAGCGGCAACCACACGCGCTTTGCGGTCTGCTGCAATTTCATCCGCTTTTTTGAGCATCTCCGCATAGATTAGGCTCTGGCGTCCAGAGGCCGGGTCGATCGCAAGTATGCTGCGCGAAATTGGGCGGAACAGCGCAGCGGTTCGCTCGCTCGACTTGCCTTTGCGGAGTTGCGGCCACTCATCCCTCACGATCGAGTTTGCATAGGCGCGCAGCGATTCCCTGATAGCAGTGTTCGCGGGGTCCCCATATCGGAGGATAAGACGATCCATCTGAGCGAGATTATGGGCCTCCGTGCCCACCTGCGCTTCGAGATCCCGAAGATTGCGATGTGCCTGAACGAGTGAGAACGCTAGGACGACCCCCGTAAAGCCGATCACCACTTCCAAAGCACTGCGCGCAGCCCCAGAGTGACCGCTTGGAAGTTGGATACGCAGCACTTTTTGTCGCAAAATCGGTACTCCAGCCAGGAGACCGGCACCAACCATCCCAAACAGCAATGCGATGCCGATGTCAGGAAGGTTGTAGAGCCAGAGCACCGCGATGCCAATCTCAGGAAGGTTGTTGAGCCAGTTGAACATGGTTTCAGGTGTCCAATGGCAATCTGTTACGCGGCCACACGCGGCGGATCGAACGGTTTCTTAAGATAAACATGGCATCTATCTAGCTAGCTGCCACTGCATTGCGTAAGAGCTCACGACCTCATCCGCTTGCGCACGAATCTCACCCATGACTTCATCGCCGCGCCTAACATCTTGTGGGCGGAAGAACCCGTCCACGCGCTCCGTTGGTGGGGTAGGTATTCCCGAGGTAGTCTGTTGTTGTACAGCCCCAGGAACGCAGACAAGGCGAACAGAACTAACTGAAATGCAACTACAGAAACTTTCCAGAAACTGGTAGGAAAAGGGCTCGTTCCATCGAAGTTCCATTATCTTTGATCTCGGGACAAATTCGGGTCACGTACGAGAACACAAGCCTGATTTTCTTGTCCCATCTCGAAATCGGATATACCAGCTAAAAACGCATCGACCCACGCAAACTGCTTGGGAATACAAATTCAGCACGTCCCAGCTGATATGGGCATCCTACCTACAGGCGGAATTGCTTACGCAAATGTAACTGTCCGCAACGGACAAACAACGAAGGCCATCGTTACAAGATAGAAGGCTGCCGTTTATGGGTCCTTGCGCCTACGACCTCGCCGCAAAACTTGCTTTCGTATATACGCCAAGCGACGTATTGCCTGACAGAAAGCGCCGGCAGATGCGGCGCCTTCTTCCGTCAAACAAAAAAACGCGGCGAGTCTCCCTAGCGGCTTGGATGGTTGTCCCCAGTTTCCTTCGCACGGCGCCTTTTACGGGAATAAGCCGCGGCGGATTCGACCCCACCCAGACTAGCTCAACGGACTTCTTGGTGAGCTCAGATATGTATTACTCGGGTCCGAACCTGGCACTTTCCGCCGTTCATGCCGCGAACCCGAGGCCGGATGCTCGAGATGATACCGGAGTTTGTTATTCCGCTTAGCGTGCCGCTACCCGAGCCTCTGATATTTACGGGCGCCATTCCGGAATCGACCCACGTTCCGTCGTGCATATGAGCGTCGAACGACAAGATCGCATCAGGCCCGTTGACCTTTGCTGAAAAAAAGTGCGATATGACGTGCTTCAATACCGGATGTGTGGCGCCGGCGGTTTTAACCGAGATGGTATTACCAACACCGTCCGCACTAAAGTTGTCGATATTTTCTTTAAAGAGCATTTCGCGAAAACCAAAAAACCTTACGGTTTTCACAATAGTTGGGTTCAGGTCGAGAACCGATGATTCGAATCATAAGGCGGCACCGCCGCTGGAGCAAGCTTGCGGGTTGCTCCGGAAAACGCGCCAGGATCGGTACAGGCGCGCTTTGATCGGCTGACCTTGGTGCAAAACCGGAACCAATCGCAATCAATTACCGCGTTAAAATGGTCTCGAAATAGCGGGGCGGCCCATCGGTTAACGCTTGTTCCTTTGTCTTCCCATCATTCGGAACACCGGCACCTTCACCGGCTTTGAATTCGAAGGACTCTCGTAGGGTTTTGCTCCGTCCAATTCTTCTCGCACCAGACCAGTGCTTTACGCATGACTTCGTTCTCATCCGGGCCAGTGAAATCCCGGAGAAGTCGCTCGCCAGCTTGCTCTTAAATGAAAGTAGCGAACGTGCAGATCTCCGCACCTCGCCAAGCGTGCAGCTCGATCAGATCGTGACCGTCTAATGCGATCCGTTGTCTCTAAAGAAGCCGGCTTCTGCCTTTCCGATTGCGGTTGCCATCAGGCCTAAAACCTCCTCGTGCATTTCGGAGTCGCGGGGATTCGTATCGTAGAACTTTTGGTATGTCTTACACAACTCGGAGATGAACTCAGTCCACAGAGGGTTATCCGTGGGGTTGCAATAGCCGTTTAATTCAGACGTGAGAACCTGTGGCGACTTATTGGTTATAGACCCTTGCCTGATGTAGACGAGCATCTTGCTAATCGCCCTCGCAAAAGCGGGTGTATCCTGCTTGCCCTCCTCGAGCAACTTAAATGTCCTAAGCACGTTTCCCTCAACTGCCTCCTCAATTTGGTCCGCCAATTCCCCGGGAACCCGTCGCGGTGACTCAGCGAAAGCAGTCAGGACCGTGGCCGCCAATGAGGCTATCGCAAGCCTTTTCGCGAGCGTAGCGGCGCCGTTTCGTTGGACGGATGAAGAATTCCTCACTTATCTCCGACAGACGCACACTACATCCGAGGCTACGAACTAAGGTAAAAAGAAGCCGGCCACTCCAGGTTTCCTTTTTGAAGCAGCCGGCTCTTGCTGTGGCATTGTGGCGTTACGCCTGAATTTCGCGGGCTCGGCAACTGTTGCGACCCTTTTTCAGCCGAACGGCTCTTTGGCGCTATTTGCGGCCATTTCAGCGGCCAATCCAAAAAGCAAGAAGCCTATCATCGAATGCCTGATGATCGGCTCTTGTGCTGCTGGGCCTTACTTGAGGGGGTCTCTTGGAAGCTCTGGTAGTTCGGATTCAGGCCTCGCTACCGACGTATCAAGACCTCTGGCTGATCACCGGAGGCTCCGAGTGTCAAACTCCGCGCTGGCGGAGCGGGAAAAGCCATTCCTAAGGAAAGGAAGCCGGCCACCAACACGACTTCTTCTGGTGACCGGCTCTGCTCAGTTGTGTGATAACGATCTGCACCTTAGTTTCGCTGCTCTGCATGAAGGTGCGTTGGCTATTGCACCTCCTTTGCCTGCCGTCTTAAGCTCTGACATTTGCCGGAACAGTAGTGGAGGTTGGCGAAGGCGTTCTTGGCTTTTCAGCCGATGACGAAGTAAAAACGAAGATTTCGAATTGGTACGCGGCTTGGGGGCCGATGAAGTTATTAACTTCCGGGAAGAAAAGGTCGAGATTGATATGGCGGTTGATAGTGAGAGCTTCTGCCGGCTCGTGTAAGACTACTTGAAACGCCCCTGAAATAAGGGACCTACCCGGCCGTATTTACGATTCAACCAAATACTGTAACTGACATTAAGCCAATGCATGGCCTGACTCAGGTTGGCTTCCGGCCATGTCAGCCACATGTGACAATACTGTCACATTGCGTTGTTTTGTGCCGAAATTTTCACATTAGCCGAGTTGCCCGCCGCCCTTCGTCTCACGACGTTACCCGCGCCCAAACGCGTTTGACAAGGAGGTCCGCGTTGGGCCTGGCTGTTGATCCTCCTGGCAAAACTCGAACACAGCGCAGTCTCATTGACCGGCGCGGTTTATTCTCCCAACGGTCAGTATCTATACGCCTCCGATAACGCCAATAATGGCACGATCGACGCCTATAAGGTCGCAGGGAACGGCACCGTGACCTACATCGGGTCGGTGATCTTACCGAGTCCGCAAGGGGTCTCGACGATTCCGGCAGGCTTGGCGATCTCGGCCAATGGCCAGACGATCTACGCGGCATTGAACGGGTTGAATTCGCTCGCCGTCATCGATGTGCCGACACTCAAAGTCACCGCGCAGATTCCAGTTGGTAACGGGCCTTACGGCGTAGCGGTAGATGGAAGCACGGCCTGGGTGACGAACGAAGGAGGGATTGTGCCGACCGGCAACGATCCCACCAACTCTTCTGGCGGTACAAATATCCTCGTGAACCCGGCTACAGACGCGGCCAGCACCGGCTCAGTTTCCGCCGTGGATCTTCAATCGGGAACGGTCAAATACACCGTACAAGTTGGCTTGGAGCCGACGGCGCTAGTCTTACGCGGCAACATGCTCTTTGTGGCGAACACCAACAGTGACACTATCAGCGCGATCAATACGGAGACGGGAAAGGTCGCTTACACCTCCCCCCTGTTTCCGGGTACGCTTTACGGTAGCCAGCCGAACGATATCAATTTCCTGAAAGATGGCCGGCTCATCGTGAGCCTCGGCGGCAACAACGCTCTCGCGCTCTACAAGTTCAACAGAGGGAATTTGACGGTTCCTCCGGTGCTGGATGGGTTGATCCCCACTGGCTGGTACCCCGGCTTCATTGCCATCGACAAGGGGCACAACCAGATCGTTGTCTCAAACGTACGCGGCATCGGGCTTGAAGGGCCAAATATCACCAAGGGCCCCGATCCGTCGACCAACAAGACAGGTCCAGCTGAAATCAGCACGTACAGCGTGGTCGCTCTAGTCGACGTTCCAAATACCCAGCAATTGGCGGCTTATACTCAAACCGTCATTCAAAACAATTCGTTTTTGAATGGACACAAAAGCGAAGGGTCCGACGAGGGAGACGGCTCTGTTCCGGTCCCCAATCACCTCGGCGACCCTTCACCGATCAAACACGTGTTCTATATAATCAAAGAGAATCGCACCTACGACCAAGTACTTGGGGATGAAACACGGGGAAACGGTGATCCAAACTTCACCCAATTCGATGAGCAGGCCACGCCAAACTCCCACGCGTTGGAGCGGCAATTCGTCTTGCTCGACAACTTCTATGCGCCTTCCCTGAACTCCGCCGACGGCCGTCAATGGGCCAACCAAGCGCTAGCTCCGGATTATCTGGAAAAAGAGTTGATCACGAATGCCCGCAGCTACCCTTCCGCCGGCGGAGACGCGCTGGCGTACGCTTCATCAGGCTTTCTTTGGCAAAACCTCGTCGACCACGGCGGCACGCTCCGAGTTTACGGCGAATAAGCTTACGAAGGTAACGGACCCAACAATCTCTACGGTGATTGGACCTCCTGGTACAACGATTCGCTGATCATGGAAGGAAAAATGACCGGGCAACTGCACTGTCCTCTCGGCACGTTCCCCGGGGTCTCTGATGTTCCGATGATTCAAAAAAATCTTTGTGTCGATTATCCCCCGTTCGACACCGAGATCCCTGATCAATACCGGGTCGATATCTTTCTGAAGGAATTCAATCAGTACGTCGCCAACGGGAACCTGCCGACGCTGACCTACTTGTGGCTTTGCGACGATCACACCAGCGGAATTTCTGCCGGGTTCCCGACGCCGGCTGCTCAGCTCGCTGACAATGACCTAGCGCTCGGCCGCGTCGTCGATGCGATCAGTCACAGTCCGTATTGGACGGATAGCGTGATATTTGTCACTGAAGACGATGCTCAGGACGGTGTAGATCATGTAGACGGCTATCGTACCGAGGGGTATGTCATCGGCCCCTTCGTGAAACGGAACGCCGTGGATAGCACCTACTACAATCAGGTCAGCATGATCCGCACAATTGAACAGATTCTCGGGTTGCCTCCGATGAACCAACACGACCTCTTCACTCGACCGATGTATTCGGTCTTCACCAATGCTGCGAACTACACGCCCTACAGCGTTCTGCCAGCCAATATCCCGCTCAACCAGCTCACGCCGGAGACAGCAGCGACGACCAGCAAAATTCAACTGGCCTGGGAAAAAGAGTCAGCGGCAATGTTCGCTCGGCCGCCAAAAGCCGATTCCGAAGATCCGGAACTGTTGAACCGCGCCATCTGGTATGCCACCAAGGGATTCAACACGCCGTATCCGGGCGACAAGGCGGTCCTCCTTCCCAGCCAAGTCAAACGCTCTCCGCACCGGGATACGTATGACGATTGACAGATGTTCGTACGCCGGATCGGGCCCGTTTGGTTAGTGTGGCTCGATCCAATCCGAGCTCCGCGAAAGAGCCTCTCACGGAGCTTCGATCTTCTCACGGGAGTGCGGCCATGATTTGCGTGTGGGCGTGGGAGAAAGTTCGCCTCAAGGGTCACGTCTTTTAAGACGTGATAAGACGTGATCCTTTATTGTTCCTATGCATTTTAGTCGCTGGATACGTTGAAAAGTCCTTGGCAGAGATTGTCCTCGAGCATGCCCGCCGGTGCGAAACAACCAGCTGAATCCCGGTCGACCGGCCTAGCTTGACGCTTTGCGTCTCTTTTCTTCAATGGACGGCCCACTCCCTCGATCTTTCTTTCTGCTTTTTCGCTAGCACATCGACAACTTTACATATCTCCCCGGAAGCGACCCGGTACTTACATGGGCCCGTGAAGGCTAAGGCTTATCCTGCAAGTTACAAATGTGGTTTTAAGGGCGGGTTGTACGGCTCCGCTATTCTCCATTCCGTCGAATTGGAATGGGAACTGTACACGCAATTCCACCGTACAGAAATTCCGTTGCCGCATTCTGTGTAGTATAGAGGGCACACTCGTGAAAAAATACATGCTCACATTCTTTGGCGGCAACATGTCGCTTCGGTACGAGAATCTTGATACGGCAGACAAAGAGGCTCGGAAAAAGCATATGGCTGCCTGGGGGAAATGGATGGGGGACCTTTCGAAGGCCAAAAGGCTGGAGGTCGGACACCCGTTGGTCAGAGCGGCGCCGAAGATTACCGCTTTCCCGATACTACGGAAGGTGGCTTCATCATCATAAACGCGGAATCATTGGAAGATGCCGCGGAAATCGCGGCAGAGGCGCCCATTATCGGGAATGGCGGACATATTCTCGTGCGCCAGTGCGGGGAGATGAATTAACTCATTATAGAACAGCCCACAGGGGCGGATGATAATAGAACCCATGATGTCCTTTCCTTTTTGATTTGTTGATACGTCACACAGGGTTTTTCGGCGGTGCCTGGACGAAAGCCGCAAACTGGCGCTCGAGCGCCTTGGCCGCGCCCGTGCGCCACGCCTCAGCGATGGATTGGGACGCCGGATCGGGGAAGATCTCCTCTTCCCCTCTCTCCATTCCATCGAAAATGCCCGCTGCCGCGGACTCGGGAGAGGCTTTCGGTATCTCAAAACCGCGGTTCATATCGGTGTCGATGGGGCCGAGAATGA
>WNFJ01066004.1_pt1 | contig 23212 bp, 21 predicted proteins | sample 5400461 | NCBI WGS metagenome assembly WNFJ01 (sample SAMN13153349, study PRJNA577476) | soil metagenome | isolation source: 115 cm saprolite on Douglas fir-dominated hillslope | place: USA:California | collected 2013-09-17
ACGCACCCGAAGTTCGCATAGCGATGCGCGTCCGCAGCGTGGAAGACAGCGCCTAGCTTGGGCGCTACCTTGAGCTTCATGAATGCTGCCTTGTCTTGCTTCGGCATGTCGTCGCTCCACGAAGCCGGCGCCGGCGCTGAGCTGCCGTTCTCCGGACCCGCGGCTGTCGAAGGCTGGGACGCCGGAGCCGACGCCTGGGACGCACCGCACGCCGCCACGTTCAGCGCCAACAGGAGAACCATTCGATTCATGACTGAGCCTCCTATCGATTGAATGCAGTCAGGCCGCAGGGCGACCCTCGGTTCCGGGGGTCGTGAGGCTGGCCCGATAGGGTTCTTCTATGCTTTGGCTGCGGTTCCGATTAGACCGCGGCGCAACTCGGCGTTCTCGTCATGAAACAATCCCGCTCGACGCAGGCTCGTGGGCGGCTGGGGGACGAGCCGGCGTAACGATGCGTGACCTCAACGACCTTCAATTCCTCGCTGCCGTCGTGGGGCATCGCAGACTCTCCGCCGCCGCGCGCCAGCTCGGCGTTCCCAAGTCTCGCGTCAGCCGCCCGTCGCTCTTCTCGAGGAGCGGCCGGCGTCCGACTGCTCGAGCGTTCCATTCGAAAGCTCAAAGTCACCGAGGTTGGCCAGCAGGTCTACGAGCACGCTCGGGCGGCGATCGAGGAAGCCGACGCCGTTGTTGACGAGGTTGCGTTGCGCATGCGTTCAGACCCCTCGCGGGCTCATCCGGATCAGTTGCCCAGACGGCCTGCAGGAACGGACTGAAGCGCGTCGAGCCGTCGATCGGTTCTCGACTTCCGGTCACCGAAATCTGGAGTCGGTTCTGGATTGTCTCATCAATAGGACACCGCGTTGCGCCCGTTCGCCTAATCAGAGCCGAAGCCCGGGCGTACAAAGGGGGTGCGTCATCCCCCCCGGGAGCAAACGACATGAAAATCTCGAACGGGTTCTCCTTCGCTGTCGTGCTCGCAGAGCAACTCGGCCATATTCTCGGCCTCGTGCCAGGACCGCCGACATTCGGTTCCTCGTCAAGCGGGTGAGCGGGGCCATCTGAGCTCGTAAAGAGCGCGCCGATTCATGAAACCCAACGACACGCAAAAAATTGCCTCTCCCGCGGGAGCAACTCAGATCGGTGGATTTCGGAGTCCAGACCCGGTGCCCCGTCTACGATCGCTCACCGCCGCGATCCAGGACACGGGCCCGGCCCCCCTCGCTGCGGGCGCCGACGGCGCATCAGCCACCGGTTCCGCCTCGGTCCGCGGCCGCACCACCGTGCTTCCTCCGCGTCACCGAGGCAACGTCGCCGCGGCTGCCGAAGTCGAGCCGCGCTTCGACCACTTGCGCACGCTCGGCGAGGGAGCCATGGGGCAGGTCGATCTCGTTCGCGACAACGACATCCATCGCACGTAAAAGGCACCGAGTCGACCGATGCTCTCTTGCGTTTCGCCGACGAGATTCAGATCGTCGGCCAGCTCGAGCACCCCGGAATCGTGCCCATCTACGACGTCGGCCGGGGTGACGACGGCGAGGTCTACCTCGTGATGAAGCACCTTCAGGGCGAGACGATGGAACAGATCATCGATCGCCTGAAGGCCGGAGATCCCCGATGCCGCGAGCTCTACACGCCGGAGTACCGCGCGCGTCTCTTCCTCGGCGTGCTCGAAGCCATGAGCTATGCGCACGCAAGAGGCGTGCTGCATCGCGACATCAAGCCCGCGAACATCATGATCGGGCCGTACGGCGAAGTCACAGTGATGGATTGGGGCATTGCAAGGCACATTTCCAAGGGAAGTAGCTCGCAGCCGTCACAGCCGTTCGCACCGACGTTCATCGAGCCCACAGGCAGGTTGATCGAGAGTCAAGCGGGCGCGATCGCGGGGACGCCGCTCTACATGTCGCCCGAACAGGCCGCGGCCAGCGACGATCTCGACGAGCGAAGCGATATCTTCCCGCTCTGCATTCTGTTTTACGAATGGCTCACGCTGCGACATCCTCTCGCCGACAAGAAAACGGTGTCCGAAGTGCTCGCGACGCTCGTCTTGCACGACTACGCCCCCGAGGAGCTCGTCGCTCCGGCGCAGCAAGCCGGCGTCCCCATGGAGTATATGTGGATCATCTTGCCGGGGTTGGCTCGCGATCGCGAGAAGCGCTACCCATCCGTCGCGGAGCTCGAGACGGCGCTGCGCCGCGCGTTGGACGGCAAGATCCAAGTCCACTGCCAGGTCACCTGGACCAAGAATCGCGCACACCGCTTGCTCAAATGGATCGACCGGCACGCGAAGCTCTACATGAGGATGCTCCGCATCGTCCGGTTCTTAATGATCCTCGGCCTCGGGGCAGCCATCGTGCTCACGCTCCGGAAGCTCAGCCCCTGAGCGTGGTTCGCGTGGTTCCCGTCGCCTAGGCTCCGTTGCGCCGCGCAAGGCCTCCGCGATCTCGAGCACGGTGAACCGAGCTTGCTCGGCCAAGTCACCGTCGAGCAGTGGTCGCCAGGAATCGTGAGAACTCGGGCGCTCGGGTCGGGTACCTCAACCAGCGACAGCCCCTCGCAAGCTGAGACGCAGAGGCCAGCAAAGAAACGGGCTTGGGCTCCGAAGGTGTGGGGTGCGGGTGCTGCGCATCGACAAAAGGTCGTCGTCAGCGACCAGACGCGCAGGGCTTACGAGACGTCGTTCGGCCACTTCCGACGCTGGGCCGACGAGCGCGGCTTGCCGGCGATGCCGCCAGATGTCCCTACTGTTGCGGTCTACCTCGAGGCCCTCGCGGATGGAAACGTTGAGGTGCAGTGGACCGACCGCAACGGTTTGAGCCGAACATCCAAGAAGCCTTACAAGTACGACTCGATCCAGCGCGTCTATATGTCGATCATCCAGACGGTCCGTGCCGCGGGGCACGAGTGGCCACACGCGGTCCCCGCCATCACGAAGGTGATGTACGGCATCCGGTACCGCAAGGGCAGTAAGAAGAAGCGCATGGCGCCGTTGGAGATCGCCGACCTGCGCGCTTGCCTCGCCAAGATGCGCGAACGTCGCTTCGAGGATCTGACCGTGATCCGGGACCGGGCGCTGTTGAGCCTTGGCTTCTTCAGCGCCTGCCGCCGTGCAGAATTGGTTTGCGCTCCGCGTTGAGGACATTGAGTTCACACCCGAGGGCTTGCAACTGCAGTTGCGGAAGGGCCGGCGGTCGCCGTTCACGCGCCGGCTACGAGCGCCGCCTCGCCACCGGCATGGCTCACCGCAGTACGCGTGACCTCGATCGCAGCAGCGGCAGATAAAGAAGGCGGTTCCGCACCACGCGCACGGACGCATCCGCAGCACGTCGCCGTCTTGGGAGCGATGTCGTCGAACGAGCTCGATTCGCGATCGCTACTGCGGATCGCGAAGCAGTGCGGGCGCCGGCCGATCCTGATCGAGCCGACGGATCGCCTTGACCAGCCGCGCACGGCAGGAGTCGCAGTAATGGCCCTCGCCCAGCTCGTCCATCAGCGCCACGCCCCGACGGTACTCCTCGGCGGCGGATTGCTGCTGCCCTCGCGCTTCGTGCACCTGGGCGAGCCGCTCGGCACCCAGTGGCTCGTCCGGAAAATCGTCAATGAGCCGTCGTGCCATGACCTCGGCCTCGTCGAGTCGTCCAGCCTCGATCCCCCGTAGGACCTGCTCGGAGAGATGGTCCACCTGCTCGACCACCCGCGACTCCTGCAAAACCGCCCGCGCCTCCGCCAGCACGTCGCTGAAGCCGGCCACCTCGTCGTCTCCCGCCCACACACGCTCGCTCTCCGCTCGCAGCCGTTCTGCCCGCTCCTCAGCCTCCACTCGCTCGAGACAGCATCGCTTGAACTTCTTGCCGCTGCCGCACGGGCACGGATCGTTGCGTCCGACCTTGGCCATCGCTCCGGTGCTCCTACCCGATCTCCGACCGGGCTGCACCGGTCGGCGTTTGGTTCAGGTTCCGCCGCTTCTTGGTGAGCGCCGACATAAACGACCGGTCACGATTCGACTCTGCGCAGAGACGGCTCTTCGCGCGGCGGCCGACGAGATGGACGCCGGCAGCGCGCATTCGCGAGGTCGCACAGGCTTCGCCGAAGCGAATGCTCTAGGCTTCGATTCCGCTGCCCCCTTCAACCGGCAATGCGTTCCCCTCGGCTCTTCGCGGCCAGCAATTCCCGAAACTCGGCCGCCATGAAATCCGAGAATGCGCGGGGCCCGCCGGAAGGACGATGTTGATGTCCGCCGATCCCATCTCCCAATCGGGGAGCACGCGCACCAGCCGGCCCGTTTCCAATTCGCTCATCACGCTGAGCTCTCCGGTCGAGAGAATGCCGAGCCCAGCGACGGCCGCCGCAGCGGCTGCGTCCGAGCCGTTCAGGATAAACCGTCCCTCGACGCGCACAGTTCTAGCCTTTCCGTCGCGCCGAAACGTCCATCCCTCCATGACTCGGCCGGCAGGGCCGACGATGTTAGTGTGGTCCGCCAGGTCGCCGGGAACCGATGGAGTCCCGGCCCTGGCCAGATACCCGGGCGCCGCGACGACGACGCGATGCACCGTTCCGATCTTGCGGGCGACGGCCGTGGAGTCGTTAAGAACGCCAATGCGCAAAGCGACGTCGAGCGACTCGCCCACGAGATCTTGCCGATCATCATTGAGGATGAATTCGACACGCAGACTGGGGTGCTGATCCGTGAAACGTGCCAGACGCGGGAGGACGCCCCGTATTGCGAAGGCGGAGGACGTAGCGACGCGCAGGATGCCGCGCAGCTCACCGGTCCCGCGAGCGGCGTGATCGGCCTCTTCGAGAGCCGTCAGGATGGACTCGATACGAGACAGATAGTCGGAGCCTGCCTCGGTGAGCGTCACGGCTCGCGTGGTTCGAACAAGGAGCGCGACGCCGATCTGTTTTTCGAGGGCGGCGACGATCCGCGACGCCGTAGGCTGCGAAATGCCCATCTCGCGCCCAGCAACGGAAAAACTCCCGCTCCTCGCGACGCGAGCAAAGAGTTGCAACGAGAAGAACCTGTCATTCATTCAAAAATTGAATATGACATAGTCATCTTCCAGTACTACCGTGAACTTCTGAATAGGATAATCTTCGCTCAGAAATGCATCCGAAAGGTCGAACACGGGGCATTGGCGCAGATATCCGACATCGCCCACTATGTCAGCAACGTGACTCGCCGCGTCACCAACGGGTGATGAGCGATCGCTCGCAAGCGATGACCAGTGACGGGTTTGTCGGACGCTCGGCGCTCGTACCTAGGAACAACCTCGAAACCGCCGCGATGTACGTGCCGGCGCCGTAGTCGTCGTGGTCTTACGCCAGCCATCCACGGCCGCGACCGGCGTCAACGCGTCGGACGCTCGACCTCACGTTACTGGCTGAAGATCAAGGCGCTGCGGTCGCTTTCGTGACTGGTCGGCATGATCTGCGTCGCCGTCATGGCCACGCCGCCGCCCTCTCGCCAGCCTAGCCCGGCGAGAGCCTCCAAGAAGCAAAGGCATTTTTTCCGGAGCACCAGCCATGACCCAGCCTGACGATGCGCCTCTCTTCACTCTCTACGCGCTCGGCGAACTTCAACTCAGAAACCGCGCGGTGATGGCCTCCATGACGCGCGGCCGCGCGCGCAATCCCGAACTCGCGCCCACCGATCTTCATGTCGAATACTATCGCCAGCGGGCGGCGGCCGGCCTCATTCTCACAGAGGGCACTTGGATCAGCCCGCGCGCGATCGGATTCATCAACGTCCCCTGCCTCTCCGAGGGCGGTGCAATCTTCGCGCAGCTTGCCCATTCCGGAGCCGTCTCGCATCCCGACTTTTTCGATGGCGAGCTGCCGCCCGCGCCATCCGCGGTGAACCCTGGCCTGAAATCGTTCACACCCGAGGGTTTCAAGGACACCGTGACGCCGCGCGCCATGTCGGTTGAGGAGATCGCCTCGACCGTCGCCGACTATGGGGCAGCCGCGAAGAATGCCCGCGACGCCGGCTTCGATGGCGTGGAGCTGCATGCCGCAACCACCTATCTCCTGCCGGAATTCCTCAACAGCGCGCTGAACATTCGCGAAGACGCCTATGGTGGCACCGCGGAGAACCGAGCACGGATCGTCCTGCAGGTTCTCGACGCGCTCATCGCGGTCTGGGGACCAGGGCGCGTCGGCATCAAGATCAGCCCGACGCTTGCCATGGGCGGCTTCGGGCCGACGGACAAGACGATCGAAACCTACGATTATCTTGTTGGCCGTCTCAATGGGCTTCCGCTCTCTCACCTTCAGGTCGGCAGAGCACTGAACGACCTGTCGGGCACGCCCATCGCCGCCTTGCAGGACACGATCGGCTACTACCGCGCCCGCTTCAACGGCACGTTGATCGCGAACTTCGGCTTCGATGGTACCTCCGCCAATGCGGCGATCGGGAGCAAGCAGGCCGATCTGGTTTCCTTCGCCAAACCGTTCATCGGCAATCCGGATCTCGTGCGACGGCTTCGCGAGGGCCTGCCGCTCGCATCCTCATCACTGGAGACCTACTACCAGGGCGGGCCGCAGGGATATGTCGACTACCCCGCCGCTCCCTGATGCGACGACCGGCAAACCCGAACATGGACCGAGTCCATGACCAAGGTTACTGCGCAGAGGGACGATATGAGCGACGTCTCGATCTCGACACCCACCACCGGCTCAAAGGCTACGTGGCCAGGCCGGAAGGCGAGGGACCCTGGCCCGGCGTCATCGTGCTTCACGACATTTCGGCCTGACCGACGTGACACGTGGCCATGCCGATTGGTTGGCCAAGGAAGGGTATCTTGCTGTGGCGCCGGACCTGTTCTCATGGGGCGGCCGCATCCGTTGCGTGCGCGCCCTGATGGCGGATCTGTCGGCGCGCAAGGGCGCGGCGTTCGACGATGTCGACGCCGTGCGGCAGTGGCTGGAAGGCCGCCAGGATTGCACCGGCAAGGTCGGGGTCATCGGCTTCTGCGCGACCGGCGGTTTTGCGATCCTTCTGGCGGCCGGCCACGGTCTTTCGGCAATAGCCCCGAACTACGGCCAGGTCCCGAACGACATCGATGCGATCCTGGATGGTGCCTGTCCGATGGTCGCGAGCTTTGGCGGCCGCGACTGGACGCTGAAGGGCGCGGCGGAGCGGTTGAACGGCGCACTCGAGCGGCGCCAAATCGATCACGATGTCAAAGAGTACCCGGACGCCGGGCATTCCTTCCTCGACGATTACAAGGGCCTGATCGGCGTGCTCGGTGTCGTCATAGGGGCGAGTTACAAAGACAAGGACGCGGCTGACGCACGAGGCCCCATCCGGACGTTCTTCGCGCGCCATCTCGCAAGTAGGTGAGGTCGCGCGAATCGCGCTCGACGATTGCTCGGTGCCATAGGCCTCGTCCTCGCCGCCACCGCGGCCGGCCAGTGCCTCCCGATGCACCTCAGTCCATCCGGTCATACGCCAAGGAGCTAGTTCATGGACCATCGACGCGCGGAAGCGCACTGACCGGTTCGCGAACGGTGGTAATCACCGGAGGCAACACCGGTCTGGGTTTCGCGCGAATGCGATCCTGGAGTCACCGCATGGGGCGCTCCGGCGATCTCGCGGACTTGTCCCTGCAAGAGCTGGAAACGGCTCGGCTACTTCGTTCCGTCCCGTTCCGCTCCACCGCCGTTCCGCCCCAGGATGCTGAGTCACGGCACCCTGACGGCACCAGACGCGTAGAGGACGCCGCGCCGGTATGACGGCGCTCGCTATGGCCCGTACGCGGTAATCCGCTGGATGACGAACGGCAGGTTCGGGGGCTTGCCCGTGAGGAGCGAGCTGACGATCTGGCCATCGGTCACCCAGTAGTAGTCTCCGAACGAGACCACGGACGTCGGCGCGTCCAGGCCGGTCGCCAGCGTCGTCGCCTTGCCCGACGTACCCGACAGCGAGACCCGGCTCAGCGTGCCGGCGTTGTCCACCACGAGCAAGGTCGTCGCGTCGAGCTGCCGCTGGCCGTCCGGGTGGACGAGCGGGGGCGTCACCGTGAGGACCACCGGCGCGCCCGCGCTCCCGTCGCCCTTCTGCGGGATCCGGACGATCCTGCCCGTGCTGTTGTTGTTGACGTAGAAGTTGCTCGCTCCGTCGAAGCTGATTCCGTCGGCGCCGAACGATCCCTGAGTCGCCGGGAGAAGCGAGGGATCGCTGACCCAGACCGCCATGGTCGCGTCCGACGTCACATCGGCCACGGTGTACACCTTTCCGCCGAACGAGTCGGTGACGTAGAGCCGGTGGGCCGCGTCGAACGCGAGATCGTTGACGAGGGCGAAGTACCGGCTTTGCCCTGCGTCCGCCGGCTCGGGGAAGCGGAAGGTCGCCTTCACCGCGGCGGTAGCCAAGTCGTAGCGCTGCACGAAGCCGCTTGCTAGGCCCGCGGCGAGCGTCTGGAACGACGCATCGACCGCGCACACGAGGAGGGAGTTCGTCTTCGCGTCGACGAGGAGGCCCCCGACCCCCGTCACCATTCCGCCCGGGGCGAGGAAAGTCGTTCCGACCGCGCTCCCGGGCGCGAACTTTACGATCTGGCCCGTCACGAGGCTCCCTGCGAACAGCGTTCCGTCGGGGCCGACGGCGATGCTCTGGGGATAGAAGCCGGCGCCCGGCAGATCCAGCTGCGTGACGTCCGCCGGTCCGATCGGAGCGTCGGTCCCGGCATCGGACGAGGCGCCTGGTCCGGCAGGACCGCTGGGGGCGACCGGCCCCTGGGGGCCCTGCATGCCCTGCGACCCCTGCGGTCCTTCCGGCCCCGTCGTACCGGTAGGCCCCTGCGGACCTGCGCTTCCGCCGCACGCGACGATGAGCGCCGCAGCCACCGCGAATGTCTTTCGAGTATCCATTTTTGTCTCCTCCGTCCTCCCACTCGCGACGATTCGATGCTCCCAGCGGGGCGCGGGATTGTCCTACCAGGAGAACGCGGAGTCCCGGCGGCGCTGTCTAATTCGAATGCCGCGGCGATGGCATCGAAAGATGCCACGACGAAAGGAGACAGACATGACGGGCACTGACAGCATGCCCCGCTGCTGGTCTCCTCGGCGGATGTCGATGCCATCAACTACACCGGCAGCACCAAGGTCGGTCGGATGATCGGCACGCAAGCGGCGGCGACGCTGAAGCGCGTCTCGCTCGAGCTGGGCGGCAAGACCCCGCTCATCGTGTTCGAAGACGCGGACATCGACGCGGTCGCACCGCTGGTCGTGCGCGCCCTCACGCTGTTCAACGGCCAGTTCTGCATGACGGGCTCGCGCATTCTCGTGCGGCGGAGCGTGGCGGACGCCTATCGGGGGCGAGCTGCTCGAGAAGGTGGTGGTCGGGCAGGCCGATCGGGAAACGAGCGAGCTGGGGCCGCTGGTCGATCACGCCAGCGTGGACCGTGTCGACAAGATCGTCGAGGTCGCGACGACATACGCCAAGGTCCTCGTGCGCGGTGGCCGCCCCACCGACGCGGCGCTCGCCAGGGGCGCCTTCTACCGGCCGGCCATCCTCGAGCCCGAAGCGATCGACGTCCCCCTCGTCCAGGAGGAGATCTTCGGGCCGGTGCTGAGCTTCGAGACGTTCGGCGACGAGGCCGAGGCCGTGGAACGGGCTAACGCCACCATCTACGGTCTTGCGGCGGCGGTGTTCGCAAAGGACGTCGATCGAGCGGCGCGTATCGTGCGCAGAATGAAAGCGGGCACCGTCTGGACGAATGGTTGGGCGGTCCTCTCGGACGCCGTCGAGGAGGGAGGCTTCAAGAGCAGCGGCATCGGTCGCATGCGCGGCGCGCGAGCGATGGAAGAGTTCCAGGAGATCAAGACGCATTTCCTCGTTCACGGCACGTGATCGTCCTCGGCGGTACCATAGGGGGCCGCCGCGGAGCGACGATGCGTGACCTGAACGACCTACAATTCTTCGTCGCCGTCGTGCGGCATCGCAGCTTCTCCGCGGCCGCGCGCCTGCTCGGTGTCCCCAAGTCTCGCGTCAGCCGCCGGGTCGCTCTCCTCGAGGAGCGCCTCGCGTCCGTCTGCTCGAGCGTTCCACCCGACGGCTCAACGTCACCGAGGTGGGCCAGCAAGTCTACGAGCACGCTCGGGCCGCGATCGAGGAGGCCGATGCCGTCGAAGACGTCGCGTTGCGCATGCGCTCGGAGCCGCGCGGGCTCGTCCGGATCAGCTGTCCACATGGTCTGCAGGAAATCATTTCGAAGAGACTGCCCGCCTTTCTCGCCGATACTCCGCTGCTCCGCGTGCAGGTGATCATGACCAACCGCCGCGTGGATCTCATCGAGGAGGGCGTCGACATCGCGATACGCGTTCGCGAGCGGCTCGACACGGACGCCGACTTCCAGCTGAAGAAGATCGGATCGAGCAAGAGGATCCTCGTCGGTGCGCCCGCGCTCCTCGCGGACCTTGGCCGGCCGGCCGCACCGGCCGATCTGCTGCGCTTTCCCCTGCTTCACCAGCTGCCCGGCCCGAGCGCCTGGACGCTCACGGGTCGCTCCCGTGAGCAGGAGACGATCGAATTCGAGCCGAGGCTGGCGACCGGTGATTTCGGCACCTTGGTCGCCGCGGCGTGCGCAGGTGCCGGTATCACGCTATTGCCGCGGGCGAACTGCGCGACCGAGCTGGTGTCGGGCCAGCTCGTGCAGGTGCTCGCGGACTGGGGCGTCCCCGATGGGATTCTCCATCTTGTCTTCACCTCGCGGCGCGGAATGCTGCCCAGCGTCCGGGCGGTGGTCGAGTTCGCCGCGGAGGCTCTTCGCGCCGCAGCGGACTGAAGGTCGACTCTGCGCCGTCGTTCCGCACGTAGGACGCTGCGTCCGGAACCCGCCGTCTAATCGCTGAGCGCTGCAAGCGCCATAACTTGGGAGGTCGACGCTGGTGCCGACCTTCGATGGAGGCGTGCATGCTACAGGTTCGTTCTTCGCAGACGCTCGACGGCGGCGACTTCGGCTGGCTCAAGGCCAAGCACCACTTCGCAGTAACTCCCGACGGCAATGCGGCCAACGCGCCGCTCGGCGCCTTGGTGGCATGGAACGACGACGAGATTGCACCGGGGACGGGCTTTGGCCTCCACGGCCACGCCGACATGGAAATCGTCTCTTACGTCCGCGAGGGCACGGTCACGCACCGCGACAGCATCGGAAATATCGGCCATACGGCGGCCGGCGACGTGCAGGCGATCAGCGCCGGAACCGGCATTCGGCACTCCGAGCACAACTACGGGGCGGAGCCGTTGCGGCTGTTTCAGATCTGGCTCCGCCCTCGGGTGAACTGCGGCGAGCCGCGCTGGGGCACCCGCCGCTTCCCCAAGGCGGACCGGGCCAACCAGCTCGTGGTCCTCGCCAGCGGCTTGCCGGGCGACGAAGACGCACTCCCGATCCGTGCCGATGCGCGCGTGCTCGGCGCTGCGCTGCTCGCCGGCGCTCGGCTCGAGCATGGCCTCTGCGGGCTCCGCCATGCCTACGTCGCGCCTGCACGAGGGGTCGTGGAAGTGAATGGCCACTGCCTCGCTGTCGGCGACGGTATCGCGTCAATCGACGAGCCTCGTCTCACGATGTTCGCGCGAGAGGCCTCCGAGCTGATCCTCGTCGTGACCGCTTGAAAACCCGCATCTGACGAAAACCGACAACGGAAAGGAAGAAAAACCATGAACCCGATCTCTCGTTTTGCTCCCACGGCGGCCCGGATCCTCCTTGGGCTGATCTTCTTCGTCTTCGGCTTGAACGGATTCCTGCAGTTCATGCCCCAGCCCCCGGTCCCCGACAAGGCAGGGGCGTTCCTGGGTGCCCTCGCGGCGACGGGGTACATGTTCCCGCTCATCAAGGGCGTCGAAGTGGTCGCCGGCGCGCTCCTGCTCTCGAATCGCTTCGTGCCCCTGGCTCTCGCGATCGTCGCCCCGAACGTCGTCAACATACTGCTGTTCCACGCGGTCCTGGCGCCTGGCGGCCTCCCCATCGCCGTCATGGTGCTTGACCTCGAGGTCTTCACCGCCTGGTCGTATCGCGACGCATACGCTTCGATGCTCCGCGCACGCACCGCGCCCAAGGCCTCCAGCACGGCCGCTCGGATGACCGCCCACGCCTAGTTGAGCGCGCGCGCTCATGCCGTAGTGCACGAGCACGGAGGCCTCCCCGTCGGACACGCTCGGCATCTCCAGCGCGGCGTACTCGAAGAAGGTGCGCCGCAGCACGTGGAAGCGCATCAGCGAGTCGCGCGGATCGCCCACCGCGAGCAGCTTCGGGTAGCGCTGGCAGAGCCAGTCGATCGACACGCGCCCGAACCCGCGTACCGTCTCGAGATCGCCGTGCGCGACCTCGTCGAGGATCGCGAGCCCCATGCGCTCGAAGCTCACCATGGGGTACCATTCGTCCGGCTCGATGCGGCGCACGAGGTAGCTCGTGTCCTCCGGACGCAGAGAGCGCGACCAGTCGGTCGTCTTGTACGAGCGCAGCGTGCGCACGTAGTCGACGAAGAGCGAGCCTTTGACACGGCGATCCACGGGCGGCGGACCCCTCGAAACTGTACCATGCGAGCCGGCATCGGAAGGGCTGACAGGTGATGGACGCCCTCGCACTCGTGCAGCCGCAGCCGCAGCTGTCCGCGCCGAGTGAGCCCGGGGTAGCCATCACGATCCCGTGGCTCGCGACGCAGGTCTTGCCCAGCCCCGAGCTCGCCGTCGGCGATGGCTCGACGCACTTCGGTCTGCGCTGGCAGGTGACGCCGCTGCTCTGGTCGTGGGGCATCCACCGCGGCCTCTCGCCGTGGCGCTTCTTCGTCGTCGAGCCGCTCGTGCGCGTCTCCGGGTCGGTCGAGGTCTTCGCGACGCCGGAGTACCTCAGGTACGGCTCCACGTTCGCAGACGGCTGGATCCTGCGCGGCGGCGTGCGCTCGTACTTCCCGCTCGTGGAGCACGGCGAGTACCTCTCGGTGTCCGTCGGCGCGTCCGAGTACGCCTTCGCGGGCAAGGCGGCCACGGCGTGCGAGGCCGGTGCGTACGTCCTCTTCGGCACCGTCGGCCTCCAGGTCACGTTCTCGCCCACGGCGGCGGCGTCGCCCGTCGAGACCATCGTCACCCTGCGCCTGCGGTACTTCTGAGGCGTGCAACCGTGAAGCGCGCCGCCCTCCTCGCCCTGCTCCTCCCGCTGCTGCTCGCGACCGCGTGCAGGGGCTTCCTCTTCGCGCCCGTGCAGCGCCTGCCGAACCGCATCACGCAGCCCCGCCGCGACGACGCGCGCCTCGCCGTGCTCTGGGCCGGCCACGCGACGGTCCTCGTGCAGATGGACGACAAGATGATCCTGACCGATCCGCTCCTCGGCGACAGCGTCGGCCAGCTCACGCGGCGCGTGACGGAGGTGGGCATCGATCCGGCGAACCTGCCGCCGCTCGACGCGGTCGTCGTCTCGCACATGCACTTCGACCACCTGTCGCTCGGCTCGCTCGACGCGATCGAGCACAAGACGCGGCGCCTCGTCGTGCCGCAGGGCGGGCTCGTGTACATCCCGAACTACGCCTTCGAGGTGCGCGAGTTGCCCGTGTGGTCGTCGATCGAGGACGGCGGGCTGCGGATCACCGCCGTGCCCGTGAAGCACGTGGGCTACCGCTACGGCATCGACGGGGCGTGGATGAGGACGAGCTTCACCGGGTACGTCTTCGAGTACCACGGGCTCACCGTCTACTTCAGCGGCGACACCGCGTACGACGGCGACGGGTTCCGCGCGACGGCGGCTCGCTTCCCGAGCATCGATCTGGTGCTCATCGCGATCGCGCCGATACACCCGCGCGGCTTCATGCGGGCGGTGCACGTGGATCCGGGAGAGGCGCTGCGAGCGTTCGTCGATCTGGGCGCGCGCACGATGGTGCCGATTCACTACGACACGCTGGTGAACGGCTTCGACTCGCCGGGGGAGGCGAGGGAGACGCTGAAGCGCGTCGCGAGCGAGCGCGGGCTCACCGAGCGCGTGCGCGTGCTGCCCATCGGAGGGCAAGGGGTGATCGTGCCGCGGTGATCGGGATCCTCGCATCCCGTATCATCCGTCCATGACCGACGCTGCGTCCCCGGTGCCGTACTGTCCCAAACTCGATCGCTGTGGATTGAGCCGAAATCGCGCGCCCGAGGCCTGTGGTTGGTATGGTTCGGCGACCGTGACTTCCGCCGCTCCACTCCAGTTTCTCATTCTGCTGGTCGGCAGCTGGATCAGTCGCCGACAAGGCCAAGCAATCGAGTTCTTGCGGGCCGAGAACCGTATGCTGCGCACGCCCCTCGGCCCCCGGCGTCTTCGGTTCACCTGCGCCGAGCGACGACTTCTCGCGGAGAAGGGAAAGCCGCTCGGTCGGAAGCTGCTGGCCGAGGTGGCGCCGCTTGCGACGCCGGAGACGATCCTGCGGTGGTACCGCGAGAGCGTCGCCGCGAAGTACGACGGGAGTCGTGCGCGGAGCGCTGTTGGACGTCTGCCAGCTCGCGGTGAGATGGTGAAGCATCTTTCGACGATGGCTCGTGAGAATCCGACGTGGGGGTACACACGGCTTCGCGGCGCAATCAAGAATCTGGGCTTCGACCTTGGGCGTTCCACCATCCAGCGCATCCTCAAGGAGCACGCCATCGAACCGGCGCCGCTCCGGGGAAAGACGATACCGTGGAAGACATTCCTCAAGGCGCATTGGGGCGCCATCGCGGCCGCAGATTTTTTCAGCGTGGAGGTGCTCACTCGCGGAGGCCTGGTGCGCTACCTGGTGCTGTTCGTCATCGAGCTCAAGACCCGACGCGTCCACATCGCTGGCGTTACTGCGCAGGGCGACGGGACTTGGATGGCGCAGATCGCTCGCAATCTCACGGACGCCGTGGCCGGGCCTCTGCAGGGCTTCGGTCACCTCATCGTGGACCGAGATCCGCTTTACACGGCGCACATGCAAAGCCTGCTCAAGGTGGCGGGGGTGTCGCTCTTGCGGCTGCCGCCGAGCAGCCCGAATTTGAACGCCCACGCGGAAAGGTTCGTTCGCTCGATCAAGCACGAGTGCCTCCGGCACATCATTCCGCTCGGTGAGCGTCATCTGCGCAGCGCCATCCGCGAGTTTGTCGAGCACTACCACGCCGAGCGCCACCACCAGGGCTTGGGGAACGTAATCCCGTTCCCATCGCGCCTTGCGACATCCCTCGACGGCCGCATCTGCCGCCGTGAAAGGCTCGGTGGTTTGCTCAAATTCTACGAGCGAAAGGCCGCATGAATCCGCGCCGATCAAACATTGGAACAGTACGCCATCTCTCCTCAGGTCCACCTGGCCACCTTTCACTCGGATCTCGTTGGCCAGCTTTCCTCGGACCTGGTTGGCTATTAACAGCCTTCCTTTGCACTGGGGGGGCCGTACGTCTCGAGCGCGCACATCTTCAGATCGTCGGAGTCGAGTGGCTTGCTCCAGACAAAATTCATTCAACATCCTCCTCGTCCGCAAAAGTCTCGACTGGTAGGTCGTTGACAAAGCGGTGACCCTGCTTGAACTGCGCTCCCAGGTGTTGCGCGAACTGCCGGTACCGCGTCTCACCCGCTGCGCGCGCCGCGCCCTTGCCTGGCTCCACAAGGCTCGGCGCATGCGCCGTGAACCACAGCCGCAAGTACCGTCCAAACGCCTCGGACAAGAGCTCGAGATCGCGATGATCGCGTGCCATGTCACGCTTAACCTGATCGAACCTGCGTAGGAGCAGCTCCGTGTCGCTCTTGCTGTCGAGATGCTTCTGCAGCGCGTCTTCGATGACCGTTCGCTCGGAGATCCCGCTGGCCGCGCAATACTTCGCAAGCTTGGCTCGCAGTTCGACGGAAAGCCGCGCGCAGACCCGAACACGTCGAACTTTGGTCTTGGCCATGGTTACTCCCTTCGGTTACGGCGTGCTCGCGAACGCGCAGCGATTGACGTGCGGGCAAGACGTCCCTACCGATTGCGGTCCCTGTCGGGGGCACGGATCGTGAGGTGGCCGTGGCCATCGCGCGCGACCACGACGGTCTTGCCCGTCAGAAGGCGGAGCTCCTGCGACGCCGGTACGAGCACGAAGCGTGCGCCGTCGCTGACGATGGCGTACGGCGCTCCTTCGGGCCCAACCCGCAGCTGGCCGCGGAACCGGTCGGGAGTCTTGGCGAGAAACTCCTGCCGGGTCCGAGAAGCCATCCCCTCTCCCACCGCCCGTCTTTCAACCTCCCTCAGCTTGGCATCCCTCCGTGGGTCCTCGGGCGCAATGCCGAAGGCGCGTAGGGCATCTCGCCGCGCGTCGAGAGCGCGCGCGACCTTCGCACCGAACCCCCAGGGAGCGAGCACGGCCCCGTCCACCTGGTCGAGCCAAACGCGACCCGGGTGTCCGGGCGTCTCGTCGAGCGAGAGAGGCAGCTTCTGGACCCACAGCCGCTCTCGCGGCGGCTCTTCCGGGGGCCGGCTCTCGAGCCTCTGGATCAAGTCGGCGGGCACGGTCCATCGAGTCGGACCTTGAGCGGCGACAAGGCCCTCGCGCTCAAGCTGGCGCAGCCGACGGGCAACCCGCGCACGATCCCTCTCCTCGGCGGCCCGGTCGGGCGCATACAGCCCGCCGGCCTCACGAGCGGTCTCCGCGATGTGCCGATCCAGAGCGCGAACCGCCAGCTCCGGCCGAGTGCCGAAGAGGACGAGGTCTCCGGGGGCCACGGCCTCCGCTGCCTTGGCGTCCAACGGCACGTGGTAGGCGAAGCCGTTGGGCGCTTCGATGACGGCGTAGAAGGCGCCCTTCATCTCGTCGGAGAGGCCCTTGCCGGCGACCCGCCCGACCAGCTCGTCCTGGCCCGCGTTGACGTGGGTCAGCAGCGGCTCGCCCGCACGGACGATTCGGTAACGAGACGAGTCCCCCCGCACCACCTCGTGAATCTGCTTGAGGATGTCGTTGCGCGTCCCGAGGTCACGGAGCGTCTTCTGCCAGTCCTCTGAGAAGGACCACGTGTTGGAGGACAGTCGCTCGGCGAGGCCCATCGCTTCGAGGTGCTCGAGGCGCGAGCACAGGGTCGACGCATCCACACGCGTGCGAGGCTTCGGCGACCGCAGCTCCAGCCGGCCGTCCTTCGCGAGCCGCTCGAGCTCGCGATCGAGGGAGGTGAACCGCTCCTGAGTGATCTCGCGCGCGTGCGCCCGCTGGATCTCGAACTCGTGGCGTGGCCCAAGCTCCTGCGTGGCGATCTCCTGCGCCCGCCAGCGCATGCCGCTCGCGATGTAGCTTCGATCGAACCGCAGCTCGTGTCCGTCGCGGTCGACGCCGCGCACGACGATGTGGGCATGCGGGTGACCCGTGTCGTAGTGGTTGACGGCCGCCCACTCGACCTTGCGCCCCACGTCCGCCTCGATGCGGCCCATCAGACGCCGCACGTACGCCGTCAGGTCCAGCTCGCCCGCATCCTCGGGCGACACGATGAACCGAAACTGGTGCTGCTCGCGAAGGCGCGGCTCCTCGAACGTGCGCCGCCGCACCGGTCCGTCCGGCCCGTAAAGAGCGCCCTTGGAACCGTCCTTCTCGACCCCGTCGCGCTCGATGTATCGCAGGTGCATCGCGGCGGCCTTCGCGCCGTAGGCGGTCAACCGCACGACCCGCGCCTTGACGACCACGCGGCGCGCGTCGGGCCGATGGGCTTCCGCACGCAGAGGGCCCGAGGACGCCCGCCGCCGCACGCCCCCGTTGCGTGCGACCCGGGCGAGGACCTGGTGCAGAAGTGAGCCCCACGCCCTTGGACTCCCCGTCCAGCTCGCTTTCCGATGCGGGGCCTAAATATCGGTAAATCGTCAGGTGGATCCATTCGTAACCTGGCTTTTCGTTAGGGGGATCAATCTCTTATCCGTCCGCGTAACTCCAGGTGGCACCACGTCCGATTTAAAGTACCCAAGAAATGTAAGTAATTAAGAACACTTATACAAACTAGGCGCCGGCCTTTTATCTTGCCCTCCGCTTCCGCTCCGGGTCTGCCCTAATCCGTTGACTCCACAGATATTCGTTGTCAAGTGTTTGTGGACTGAAACCGGAACTCTCGAGAGCCATGCGCGGGACCAAAGGACGTTCCATGAATCGAAACAAGATTGCGATATCTGCGATTCATCAATTGCAGAAACAGCTGCAAGATGCGTCGGAATATACGGCGAACGAGATGAGCATGGTACGCGCCATTCAACTGCTTGCCCCTGATATCCGTGCGATGAAAACCAAGGGCTACACTATGGACCAGGTCGCGCAGATGCTCACCAGTAGTGGTATTCCAATCGCCGCGACAACTCTCAAGAGCTATCTCAATCGATTCTCGATGGCTCCCCTAGTGAAACCCCTTCGAAGGCCTAGACGAGACGCGACCCACGACCGAGTCACGATGGGAGCTATCCCCGAACACAACGGGGAGCCAACCAGGAACTCTTCGGTACACGCGACCGCATCACACGCAGCTACCAGCGCAGAATCCCCACGAGTGGACCGTGTACCACGTCCGGCGCCATCTCCGGTGAGACCTGCCGTTTCACCTACGGTACCATCGACAGGGCCAATAGCAGCGGCAGTCGAGAACCAGCGTCCGCCCTACGGGAGTTTCATACCGCGGGAGGATACGAAGGACATCTGATGGACATGCGAGGTTCGGCCATCAAGGCGGTCGGCTGGTTTCCTCAGGTATAGCGGCGTACCTTACTTTCGCGATGGTTGCCTTGCGCTCGCTGAGGTCGCAGGCAAGCGCAGCGACATTCACGTTCTCTGCCCTGATCGGATGCGGTGACCGTGGTGAAAGCATCATCTCTTTGCCGGACGCCAACGCCGGGAGCACCATCCCCGGCATTTCGGATGGCGAGGCGGCTTGTTCGCCTCAACGCCCCGACGCTGCGCTTCCGGCGTTCGTGCCACCTCACGAACCCCGCTCGGTCTGTACCGCCGCCCAGATCAAGGCGTACTACGACGCCTGCTGGGTCTTTACTGGCGATGCGGGTTCGCATTGCGCCGACTTCGTAGGCAATCCAGCCAACTCCCCATGCATTGAGTGTGTGCTCACGCCCGCCGGAGCTACCAAGTACGGCGCCACCTTCACCTATCCGTACGGCACAACGCCAAACACGAGTGGGTGCATCGCGCTTGTCGACGGTGATACCTCGCCCAACAGTTGTGGCGCACGCTACCAAGCGTTGGGCATCTGCCAGAAGCTCGCGTGCCAGGCTTGCAGCTCCACACGTACACCGACTGTTTTTTTGCAGCGCCCAACAGCCCCGCGTGTGTGGGCCGTTCGCGCAGTCAGCCTCATGTGCGATGGCTGACAAATACTCCGCATGCTTTTTCGCGGACTGGCAGTCGACCGTCAGGGGCCTCGCGCTAATCTTCTGCGCCGGCAGCGTCGACGGGGGCAACGACGCTCAGCCCTGGATGCTCGATGCAGGTCCTGACTGATGCGCTCAGGCCGGGCCACTGGCGGCATGCGCATGTGCAACAGACGCCCGCCTAGAGGCGAGGAGGGAGGTCACTGGATTGGTTCTAGGGCGAAAGACCGCCCGGAAGATGGCGACCTCAGCCCGGCGCTTCCCGAGCGGACCGACCTCCGATTTCCAGCAAGTTTTGGTCGAATGTGACCGACTAAAGCGCCGCGGAAAGTGGTCGCACGGAGCTCCGCACTCGGCTGACGAGTGGTCAGCAATTGCTGACCACCCCCCCTGGTCAATTGCTGACCACTACCCCGGTTTGATCGCTGGCAAAGCAAGGACTTCCGCACAGTTTCATGTTTTCGCACCGGGGCACGACGCTTGCGCATCACGTTCCCATGATCGAACGAGGCGGGCGCGCAGCCCCTACGCCGCGGAGAAATCGACGAGCACATTCATTTTCTCGGCAAGTTTCGACGGATCGTGACCGACCAATTCCGCACATGGGCTGCAACTCGATTCTGTGGCGTGCGGCGGCGGGGACCACGCCATGAACAAGATCGCCCGGCATGAACGCGTCCGCATTCACCCTTACGTCGACAGAGAGCTCGCCAAGCGTCTCGCCGAGTACAGCGCCGCTAGCGGCATCGCATCGAGCACGGTCGTGCAGGCGGCGCTTCGGCAATACCTCGATCGCACAAGCGACACGACGCTCATCCTGCGTCGTTTGGATCGGCTCGGTCGTGCCGACGCCCGATCTAGAGCTTCTGTCGGAGGCCTTCGCGGTCTGGGTCAAGGTCTGGTTTGCACACACGCCATGCATCACCGACGACGCGCAAGAATCGGCGCGGCGGACGGCCGAAAGCCGCTTCGCTCAGTTCATCGAGCACGTCGTCGAGCGGTTCACCGGCGGTCATCGTTTTCTGGACGACTTGCCCCGCGAAGGCCTCGCGGATGAGGTCGAGCTCGCGAACCTCGCAGCCGGAGCCCCTCCCACTGCGTGCCCCGTTGCATCTACGGGCAGTCATGGCGAGTAGAACCGAGCGCGACGCGAGTCCGTCAGGCCCTGACCATTCCACTTCCTACCGTCCAACCGCATCGGGGGCTCGCACCGGGCCACCTGCGCCGGCAGCGCCGACGTTTCTTACCGTCGACGAAACGGCTTCGCTGCTGCGCACCTCGCGAAAGGCTGTGTACGCGATGGCGGAACGCGCGCAGCTGCCCGGTGTCACGCGCATCGGTCGCCGCTTGCTCGTTCGCCGCGATGACCTACTCTCGTGGCTCGACGAAAGACGAGCGGCATCGCCGGGAGGTACACGGCGATGACGATCAAAGTGAGAGAGTGGAAGAAGGGCAGCATGCCGTTTCGGCGACGCGTCAAAGCGCCGGTTGAATCCAAGTCCGCCGCGAAGCGATGGGGTGAGGCCAAGGAGCGCGAGCTCCTCATTCGGCCATCGCCCGTCCTCTTGGAGCAGCAGGAGGAAGAACGAAAGGAGGTGCCGACACTCGAGGCGTTCAAGCCTCGGTACATGACCGAGTACGCGAAGGCCAACCGGGAGAAGGCGAGCAGTCTTCATGGCAAGGAGCAGATTTTCCAAAACCATCTGCTTCCTCGCCTGGGCAAGAAGCGGCTCGACATGATCTCGGATCGCGACGTCCAGGGCCTCAAGGGATCGCTCGCCGAGCGCAAGCCCAAGACCGTGAACAACATCCTCACGGTGCTGGGCAACACGCTTCGGGTGGCGGTTCGGTGGAAAGTGATCGCAACGATGCCTTGCTCGATCGATCTCTTGAAGGTGAGCAACCTCAAGCTCACGTTCTACGAGTTCGAGCAATACGCACGGCTTGCGCAGGCAGCCCACCAGATCGATGTGTGGACGCTCGTCGTTGTTCTTCTGGGAGGCGATGCGGGACTGCGACGCGGCGAAATGGTCGCGCTGCGGTGGCGCAACGTCGACTTCGTTCGTCGCTTGCTGCGAATCGAGCAAGCGGCGTGGCGCAAGACGGTCGACACACCGAAAGGAGGGCGTGTGCGCGTCATTCCGATGACGGCCGCACTCACGTCGGCTCTCCAGCAGTATCGGTGCCTGCGCGGCGAACCGGCGCTGGACGACCGCGTCCTTTGCGACAATGCCGGTCGGCCCGTAGGGGGACGACAACCTGCGCGAATACCACAAGGGGGCCCAGCACCGAGCCGGTCTCCCGTATCGAACAGGGGCTTTGCACATCCTGCGTCATTATGCCGAGCCCCGGATTATGCGGAGCTGACGCGAGGAGGCTGACGATCTGCCGGGGGGTCTCGGGCGGAAGCGGTTCGTCGACTCGGCATAATCAGAGCTCCTTCAGGAACGCAAGGAGGCGGTCGTTGGGTCGGAACCGACGGGCGCCACGTGAATCGATCGGCTGGGTTTTGGCGAGGGCCTTCTCCTTCATCGCGAGGTCGGCCGCGAGGTAAATCTGCGTGGTCTCAGTCGACTCGTGGCCTAGCCAGAGCGCGATCACGGAGCGATCGACGCCGTGCTGAAGCAGGTCCATGGCTGCGGAATGCCGGAGCACGTGCGGAGAGACGCGTTTCTTTGCGAGCGAAGCACACCGACGCCGCGCGATGTCGGCGTGTTTTCCGAGCATGTACTGCACGCCGTCGCGACTCAGGGGTGCACCGCGCGTGCTCGAGAACAGGGGGCCGGCGGGGTCGGCGGGAGACTCGCGCAGCCATTCGCGCAGCACGCGCACAGTCTCTTTGCGCAACGGCGTGCAGCGTTCCTTGCGACCCTTGCCCTCGCATCGGACATGAGGCCCGGCGCCGAACACGACGTCACGTCGGCGAAGACCGGTCAGCTCCGAGACTCGCAGACCGGTTTGAACGGCGAGCAAGATGAGCGCGTGGTCACGGCGGCCCGACCAGCAAGTGCGATCGGGAGCCGCGAGCAGCGCATCGATCTCGATGCGTGTCAGGAAGGCGACGAGCTTGCGGCCGCAGCGTTTGCTCGGCATCGCCAGCACGCGTTGGATGATCGCACTGTGGCTCGGCTCCTCGAGCGCGGCGTAGCGGAAGAACGAGTGGATGGCCGCCAGGCGCGCATTGCGACTGCGCGCCGTGTTGCCGCGCCGCTTCTCAAGGTCATCGAGGAAGGCCCCGATGACGGCTGGATCGAGGTCCTCCAAGCCGAGCGCGGAGGGCTCCTTCTCGAGGCGCTGCCGCGCGAAGCCGAGCAGGAGTCGAAACGTGTCACGGTAGGCTGCAATCGTGTGGGGACTTGCCTGGCGCTGACGCATCAGACGGTCCGTGAAGAAGGCTTCGAGCAGGCGGGCGAGGTTGGCCTTGGGGCTCATGCCGGAGGCCCTCCCCGGTGAGGCTCGAGCCTGGCCGCGACCGTGCGCATCAACTCCGGCACCGCAGACAGGTACCAGTAGGTGTCGGTCACGTGCGCGTGGCCGAGATACGTCGAAAGCTGCGGTAGCCGCTGCTCGACATCGACGCCCGCACGGTACCAGGCGAGGAGGACACGCACGGCGAGTCGGTGACGAAGATCGTGAAGACGGGGCCCCCTGCGATCGGACGGGCTTCGCAGCCCCACCTGGCGCGACAACTTGACGAACGTGATCTCTACGACGTTGACCGTCAGCCGACCTCGATGCTCTCCGATGAAGAAGCTCATTGTGGTTGGCGTCGATTGGATCCGGTCACGCCAGGCCGCGTATTGTTGGAGGGCTCGCCGGGTGGAAGGGTGCACCGGTACGAGACGCGACTTGCCGAATTTGGTCTTGCGAATGGTGAGAACACCGGCGGCAAGGTCGACGTCGTCGCGGTCGAGGCGGA
>WNFJ01103326.1_pt4 | contig 23212 bp, 16 predicted proteins | sample 5400461 | NCBI WGS metagenome assembly WNFJ01 (sample SAMN13153349, study PRJNA577476) | soil metagenome | isolation source: 115 cm saprolite on Douglas fir-dominated hillslope | place: USA:California | collected 2013-09-17
TGTCGGGTACGTGGTATCGCTGCGGCTGCACCCGCTCCGCCGATGCCCCGCCTGCAAGGGCACCGGGCGCCACAAGGGGAGCTTCTACGCGTACGCGTACCGCAACTGCAACCGCTGCGGTGGCGGCAGCCGCCAGCTCCGCCTGGGCGCGCGGATGGGGCTGGGCGGTGCCCGGCAACAGCTCCCCGGGAAGGGGCGCGGGGGCGCCTGATTTGCGGCCGGTTCCTGTGTTGCCAGGGTTGTGATCGCGCTCACTGTCGATGTACCGAGTTACGGCAACCGATGTACCGAGTTACGGCAACAGCTGCCACGAATATGTTGCCGAACCAAGCCGTCCTAGCGATCTCAGCCCACCCATTTACCAACTGTAAAGGCGGGATGCCAAAAGCTGAGGGGCCAGAAGAGGACCGAGATGAAGTACTGAACCCAGCTATGGAGCGACAATACGCTGAACGTCGTCGTCGGCAGATGGGGAGACGCCGTATTGACGAAGACACCGATCAAAATGTAGCCCGCGATTAGAAGCCCATTTGTGCTGAAAAGGGACTTTATAAAAGCCATCTCAGCTCACCCCTCCTCTCTGGGACGCGAACCCTTCCTCTGCAACACAGACATCACATGACACTTCCGCCAGGATAGTTGATACCCAACCATCCGCCAGGTTGACACTCCGGGCGATCACCGCGAAAGCCAGATTCGTCGACCTACCCGCAGGCAGCACGCAGAAACCGCTGAATGCTCGCGCCAGGGATCAGCCTGGCGCACCGCTGCTGCCAGGGGCCGCATGCGGTCCCGCGCGCCTGGCGGCCCAGACGGCGGTCATGATCGCCGACCCCAGCGGCCCGAGACCGGGCACCGGACGGTCTCCGGCTCGCAGGCCAAGCCGTCTGCCAGCCACTAGGCCGGAACCAGGCACCGGCTCACCCATAACAGTCACGACCCCGCCGCCGTCACGACCCACACCGCTTTCCCGCCTGTCGCCGGCGTAGGGTACGACCCCCACCGGTCGCTGATGGCTTCCACCAGCAGCAGCCCCCGGCCGCTTTCCTCGTCGCCGCCGGCGTCGATGCGGACCGGCGCTTGCGGGCAACCGTCCCAGACCACGATCAGCACACGCGCCTTGTCGCACAGCAGCCACAGCCGCACCGGAAGGCCCCGCGCTACGGACCGGGACGCGGCGACCGCGTTGGTGACCAGCTCCGGGACCAGGATCTCGACGTCGTCGCCCAACCCCGTCAGCCGCCATTCCCACATCAGCTCCCGGGCGTGCAGCCGCGCGCACGGGACGGCCCCGGGCAGCGCGCCGAGTTCGAGGAAGCTCCGCAGCGGCCACTGGCCCGCCACGCCCGGCCCGGGCGGCGGGGGAGCAGGCGGGACCGGCCGGTGTTCCGCGCGCATTCCGGCCGGAGCGCTGTGCGCCAAGGCAGCTCACCCCCGGCCCGGCGGCACTCGCGAAGTGGATCCCCGCTCGGTTGACGGCCCGTCGGTCTCCAACATCAAAATCCTTTCCTCATAACGTTTCGCCGCCCAACTCCCGGCAGCCGCGCTGAGCGGAGTCAGCACCTAATCCCGCCCCAGTACCCACGAACCCAAGGACACGCCAAAACCCCGGTGGAAAACATCGTGGACGTCCCTGCCAAATGCCGCCATCGGTCTCCCATGACAATGTGCAATTGCTGGATCTGCCGGCAGTTCGCCGTGGCTGACGATGGCCCAGGTCCAGGGCCCCGGCATAGTGGCGTGATGCCTGCGAGCCGGCAGACACTGCCATCCGCGCGGCGGCCGGGGTGACCGTGGCCGGGCTGGCCCGCATCGCCGGGGCGATCAGCTACAGCCACATGCGCCAGCCGGCCGCCGCGCACGGTGAGACCGGGTGGCAGGGTCACGCCTTCCCAGCTGCGCCCAATCGGGATAGTCGAACCCCAGGTTGTTGGTTAACTACCCGGGATTTGCATGCTTTCCGGTGGCCCTAAATAGCTTGGCTTCAGGCCACCGGTATCGACGACCAGCTTCTGCAGCGCCACGGTCGGGTCGACCATCCAGAACTTCAGGACGTGCACTCCGGGTGCGGCGATGACATGTGTCGTGGCGGTGCGGTTGACGTTATCGGAGGTATTCCTTTCCCATTGCCGGTTCATCGCCGTAGCGTCAGCTCCGGTCGTCGTCGTGATATTCACGATCTGTGGCGTGTCGCCGTCGATGGAGACGGCGTACTTCAGCCCGTCGGTCGGGAGGACGTTGTTTCTCGGTGAGAGGTACACCCAGACGGTCACCTGGCCCGTATTGAATAGGCTCATCGTGTACTCGAGGCGCGGACTGGCGCCGCCCGGAACCTGGCTGGCGGCTGTGGCCGGGGAGGGCGTCATGCCAGCACCTGTCTGGCCGATGTCCGCTATCCGCCGCCAGGACACCGTTCCGGAATCGTCAGCCCTCGTGAAGTGGTCCGCCTCCATCGAGACATAGCCATTGGCCTCGACGAAACCGGCCAGCTGCGACCGCGGCACGTCAGGGTTGTCGATGGGTGCCTGAACCACCACGCTGCGGTCGCCGGGTCCGGAGATCGTGATAGGCCCCTCGCTCCTCCCCTTGGGCGCGCGGGACCAGTCGACGCGCACGGTGACACGCCTCTGCGCCTGGATGCGGCCCTGGGCTGGCGTGGCGTGCACCCACGGGGCACCTGGCCGAACCGCATACTCAAAGGGGGCCTGGCCACGGTTGAAGACGTCGATGTACTGCGCGGGCTGGACCTGATAAGGGCTGAAAACGGGCAGGACGGCCGGGGTTTGCTCGCCTGGCCACCAGTTGCTGGATCCGTCGATGGCGACGCCGAGTTCCGCCTCGGCCGGCAGTTGAATCCGCTGCACGGCGGGGAAGATGACGTCAGGGATGGCCACGTTATTCAGCTCGGGTTCTTGCCATGGCGCGTTCGGCCCATACCTCGCCACGTCTCCGTAGTCGATGTGCGGCTGGAGTTCGAAATTATGCCATTTGCCGTCGGCGAGTGACGTGTTGTAATAGTTCATCATCGCCAGGTCGTCAGCGAGCCTGGCCTCGGCGGTGGCAGCGAGATAATTGGTTGCTGCGCGCCCTTGCTTGGCATAGAGGATGTTCGTGAACTCCGCGTTGCGCAGCGCGTACAGGTTGGCAGTCGCCTTCACCTCGTAGAGCACTATCTCGTAGTAGGCGTCCTGGTAGGCGGCCGGAAGTGACCGGCCGATCCGCTCAGCCTGGCCGACCAGATGTTGCCATTCGGCGGTGACCCTGTCCATTTCCTGGTAGTCGGTCATGCTGAATGGGCTGGCTTGATCATTGTAGATAACCGCGGACGGGTCCGTGGCGAGGTCCTTGGTGGGATCGAGACTGATCTGCCGGTTCAGCAACTCCGGCTTGCGGCGCGACTGAAGCTTGCCGTACGTATGCAGAACGCTCGCTATGGCCGCCGCCTGCTCCGGGCCGAAGCTCTGCGCAGCGTAGTTTTGCTCCCACTCAGGAAGCCTCTCGGCCGGCCAGCGGTCCGGGTTCCATGCGTAGTCGAGGAAGAACTGCAGCGGGAGCTCGTTGCCTTTCATATCTCCGACATTGGCTACCCAAAGCCGGGAGACACCGTGGCCGATAGCCTGATTCAATTGCTCCCACGTATTGGCGATCAGACTGCTGTCCACCCACTTGTAGTCCCGGCCGCCGCCGACATAGTCGAAGTGGTAATACAGTCCGTAGCCGCCGCTGCGCGGCGGCAGGTTCTGGTCGGGCAGCTTGCGGATGTTGCCCCAGTTGTCGTCGGTGAACACCACCATCACGTCGTCCGGCGGCCGCAGGCCCTCCTCCCAGTAGCGCTGGACTTCCTTATAGAGCGTCCAGACCTGCGGAATCGTGGTCAGATCCGCACCCGTGACGCTGGCCAGGATCTTCCGCTCGTTGGCGATGATGCTCTGCATCAGGCCGATCCCGTTGCCGTCCGGGAGGCTGGTATCGCCATTGCCCCGCATGCCCAGGGTGACGACGCCCTCGAAAGCCTGGTCCACCATCCGGCGGATGCCGTCCGTCCAGTACGCCTTGATCGCATCGGCGTTGCGCAGGAAACTCCACTCCCCGGTGCCGCCATAAGGGTCGTGTCCCGGCGTGATGATGTTCCCGTTGCTGTCCCGGACGGCCGGGACAGCATGCCGGTTCCACTCCTCGATGCCGCGCATCATCGGCGCCTCATGCGAGGTCCCCATCACGATGCCGTAGGCCTTGGCCGTCGCATGGTTCTGCGGATCGTCCTCGGCGAACGCTCTTCCCCAGACCGCCGGCCACAGGTAGTTCGCCTTGAGCCGCAGCATGGTCTCGAAGATCTTCGAGTAGAACTTGCTGTTGAACCCGCCCGGGTACCCGGCAGCTAGGCCGGAACCGAAGAAGGCGGGTGCCCAGATACCGAGGTTTGGATTCTCGTCGTTGATGAAGAAGCCGCGGTACTTCACCGCCGGTGTGCCCTGGGTGTGGCGCCCGGGCAGGACATAGAGCTCGTCCGCATGCCCCGGCGGAACATCGTCCCACCAGGACCAGGGGGACACCCCAATCCCTTTCGAGACATCGTAGGCAGCGTAAATCGTCCCACGCTGGTCGCTGCCGGCGATCACGAATGCGCTGCGGACGCCAGGCAGTGGGTTCTCCACCACCTGCTCCAGCGACGTCTCCCACTTTCCCGCTATCCCGCTGACGTCCAGCTTCCCGGCGGAAGCCAGATCGTCGATAAGAGGGCTTTTGCCGATCGTGCCGATCAGCACGATCTCGGGCAGCGCGGGTATCTGATCAGCCGACACGGCCGGCTCAGCCCCGGTGACCGCCTTGATGTCCGCTTGCAGATCATTCACCACCCGGATCACGCCGGGATAATCATTGCTGCTGACCACGAGCGGTGCGGGATGCCCGCCCGCCACCAGCGGAAAACGTCCTGGTCCCGACATGGTGGTGAGGTACGCCCCCGGATCAGCGCCGAGTCCCCGCCGCGCCGCGAGCGCCTTCTCCCCTATGACCGGCCCGACCGAGGCTCCAGCGGTCAGCGTCGCGGCAATCTTGAGGAACATTCTCCGGCCAAGCTCGTAGGCAAGCGGTCCGGTCGGCGGGAGGGAAGGTAATCCGGCCATGACGATCTCCGCGGGCGTAGACGGCAAGGGACAATTTCGATGGTCGAAACAGTTTCGAAAGATCTCCGAAACATTGGCACCATAACTCTCCTGGCATCTAGCTTCAACCCCTGCGATCCGTCCCCGCCTTCGTCGAGACCGCCTCGCGGCCTGCCGGACTGGCCGGAGATCTGCTGGCGGCCAAGAAGCTGGGCATCGGCACCATGGAGACGCTGCGCAAGCTGGCCCGACAGGCGCAGATGGACGCGGGTCAAGCGGCCTGGCCTGCTGACGAGGCCCTTCCCGTGGGTCTCGGGCAGCGCCTTGACGGCCATGGGAGTCCGGCGTACGTTGCCTCCGAAACGCCAGATATCTTCTCCGAAAAAGTTTCAGGCGTTTTGCTGTGACCACGAACGCTGGCGGTCTGGCTAGGACTGCAGGTCAGCACTGCTCTGGCTGTCTGCGTGATGTTCCCGGTGACCATGCTGGAGATGCGATCAAGAGTTCCGGCCGATGGCCTTCACGGCGCTATGCGTCGCCAGGGGAACAGGGCCTGCCTGCGGAGGCACGGAAAGGCATGGCCGCTGCCAGCGGTGAGCAGGTTACTGCGGGGATTAGCAGGGACATCACCAGCCCGCCGACTGGCCACGGCAGGAGCCCTCGCGGCTGCCGTCGCAGTGGGTTCGTTCGCTGCCGGGGTCCAGGCAGCGGGTATGCCCAGCCCGTCCCGCCCGCCTGGCGGCGAAGTCTCGCCGGAGATGAACGGGCACTGGATTGACACCTGGGTGGCCGCGCCCCAGTTGACGGAGCCCAGCAACATGCCGCCCCCGCCGTTCACTCAGGTCAACCTTGTTTTCGCCGACAGCACGATTCGAGAGACCATCCACGTGACGCTCGGCGGCCAGCAGGTGAGGCTGCGCTTTTCCAACGCCTACGGAGGTGCGGACCTCCCCATTACCGCCGTCTCTGTGGCCCTCCCCGTCGATGGGCAGGCCGGGGTCAGCGCGATCCAGCCCGGCACCTCGCAGCCGGTGACCTTCGACGGCCAGGCCGGCGTGGACATTCCAGCGGGGGCTCAGGCGGTCTCTGACCCGCTGGACTTTGACCTGGCCCTCGGGTCCAACCTCACGGTGACCATGTACCTGGCCGCAGGCCAGGCCTCTAATGACATCACCTCGCACCCCGGTTCCAGGACCACCTCCTACATGGTGGCGGGAAATCACGTCGGTGACGAAAACCTGGCCGGGGCTGCTTCGGTCGCCCATTGGTATTTCCTGAGCGGCGCCGAGGTGTGGTCCAGGCCTGCTAACGCCGCGGCCGCCATCGTGGGCGATTCGCTGACCGATGGCAGGGGCTCCACGACCAATGGCAACGATCGTTGGCCGGACCAGTTGTTCACCCGGTTGCGGTCCATCCCGGACGCTTCAGGCGTGGCGGTGCTGAATCAGGGTCTCGGCGGGAAGTCAAGTGGCTGATCGTCTTCGAGGGCGTGAACGACATTGGCACGGCCGACCCGGCAGAAGCCGCCCAAAAGCAGGTCGCAGCCAATCTGATAGCCGCCTATCAGCAGATCATCACCCGGGCCCACGCGCTGGGCATCCGGGTGTTCGGCGCGACGATAACCCCGTTCGGGGGCAATGCTGGGTACGACGATCCGCAGGGACTGCGCGAGGCGGCCCGGCAGACCGTCAACCAGTGGATCCGCACCAGTCACAAGTTCGACGCGGTCCTCGATTTCGACCGGGCTGTGCGCGATCCGGCTAACCCGCGGCAGATTCTGCCGTCATTCGACAACAGCGACCATCTGCACCTGAACCCGGCCGGATACCAGGCACTCGCTGACGCCGTCCCAGCCAGCCCATTCCGGCGAGCACCGCTTCCCTGGGGCTTCGGCTTCCGTTGACCCAAGGCGGCCAGGCCCTGGCGACAAGTAGAGATCGGTCGGTGAAGCTGTGTGGGCTGGGGTCACTGCGCGAAACCTCCCGTGCCCTCGCGCCAAGATCCGTACGGGGACCGTCGAAAGCCCGTAGTACCCTGAACCGGCCGCTGGCCGGCTTCACCAGCCTCAGCGCATGCTCCCGCAACTCCTCGGCCTGGTCGGGTTCCAGGCGGTCGATGAGTTCATGCAAGTCGCCGTAATCATGCGCTGCGGTCACTCTCCCAGACTACGGCAGTCATGCGCGGACAGCCCTCGCCCGGGGCTGAATACGTGCCAGTTTGGCGCCACCCGGGCCAGGGCGGCGAGTCTGATCGGCCGTTAACGAAACCCGGGACCCAGACGACGGACTCGCCTACCTGACGGCCCGATCTCGCCTGCGAGGGGCGCAGCTGGATTCACCTCGTCCGGTATCCCTGACGAATCCGGCGGCCGGATATCGCCGGCCAAGAGAGGGAGGCAGATCGCCATGTCACCGCGTTCTGGCGGGAAAGACGACGGCCGGGACGACGTGGCCGCGATGACCGCCAAGATCGAGCGGGCCGTGTGGGCTGGCTGTGCGGTTTAGCGGGCCCGGTCTCTGTCTTCCGCATGATACTGTCCGGAGTCCGAACGCGGCAACATGCCAGACGACCATCGGCAAGTGGCCTGCGGCGCGGGCACGGATCGAAAGGGGGTGGGCGAACAAGCCCTTCGGGGACCTCCGCCCGGACTGCCAATGGCTCTGCTCCGTACCCGCAGCACTTTCCAGGGTCTCGCCACGGCGCTTCGCGCCGGAGATGACGCGGCCGCAACCCGGCTGGCTGAGGAGTTCGCGCTTCCCGCGCGATTGCTGACCCATCGAGCCATAGGCCCCCAAGGGACCGTGCCAGTCGAAACCGCCGCGGACGCGCTGGCGGTCATTGCGGCGCTGGCGGCGTCAGGCCCCGGCGGGCGGCCGACGGAGATCGGCGCCGTGGCCCGGCGGCACCGGGTGGCAGACCCCGCGGTGCTGGAGCTCGTGGCGGAGGAAGTCGAGGCCGCCGCCATGCCCGGCACGCCAGCGGCGCACCCATGGGCGGCGGGCATCGCGGCACTCGATGCGGCCAGATACCAGGATTCCGCCTACCGCGCTGCCGCGGCGTTGCTCCGGGCACGGGCAGCCGAGGGTGCGGGCTGCGTCGAGCAGGCCCGGGCCCTGGCTGAGCAATGCCTGGAGCTGACTCCGGGCCTGTTGCCGGCGGTCCGCGACGCCGCCGAGTACGAACTGTGCGCGGGCAACTGGGCTCGGGCCTGGGAACTCGCGGACTCGATCGGCACCGATCCGGTCGCCGATCCAATGCTGCCCGCGCTGGACAAGCTCCGACGACCGGCCAGCGGACCCGGGCAGGTGAGCCGCAACCGGCCGTGCCCATGCGGGTCGGGACGCAAGTACAAGGCTTGCTGCTGGGAGAAAGACCAGTACGGCCTGCCGCACCCGCTGTCCGTCCGGGTTGAGGCCTTGTACGCGATGATCGCCACCTACGCCCAGCGCGGCCCCCACCGCCAGGTACTCGACCGCATGCTGGCCTGCGCCGTAGGGGCGCCGCAGGCCGCCATGCTGGCGATCGATCTCGCGGTCTTCGACGGTGGAGCCGCCGAGCGGTTCCTCGCACACCGGGGTCACCTGCTGCGCCCGGACGAACGCGAGCTGCTGCGCCAGTGGCTGACCGTTCCAATGGACCTGTACGAGGTGACCTCGGTCCGGCCCGGTTCCCGGCTTAAACTGCGCAGCCTGGTCGGCGGCCCGCAGTCGGTCGAGCAGCACGACCGCCTGCTCTCGCTTTCGGCCGACCGGCTGGACATGCTGGTGACCCGGCTGCTGCCGGATGGCACCCGGCTGCGTGCGCTGGGCGGGATCGCTGGCCTCAGCCGCGATCAGCGGCGCCAAGCCTGCGCGTTGTTCCCCGACGGGCCGGTCCCGCCCGGAGCCGCCGACCGTTTCCCGGAACGACTCCTGTCGGCGTTCTCTCAGCAGGCGCCCCGGCGTTTCGTGAACGCCGACGGCGATGACTATCGCTTCTGCGAGACCATCGTGAAGGTCGCCGACCCGGCGGCGGCCTGGGCCGTCCTCCAGGACCGGTGCCAGGCCGCGCCGCAGCCGCCGATCCACGACCTGGCCAGCTACCAGGCCTACCTCGAGGCCGTGCCCGACCGCTGGTGGTGCCAGCCCGCCGAGGACGAGGTCCAGTACATTGGCGAAGTCGAGCCGGGGATACTCACCAACCTCGGCACCGTCCAGCGCGGACCATCCGGCGCCTTTACCTTGACAGCCAATTCCGAGGCGCGCGTGGCGGCCCTGGAGACACAGGTCCGCGCCGCGGCTCCCGATGCCGCGGTGACAACGCGCAGCGCACGGACGGCGCAAGAGCTGATGGGCGAGCCAGAGGATTCCGGTTCGGCACCAGACAGGGGGGAAGCTGAGCGTCGCCGGCATGGTGTGGACCTCGTGCCGCCGCAGCCGGTCACCTTGATCCTGGAGGAGTACTTCCTGCCCCTGCCGGAGGGACTGGACCACCTGGCCAGTGAGATCAGCCGCGCCAACACGATGGACAAGATGCTGGCCGCCCGCGACGAGGACGGCCTGACCCCGGCCGAAGCCGTCGTAGCGGGGGGGCCGGCGCAGGATCGGGTCTTCGCGCTCCTGGACGACTGCGAGTGGCGGCAGCGCCGCAAGCAGGAATCCGGGGAGCCGACCAACCTCCTTCCCGACCCGGACGAACTGCGCCGCCGCATCGGCCTCCCACCCACGCGGGATGCGGCCCGCTGGCGCTAGGCGCCCGCCCCAAGCGTCCTTGGCCAGGTGACTCTGAGCCGCTCGAAATGCTGCCATCATGAGCGTGACGTGCTCGACGGCTACACGGACAGGGAGCGAATCGCCGCGATGGCGATGGTGAGCGGCCAGGCCGATTCGTACGATCTTGACGCGCTCGCGGTCAGCGACAGGTTTCGCCTGTTCAACTTCACGCGACGCGACGACTACGTCGCTTATCTGTGGGTCCTGCGCGCGATGGACCGGCTCCGCGGGATGCACGTGGCCCAGTCCCACACCGATGACGTGGCCGAAGTACTGGATGAACTGGCCGCCACGCACGACAGCGTCCCCGAGGACGTGGGCAACCTCCGGAACCGGCTGGACAACCTGTCCGACGACGGAGTCCTGCACCGGCTGGAGGACGCGTCGCGCGCCGGGAGCCTGGCCCGGTACCGGAACCGGCAGTCGGTATATCAGTTCAGCGAACTCGGGCACCGCGCGTACTCGGCGGTCGAGGGCGTGCTCGCCGCGCGGGTGCAGGACGCGAACCTCTCCCGGCTGGTGTTCTCCGACATCTTGCGCGACTTGCACGGCCTGGCCGAGGCGAATCGCGACGGCGACGGCGATGAGATCGTGCGGCGCCTGACCAGCCTCGACCGGGTCATGGAGGACATGGCGCGCCGGTCAGCCCGCTTTCACCTGACGCTCGGCGACATCACCCGCTCGACGGACACCTCGCCGGAGATGTTCCTGCGCCACAAGCACGCGCTGATGGCCCACATGAGCGACTTCATGGCCGAACTGGACCGGTACCTGCCCCGTCTGGCCGTGGCGGTCGCCCAGGTCGAGGCGACCGGCGTCGGGACGCTGCTGAACCGCGCGGCTGAAGCGGATGACCGCCCGCTGATGCGCCATGACGAGGTGCTTGAGGACTGGCGGCGCCGCTGGGTGGCCGTCCGCGCCTGGTTCGTGGCCGAGCCAGGCGGGAGCTCGCGGGCCGCGGAGCTGGCCGCCGCGACCCGGGCCGGCGTCTCCAGCGTGATAGCGATGCTGCGTCAAATTACCGAGTCGCAGCGCGGCGGAGTCAACCGCTCCACCCAGCTCAGGCACCTGGCTGCGTGGACATTTGATGTGGTGGACGACGATGCCGCGCACGCGCTGATGTCGGCCGCCTTCAATCTGCGTCGTGCGCGCCACCTCGGCGGCGTGCACGACGACACCGATCTGATCTCGTCCCGGTTGTCCTGGCACGACGCCCCAGGTGTGGAGGTCGCGGTGACACTGTTCCGCCGCGGCAAGGCGCCCACTCCCGGCGTCCCGCAACGGGTTCAGGCCCATGTCGGCATCCAGGCGGAACTGCGCCGCCGCCAGGCCGTCCAGCGAGCGGTAGATCGCGAGGCAGCGCAGCGCCTGCTCATCTCGGGCCCAGTCGAGCACATGCTGGATGAGGCCCAGACTCGGGTGCTGCTGAAGCTGCTGACCCGGGCTCTGGAGGCCAGGTCAGTGGTGGCCGGGCGGATCACTGGCGGGTCAGGCGGGAACGACGTGATGGTCATCCGCCTGGCATGGCGTGCTGCACCTGCCCGGCCTGCGTCTTGAGATTGAGCCAGCTCGCCCCCGCCTCGGCAGGCCCGTCAGCAAGCCTCGCCTCGGCCAGCCCAGTGTTGCCGCGGCCGCCGGGGGGCCTGATGGCTGAGCCGAGCGCCGCCCGCGGGGTCGCGCCCAGCGATCTCGGCTCCTATCAGCACGCCGTCCGGCTCGTGCTGACCAACGACTTCATCACGGCCGCCCGTCCCCGGGCCGGAGCCCTCGCGGCTGTGCTGCGCTGGGCGGACCTGATGGCCAGGGATTTTGCCGAGCTGTTCGGGTACACGCTGGTCGCGACCGCGCATCAGGTGCGGCTGGTGCGGCGGCTCGACACGCTGGACGGGACGCAGCGTTCGGTCTTCGCGGCCAAGAGCGGCCGGCCTTTCGATCGGCGCCGGCTGGCCTACCTGTGCCTGGTCCTCGCCGTCTTCCAGCGGTCCAGGATCGAGATCAGCCTCGCCGACCTGGTCCGCGCGTTCGCGCCGACGGCCAACGCGATCGATGGTCTCGGCTTCGACGCGACCATCACCGAGCACAAGCGCGCCGTCGTCGATGTCCTGGACTGGCTCGCGGACCACGGCGCGCTGCGCCTGTCCGACGGTTCGGCGGAGAACTGGGCGCACGACAGCGAACGGGGAGACGCCCTCTACGACATCGATCACGACATCTGTGCGTCGCTGTTCCGGCCCGCCCGCCCGATCCAGCACCTCCCCGGCGCCGTCGGTCTGCTCAACGCGGCCGACCTCAGCACGAGGCGGTCCGCTCAGCGGGAGGCGGCCGCGCGCCGGGCCCGCCGCCTGCTGCTGGAGCATCCCGTCCTTTATTACGCAACGCTCGACGGCGAGACGGCCGCGGCGCTGCGCGGAACCGAACTGGCCGACAACCTGGCCCGGCTCACCGGCCTCGTGGTGGAGCGGCGCGCCGAGGGCGTGATGCTCGTCGACCCCACCGGCCGGTTCACCGACCAGCCGTTCCCGGGCCGGGGCGGTGCCGTCAACCGAACCGCCGGACTGCTGCTGGCCAAGGTCGCGGACCTGCTGGAGGATCCTGATACCGGCCCGGCGCTGACCCGGATACCAGTGCCCCCGGCCGGCGATGATCTCAGGGACCTGCTGGAACGGATCGACGCCGGGATGGTTCCGGCCGCGGCAGGCCATGATCACGACCGGGCCTGGCCGCCTGTGACAGGCACGGCTGAGGCTGGCGATCCGCGGGCCGAGACGCCGGCGCTTGAGGCACCATTTGTGGAGCGGACGCGTATGGAAGGCATGCTCGCGGAGCTTTACGACGACTTCGGCGCGGCCTCGTTCACCGCGCAGTGGCAGTATGACCGGGACGGGTTGCTCGCCACCGCAACACGGCTGCTCGATGATCTGCGCCTGATCCGGCGGCTTCCCGGTGGCGCGCTGATACTGCCCGCGGCCGCGCGCTACCGCAATATCACCGCCGCGCTCCCGGACAGCGCCAAGCATGACGGGCAGGGCGCTTTTAACTTCACCAGCCTCTCAACGGAAGGACTTGCGTGACTGCCAGCCACCGCGAGGCAGCCGGCACCCGATTCAAACCGACCCGCGCCGGGATCATCAATTTGTGGGATTACTTCGACGAGGAATTCGCCTTCGCCGATGGTCGGCTCGCCCTGCGCGGCCACAACGGGTCAGGTAAGACCAAGGCCCTCGAGGTGCTCTTCCCGTTCGTCCTCGACGGCAGCTTGGACGCCCGCCGCCTCGACCCGTTCAGCGGCGAGAACCGCACCATGAAGGCGAACCTGCTCTACCGGGGCCAGGAGGCCGAGCATGGCTACGTCTGGATGGAGTTCGGGCGGTCCACTGAATTCGGGCGGCTTACTGAGACCGTCACCCTCATCGTCGGCCTGACGGCGCACAAGAACTGGGACCGGCCCCGCCCGTCGTTCTACATCACCGACCAGAGGATGGGCGTCGAGTTCGGCCTGCTGTCCGCCGACTCCCGCCCGTTGACCGCCAAGCAGCTCACCGCGGTCCTCGGTCGTGACGCGCACCACGGCGACCGGAAGGGCGCGTACCAGGAAGCCGTGGATGCGCGGCTGTTCGGCCTCGGCCGCCAGCGGTACACCCAGCTACTCGACCTGCTGATCGCCCTGCGCCGCCCGCTGCTGGCGAAAGATCTCGATCCGGGCAAGGTCTCGGACACCCTCACCGCGGGCCTGAGCCCGGTCGATGAAGACCTGGTCGAGCAGGCGGCGCGGGACTTCGAGAACCTGGCTGCCGTCCAGAAGCAGTACGACGACCTGGCCGCCGCGAACACCGCGGTCCAGGCTTTCCTCGTCCAGTACGTCGCCTATCTGCGTGCCCACACCCGGCATCAGCTCGATCAGGTCACCGCCCGGATGACGGCGGCCGCCGGGCATTTCGGCGCGATCACCGTGGCCGCGCGGGAGGTAACGCAGTCAGGGCAGGAGGAGCGGCGTGCGATAGACGCGGGGAAGCTGACCAAGACCAGCGTCGAGACGTTCGAGGCGCGCCTTTTCGCGCTCAAGAACCGGGATGCGTACAAAGACCACGAGAAACTGGCGATCAAGCGCGGCCAGCTGGAGAAGGAGCAACGAGACCTGGCGGTCGAGCAAGCCCGGCTGGCCAAGGCCCGGACCAATGTCCAGGACCTGGAGCACGAGGCCGTGGACATTGCCGACCGGCTGGCCGAGGTCGGCCGCGCCGTTGATCGTCACGCCCGGAGTCTGGTCGAGACCGCGGATCGGGCCGGCGTCACCCGTGACGGCGAGCCCGCCGATTCCGGCGAGGATCTCCGCGTCACCGCGAAGGCACGCGCCGCCGCGCGCCGGGATGACATCCGCGAGATCCGCGCGCAGATCGCGCTGGTCCGCGACGCGGAGCGGGACCGCGTAGGCACTGAGACCGCGCTCGGCACGGCGCAGCAACTGCTGGAGAAGCACGAGCAGTCGTGCCGTGACGCCGATGAACAGCTGGACCGTGTGCGCGCGGCCGTCGCCGAGGATATGCGCTCCTGGGCGGGCCGGTGGAGCAGTGATGGACGCTACGCGGTCGTCACCGCCGACCAGGCCAACAGGCTCACCGGGGCACTGGACCAGATCAGCGAGCCAGACGCACCGACCCTCATCGAGATGTTCACCATGCTGACCCAGGAGCGCAAGACGGCCCTGATCACCACCGGCGAACAGCTCAAGAACCGTGACCAGGGCCTAACCGAGCAGGAGACGCAGCGGACCGGCGAGCGGGAAGCGATCGCGGCGGAGCGGGACGATGCGCCGCCGCGATCTGACCTGCGACCTGCGGACCGGACGGGACGCCCGGGTGCGCCCTTGTGGCAGCTCGTGTCCTTCGCCGACGATCTCGACGGCGATGCGGCGGCCGCGATTGAAGGCGCGCTTTATGGTGCTGGCCTGCTCACCGCGTGGATCCATCCCGATCCCACACTGACGGCGGCTGCGGTCGCCGAGGCCGAGGCCGACGGTTATCTCGTCGCCCTCCCGCCGGAGGCGCGACCGGTGGGCCGGACTCTCGCCGACGTACTGGTGCCCGAGCAGCAGGAGATAGTCGCCCCGGTCTTGGTGGCCGCAGTACTCGCCTCGATCGCAGTGGCCGGCGAAGTGTCGGTCCGATCCGTCTGGCCGAGTTCAACTGTGCCTGCGGGGACTGCGCCTGCGGGGACTGCGCCTGCGGGGACTGCGCCTGCGGGGACTGCGCCTGCGAGGACTGTGCCTGGCCTGCGGGGACTGTGCCTGCGGGGACTGTGCCTGCGAGGACTGTGCCTGCGAGGACTGTGCCTGCGAGGACTGTGCCTGCGAGGATTGGGCCTGCCGGGACTGGGCCGGTCGTGACGACTCGGGCGCAGTACAGCTATGGCCCGCATCTCGGTGCCCGGCCCAAAGCAGCCCCGGAGTTCATCGGCGCTACCAACCGAGCCAACCGGCGTCGCGCCCGCCTAGCTGAACTCGACATCGAGATCGCTGCCATCAGAGGCCAGCGAGATGAGCTCGCGGCCGAACTGGGCCGAACCGGCGACGCGCTCGCTGACCTCGGGCGTGCGCAGCGGGAGTTGCCCCGGACCGCGCCGGTCGCCGCGGCCCTCACGGAGGTTGCGAATGCGGCGGCGCGGCTGTCCGCGGCCCGGGAGCGGCTTAACGAGGCGAAGGCGGACCTCAACACGGCCATCGCGGAACTCGACGCGCGGGCCCGGCGCCTCCGACGTGCCGGAGCCGACCACGACATGCCAGTCGGTCCCGGCGAGGTTGATGCCGTGGAGCGTGCTGTGGTTGAGTTCGAGCGCGCCGCGGATGACCTGGTCCGTAACCGCCGCGATGCGGCCACCCTCAACGATGACCTGGCCAGGCGGCGCACCCTTATAGACCGGCTGAGCACCGAGAACGATGAAGCTGCCGAAATCCTCGCCGACAACCAGGCGGCCCACGCCGCGAACGCGGAAAAGTTGAGCGTTGAAGAGCGGGTAACCGGGGCCGCGTACGAGCAGATCCGTGACGAGATCCTCGAAGCGCAGGAGCAGCTGGGCGCAGCCCGCGCGGAGCTACGAGCCGCTAACGAGAGGGAAGCCAAGGAGCACGACAAGCTCACGGGTGCCCAACGTGACCTTGACCATGGGCGCCGTGACCTGGTCGGCGCCGTGGCCGAGCTAACGGCGCAGGCGGCCGTTTTCGCACCCTATGCCAACGACGACCTGCGCCCTCTGCTCGAGGTGACCGAGACCGCGCCCTGGCCGGGCACCAGTCAATGGCCCGCTGCCGAGCAAGCTACTGCCGCGCTTGTCGATCGTCTGGCTAGCGAGGACGGACCGCCCGAGCCTCTCGACGCGATCAGCGCGGTACTCCCTAACGGTGTCGCCGCGATCCTGGACGCGTTCACCGCCGCGACCCGAGGCGGGCGCGCGGTCACTGACGGCGTCCTCAAGAGCGCTGTGGACCGGACGTGGAGTGCGTACCGGGAGTTCGAGAATGCCCTCAAGGCCGGGGAAGACGGGTACCAGGCCGACATGACCGGGGACGCGCCTTTCGTTGTCGACGTCGCGACCAACGAGGGGCGGGTGCCCGCTGCCGCCTTCGCCCGCAAGATCGCGGAGGACGTGGAGAACCAGGGCATATTGCTGGAAGAGCGCGAGCGTACCGTACTGGAGGATTCGCTGCTGACGGCCTTGGCCCAGCAGATCCATTCCCGCGTGCTCGCCGCCAAGGATCTCGTCAACCAGATGGACGCGGACACCAAGTCCAAGCCGATGTCCTCCGGTATGGCGATCGGAATCGGCTGGGTCCGCTCCGACAAGCTCACCGAGCAGCAGGCCACGGTGTCGCGGCTGCTCGACCGGGACGCCGCGAACCTGGGTCCGGACGGGCTGGCCGAGCTGCGCGGCCTGCTCCGGGCGATGATCCATGAGCACCGCGCGAGCAATCCGCGGGACACTTACCGGGAAGTGCTCGGATCGGTGCTCGACTACCGGTCGTGGCACACCTTCGAGCTGCGGATGCTACGGCCCGGCGGGCCTCCGGAACGGCTGACAAGGAAGAAGCACTCCGAGATGTCGGGCGGGGAGAAGTCCGCCGCGATCCACATGCCGCTGTTCGCCGCGGCCAATGCGTTGTATTCGTCTTCGAAGGCGACCTGCCCGCGCATGGTGGCCCTGGACGAGGCGTTCGCGGGAATCGATGACAAGTTCAAGCCCGAGTTGCTGGGCCTGACCGTCCGGTTCGACCTCGACCTTTTCATGACCGGGCACGACCTGTGGGTCACCTACCCGACCGTGCCGACCATCGCCCACTACGACATGCAGCACGATAAGGCCGCCCACGCGCTTTCGACCCTGCTGGCCCTGTGGGACGGCGAGCAGCTCGTCGACGCCGATGCGGGATACGCAGGCAACGAGGATCTCGCCGCTGAACTGCTCGGCTTCCGCCCGACCCGGCACGTCCCCGCCGATGTCGGCGAGGTGCTGGCGATGAACGTCGACGGCGACGATGACGACGAGGCCGACGAGGACGCGGAATGAGCGAGCCGGAGTGGCGCGGTGCCGCCTGGAGTGAGGAGCGAGGAACGAGCGACGAGGGAAGGCGGCGCCTTAAGGCGCCCCGGAGGCGAGCGGGAGACACAGCATGAGCGGCGGCGCGCCGGGCGCGGACCGGTACCGCGGACCGGAATACGGGCGACTGCTGGCCGCCGCCCGCAAGTCCCTGGAGCGGACCGGCGGCGCGTTGAACGGCCGGATCAGCGTCGCGGATCCAGATGACGCCGAGCGGAAGGCGATCATCGGCATCACGGGCGTCCACCAGCCTGCCGGGATCAAGCGCCTGACCATGCCCCTGGCGGACCTCGATGCCGCGGTGCGCCGTGCGACCGGCCTCGGCCTGGAAGACACCCTCGCCGTCCTCGGCGGCCCGCTGCACAACCGGCCCGCCGAGGCTGCTTCGCTGGCCACTGCCCGCGCCGCGTTGATCGCGGCCGCCGAGGCCAGCCCGTTGAACGAGTCCTGCCACTGGTACTGGAGGTGGCTCGCTGATCTGCGCCGGGACGGCACACTCACGCGGCTGGCCAATCAGGGCGACGCGGCGGTGCTTGGCCAGGCGATCCGCGTTCTTGAGTACCTCGAAGCCCGGTCGGCCAGCGCCGCGCCGATCGCCCTGCCCGCGCTTGCCGCTCAGATCACGGGCGACACGAAGGCGCTGAATCATGGCACGACCCTGGCTACGCTGATCCTGCGCGCCCTGGCCCTTCGGGCGGGCGTTAGTCGGTCGGCTTCCGCCGCGGAGCGCCGGGAGCTGTGGGATCTTTCCGGCGTCATGGTCGACGATTTGGCCAGCCGGGTGCTCGTCCTCAACGTCACCGCGGAGGGATCTGGCCTGGCTGAGTGGCTGGCCGACGCGGCCCGCTACGGCACCCCGTTCCAGGTGACGCTGCATCAGCTCGTCACCCACCCGATCCGGCTTCGTCTTCCCCGGATATTCGTCTGCGAGAATCCTGCCGTCCTCAGACGCGCCTGCGAGGAACTCGGCCCTGCATGCCCACCGTTCATGTGCACTGAAGGCCAGCCATCCACCGCCTTCCACCGGCTGGCCCGGATTGCCACGGAGGCGGGCGGTAAGCTCTGGTACCACGGCGACTTCGACTGGCCAGGCGTCGCCATCGCGGCGGATATGATCGACCGCCACGGCGCCCGGGTCTGGCAGATGAATGCCAGCGACTACCTGGCAGGGGTCAAAACTGACGGCCCCTGCGTCGCGCTCAACGGCGATCCCGTGGCGACGCCATGGGACCCCGAGCTGCGCGAGACAATGCGCGGGACCGGGCGAGCCGTCTACGAGGAGACTGTCACTGATCAGCTCCTCAGGGACCTCACCGACGAGCGGTTTAGGGACAGGGATGAACGCCACCGGTGATGCGGCACGGATTGTCCGGTTCTGGCACGCGGTCGAGATGTTCAGCCCGCAGAAGCTGCCTGACCCTGACGTACGTGTACACGTGGCGGACGTGCACCCGGGTGAGCCGATGCCGTGGGAGCCAGGTTCGCGGCTGAACTCGCAGTCGATCCGGCCCAACCAGCCGGGTGAGCAATTCGACCTCGATGACACAGTTGTTCTCGTGCGGCGATGCTCTCCGCCTGACGATGTGGTCATAGCGGAACGCAAGGGCTGGGGGCACCCTGACACGCTGGCCGACCACCTGGCCGAGCGGTTGTCCCGCGCCTACAGCAGGTACACGCTAAGCGAGTTTGGGGCAGTGCTGCATCACAACTTTGACAAGCTCGCCCTGCTGGGTGGCTCATGCGAAGTTCGGTACGGCCGTGGCCTGATGACCAGCCCCGTGCGGGTCTTGGTGAATGGCCGTGCGGCGCGATCGTGCGGTGGCTCCAACGTTCCCGTCGAGGATTTGATTAATCATGAGGTGAGATCGTTTATTCGTCATCGCCTGCCAGGTCGTGACTCGGGACTGCAAGCATACGAACAAAGAGGCTGCCGCTGTGCATGATGCTCGCACGCTTTTGGACCTGGGCGAGGAGGCCGTCCGCCGCTTGGCGCGACGGGGCTTCACTCTCGATCTCGCCTTGATCGAGGAGCTCTTCACGCGCCGGAACTCTTTGATCAAGAGAGCTGACGATTTGCGGGCCGAATCCAAGCAACTCGCGCAAGAGGTCGCCGGCGTTGCCAAAGCGGGGGGTGACGCATCGAAGCTAAAGCAAAGAGCCCGTGAGCTGAAAGAACTGGTGCGGGCCACCGAGCTGGAGCAGGAAAAGGTCGATGCCGAGTTGCATGAGTTGCTGCTTGGCATCCCGAACTTTCCGGCCGATGACGCTCCGGATGGCGACAGCGAGGAGTTTGCGGTAGAGGTCCGCAAACACGGCACCCCGCCGGCCTTCTCGTTCGATCCCAAAGATCACGTCGACTTGGGCGAGGCGATGGGAATCCTCGACTTCCGACGAGCGACGAAGCTTACGGGCCCCCGGTTCAGCGTTGCGCGGGGCGCGGGTGCGGGGCTGGAGCGAGCGCTAGCGACGTTCTTCCTTGCACTACACACCAGCCGCCATGACTATACGGAGTTCTCCGTACCGCACTTGGTGACCCGGCAGACGATGACCGGTACGGGCCAGTTGCCGAAGTTCGAGGAGGACCTGTTCAAGTCGGGAGTCGGGGACCGCGACCTGTTCCTGATCCCTACTGCGGAGGTGCCGCTGACCAACCTCCACGCCGATGAGATCCTGCCTGCCGAGGATCTGCCATATGCCTATACGGCGTGGACTCCCTGCTACCGCTCGGAGGCAGGATCTTACGGGCGTGACACGCGTGGGATCTTGCGACTCCACCAGTTCAGCAAGGTTGAACTGGTCCGCATCGCCCGCGCCGAGGACTCCCGCAACGAGCTGGAAACAATGCTTTCGCATGCTGAGGCGTGCTTGAAGGAGCTGGATTTGGCCTACCGAGTGGTTAAGCTCGCTGCGGGCGATCTCGGGTTCAGCGCCGCTTTCACTTACGATATCGAGGTGTGGTTGCCCAGCCAGAGCACGTACCGCGAGATCAGCTCCTGCTCTGATTGCGGTACGTTCCAAGCGCGGCGTGCGGCCATCCGCACCCGCGCAAAAGACGGTCGGCGCGGGTTCGCCGCCACTCTGAACGGGTCAGGGCTCCCGATCGGCCGAACGATGGCCGCGCTGCTGGAGCAGCACCAGCAGCAGGACGGGTCGGTGACCATCCCGCAGGCGCTGGTTCCCTATGCTGGCTTCCGCCGCATCGCCGCCGACGGCACAACCCACTCCTGACCCGGTGTTGGTGGGCGTCTGCGACTTCCCGGGAGCTTACCCGTTCCCGCCCATCGGCTACGGCGGGATCGAGCGATGGCTCTGGGCGGTAGCGATTGGAGCACGGAAGGCTGGGGCCGAGGTTCATCTGCTTGGCCCTCAGTGGCGAGCGGAATTAGCTGCCGACTGGACAATCCGGCCAACCCGGTTGGAAGATCTGACCCCAGGCAAACGACAGGCCCGGGAACTCCGGGCTGCCGGCTACGACCTCTTGGCAGTCGGTCACGAGTATCCGTCTCTGCCTGCGTGGCGAACAATGTGGGAGACGCTCGGGACAGAGGTGGCTGCTTTCCAGCACTGGCCGTACTTCCAGCACTGTCCAGACGCTTTCGATGGTCAGCGGTCGCGGCTCTACTGCTACAGCGAAGAGATGTGCGGCCGCTACGCCGTACACCGGCCGATTCCAGAATTAGCCCTTCACCTCGGACTAGGGGAGAATGAGCTGCCCGCAACTGAAGGCACCGACCTTCTGTGGATCGGTCGAATCGACGCACAGAAAGCCCCGCATCTGGCGATCCGCGCCGCGCAGGTTCTCCGGCGGAGGCTGACGATTGCGGGCCCGGTGTTCGATCCAAGCTACGTAGCGGAACACCGCGAACTATTTCAGTCCGAGTACGTGACCCTGGCAGGAGAAGTCGCCGGGAAGGCCAAGATGCATTTCCTGGCCGATGCAAACGTAGTCGCGTACACCTGCGCCCGCGGATACATCGAGGCCGGCGCAGCCACATTCGGTGAGGCCCTGCGGGCGGGCAGCCCAGTAGCGGCGCTGGCGTGGCGGCACGGTACGTGCGCTCAGGCGGCACTGTGCGCGAACACCGGCAGCATCGCCTTGGTGAATCCGGAAGCCCCGGATGGCGCGGCTGCGAAAGCCCTGGCCAACTCTATCGAACAGGCGACGCTACTTCCAGCCAGGCATGTGCAGGAAATTGGCTTGGCGCGCTTCGACCCGGTCCGGCATTTCCGTGCGCTGTCTGGCAACTCGTGTTGAGCGATCAGGCAGCGGAGCTGCTAACAGCGCTCCGCGGCACCTTGCCAAAGTGGGACTGCGTAGTTGACGGTGAGCGTGTCGCATTCAGCCAGACAATCAGGGCGCCATACCGCCCCCGGAAAAGGATGCCGGCTTGGCCGCAGCTTCTGGGTGACCTGAGTGCTGGATGCTCAGAACGAGGTATCGTTAGTAGCGAGCCGCTGCCTCTGCGCGGAATGGGCGATGCAGATTTTACTTTTTCAGCCGTGCAGGCCCTGGAGCCCTACCTGAAACACCGGCAACAACACATCCACGGAGTCGGTTACATCCCGCAACCGGTCGTCCGCTTCACCGGTGAGAGGAATCAGCGAGGTACGTTGCAGCCAGGCTTCTTGACATCGTTCATCAATGTGTCGGTAGTGCAGCCGATTTCCACGATCCCGGAGCACGCAGCCCTTATCGATGCCTGGCTGAGCGTATTGTCCCGGATTGGACTCCATTCACAGCACATCACTATCGCCGGAATGCTCTCAGTCTGGAGGCGGCGAGAGGTTGCGGGCATCACCCTGTGGTTCCGGCACGGCGATTTGACTTTAGGTGACGCCGTCCTGCTGTGGAATACGACAGACCCGCGGTTCCTAGCAACTGATATAGGATCCGGGCTAGAGAGGCTGCGCTGGGCTGTGGCGAGCCGCCCCTGGCCAGAGACCGTTTACGACAGGCTGGCTGCTGTGGCAGACACCGAGACGCTAGACGCCTTGCGCACCGCGACGTTAGTTGCAGGATCGGGCGTACGCCCGGCCCCACGGGGACCAGGTAACGCTGTGCGTCGCCTCATGCGGAGGGAGGAGGACCGCCTGAGTGGCCTCGGCTTCAGTCGAGTCGTGCGGTGGGCCCATGAGTACTGGAGCCTCGTCAAGCCATTGGGTCTGTCGCATCCTCGAAACCGAGGTCTTCGAAAACCGCTGACACACGCCAATCATGGGCTGGACTTGCCCCTTGTGGAGGCGAGTGCCCGCCTAAGTCGACTCCGCCGCCGTCACGCCCGGAGCACACTGTCGACATGCGCGCGTACGTCGGGGTGACTGACAGCGGGTGCCCTAATCGCGTTGCCTGATCCACACCGAGACATGAGCTGGTTCCAGGGCCTGGTGCACGACACCCAGCAGGTCCGCGCGGACAGCATCGAGATCCACCGCGTCCTTCAGCCGGGCCGCGAACGCGGCCACTGTCTTGTCCGAGTCGTAGCGTGCCCGGTTGAACCGCCGGTCCACCGCCCGTTGCACCCGCAGCCGCAGCGGGCTGAACAACGCCGCCGCCGCCAGGGTCGACGCGGCCACCGCCACCGGCGAGGAAAACGACAGCACCTGCGTGGCTAGCAGCACCAGCACGGCGTACACCCCGACCAGCAGCCCGGTCACGATCGCGTAGGCGAGGGTCCGGCTGATGATCCGGTCGATGTCATACAGCCGGTACTTCAGGATCGCGACGCCGATGCTGACCGGCAGGGCGGCTATCCCGGCCAAGGGGAGGCT
>WNFJ01277682.1_pt1 | contig 23208 bp, 18 predicted proteins | sample 5400461 | NCBI WGS metagenome assembly WNFJ01 (sample SAMN13153349, study PRJNA577476) | soil metagenome | isolation source: 115 cm saprolite on Douglas fir-dominated hillslope | place: USA:California | collected 2013-09-17
GGCTTCGCTTCAGTGCGCATTCCAACGAGAACACCACAACACAAAAGGGGACATTTCTAAGGAGTTAAGAATGGGGACATTTCTAAGGAGTCTTGACAGAGGTATAGGATTTGACTTGACACAAGCCTTCTTAGGCATAAACTTATGCTGCTCGGCCGTGCCCCGGGTGAAGCGAGTGAAGACTCAAAGCTCATCCACCGCTACTTGTAAGCCTTCTGCTAGTAGCACTTCCTATCAACTGTTGAACGGGGCTATTTGGCAGCACCTCTCAAGCGTGTTGTTCCTCTTGCTTTCATTGGGAGCAGGATTAGGCGCCGCAACGGCACAGCCTCAGACCAGCGCCTACGTGACGAATACGTCCGGCACCGTCTCGGTCATCGATACCGCGACCAACACCGTGGTTGCGACGATTCCTGTCGGCATATTTCCCTCTGGGGTAGCTATTACGCCAGATGGAACCCGAGCTTACGTGGCGAATATCCTCAACTCCATTTCGGTTATCGACACCGCGACCAACACCGTGCTTGTGACGATTCCTTCTGGCCAATTTCCTACGGGATTGGCCATCACTCCAGACGGAACCCGAGCCTACGTGGTCAATCAATTCGTGACCAATCAAGGCGACAACACTGTCTCGGTCATCGACATCATGACCAACACCATAGTTGCGACGATTCCTGTTGGTCTAGGTGCTTTTGAGGTAGCCATCACTCCAGACGGAACCCGAACCTACGTGCCCCATCAACAGGACTCCATCCTCTCGGTCATCGACACCGCGACCAACACCGTGGTTACGACCATTCCGCTTAGCGGCACTGCGGGGATAGCCATTACACCAGATGGAACACGAGCCTACCTGACTAGTCCCGGGGGAGGCACCGTTTCGGTCATCGATACCGCGACCAACACCGTGGTTGCGACCATTCCTCTTGGTACAAATCAGAATCCTTTTGGGGTAGCCATCACGCCGGACGGAACGCGCGCCTATGTGGCGATTAATTTCCCCAACACCGTCTCGGTCATCGATACTGCGAGCAACTCCGTGGTTGTGACCATTCCTGTGGGAGTAGGTCCAATTGGGGTAGCCATCACGCCAGATGGAACCCGAGCCTACGTTACTAATGATGGCTCTAACAACGTCTCGGTCATCGATACTGCGAGCAACTCCGTGGTTGCGACGATTCCTGTTGGAGTGGGTCCTGTTGCGATAGCCGTCACTCCTGCGCCACAAATCCCGACGAGTAAAGAGCAGTGCAAGCATCATGGGTATTTGAAGTTCGGTCCGCCCGCCGGACCTTTCAAGAATCAAGGGCAGTGCGTCAGCTATGTCGTGCATCATTCGCATTAGGTAAGGAGAGGAGTGTTCATGGACGTACCGTTTACCGCAACGGAAATAGATTAGCAGCGACGATAATCCGCATTTCTCCTTCACGGCGCATGTTCCCGATCTCTTTACTCGCCCAAAGGTGCCTGACAATCTTTATGCAAACAACGAAATTAGCGTCTCTCATTCCGTCGATAGGGAAACACTCGGTCCCTTGATGCCGCCAGATACCGGAGCGGGACCGGCCTTTTGAACGCAATTAGTCTCCTTTTGGAAAAGAGCCGATTTCGTGGTATGGCCAACCGGTCCGGAGGTTGTTGTACCAATGGAATCTTCTCCTTTGTACCGATGGCATCTTTTCCTTATTGCGCGAGTCCTTCAAACTTGAGGGTATGCGACTCCCCCAGTCGAACCCTCGGTCTCTCTCCTTCCGCCCTACCCTTGGAGCCATCAGCTTGGCACTATTTTTTGGCTTGATCTCCACGAGCGCAGTGGCGGGCACGCCCCAGACACGCCTGCGATTTGGAACCATCGTTGTTGGCCAAAGCGAAGCTCTACCGGTCACCCTCACCAATACCGGATCGACCAGCGTTACAATTTCGGCAATTAACGCGAGCAACCCGGAATTCAGCGTAGCCGACTCGGGCCTCCCTTTGGTCCTGCCCGCAGGACAGGATGTCAATTTTATGGTGACATTCACTCCTACAGTGATCGGATGGACGGGCGGGGCAATTTCCTTTGTCAGCAATGCGTCCAACAAAACAGTTTATGTTAGTGTCGGGGCCATAGGTGTCGGTAGCGATTCTCTGACTCCAAATCCGTCAACTTTGGCATTTGGCAATGTGTCCGTTGGATCCAACTCGACATTGCCCGTTGTAGTCACCAACTCGGGCACTACGACGATCATGCTCGCCCAGGCCCAAGGCACCGGGACGGGATTTACGCTCAATGGGCTTAGTCTGCCCGTGTATTTGGCTCCCAAGCATAGCCTGACGTTTAACGTGACCTTTGCCCCACAATCGACTGGAGCGGCTAGCGGTAGTGTGGTTCTTCCCAATGGAGGCGTCATCATACCGCTCACGGGCACAGGAACGGGAGCCGGAGCGGGGCAACTGGCACTCACCCCCACATCCTTGAACTTCGGCAACGTGACCGTTGGAACGCCGACAACTCAGCAAATCAGCGTGGGCGCGACCGGCGCACCCGTGACCATCTCCGCCGCCGCCAGCAGTAATTCGATATTCGTACTGAACGGCGCTTCCTTCCCGTTGACCATCGCCGCCGGCCAAAATGTATCGTTAAACATAGCTTTCACACCCAAAAGCCAGGGGACCGCATCTGGTTCTCTCTCCTTTGCCAGTAACGCGTCCAACCCCCAGGCGACTGAGTCTCTGACCGGCATCGGTATCCTGCCGCAATACACGGTCAATCTTTCGTGGAATCCCAGCACGTCTGTGGTGGCGGGTTACAACGTTTATCGCGGCACCACGTTGGGCGCTTATTCCAGAATCAACCCCACGCTGGACTCGGGCACCGCCTATGCCGATGGCACAGTCGTCTCCGGGCATACGTATTACTACGCCGCCACAGCCGTGGATTCCTCCGGAGTAGAGAGTGTTTATTCCACGCCCATAGTGGCGACGATCCCGTAGGGGGAGGCGCCTGAGAAGGAAAGGCACGCTGGAGCCGCATGCGTCAGCGCGGGCAAGGCTGGAGCCTGAAGGAGGTGGGATGGAGGTGGGATGGACGAAGGGAGTGGAGTTAGCCAAGCTGGCTAGGCGGGATCGACAGCACTTCGGTTGTGCAACCTGGTTGCACAAATCCCGTCAGATGCCGAAAGAAGACTTCAAGCTGGAGATGGAAAGGGAGCTGACCCGGCAGGAAATTTCGCAGCCACTCGGGGAGACGATTCGGAAGAGAATCGCTTACCGTCCGCGTTGCAAGTCATTCTGTGTTCTGTATCGCCGGTGAGAGTTCACCGACACTACGCTACATCCGCAATGTGATATCACGAAGCCTCGACCCTTGCGGTCAGATGGCGGCCTTCCATTTGAGTTATGGGTTGAGTGCAGGCTACGGCAATGCCAAATCCGTCCGCGGTCTTGCCTGGCTCTACTCTCACTACTTCCCCGGTGCCTATGAGTTTGATCGGCCGAGAGATCGGCCCTCCTCGCACGGTGATGGTGAACTGCACCGGGCTGCGATAAGGAATCAGGCAAGCTGATTCTAAGAGCAAGCCACCCTGGCTGATGTTTCTGCAGACAGCATCAACCTCAGCCATTGCGGTCCCGGAAGGAAATCTCACACGGACGAGGTACTCGAAGTTGAAACGACGGAATTTGCGTTCTTGCGGAGTGCCCATTGAAGGGCTCGCGACGAGCCAAGCCGGGTGTCTATTCCGATCTGGTCGTCCCCCGACAGCGAGGATAGGAGCCCATGGGAACGGAACTAGTACTTTCTTTGGTAGGTGGAATTTGAGCAGAGGCCTCATTCGAGGGGGAGCTGGGTCTCCCTTTGGCAGAAACCGCTATCACCACGTAGGAGTAAGTCGCGCCATCTTCCACGAGGTCGTCCACGCAGGCGGTGCCGGCGACAGGTGTGGAGTTGATCTGCTCGCAGTCACTGCACTTGTCACTCTGCTTTGCGGCATCCTGTTTTTTCCTCCGATACAAACAGTAACCCACCGCATTGCTTTCGGAGTTGGCGGAGGGAGCACTGGCATTCCACGAGAGAGTCACTTTGTGATGTCCAGTTTTCTCCGGCGAAGGTTGCAACGTCGGAAGGTCTGCCGGTGGGCAGGGGGGAAGTTTCGGCTCGGCTGCGGCTGGAAGTGTTCCTTTTCCCTTGGGAGTTTTCGCCGAGCGCGTGTTCGCGCTTGAACCAGGACCGACCTGGCCAACGGCGCCTGTGGTTTGAAATACACCCACGACAATCAACACAAGTACCCAGACGAAGATTCGCGAGTGCAGCCTGACTTCCAGGATGTCCCTCACCAGTAATTCACCGAATCGAACTCATGGAATGCCGTGGCCGACAGCCAGAAGCGTTTGCTCTCCGGCTCATTTCTGTCACACATCTACGGACCCGAACTGACAGTACTCGAAAAAAGCCTTCAGTAGCTGTTATCTAGAGAACGCAATAAACCAGGCCCAGTGTAGCGTGGCGTGGGGTCTGGCGACCACGGCTTCGCACTTGAACTAGGGCTGTTCTTGCGAACGGCACCGATGCCCTTCAAATACGCTGTGTCCGGCTTATCGGTGGATCAGTCCATAGGTTACGGCAGCGCCGGAAGCGCCGATGTTAACCATCGAGGCGATCCGTTCCAGTTTGTGGTGACCGGTTTTATGAAAGAGATAACTGATGCCGAGGACTCCTGCAGTTCCTCCCGCAAAGTTCGCGGCAAGCGCGGGAGTAGAGCCGCCCAAAACGCGCACCATGGGATTCAGTTCTCTTCCGCCGTTTTGGAGGTTCGCATGAGTCACCGCAAAATCCGCAACGTTGAGGGCTGCGACCGCTGCAAACAAGGCTCGATTCTTCTTGTCCCAGAACCTGTGCTGGCTAGGCCACTCCGGCGGAGTCACGCTCACCAGGGACGAGGGCTGAACTAAGGGTTTTGCCCCAGGAAGGGACGGCCCTTCTGCATAGGCTGAAGCGCAAAAGCTGCAACATAAAAGACAGACCGCTGCGCCGAGGCCGACGGTTTTGGAGAATCTGTGTGCAGGCATTAGTATTCACCCCAATCGGGCCGAAGGCAATGTAGTGCGCAATTCGCAAACCAACCGGACGCGGGGTTGAAGGGAGGTAAGCAACTACAGAATCAGTAACCTACATGACTCGACAGGTGTGGGTGCGGGGCCGTTGTGCATTCTCTTGCACTTCCGGCTTGTGTTGTCGTCTTGCCCTCAGCCCAGCCTACAAGCCAGAGGAGAACGAGCAAGCCTGCCAGAGATAACAGGAAGAACAGTATCCCTCCGTTGCGATGAAACCGGCCGTCGAGAAAACCCGGATCGACACGAGTCCCCAGCATGGCAATCGTGAAGATTCGGAGCCCATTCTTCGCAACCGAAAGAGGAATAGCTACCAGAACGACAAGAACTTTGCCCCAACCTGAGCGGAGGAAGAGGTGCGCGAGTACCATGCTGCAGACTACTAACATCAGGCTGGAGCGAATGCTGCTGCACTCCTTAGCGACCTCTACGGTCAAACCGGGAATGGTGAGCAAGACGCCATCTTTTGCGACCGGAACACCGACTGCCGCGAATAGCACATGCGCGGTCAAAGCAGACCCTTGCTGCAAAAGACTCACGATCTCGTTTAAGACGGCCTGCGGAAATGGCACTAGCCAGAATAGGAAACAGAGGGGAAAGAGCAACGATCGCGAAACTCGGGAGCCGGAGCAGAGAATGAAAGCTCCTATCCATGACAGCACCAGCGAAAACATCCTGATCGAGAGCTGCATGTCGGAAGGTATCGAAGCTGACCAGCCTCTCACAAAGCCGGTAACCAAAACCGCCATCGCCAGCAAAAGGCATCCAATACGCACGTTCGGGGCGAACATCGGCCTCAGAGACCGCCACTCTAAAAAGATCAGAGTGGCACTTATAGGAAGAATCAGGAGTACGTGCGTGTATTCATCGTCTCGCAGTGCCAGCGCCAAGGTGTTGACCAGGGGACGCCACTCCACCAACAAGAAAACTACCCACAGAAGGGCCAAACTCCGATGTGATGCCAATTTGGTCACGGACTTTTCGTATTTCAACGCGAGATGACTTCGCCTGAGCCGGAGGATGCTCATTGCAGCTGTATAAATACGCTAATCGAGGGGACGCCACTCTGGTTCACAAGGAATATCATGTAATAGCCCAGAGGAGCCAAATTAGCATTAGCCGGAGCCTGCACGGTGATCCCACCGGCTGTCTGCTGAAACGACAAGTTGATAAATCTTTGGTCCTCGTTGAAAGAGTGTGTTGCCGCCCCTGGTCGCATAAGCGCCACGGATCCGATGGCGGCCCCATCGGGCGTAGAGACAAAGAAGCTGCTCCCGTACGTCGCGGTACTCGGAGCTGAGGTGATTGAGGGACGTGCTCCCTTGAATAAGTATGGCGGCGAGTAAATCTCAGCACTTAATTGATTAATTGCGCCCTGATCACGACCGCCGCCCGATACCAGCACGCGGCCATCGGGTAACAACAATGCTGCCGAATGATAAAGCCGGGGAGTCGCCATTGCCGACATCGTTGTCCATGTCTGTGTAGTTGGAGACCATAGTTCAGCTGCAAAGACCGGCTGAGAGCCATCGCAGCCGTTTTTCATCATCCCGCCGCCAGTCGCTAACACCGATCCATCCGGAAGTATAGTCAGATTGTGGTTGGTTCTCGGGAAGGCCATGGAAGGTGTCTGCTGCCAGAGGGGTGATGGCTGATTGAAATCGATCACAAAGGTGGCAGAGACAGATGCGCCACCGTTGAAGCAGCCATCATTAGAACTCCCTGCTTTCATTATCTTTCCTGGAGCGTACATCAGGGAATCTCCATCAATAGTCGACGGTACTACCGTCGTCCATGTCCATGAGGACGGATCTAATGTCCGCGTATCGCGTGATCCGCTGAGCGGACCCGGATAAGAGTCACCCTCCGTATTACCTGTGTAAGCAATCTGGCCGCTTGGTAAAACGAATAGATGGGGATATAGAGGCAACTGTAGATTTGCCGAGGTGAGTGGAATCCAGATATTTTTACTCGGATCATATACCTCTGGAGTAGTCACATACGATGTTGCGCTGACATCGTTTCCGGATGTCGCTAAGATCCTTCCATCTGGCAATGTGGTGGAAGTACCATACCATCGGCGGTAAGCCATCCGCGAAGCAGGGGTCCATTGCAGACTGATTGGGTCGAATATGTTCACATCGGCTGAGCCGATGTCGGTAGCATAGTCTGTACCGTGGCCGCCCAGAACGAGAATACGGCCGTCAGCCAGGGCGGAGTGTCCGGAGCAGAACAAATCCGTGTAATTGTTAGGCACCGCGGCAAAATTGCCCGTGCCCGGATCCCACACTTGAGCGGATACGCCAGAGTCCTCGTACACAAGAACTTTGCCGGTATGCATGAGTATAGAATTGATGGAAACCAGAGGCCAGCTGACTGGCGAACTCCACACCCCCAAATTAGACCCAGGAGTAACCGCGATCGTTACCGTTGCGGTATTAGAATTCAGGAAGCCATCATTTGCCCTATAGGTGAAACTATCATTTCCAGTAAAAGTCGCATTCGGCGTATAGGTGAACGAACCGTTACTGCCGAGAGCGAGGGCTCCATTGGACGGGCCTGTGACCATGACGGCCGTTAGAGGGTATCCGTTCGGATCGGTGTCATTTGCCAGAACTCCTGGTGCGGCCACAGACAGAGTCTGTCCCTGATTGACGCTGTAGGTGTCGTTGTTAGCAACAGGCGGTGCGTTGGAGAGGCTGGTTGTAAAGACTACATCGACCCAGTAGTTAGCAGCATTGAACGTTGAAGTCGGAAAAGCGCTGACCGCGCTATAGAGGTAAACCCCATTGCTGCCATCTTGGCCGTTTGCAAGCGCACTCAGGGGACCGCTTGTCACCGCACTTGTAAAATAGGAAGAATTAAAGGCATACCCTCCAGCAGGCGCAAAGTAGGATGCGATATAGGTCGTGTTGGGCGCAAGAGACACAGGTGTAGGGAAGGTGACCTGTTGCCAGCCCGAAGAACTCTCGTTGGTAAACGTGGCAGTTCCCAGTAGAGTGCCTGTACCAGACCACAAGTTTGCGATATGTTTGCCTGTGTTCAATGTCCCTTTGTAGAACCTCAGACCAGTAATATAGCCTGCCTGATTAACCCGGAACTTGACACCGAGTTCAACCGATGATCCGTCATTGGCCGAGGCTGTGCCCGGCACCGTGGAAGGGCTCCAAATCGTGCATGGACAGGACGTAGACGTAGTCACCGTGATGGTGACGGTAGCAGTGTTGGAGTCGGCTGTACCGTTATTGGCTTTGTAGGTAAAGCTGTCGCTGCCGCTGAAGCCGGTTTTGGGGGTATAGGTGAAGCCGCCGCTGGCATTCAGTGTGGCAGTGCCATTGGCCGGATTCGTCAGTTGGATAGCGGTGAGAGGGAGTCCGCCGGGGCTGGAATCATTGCTCAACACTCCAGGTGGGGCAACGGTCAGGGCTTGACCCTGGATGGTCGTATAGCTGTCATTCACAGCCACTGGCACGGCACTCACCGTAATGGTGACGGTAGCAATGTTGGAGTTGGCTGCGCCGTTATTTGCTTTGTAGGTAAAGCTGTCGCTGCCGCTGAAGCTGGCGTTGGGGGTATAAGTGAAGCTGCCGTTGGCATTCAGTGTGGCAGTGCCATTGGCCGGGTTAGTCACTTGGATAGCGGTGAGAGGGAGTCCGCCGGGGCTGGAATCATTGCTCAACACTCCAGGTGCGGCAACGGTCAGGGCTTGACCCTGGACGGTTGTATAAGCGTCGTTCACTGCCACCGGTACCGGACTCACCGTGATGGTGACGGTAGCAATGTTGGAGTCGGCTGTGCCGTTATTTGCTTTGTACGTAAAGCTGTCGCTGCCGCTGAAGCTGGCGTTGGGCGTATAAGTGAAGCTGCCGTTGGCATTCAGTGTGGCAGTGCCATTGGCCGGGTTAGTCAGTTGGATAGCGGTGAGAGGGAGTCCGCCGGGGCTGGAATCATTGCTCAACACCCCGGGTGCGGCAACGGTCAGGGCTTGACCCTGAATGGTCCCATAGCTGTCGTTCACTGCCACCGGTGTAGTACCGGGCGCGGGCAGCACTTCTACGAGGCTGAGGTTGTATCGATCCGAAGTGGGAGCCGTGTCATTAATCGTCACGCTGGTACCGCTCACCGCGGTGGAACCACTCTGTCGCTGCACCCAATAGGTATCGCCCACCGAGGCCAAATACTGGTGCACCATCGTCTGGTTCGTACCCACCGTGCGTGCGATCGCGTTGTCCCAATCGTTGCCGACCCCCCAGACCCAAGAATTGGCCCGTGTTGTGACGAGTGTCGCCGTGGGAGCGCCCGCGATTGCATTTCCGCTCCCCTTGTTTCCGATCGCTCCTGAGCCGTTCGTGCCCGACGTGTCAATCCCGGTAAAGCTCACTACCGTCATCGATGCGACCACACTTTGGGACAGCGTCGCTTTCACTGTGACACCGGAAAGAACTGTCGGAGCAAATGTCTGCCAGATTTCCGCAGTGCCCAGTTGGACGTTCGTGCGCTGCACGAGCACCCAGCTAAGACCTGCACCCGCTACTCCCGTTACGTGGACTCCAGAGGAACTAGCGTCCGTGGAAACAAACGCCAGCAATAATTCATTCGCTGACTTGCTGGAGAACGACGGTGATGTGATGCCGGTACCGGCGCTCGACCGGTCGGTCGAGACAATCACGTCAGTAGCAAGCGCGCCCCAGGCCGATCTTGCGGCCAGAAGAAATACGAAGACCCTTAGAATATGCCATCCGAAGGTTTCGGGTAGGGCTCGTTGTTTGGAGAGAGTGACTTGATTCAACATAGGAGGTGCTCCTGCACTCGGGTGCGTGGCTGGCCGACAAGCACTGGTGACGGAGTTGGAGTTTACGTTTCCTTTAGTATTTAGTATTGCTTGAATGTTCTCAGCACCTGGACCGGCCAAGCGGGGGAGATGACGAATACAGATCGGATCTGCCGCTCACCGTGCATCCTGAGGCAGGTCTCCAGCAGAGCCCCATACAACTTTCACAGACGTAGTGAACCGTTAATGCTGCATCTTGATGCTGCAACCAAGCGTCCTGGTCTGGGCCTGAGCTACAGCTTTACCCGCAAGGACTGCTTCGATCGCCTCCCGCAAATACTGTTTCGTGACACGCGTTGGATTTCGGGCATCATCGATGGCGCCCGAGTATCGAATGGTACCGCTTTGATCTAGCACGACTGCCGACGGAGTTCCATATGCCGCTAATTCCTCGGCTAGCCCGCTATTCGGGTCCCGGTAAACGGGCATCGGCAGGCGTGCTACCTTCCGCCGCTCCTCCACTTGGGCATCAGACTCGTTCTGGTTGCTGTTGACCAACATCATAAGTACATCGCGACTCGAAAAGTCTGTGTTCAGCCTTGTGAGACGCTCACCATAGTCCATGGATATCGGGCAAAGCGCTGAGACAAAAACCACCACAGTCGCATGGCTTATTCCCAACTGCACTAGTTTCGACTCCCCGTCGATGCCGCGCACTACAAACGAACGGACAGCTCGGACGGGCTGTTGACCGTAAAGGAATAAACAAGTACATGCGATAGTGGTAAGCAGCGCGCACAAAGATCTCATGTGCCCTTCTTTGTACCTTTTGAGTTCGCGATTTGAGTGTCTACTCGCCGTTGTGCGAGTGTTTATCACTGCTGTGCCGGCACGTTACGTGGACTCTTCAGATCAACGTACTCTACAAACGCTGCCAGCATCTCATCCTTCAAGTTGTTTCCCCATCGGGACTCGTGCAAAGGATGGTGGGGGCTCAAATTCAAATTCTGTTCTGAGTTGTCATAAAACGCTTCCACTCTTATGATCGTTCCCTTTGCTAATGGAATCGGTTCTTTGAACATGTACGACGTCTGCCAGCGGAAATCGTATCGGTTCACCCATACCAGGTCGCGCATTTGTCCGCCCGGGAGCGATGCCTTGATTCGCATCGCCGTGCCCAGTCGGTGCATGTGCGGCGAAACTCCGATCGCGACAATATCCCCGGTACTGACCCACTCTGCTGTGGCGCGATAACCGGCCCTACCCGCCGGAACCCGAATCGTCCGATTGACGATGGCGGCTGTCTTCACATACTGCTGGACGTGAGGCTGAAAATAGAGAGCGACTTTCGTTCGATCAGAGGTCGTCTTGTATGTTTGATGGTAATGGATCTCCAGAACAACGTCCGCACCCTTCGGCAGGTACCGGCCGATTCCATCGGTTAAAGGTGGAAACGTCATGCCGGCTTCCCATTCACCGAGCAGTCTCTGGGTAAATAACGATCCCATGTTCAGTGAGCAGTCGAACCCTGACTTCCGATCCTGGACATCTAGCCGGCGGGCCAAACCGGTGACGTCCGCGAAGGCTCGGACATGATAGACCACGCTAGGATCCCCTGGACGTACATCCATAGCCCGAATAGCTTTGGGCCCTGGGAGGTTGGTCGGCATCACAAAACAACGGATGTCCTCACCAACTGAGGCGGCTACAGTGTAGGGTTCAGTTACGGCGAGAATTGCGTCTGGCGGACCATAGGCCCACATGCTCTGCTTGTGTTCTTGGGGCAAATCTTTCTGATTGCCCATGGGTGAGCCTGCGTCGAACCAGGCTCCTAGCGTCTTAATCTCTTCAACCGTTAGCTGACGCTGATTCCGAAATTCGCCATATCCAGGAAGCGCGAACCATGGCGGCTCCTTGCGAGACTGAGTGGCCAGTCGGATCTCGCGTGCGAAAGCCTTCGCCTCAGGATAATTGGTCAACGAAAACGGCCCAACACCGGCGGGCTGATGGCACGCTACGCAGTGCTCTTGAAGGATTCGCGAGACTTGCTCAGCGTAGGTCGGCGAGCGGTCGGCTGGCGTGCCGGCCATAAGCGCTAATCGTGACGAGAAAAGCACCGACAACACCATAGATCGGACAGTTCTGATTTTCATCGCCTCATCGTCGGTACTAAATATCCGTTTCAGGCTCTTCCGGAGCAGGCTGAAATCCCACCCCGCACTAGTGAATCAGCCTGGACTTTGCCCTCAGCCAACGCACTCACATATTCTCGATAATCCTTGGACATGAAAAGAAAGTCGCTTTCGACCAGGTCATTTACGCTTCGAAACGCGGCGGCGGTGCTTTGCTTAATCAGGTAGTTGGGTTCTCTCGTGAGAAAATCGATGCAGTCACTATACCCCTTGCTAATTCCTAAAAACCCTACCCTATTTTGCAAAGCAGCATCTAAGGCATTGCTCGTTAGCTTGTAATGGAGCATCACACAGGAAACATCAGCCAATCTTGCATTGTTTACAAAATGAACATGCGGGAAAAGCTCGACCTTCTCCGCTAAGAAAAGGGAGTGCTTGGTCAATAGGCAGTTATTTCCCCATAAGGTTTTCCGGATGCCTCCAAAATAGAGCGCGGCGTCCCGATTTGATATATCGTTCCCTTTGTACCGTGCTACAAGTTCTGACGCGTCATATTGTGTTTTAGTGAGCGCGGAGATATCGTAGTATCGATAAACCGTTTTTAGATCCTCCTCCTGTGCTTTTGCAAGATGAGACAGCGGCTTGTCCGAAAACATATCCAACAGTTGGGTAATGACCGCACTATAATGCTTCCCGTTCAAGTACTCAAGAAAAGCGCGTAATCCTATAACATCGGAAAACGGGTAATCAAGAAACTCATCAACGTCTGCATCCAGACACCATCCCCCTGCAGCTGATTGTTGGGCCAGGTATTTCTTGAACAGCCCTTGATGCCCATCAATCGAGAGATTGGATTTGCAGACACTTACATTTTTGTGTCTTTTTGCTATCGCGATCGTCTGGTCGGTGGAACCATTGTCCAGAAAAACAATGTGTCGAAAGCCCAGCTGAGCGTAGTGCCTGATGAAATGCTCGACGTAGAACTCGCCGTTCTTGACTACGCAGGTTACGACAGCTTCGTTGCTCGATAGTCGGATTCTTTTCGGTCCGTAGAGGTGGGTTATATTCAGCGAAACAAAATGCTCCCTTAATTTACGCCGCCACTTCGGAAGCAGCAGAGCTTTCAGAGGACGTTTGATAGCCGTTATCATGATGCTTCCCGGTACATCTGCCGACAAGCAGGCAATATTTGGGGGGGTGGTCGTAACCACTCTCGTTCAAATTACCCTCGGTGCAAACTAGACCCGGCATGAAACCGTTTGTCGTAGTCGTTGGGTAAACTAGCCGCCTCCGTCACCGTGCCTATAGGCAATGAGATCCGTGCCGGGTATTGTGACTAATTCCGTAAGTCGACGCAGGCTCCTACCGCGAATAGACCTCTAACGGCGCTGGCTTCTCAGTTGTGGTCATCTTCAGCGACTCTTCAGCCTCGTCGTTATGCAACGAATAAGCAATGCCTTGACCATTGCGTTGTGCGTAGCCCACACACGCCCGTTCTTTCCCGACTCCATCGATTTCCCATTTGCCAGCCCGTTGTATTAACTTCATCTGGTTTCGTTCCCTCCACCAGCGATTGACTTCCTGCGGACGCGCAATCCACACGTTTCGCTGAGCACGCAGTCTAACCAGATACTGGAGGAGTTGGCCATAAGTCGCTCGCGCTCGTTTGTCGATCACGTAGTCTGGATGCACAATGAAACTGGCTAGCCCATTACTCTCCAGGACCAACTCAAGCTGCCGTTGCCACAGGTCAATCGAGTAATCCCCACGAATATGAAAAAGCGAGTAATCCTGGATGGTCGTTACTGGGATTTCGAGAATTCGACCAATGAAATACGGCATAACCGTGCAGCATCCGCCCACCTGGGGATCGAGATGCCCCACGTTCGGTATCGACATGTCGTAGGCGACTCTAAATGAGTCATACCAGTTAGTGTTGCGATAAAGCACACCTGAACGGAACCCTTCTGCTCCGTACGATTCTGCGGCCTTATTGATCCCTTCGGCCCTTTCGAGGAAGACCCGCCGATCCGAATACAACAGTCCATCGTGATTCCAGTCGTGAACATTGACTTCGAAGTTTCGCTGCCGAATCTCCGCCAATATCGGCCTGCGGGAATGATCTGGAACGACGATTTGATCTCGTATGAGTCGTCCAGATCCATCAATTGTGAGCAAAACTCCAGTCCTCTGGTTGTTTCCACGTCGTGCGTCATCATTGCACAGCCCGACTTCTCCTCCGGCCAGAACCAGATGAACGGGATGCTCTGGATTCCTCGTGCTTTCATGATTAGCAGCATCAGCTTTTCGAATGTCCGGTCCACCGTCCGATCGACGGGCCACGACGGAAATTGTATTTCCTCCGAATCTCTAAGCGAAATCCGTTGCAAATGTTTTCGCACGCCGACCCCGAGAAGGGGTCGAACGAAGTAGTAAGCCCTTCTCGCCAGGCCTCGGCCCGCGCTGCCAACGTGGCTTCCATGTCGTTTGGCGGCGTATCGCTCTTCCCTCAAATTCGTCACCACTTCGTCGGCATCGAATGGCAAGTAACATTTCGAGTCGCGTACCTCTGAGTAGTTAGCGATCTCATCGAGTGGCGACTCGACTGCTTCTGCCGGCATCCCGAAGCTCGGGCGGCCAAATAGAGTCGTCCCCTCGAAACGGAAAAATCCCGGGTTTGGCGAAGGCTCCCCGAGTACCTCGAGGCAGGAGAATTCAGCCGGACAGCGGTAGTACTCGAGTAGGGTATTCATCATCCGCTCGTTGACCTTAGCCGATGTGCCGATACAGCAATCTTCCGGCGGCAGCGCGGAGAAAACCCTACGGGCCGCATGCATTCGTGGGTACTCGGCGGCCGCCTCCGACGATGCTGCCGGGTGGCGGTAATACACAAGCTTCCTTTGGGTCCCTCCCCAGTTGTTTTTGAAGCTAATCAGCCCGGGATTGTCGAGGTCGGACCGACCCAAGTCAAATTCCTCCGCGCCGTTCTCCTTGGCATTTCTGATTGCATGCCAGAACAGGAATGGCATCCCACCAAGATTATGGAATTTCGAATCAGAACAGCCGTACTTGTAAACGATGCTCTTCTTGTGCGCGAGGGTGAGAATACTCGCGATCGGGCACCCGTTCTTCAGGGCTATTCGGATCAGTAATCCATCTCGGAACGTTCGAATCAGATTGCGAAACCACGCCAGGGGCTGTGGCGGCAACTGATGACGACGGCGGGTCAGTAGCAGAAGGCTGTAGAACATGGCGAGCTCTGCCTCAGATCTCCCCTCCCGCACCACGAGACCTTCCCGCTCTGCACGTCGCACCTGCCTTTGCGCACAACTCTTGTGAAAACCGCGACAGATCTCATCCAGGTCTGGCCGCAGGTCCAGCGTGTGAAAACAATAGGCGGCGCTCTCGGCAAGGTCCATCTGCTTGCCAAGGTCGGCAGTCAGGTTCTCCACCGGCCTCAGTTCACAGTATTTCGAGTTCCCGGACCTCACATCTTCCCGTAGAAATCCCACTAGTTCTGCTAAGTCCGCTGGGTTGTCGACCAGCGGCTGGCAATGATCTGAAAATGGCAAAGACACTGCCCGCGCGCCTGTCAGCCAGCTCTTGACGCGGCAAAATACCAGACTGTCCTTGAGAGGCTGGCCCGGTTGCGTCGTCGTCAGAGCACGGACTTCATAACCATACGTGTCTGACAGCGCTTCCAACCACCCGGGTGTGTGGAACACCGAGGACATTGGTTGCGCTTGCAGAAATTCGATCCAGCGAGCATCTCTTAAGGGGTCAACTTCGTAGACAGGCATTATCTACCTTCATAACCTTGGAAACCTGCTGAAATCTTCCTGTTTATGCTTGTGGGATCACGCAGGCTGGCTCCGTGCTGGTCATTCCGAGTCTTGAGTCCAGCACACCACCAAACAGGTTCATCACTGCGGACTCGACCTCAATCATCTTGCGTTCTAGTTGCTGGCGGATTGCTGCTCTGCGGTCGTAGACCTGCTCTACTACATCAAGTAGTTCGGTTTCATTGAGACGACGCGCATCCGCTACCGAGGATTCGACTCCGAGAGTTTCCATCACACCGATAAATTTGTCGCTGTAAGCGACGCTTACCGCAGGAATGCATTGCGACACCGCTCCGATACAGGAGTGCATGCGCGAGCCCACAAAGAAATCACACTGGCCAATGAGAACTTTCATCTCACTCTGGTCGTACAAGCGGTGGACCAGACCTAGTGTGCCCTCGTATCGCGACTTCAACTCTTCGTACACCCGTTCACAGACCGCCAGATCACTATCCACATTTGCTCGGCTCCCAAAGACATGCGGCATGAGTATGATGTTCGCTCCCTTTTTTACGACAAGCAGATCGATAAGCCGATAGATGAACTGCCGATAATCCGCCCGCAGGCCGAACATGTTATTTCGCGTGTATCCACCCATATAGAGCAGACCGCTGATGTTCAGCCCAACGATAGGACGACCCTCTCCCAACTCAGTGGCTAGACCCTCAACCTCGAGCTTGTCTGGAGGAAGGGGATCCACCACAAAAGCTAAGTCGTAGCAAAAGGAGACTTTTCCTGGTGCTAAGTTGCGCCCCATTAAACGTTCGAGTTCCCTCAGACCTCGCCGGTCCCGTGAGTAGACATGTTCCGCCTGTTGCACGATGTATCTAGCAATGAATCTCGAGAACCCTCTCCGAAATGGTCCAATCGTTTGCGGAAGCAGCACCAGCTTCTTGCGAAGCAAGAGTACTAAGATCTGAGGCAGCGAAATGTAGAGGAACCTCTCTAATCCATACATGTCGCAGAAGCTATCGCCTCCTGAAATTGACATGACCAGGTCCGCTTCGCAAATCCTGGTAAGGCATTTGTTCCTCGCAATCACCCATACCCGTTGCCTGTGCGATGGGATCAGCCTCAAGAGAACTGCGAGGAGTAGGAGCACCCCAATGTTATTCGCCAGGTACACTCGCCAAGAGAACCGCATGTTCACCACTGAAACCGGTACAACCCTGTCTTGAAGCCGTACCGAATGGGTAGAACTCGTCTTTCCGTAGTCCAGAAGTGATATCTCGGCCTGGGGAAACTGAGAGACTATGCACTTGATTGCGCCTACCGTCAGCGCAGCAATTCCTAAGTTCTCCGTGCTGAAGCCGCCGCCGAAGAGGATTACTTGTAGATGCCTACTCTTGAGCATATGAATATCCGCCGAGAGATCATTGACATTCGCTATCAGTGTTTGTGCGAAGCGCGAGATCGCCACCGCGATGGTATGGAGCTATTCGCCCTTTGGCCTTGACAATGGGCGCATTAGGGCGACACTCTGGTCTTTTCGTTCACTGGACCATGCCCGCCATGTCGCGTCATCCGCAATGATGATTCCGCAACCGGAATCGTTAGTGCTCCAGCCGGTGTTGAATTCGCACCACTTGGCACGTCCAAAGGTTCATAGACTGTTACTGCGCGGTGAAATGTACTGTTGTGTCCTTGACAGCAACCGACGCTCAGACGACGATAGGCTCATTAAGTGCTCGCGATCCGCAAGCGTGGAGCGTGTTGCGTGATCCGCGCCTAAGCAAGATAAATCTCCAGAACAGGTGAAAACCGATGTTGAGACCCCTCCCCAAGTACTCGTTGATGCTGATCATTTTGGTCGCCGCCACCTCCCACGCAGCCACTTTCTTTGTGCGTCCTGGCGCAAGCGGAAATGGCACAAGCTGGGCGAATGCCTGGGGCGATATGGGCAGCATTAGCTGGGTCAGCGTGACTGCTGGCTCGACTGTCTGTGTAGCCGGAGGCACTTATGCCCAAGACCTCGCCCCGGCTTCTAGCGGCTCATCTGGGAATCCAGTTACTGTCAAGCGGGCAATCGCCTCCGATCCCACCTGCGGTTCCCCCACAGCGGGATGGAATGCGGCTTTCGATGCCCAGGTGGTAATGAATGGGCAGATTACCCTACAAAGGGATTTCGTGACCATAGACGGGATGGTTCAGAACGGCATCAAAATCATCATGCAGAATCCTACGGGTTCGAACTATTCGGGGATTGGCGTAGGTGCTCCAACTAACGGAGTGGTTCTTTCTCATATTGAAGTTAGCGGTCCCTGTCCAAACGGTACGCCTTGCCCCCAAAACGGTGACCACCGCAGCATCAATCTGAACAACTGGAACGGCTCAAGCTACGATCTGCAGAACAACATGACCATCCAGTATATGAATCTGCATGGTGCATGCAACTTGATGTGGAGCGCGCACTCCACCAATGCCATCATCCAGTTCAATCGGTTTGCGGACAGTATGGATACGACTCCAGGTAACCCCTATTGCCACCCCAACGTGATCGCCGAGCAAGACTCGACCAACATAACCTTCCGCTATAACGAAATCACTAACTGGGATGATGAGGGCATCATGGCGTGCCCCAGCTCCGCATGTAGTTCCAGTTGGGATATTTACGGCAATATATTCCACCAAGATTCCAGCGGCGGAGTCAATCGCGGTCTCGAGGTACAAAGCGGCCAGAGTGGGCCGTATCATGTCTATAACAACACATTCTACAACGTAACCCTGTACGTCACGGGAACTGCCAACGGCGGGAGCTACACTTCTGATTCAAAAAGCAGAAACAATCTTTTCTGGAATTCAGGAGGAAACGCGCTGCCAGATCGTGATTACGACCTTTCTAATGGGGCGTTAAGTGAAGCGCACGGCCAGGCAAACGCCGCCAACCCCTTTGTCAACTCGACAGGAGCGAATTACCACCTTACTGGCCATACGAATGCCGGGCTTAATCTCGGCTCTCCTTTCAACATCGATTACGACGGCAATGGTCGCACAACATGGGACCGAGGAGCGTATGAGTTCGGCTCCTCTACAGGAGGAGGACCCCAACCGCCAACCGGCTTATCAGCCTTGGTTCATTGATGGGGTGGGGACGAGGGTCAAAGACATGCTGTTGTCGATCCGCCTGAGAACTTTGGCGGCGTGAGCCTGAGCCTTCTCCAGACGGCTGTACGCCAGCGACGCTGCGATGATGATCCATAGCATGTAGCCCGTTTGTCCCCATGAGTACATGGCAACGCTTAGCATCATGAAGTAGTAGGCAACCATGTTAACCAGAAAATAGAGATTCGCGTGACGGTAGCGATCGGAGGAGTGCCGGAAGTGCCTCCACGCACTCCACGCTGGCGTGAACAGAATTGACGCCATTATCAGCAGCCCTCCGTAGCCTGTTTCAACCATTACTTCAAGCCAAGAGCTGTCGCAGCTGAGAAACCTGTACGGTCTACCATTCAGCATCCCCTTCAGACCCAAATAGTAAAAGGACTCCATGCCATAACCCCACAGCTCGCGCGTCATATCCTTCGATACCGTTTTAACAGCCAAGTCCCTAAGGACATAGCGGTATTCGTAAGATGTGCCAAGTGGTGACCTGAGATCGAACGTTGCGTAGTAAATATTTACAATTGTGTCCAAGACGCCAGGGCGAATTACAAATACCGCCACGATAATAACCCCGATTACCGCCAGATATTTGCGTACACGGCCCTTGTCAAACAACAACAGCAGACTTAGCGACAAGATAAGGCCCAACCATGGTCCCCTGCTACTCGTTTTGTAGATGTTCAGAAACATGAGTAGCAAGCCGCCCCAGAGGAAGATCTTCTTTCGCGAATCGTTGGTTGTCTTCAGGAGGTAAAGAGCCAGCACTATCGCCATTGTCAAGCCTGCACCAAACAATATCGGGTGGGCAAACGTGGAGACTACCCTTACATCTCTGCCGCTGAGTGTCCCGATGGCGGACCAGCCCTCGAAGCGGTGGACAACCGCAGGAAACCATTGCATCACCGACCAATCCCTATAAGCCTCAATGGCTCCAAAAACCGAGCTGACGATGATGGCGCTCACGATGCCGAACAGAATCCGGTTTATCGTTCGCACGTCCCTTATCGTTCTGAAAAATATGTAGTACAGGAGGTAATACTCGAACACTTCCGATATCATTTTCTTCAGGCTCATTAACGGAACAATCGAAATGGCCGTAGATATCAAACACCACACAATGTGAGCGATGATCAGCCATTTCAAGGGCGTGTCGAACCGGCTGGAACGGGGGTCCTTAGCCGGAAATAGAAAGTAAAGAACTATCAACGCAAGCAGGACAACTCTCTGAGTTGTAAGGTCGAACAAGCCTGGTAATTCAAGCGCTGCGTCGCGCGGAATCAGAACGAGGATGAAAGCCGCGGCCGGAAGTACCTGCTCCACTCCTCGGCGAACTGCGATGGCGACCAGGACCGCCACTGCAACAATGTCGATTACGTAGATGAGCCACATGTGCCAGCACCGTTGATACTCTGCGACAGCCCTATTTCGAGAGAACGTTGTCCCTGCTTACTGGATTTTTGCCACGCCGTTCGTTCGAGTTCCTCTGCTTCGTCTGCGGCCAGACCGCACTGCTACCACCACCGCTGCAAAGACAATGAGCAAGACCAATGCCGGGAGTCCTGTTTCGATTTTCAGTTCGACCCGATCAAAGCCTCCGTCATAGTAAGAGCGAGTAAGGGTTCGACCCCACGAATAGCGCGACAATGTCAGGTCGCGAAAGTCAGATATTCTTCGCAGCAGCGCAATGCGAACACCCTTCTTGGAGATATCGGTCGAGGACACATTCCAGTCATTCGCGTATTCCACCCGAATATTCCGTGGCCGCCCCGACGGTACAAACACGCTGAAGCTTAGGTGATCGCCTTCATTACGGAACGATAGCGGCTGACCGTCCACCGTCAGCGATTTTATTGGTGGTACAAAGCTTTCTGCCTTTGTTACAAAAAACACTTTGCCCTGCCGATCGCGGTTTTCTAAAATCACATCGCTTGAAAACAACTCCGCATCGAAGTTGCCGTCTTCGCGGAGCTTCACAAGATAAAGGTGTCGCGCCACACACCCCAGGCTGCACCAACGGGTATCCGGTTGAATGCTGTTCACAGCGTCGGCAACGTTGTTAAAACTTTGAATACCATCATTAAAGAGGTTTTCGTGTCCGTAGAAGAGAAGCGGGTTATCCACAAAGGCGTTGATCGCCAGTTCCAATCGTGATACCTGGCCCCCCGCAAAATACCGGTTTATGCCGGGGAAGTTGGCGAAGTTTAAACTGAATGGCCGCAAGTAAAAGAGAGGATCAGTCGGCCGGACGGCGCCCAAAGGGAGATCAAGGGAGTACGCAGTGGCCAGAAAGTTGTATTTCTTAAGCTCCGCGAGAGTATTTTCTGGACCTGTATCGTGGGGAAAGATCATCACGCGATCATAGTAGATTCCGGTGAGCTCTTCGAACCTCTGCATCCTTGCGACTGCTTGCCGGATATTCGCTACCTGTTTCTCTAACGGGACTATCGGGTAAGCGGCGAACTCAGCATGGTTATGATTGTTACCGTGAATGCAGATAGAGAGCCTGTCGTTGTAGCTCCGGAAAAGCGCCACTACATTCGACCGGCTTCGATCATAATTCCAAGGAATAAAGGCAATGGTGGTATGAAAATTGTGGCGTCCCATTTCCCCAAGCAGGGCCTCGTAATTGAGATGACCGTAGGGCTCAATAAGCCAGGCGTCATCAATCGAGAGATTCGCGTAATGCCCAACGCTGTGCCATGCCCGCTCTCCAGCCGCATGGTGAACAAACATCATCGTGGGAGCGATCTGAGAGAAGACCTGTATTAAGCTTAGTCCTGCAGATTGATGTAATCCCGCCCGCATGTCTGCGGCATAAAACGTGTCATCGGCGGTTGTTCGAACAAACACTGGATCATAATGCTCGCCTTGACGAACAAACAGAAGAGGGTCAACTCTCTGGTTTCCCGTAACTACAAAGCTGCAAGATGCAAAGGTCGAACCGGGGATCTGTTCGTCCGCAAGCTGTCTCGTAACGTCGTTCGTCGGCCCAAACACGTAAGTGGGAGCGGAAGCAAAAGGAGTCAAAGGCTGACAAGCTGACAAGGCACCATTCGACCAGTCCGCGAGTTGGCCGGCATCCAGTTCCGGCGTGACCCCGAGGATGAGGAGCGGTACATTGTTTCCCCCCGAACGGCGCAGGACAGAGGAAATCCGGCTGCGTTGCAACCTCCTGAGGGCCGCGGTTGTGACTACCGTACCAAGAGTGTCTTTCTTCGCTAGCCAAGTTATCGCGGGACCCCTGTCCCTGTCCTGTTGCAGCGTAATCGTGTGAAAGCCCACGCCATAAAAGCGGCTCGCGAGTCCCAGTCGCTGCTCGTTGATAGGACTGTCTCCCATGTCTTGCACGAAAACGATTTGTTGCGCACTGGAAGCTGGTGACGTAAAGCACGAAAGCAGCCCGGCTACGATCAGGCAGCGCATTATTTTTGGGATTTTCACTTTAATTGGACGCGGGCCGTTTCTGGACACAACAGCCCTTTCCGGATTTGGCAGATGCCTTTCCGCAATGCGATTGGGAGATTCGTCGGTCGAGGCATTGTCCACAACTAAAATCTCTAAGTCAGCCAAGGCAACCCGAAGACCGAATGCAGACAGCACGTCACACCCCCGCTGCCGTTATGGTTCAATATGACAACAGAGACTTTGAGGATGATGATTACGCCACTTCGGCGGTTCCGGGCTCACGTGTGACCACAGTGGAATGTTCGAGGTGCTTCGCCCAGCGCTCCCGGCCTAGACTCCAGCGGAGAATTTTCCTCCACTTCTGTTTGGTTGCGGAGGCGCCGTGTCGATCTTTGCCCAGCAGAGAAGGTGGAACAAGGCTGAGCAACGAGAGACGCAACATGGCTGCAAGGCACACAGAACAGGAATATGCCCTGGCGTACGGCATACCTCTCGTCTTAGCGAAAAACGTACAGATGGCCTCACGAGCGACCACATCGCCGAAGAACGAGTTTCTTGCCTGTTTCGAACTCTGTCCCCCATAGTGAATAACCGTAGCATCCGCTACATACCCAACCTGCAAGCCTGCTTGCGTCACCCGGTGGCAGAGATCGACATCTTCACAATACATAAAGTAGTCAGCGTCGAACAAGCCGACTTCTTCGAATATCTTCCGACCGATCATCAGGCAGGCGCCAGAGACAACATCGACAGAAATAGGGCGGAGCTGCTCTTGAAATAAGGCAGAGATCCCCCACATCCGGACTCGCGGGAAGCGAATCTTGAGCGCCTCGACATCTGTTAATTGATTGAGGATAGTGGGAAA
>WNFJ01351138.1_pt1 | contig 23189 bp, 24 predicted proteins | sample 5400461 | NCBI WGS metagenome assembly WNFJ01 (sample SAMN13153349, study PRJNA577476) | soil metagenome | isolation source: 115 cm saprolite on Douglas fir-dominated hillslope | place: USA:California | collected 2013-09-17
CAACGTCGTGGTACGCCGCGAGGGCTCGTTCAACGTCGCAATTCATCGGCGGCCGTCTCCCAACCATCACGTTGGGTGCGCCGATGAATCGCTCATCACTCGGCGGCCGATCCGGCCAACTCGGCGAGCTATACGGCCACCTCGGCGACCGGTCCGGCCAACTCGGCGAGGCAAACGACCCTCTCCGCGATCCGGCCAACTCGGCGAGCTATACGGCCACCTCGGCGACCGATCCGGCCAACTCGGCGAGGCAAACGACCCTCTCCGCCAGCGATCCGGCCGACTCGTCGAGTCATGCGGCCATCTCGGCGGCCGATCCGGCCAACTCGGCGAGCGAAACGGCTGGCTTGCTCATACAAGCGGCATCCTGCAGGAGCAATCCGGCCAACTCGTCGAGTCATGCGGCCATCTCGCGGAACAATGTCGATCACCGCAGTCGCCAGCCACATCACTCGGGGTGACAGCCGCTTGGCTCGGCGAGTTGGCCACATCACCCGAAGAGATGGCCGTTTGATCCAGTGAATTGGCCAGATCGCTCGAGGCGATGACCGCTTAGCCCGGCGAGTTGGCCACAACACTCGAGGCGATGGCCACTTACCTCGGCGAGTTAGCAATTTCACTCGAAGCGATGGCCGCTTCACTCGAGGAAATAGCCGTGTGTCTACGCCGGAGAGGCGCCTCGCACGCGCTGTGGGGCACCTCGGTCGTTGTCGGGGACCGCTCCCGCGTTTCCGTGGCCGCTTCTCTCCCGCTGATTGGCCGCTTCTTCGCTGGCTTGGCCGCTTGTCTGCGTCCGCGCCCGCCTCGGGTCGGTAGACTCTTCGCTTCGCGACAGCGCATTTCGACTCTCGTGGCTGACCGAGGTGTCTTGCGAAGGTCCTTCGAGGGTGCCATGACGCAACTTTGTAGACGCTGCGGCCGAGTGGGCAATGGAAGAGGGAGGACGTGCGGCAGAATGGGCTTCGGATCGTGGGTCTTTCGATGCTGCGTCTGCCGCATTAGAACCGGTACCGTGTCGCGAGTCCAAATGTTGCCGGCGGTCTGGGGAGTGAATACCGCGGCGTTCAAGCTCCGGCACTGGTTTTTCGCAAGCGTGTTTTCGCTCGCAATTTTGGCTTTGGCACCACCGGCTCGCGCGCAAGCCGAAGACCGCGCCGCCGCGCGCGCTCTCTTCGACGAAGGCCGCCAACTAGTGGCCGCAGAGAGATTCGACGCCGCTTGTCCCAAGTTCGAGGCAGCTCGCAAGCTTTTCCTGAGCACGGGGGTCCTCCTGAGCCTGGCCGACTGTTACGAACATCTGGGTAGAACGGCAAGTGCGTGGACCACGCTTGGTGAAGCGGCTCCCGTCGCGGACCGCGCCCAACGTCATGAGGATGCTATCGACGCGAAACGACAACAGACGCTTTTGGCACCCCGCCTCGTGAGGATTGCTATCCACGTTACCGCGGAGGCGTCGCGGCTCACGATCAGTCGAGACGGTGTAGAGGTTCCGCGCGCTGCATGGGACTCGGCAATCCCCGTTGATCCTGGCTCTCACGAAGTTCGTGCGGAAGCGCCGGGCCACGAGACGTGGGTCCGAACGATCACGGTTACCACACCGGGCCGTACGACCACGGTTGACATCCCCGAGCTCAATGTCGTGGCCGCGGCGGGGCTCTCGACTCCACCGATCGCTCAGGCGCTACGACCGGCGACGACCGCTGGCTCGTCCCCCGCCGCCGTCGCCGAGGTGAGCCCGCCCGGGGCGGACGGCACGCGCCCGGGACGCTCGCAACGCCTCGTGGGCTTAATCGCTGGAGGCGTGGGCGTAGTCACGATGGGAGTCGGTGGGGTACTGGGGCTTGTTGCGAAGGTGCAGGACGACGCGGCAAAAGGCGAAACGGGCAACGCGAAGCACAACGACTCGCTTGACGCCGCGAATCTGGGCGATGCTGGGACGATCGCCGCCTTGGTCGGAGCGACGGTCACGGTCGCGGGAGTCATCGTCTGGCTGACCGCCCCAAAGGCTCACGTGGCGCTCGGAACAAACGGACATGAGCTTTTCTTGCGAGGAATGTTCTGATGGCCGAGAGACGCATCGCCGCACTTGCGGTAGTCCTCTTGGGATCCCCTGGCTGCAATGCCCTTCTGGACATACAGGTGTTCCCTGACGACAGCACGAACGATGGCGGCGACGCTGGCATCGAAACCAGAGTCGAGGCAGACGGACCGCCGGAAGCGGCATCTTTGGATGTGGACGCGCGCCTTGGTGCCGCATCTCCGGATGTTGAACCCACCGCTGATAACGCCGTCGGGCTGTCGGACGCGGGCCATACCGACGTTGAGACGGATTCGTCAGGCCGCGCGCTCGACTCGGGGCAGGATGTAGACAGCACGGTCTTGTTGACGGAAGCCGGCATGGCTGACGTTGACGCTGGTCCTGCGAGTACGGGGGAACCGGCCCCCGAGACCGGTGCGCCGGTCTGCACGCATGGCGATGCGCGCTGCTCGGGCGGCGCAGTGCAGGCATGTGGCTCCGACGGTCGCTGGGAGAACCCCGTGCCTTGCGACGCTGGCTACTGCAACGGTGGCGGCGTCTGCGGCAATTGTGCGAGCGGAAGCACTCGATGTTCCAGTAGCAGCGCTTTCCAGCAATGCGGGGCCGACGGCCAGTGGGCAGCGTCAACTGAGTGCACGAGTCAGGCATGCGTCAACGACGGGTGCGCGGGCGTCTGTTCGCCGAACGCAACCCGATGCATGGGCAACGGCGTACAAAAATGCAGCGCCGACGGGCAATGGACGGCGTCGGCCGTGGCTTGTGGAGCCCACCAGAGCTGCACTGCCGCCGCCGGGGCTACGCAATGTACGTGCACGCCGGACGCGACGTGCAGCGCCACAGGCACATTCTGCGCGAGCGTCACCGCTGTCGCGACATGCACGCAAGATGCTCAAGGCTGCTGGTATGCGTCGTCGATCATGACGTGTGCAAACGGAGCCTGCAGCGGAAGCGGGGGTACGGCCTCGTGTTGCACGAACGCCTGCACCAGCGGCAATGCGCAGTGCTTGACGAGCCGCAGCATTCAAAAATGCCAAACGCAGTCGAACACCTGCACGGGCTGGACTATGCAGAGCTGCGCCTCCGGATTTGTTTGCGAGCGATATGGAAGCTCGGACTGCCTTGACCCCAATTGGGCAGAGTGGCCGATGCCCAATTCGTACCCGGACGTGACCGCCGGGGCAGCCTACGCTCAGAGCTACGCGTCAACTGGCGACGGTACCGTGCTCGATCGAATCACGGGCCTCACGTGGCAGAGCACCGCGTCGAGCGCCCAATATTCATGGGCCAACGCCAAGAGCTATTGCGCGGCGCAGACGACCGGTGGCTATAACGATTGGCGGCTTCCCGCTGAAGTGGAACTGCTTTCGATCGTGGACTATGGGTCAAATAGTCCAGCAATCGACGCCACGTTTGCCAGCACGCCCGTGGGCAACTTCTGGTCCTCAACTCCCGTTGCAGGTTCGTCTCATGTGTGGCTTGTCGATTTTGCGACCGGAAGCGCCTACAATTTTTACGATGCAACGGCCGCAAGCTATGTGCGTTGCGTCCGTTGAATTGCGTGCGTCCCATTGCGCGTCAGGTTTCCCTATTTGCGCGCTTCTTCACATGCAGGAGACGTCGACATGATCACCTTTTCCGCCTCTATGGTCCGCGCGGCGAGCATCGCGTTCATCCTCGTCGCCGTGCCGGCTGCTGCAAGTGCCCCCTCGGGGCGATACACGGTAGCCAACGGCACGGTCTACGATACGAAGACCAAACTAACGTGGCAGCAAGCGGTTCCGACCGTCAAGTACACCCGGGCAGCTGCCGCGACCTATTGCTCTAGCTTGCTCTTGAATGGAGCAGGTTGGCGAGTTCCCACAGTAAAAGACCTGCTAACCATTGTCGACTATTCGCAGCCAATAAGCCCCGTCATCGACGCGAACGCGTTTCCGAATACGCCAGGAGACACCTTTTGGTCCTCTACCGTTCCCACTAACGGCCCTGGGGGTACTTACTGGTACGTCGGGTTCTCCGACGGGTCTGCAGGTATTTTGGATGCGACGCTACCAGGATCCGTTCGCTGCGTCCGCTGATTAGGCAACAGCGATGGTTACGCTGTTTTGGCCCCAACCGGCAACAACCTAGAAGTGTCCTTGAGCGTTCGACGTGCCCGCCAGTTTCGCCGTCGCTAAGACATGAGTGTTCTGCATACTTAGGATGGCGAATACGCGGTCAACCGTCGCGGGCATGGGGGCGAGCGCAGCAACGTCCAATGCATAGAGCGTAAATTGGTACGTGTGCAGCTGACCACTCGGGCACGGCCCTCTGTAGCCCCCACTGTTCATGAAGTTCACTTCCTTCGCCCCAGGCGGCATGGCCAGCGTTGCACCAGCGTCTCCGGGAGTGACAGGCAGCTTCATCTCGGATGCGGGGATGTCCCAGACCGCCCAGTGGTTAAACGTGTTGCAGAGATCCCTTAGAACGAGCGCGTAACTCTTGGTGCCTGCGGGGCCAGGCGTCCAGTCGAGTTCGGGCGAAAGATTCGCCCCAGCGCAAGTATTTTCACTGGGAATGGTTGCCATGTTCCCCGCCGGGCACGCGTTAGTTCCCGTGTATCCAGTGAATGCTGGGCTAGTGAGTGCAAACGGCCCTCCGCCGCTCGAGTCCCTCGTCCCGCCGTCCGTGATCGCGGTTCCCGACGATCCGCCGCTTGCCCCTGTGCCGCCTGCCCCGCTCGCCGTGGACCCGCTGCCGCTCCCGGTCCCGCCGCCGCTCCCCGCGCCCGAACTACTCCCGGCGCTCGTCGATCCACTCGCGCTTCCCGTGAGGGACACCGTTCCGCTGGCCACCGGGCCACTGGTTCCGACCGTCCCGCTGGCAGCGCCGGTTCCGGAGGTACCCGTTCCGCTTGCGGCCGCGCCGCTGCCAGCGCCCGTGCCACCGCCCGCTCCGCTCGAAGAGCCACTCCCGCTCGCGGGAGAGTTGTCCGACGAGCACACTGCCTGGCTGAGCGACAACGCCGCTGCACCCGCGAGGGCAGTATTTTGGAACACGCGATAGTAGGCATTCGGCATGGGGCCCTCCTGAGTCGAGCTGATTCGCCGACGGACTTTGCCGCACGAGGAGTGCCGCGGCAACGGGCTTCCCACGTCAATCAGCACATTCGCTGCTCTCGTGGACGTTTGCGGTGCGACTGCATTCGCGAGCGCCGTGGCCACTGTGTCGCGGTATCCACGACCGGAGACGGGTCAGATCTTGACGCACTTCTTGGGCATCGGGACACCCCACATCAAGGACAATTGTTTTACGTCCTCGCAAGTGACCTGGTCATCCTGCCACCAGTAGACAGGCATCATGACCGAAGGCGCCGCTTCATCGTGCGAGAGATGGAAGGCGTGCCCGACTTCGTGGATCACAGTGCTCTTCCATCCGTCGATTCCTTGCTCCCCGCGGCTGGACTGATGGTCATTGAGCCATACGGCGTTCAGGCAGATGACGCCGCGCGTTCTCTCGGCTTCTTCTACGGTGACGCCGCACTGATCGTCGTCCATCCCGTGGTGGCCGTGCTCGATGCCCGGGCAGTCGTTGTCCTTCGCGTGGGTGTTTCGCACGATGTAAATCGCATTCGCGTCCGGAGAAACGTCGCGAAGCGCTTCGTGGCTCATCGTGCGCCGCATGAACGAGACTTGGGGGACTGCGGTCTCCCAGTTGTCCAAGCCCGCCTTGACGTGAGCCGCTTCGGTCGCGGAGAACGCTTCATCAACGTACACCGTGGGCTGAAGCGTCATCGGATCGGCCGCGCACCCTGTGAGCCACGCCCCCAGTGCCAGGGTCGCGCCGGCGGCAATGTGTGCGCCCCGCCCTGCTGCAGTCGCTGTGTTCGGGGTCCGTGCGCGAGGGCACGGCCCTAGCCGATTGTCATCCATAGTCGATACCTCCGGACGTTTCCGGGGCGGTTACTCAGGCTGCGGCGGACTACGCCGGTGGCCCCCCTCGTCTCTGTTCCGTCTCCCTATTGAATAACGGCCACCTTGCGGCCGTTCTGCACGGGCGAGCGCAATCCCAACCGTTTTTGGTGGGAGCGTGCTGGTGGTCTGCGCCCGTGTCGCAGAGGTCTGCCTCTCACGACAATGCCCGGCCGCACCTTGAGCTGTGGAGAGGCCCATTGTCGCCCAGGGTCTTTTCTCTTCGCTCGGTGCAGCAAGGGCGTGGCCGTGACCCGAACGTAGACGTGCGCGAAAAAAAGGTAACTACACGAGAACAATCGACCTGACGCGCGGAGCAAGCGTGGCAAGGAAAGCGGCCGGAGGTACGCTCGCGGCGAGGTGTCCGCCATGAGCACACGAAGCGAGCTCCTCGCGGGAGGCTGGGCATTTGCCTTCGCGCTGTTGGCCTGTTCCACAAAAGACGTCAACGCGCCTTCGCCCGTCGGCGGGGCCTCGTCGGGCAGCGGCTCCGGCGTAGGGTCGAACTCGGGGGGTGGCGCCACAGCGGGTGGCCTTTCGACTTCGGGTGGCGCGTCCACTTCGAGCGGCACGTCCACTTCGAGCGGTGGCTTGGCTTCAAGCGGTAGTGCGGCTTCGGGCAGCCCGGCGATTTCAAGTGGCCTCTCGACTTCGGGCGGCGCGTCGCCTGCGAGCGGGGCGTCGTTAGGCGCCGGGCCAACTGGGACCGATGCGGACATCCGTTCCATCTTGGCAAACGTCTCGGCCGATCGAATTTCACAGTCGATTCAGACGCTCGCCGGCTTCGGCACTCGCAGTTCGTGCTCCCCGCAAACGACCGGGACCCAGGGAATCGTCGCCGCTCGCGACTGGATCAAAGGCCAGTTTGACGCCATCGGCGGCCTAAAGACATCCCTTTACCCGTACGCACAAACGCGCTGCGCCCAATCGTTCACGCGCCACAACGTCATCGCGCTGATTCCCGGCACCACGCGTCCCGAACGCATTGTCATCGCGGGAAGCCACTACGACTCGCGCACCATCGACGTGACCGATGGCACGTCCCCGGCGCCCGGCGCGAACGACTCGGGTTCGCAGACAGCGCTCGTGCTCGAGCTGGCGCGCGCGTTCGTCGGGCACGCCTTCGACGCAACGGTCGCATTCATTGCGTTCGCAGGCGAAGAACAGGGGATGGTCGGATCGGGCGCCCTGTCGAGAGACATGGGGTCGGTCGTTCCCAACGCGCAAGTCGTCGCCATGCTCCAAAGCGACATCGTTGGCGGCGACACGACGGTGAACGACGCGACCACCCTGCAGCAATTCCGACTCTACTCGCCGGGTACGCCGCGCGAAGTAAGCGGCACGGCACCTGACGGCACGCCGGACGACACGTCGCCGTCGCGCGGCCTCATGCGTTACGTGGCGACGTGGGGAGCGGCCTATGTGCCGTCGATGACAATCATTCCCAAACTGCGAGAAGACCGCCCGGGGCGCGGCAGCGACCACGAGCCGTTCATCGCTGTGGGCCGGCCGGGCGTTCGGTTCATCGAGACGGTGGAGTCGCCGAATGCCGGGACGATGGCAAGTCACCAGCACTCCCCCAACGACCTGACCATGTACGTCACACCCGCGTATACGGCGCGCATCGCACAAGTCGTGGCCGCTGTTGCGGCGAGCCTTGCACGTGCACCCGACGCGCCGGGATCCATCGTAGTGACCGGCGACGCAACCAGCGCGAAGCTCACCTGGACGGCGCCGAGCACCGGAGCAATCGATCACTATGTCGTCGCGGCACGTCCTGCCGCCGAGAACTTCTACCGTTCGCGCGTGCGCGTCGATGGGACGGCGACCAATACGGCAGTGACTCCGTCAGGGCTCGGCGTCGATTCGACGCAGCCGTACTTCATCTCGGTGGCCGCTGTCGACACTCGCGGGCACGAGTCGCTCTTCGCGTACCCCGAATTCCGCTGCGACGCGAGCGGTTGCGTCGTGCCACCGGCGGCCCTCAACGTCACGGCGACGAAATAGACCCGTCCTGTCCGAGGCCGCGCCTCACGACTCACGACTTCGCCTGGCCAAGTTTTCGGACGGTCGCAGCGTGGGCGCGTCAGCGCGCCGCGTCGAGCGCAAGGTTCAACTCGAGCACATTGACGCGCAGCTCGCCCAGCACTCCCAGCGTTCGGTCGTCGATATGCTGAGCGATGATCGCGACAACGCGAGCTTCGTCGAGACCGCGTGCTCTGGCGACTCGGCGCACCTGGTACGCTGCCGCCGCGGGTGAGATGTCCGGATCCAAACCGCTCGCCGACGAGGTCACGAGGTCCACCGGAATCGGTGCAACGCTGTCCGGATCCGCGGCGCGAAGCGCGTCGATCCTGCCTTTGACTTCGTCGAGGAGCGCGGGATTGGTCGGGCCCAGGTTCGAGGCCGCCGATGCGCTCGAGTTGTAGGCGAGCGCCTTGGCGTTGCTGTCGACCGTCGCCGACAAGCGCCCCCAGAAGTACTTGGGGTCGTCGAAGGATTGGCCGATGAGCCACGAGCCAACCTCGTGCCCATCGCGCACAATCAGGCTGCCATTGGCCTGCGAACGAAAGGCCGCCTGCGCGACGCCCGTCACTAGGAGTGGATAGGCCACCCCGGTGAGGATCGTGAACAGAGCAAGGGCAACGAGCGAAGCACGAATCTGAGCGCGCAATGTCATGGCGGGTCCCTCAGGCAAGGTGGGAAACGACCAGTAGGAGATCGATTAGCTTGATGCCAACGAACGGTGCGACGATGCCGCCGACACCGTAGATGAGCAGGTGGTCGCGCAAAAGATGCGACGCGCCGATCGCCCGGTACTTGATTCCACGAAGGGCGAGCGGAATGAGCGCAATGATGATGAGAGCATTGAAGATGACCGCGCTCATGATGGCGCTCTGCGGCGTCGCCAGATGCATCACGTTCAGCAGGCTGAGGGCGGGGTAGGTCGTCGCGAAAGCAGCCGGGATGATCGCGAAGTATTTCGCGACGTCGTTGGCGATGCTGAACGTGGTCAGTGCGCCGCGGGTCATCAAGAGTTGCTTGCCTATCTCGACGACCTCAATGAGCTTGGTCGGGTTCGAATCGAGATCGACCATGTTTCCTGCTTCTTTGGCCGCCTGGGTGCCGGTGTTCATCGCGACGGCGACGTCGGCTTGGGCAAGAGCAGGCGCGTCGTTGGTGCCGTCGCCCGTCATCGCAACGAGCCGGCCGCCTCTCTGATGCTCCCGTATGAGCGCCAGCTTCGTCTCCGGCGTTGCCTGGGCGAGGTAGTCGTCCACCCCGGCCTCGGCGGCGATTGCGGCGGCCGTCATCGGATTGTCTCCGGTGATCATGACGGTCTTGATGCCCATGCGCCGTAACTCGGCGAAGCGCTCCTTGATGCCGCCTTTGACGATGTCCTTGAGCTGCACAACGCCCAAGACTTTCTCGCCGTCGGCAACGACGAGGGGCGTCCCTCCTTGTTTCGCAATATTCTCTACGGTTGCACGGACTTCAGTCGGGAAGGCCCCGCCATTGGCGCGCACGCACGCTTCGATGGCATCGGCCGCTCCCTTGCGAATCTGCCGACCGTCGAGGTCGACGCCGCTCATGCGTGTCTGCGCTGTAAAGGGGATGAACCGGGCGCGCAAAGCGTGGACGTCGCGCTCGCGAATGCCGTATCTCTGTTTGGCCAATACGACGATGCTGCGCCCTTCGGGTGTCTCATCGGCCAACGAGCTGAGCTGTGCGGCGTCGGCAAGGCGTTCCTCCGTGCATCCGGGCCCGGGCAAGAACGCCGTCGCCTGACGATTGCCAAGGGTGATCGTCCTCGAAGGGATGGGCCGAGTTGACATTGAAGAATCCCCCCCCGTTCGTACCCAGATCCTTGATGGCAATCTGGGAGGCGGCTGGCCCCAAGGCGAGGAGCTGTTCGACGACGCTCTTGCCGTCGGCATCCTTGGTGGCTTGCAACAGGGACACGGGATGATAAGCCGCGAACGTCTGCACGACCCCCTGCGACACAAGAAAGATGGCGAAGACGAATGACAGGGGAAGCAAGATGTAGAGAGTGGTCCTGGTCAAATCGACCCAAAAGTTGCCGATTCCCGACGCTTGCTTGCGGGCGATGGCACGGATCAGTGCCACCATTATGGCCATGCCTGCGGCGGCGGACATAAAGTTTTGCACGTTGAGAGCGAGCATTTGCGACAGGTAACTCAGCGTCGTTTCTCCTGAGTAGTTCTGCCAATTCGTGTTGGTCGCAAAGCTGACGGCCGTATTCCAAGACAGGTCAGCCGAGGGCGCGCTCAATCCTTGGGGGTTGAGAGGCAGAACGCCTTGCAAACGTTGAATGAGATAAACGGCGAGCAGTCCGACAACGTGAAAGAGAAGCATCGCGCCGGCGTACGCCGTCCAAGTCATCTCTCGCTTCTCGGGGTCGCCCGGAACGCCGCAGAGGCGGTAAATGAGCCGTTCGAGCCAGCCGAAGGGCTTTTCCAGAAAGACGTGCTCGCCCTCGTACACACGCGCCATGTACGCTCCGAGGGGTTTCACGAGGGCGATAAGGACCGCGAAGTAAACCGCGATTTGCGCGTAACCTTGCCAGCTCATGAGAACGCCTCGGGTTTGAGTAGAGCGACCACCAAGTAGACGAGGAGCGCCAGCGAGATCACTCCACCAATCGCATAGAGTATGGGCATGACGGTCTCCTTAGACGCGTGCGCACAAGCGCACGAAGCCCCAAGTGAGCGCGAAGAGCAGCGCGGTGAGTCCTACGTAGACGGCATCCGACATCATGGGGTTTGCTCCGCGTGTGGGGAATGGATCAGGTGCGATTGCGAAATGCTGTTAGTGCCAAGAGAACGAGCATCGCCAATGCGCATTCGTGCTCGAAACCGTGATGCAAGCAAACGGCGATGCGAATCAGTGCCCACGCAGCGACAAGAAGCTTGGAGTAGCGAAGAGCGAGGGCGAGAGAATCGTGCGCGGGCTCCACGAGTCGTGGACCAGAGCCCAAACGAGGTCGGTACGGATGTGCACGCGGAAGCATCGAACACAGTCACAACCTAGGCGCTGCCTCGTCAGGAGGACGTGAAGATGGTGCACAAGAACGCTAGGAATCTGTAAGGCTCTCTAGCGGCGTGCTCGCCAGGCTGATATCGCCATCGCGAGACTCAACGCGAACGCTGCAGCACAAATGGTCCACCCGACTCCGAGGACGTCGCCTCTTGCAACGGAGCGAATGACCACCGTCAGAAAGATCGGCGACAGAGCCAAGAGGAGGACCACCACGTCGGCATCCGGGAGGTAGCGGCGTGCGCGCGTCGGGCCAGGCTCAGTTCGGTGCAGGCTCTCGCGATCAACCATTTGTTCCCAATGAGAACCTAAGGATCCGAGCACTAAGGACCCATCAAGGTTCACGTTCTGGTCGTAAAGAGCCGATTAGGATTTAGCTCATGTCTGTAAAGAATCTGTAAAGAAGACCTCGAATCACTCGGGAATTTTGACGGATGGTTCAAGCTTGCGCCGCGTGGACTCGGGATTTGCCGCTGCTTCGGTTTGACGCGCGACGTTCATCCATTAGGGTGGTCCGCCGTGGGACCGTTCGCCTCGCGTATCACGCCCCCCTAGGCCGTCGCGTTCGGCAGGGACGGACCAGACACGCAAGAATCTGCGAGGCTGCGATGTGGAAGAGAATCCGCGCGCTACTGTTCGGCGCGCCGAAGGACGTTCATTCGGAACACACGTTTCACAGCATTTCGCTCGTTGCGATGCTGGCTTGGGTGGGCCTGGGAGCGGACGGTCTGTCGTCGTCGGCTTACGGCCCGGAAGCTGCGTTTCGCGAGCTCGTCGCCGAGGGTCACGACTATTCGTCGTTGGCCGTAGGGCTGGCACTCGCCGCAGGCATCACGGTCTTCATCATCTCGTATGCCTATTCCCGGATCATCGAACACTTCCCGTCCGGAGGCGGCGGATACGTGGTCGCTACGAAGCTCCTTGGCGCCCGCTTTGGAGTCGTCAGCGGCAGTGCGCTTCTGGTCGACTATGTGCTCACCATCACCGTTTCGGTCGCAGCGGGAGGCGATGCCATTTTCAGCATGATCCCGCGCTCCTGGTTCGGCCAGGAGGCCCTACGGCTGGTGGCCGGCGACATGGGGACGTGGTCAGACCCGGTGCAGCGAGCAAAACTGGTGTTCGAACTTCTCGCAATCGCCGTCTTGACCGTGCTGAATATCCGCGGGGTCAAAGAGTCCGTGCAGGCGATCGCGCCGGTCTTCATGGCCTTCGTCGTCACGCACGCGGTGCTGCTGATCGTGGCGATTTTCGGTAACCTTGGCGAGGTTGGCACAGTCGCCCACGAGACGGGTGTGAACTATGGCCACACAATCGGGGCGCTCGGCCGCTTTGGCGCCTTGATGCTGTTCGTCCGCGCCTACTCGCTCGGTGGCGGAACGTACACCGGCATCGAGGCGGTCTCGAACGGCGTCCAGATCATGCGTGAGCCGAAGGTGCGCACAGCGAAGCGGACGATGGGCCTGATGGCAACGTCGCTGGCGCTGACGGCCGGTGGAATCATCCTCGCTTACCTTTTGGTGCACGCCTCGCCGGCGGCGGACAAGACCATGAACGCCGTTCTCCTCGAGCGCGTGGCCGGGGGCTGGCACATCGGCTCGTGGAACGCGGGAGCCTGGTTCATCACGATCGCGCTCGCTTCCGAAGCCGGTCTGCTCGTGATCGCCGCGCAGGCCGGCTTTGTCGATGGGCCCCGCGTCATGGCCAACATGGCGGTCGACTCTTGGCTCCCGCATCGCTTTTCGTCGTTGTCCGAGCGGCTGAGCATGCAAAACGGCGTCCTGCTCATGAGCGTGACGTCCATCCTTGCCCTTCTCTATACGCACGGCGATGTCGAGAAGCTCGTCAACCTTGGAATGACGCGCTTCTGGGTGAAACACAGAAAAGAGCACCCCGATTGGTACAGGCACTTACCGATCCACCTCATCGGCCTCTGTCTGTGCTTGACGATCCTGGCAGTGACCGTCTTCGAGAAGTTTACGGCGGGCGGATGGTTGACACTCGTAGTCACGGGTCTCTTGATTGCACTCTGCTTCGGCGTGAAACAGCACTACGCGAAAGTAGTACAGGCCATCCGCCGTCTCGACGTCGAGCTGGCCGACCCGCTTGACGACGCCCAGTCCATGCCGAGTGCCGCGAGTCTCGGCGAAAGCACAAACGCCGCTCGGATCGACCCGTCTCTTCCGGTGGCCGTCGTGTTCGTGGGCGGCTACGGAGGGCTTGGACGGCACGCGCTCTTGACTCTGCTACGCATGTTCCCCGGTCACTTCAAGGGGGTCGTCTTTTGCTCGGTCGCGATTATCGACTCGGGCAACTTCAAGGGGATCGGGGAAGTGCACGAACTCGAACGGCGCGTTGAACAAGCCCTCGACAGGTACGTGCAGTACGCCGGCTGGCTCGGGCTACCTGCCGAGAGAACCTTCTCGACGGGGATCGAGGTTGCCGTCGAAGCAGAGAGGATCGCGGACGAAGTCGTCAAGAAATTCCCGCGCGCGCTGTTCGTCGCGGGGCAGCTCATCTTCGACCAAGACACATTCGTCACACGCGCGCTGCACAACGAGACGGCGTTCATGATCCAGCGGCGCCTGCAGCGCGCGGGCCTGCCCATGGTGGTGCTGCCTGTCCGGCTGAACCTCAATGAGGGCCCGCGCCTGACGGCGCCGAGCTTCACCGAGCAGCGGGTCGCCTGAGGACTGCAGGTTTTTCAAATGCGTTGACCGGGTTCGGCTGGGGGGGTGTCCACCTTCAGACGATATCCCACTCCCGGTTCGGTCACGATGTGCTTCGGGCGCGCCGGGTCCTCTTCTATCTTGTGGCGTAGCTGCGCCATGTGAACCCGCAGCGATTGGGGCTGATGACCTTCGCCCGGGCCCCAGACTTCTCGGAGTAACTGGCGGTGCGTGAGCACCATGCCCGCGTGCCTCGCCAGCGTGGCAAGCAACTTGTACTCGATAGGCGTGAGGTGGACTTCCGCGCTTCCGACGAAAACCAGACGACGCGCGAGATCGATCCGCAAGTCGCCCGCAGAGACCACCGAAACGGTGGGGTCCTGCGTGCTCCGGGCGGCGTGTCGAAGCGCAACGCCGAGGCGCGCGACGAGCTCGCCGGGGCTGAAGGGCTTCGTGAGGTAGTCGTCGGCTCCGTCGTTGAGCGCGCGTATCTTGTCTTGCTCGAAGCCGCGTGCGGAAAGAACGATAATGGGCATTGCGGTCCATTCGCGCAGCCGCCGCGTCACCTCGAAGCCGCTGATGCCCGGAAGGCCGAGATCGAGCACGATGACATCCGGCGTCTGTGCGGCTGCCATCGTCACCCCTTCTTCGCCGGTCGAGGCCGCAATCACCCGAAAGCCATTGCTCACCAGTGAGATGCGGACAAACTTGCGCATCTGCTCCTCGTCCTCGATGAGCAGGACTAGGGGCCGCGACTCGGTCATGGGGTGTGCTCCTCGTCGGATGCGTTCGCTTCTGGCGTGGTGGCTTCGTCGAGCGGAAGCACGAACCGAAAGGATGCGCCTCCCCCGGGCCGAGACTCGACCCATATCCGCCCCCCGTGAGCGCTGACTATGCCGCGGCAAATCGTCAGCCCGAGTCCGACGCCGCCGGTTCCTTCCCGTGCGCGGTAGAACTTCTCGAAGATTCGTTCGGCTTCTTCCGGCGGCACCCCCGGCCCACGGTCGGCCACTTCGACTTCGATGAAGCCTTTGCGAGCGATTGCCGCGACGTCAATCGGCGTGCCCGCGGGTGTGTACTTCGTCGCGTTCTCAAGCAAATTAATGAGGACCTGCTCGATGAGCACCGTGTCGAGAGGCACCAGCGGGAGGTCGCTCGGAACGTGCGTCTTTACTTCGCGCCCCCTCAGGCGGTCTTCCGTCCGGTTCAAAGCGGCCCCAATCACCTCTTCGATCGGCTGAAGCTCCTTGTTGACGCGAAGGGCGCCGGCATCGAGACGCGTCATTTCGAGTAGATTGCGCACCAGGCGGTTGAGGCGCTGCCCTTCATCGTGAATCGTTTCGAGAAGCTCGCGCCGCTCGCCCGGGTCCTGAGGCGCCGACTTGTCCAGAAGCGTCGCGGCAGCGCCGGTAACCACGGCGAGAGGCGTCCGTAGGTCGTGCGAAACGGAGCTGAGTAGAGAATTGCGGAGCTGTTCGGTCTCGGCTCGCAAGCGCGCTCTTCGAGCCTCCTCGGCGAATTGCGCACGTTCGATCGCCGAGCCGATGATCCCGGCAAACGTGTCGAGAAGCTGCCGGTTCTCGGGATCGCGCAGCGCGCCCGCGTCGGCGTTCGGCACGAGCGCGAGGATGCCGACGCGCCCGCGAGAGCCCTTCAGCGGCACGAAGAGCGCGCGCGCCGAGGGGAGTGTGTCCGTGCCGATGCCCGCGGGCCGCTGGTGAGCCCACACCCACTCGGCCACGCCCAGCTCTTTCTCGTCGTCGCCCATCACGCCCGCGTCGGCGAACGCCACCCTAAGCGCGTCCCGCTCTCCTGGAAGCAGCACCGCAACCGCCCCGCTGAAGACATCGCGGACGTGCCTGGCTGCGACATTCAGCAAGGCGTCGAGCGTCGGGGCTACGGCGAGTTCGCGGCTGATGGCGTATAGGCTGGCGGTGCGCCGCTCCCTGTCGCGAGCGCTGTCGGCTTGATCGCGAATCCGCTTCGTAAGATGGCTGATAACTCCTGCCACGACGAACATGACGACGAATGTCACGATGTGCCGGAAGTCGGCGACCGCGAAACTGTAGTACGGAGGCACGAAGAAGAAGTCGAACGACACGACGCTGACTACTGCGGCGAAAAGCGCCGGGCCGTAGCCCAATCGCAGCGATACGAAGACGATGCCGAGCAAGAAGACCATGACCACATCGGTCAGCTGCGATCGGCCGAAAGCGAATCCCGCCAAGAGCGCCGCAGCGACGACGACGACGAGGGCGGCCACGTAGCCGGACGCCGCATCCTTATGCGCCGGCCGGGCCCCCGGCGCCACGGTCCGACGGACAGTGACACCGGACCCCGAGATCACGTAGACATCGATCTCGCCGCTACGACGCACGACCTCGTCGAGGAATGGCTGCTTCAGAAGGTCGCGCCAGCGCGGGTGAGTTGGTTTCCCCAGCACGATTTTTGTCACGTTGCGCTTTCGCGCGAAACGCACGATCTCTTCGTCGGCGTTCTCGCCACGAATCGTAGCGGCCTCGCCACCGAGCTGCTCGGCGAGGCGCATGTGCTCGGCGAGACGCTCGCGATCGGCGGCGCCCACGCGTAGGGCGGCTGGTGTCTCCACGTAGGCAGCGATCATGTCAGCGTGCACGCTCGCGGCCATGCGCCGGGCGGCGCGTAAGAGCCGCCCCGAGTGCGGGCTTGGCGAAACGCACACGAGGACACGCTCTCCGGTGTGCCATGTCTTGTCGATCCCGTGCAAAGCTTTGTACCCGCGCATCTGCGCGTCGACGCGCTCAGCAGTACTTCGAAGCGCGAGCTCCCGAAGCGCAATGAGGTTTCCCTCTTTGAAGAAGTTCTGCGCCGCCCGTTCGGCTTGATGTGGCAGATAGACCTTGCCCTCCCGCAGCCGATCGAGAAGCTCCGCGACGGGAAGGTCGACGACGCGTACTTCGTCAGCATTTTCGAATACCGAGTCGGGAACCGTCTCGCGCACGACGATGCCCGTAATCTGAGCGACGACGTCGTTCAGGCTGTCGAGGTGCTGCACGTTGAGCGTCGTGAAAACGTCGACTCCTGCCGCGAGAAGGTCCTCTACGTCTTGCCAGCGCTTGACGTGCCGCGACCCAGGAGCATTTGTGTGCGCGAGCTCGTCGATGAGGATGAGACCGGGACGTTGTTTGAGCGCGGCGTCGAGATCCAATTCCTCGATGTCGATTCCTCGATGCTCGATCTTACGCCGAGGCAAAAGCTCCAAGCCCATGAGCAGCGCGCCGGTGTCGTAGCGGCCATGGGTCTCCACGATGCCGACGACGACGTCGCGTTTCTGATCCATCAACTCGATGCGAGCGGCCTCGAGCATCGTGTACGTCTTGCCGACGCCAGGCGCCGCGCCGAAAAATATCGTCAGCTTGCCGCGAGCGGCGGCTCGCTCTTGCTCGCGAACCCGCGCCAGAAGCTCGTCGGGATCGGGCCGGCGAGGGACGATGGCGGACATGCTCGGATCCAGCTCTTGGCGCGAATGTAAGCAGTTCTCGGTTAAGAGTACGTAAAGATGTCGAGCGTACTACTGGATGAGTCCAGGCAGGCAGAAATGTGCCGGACGGCCCGCGGTGCGTGCGTGGCAAGCGAATCGGCACCACCCATCCCGAAAGGATTGTCATCGCGGGGAGCCATTACGACTCACGCACCATCGACGTGAGCGACGGCACGTCCCCGGCGCCCGGCGCGAACGACTCGGGATCGCAGACAGCGCTCGTGCTCGAGCTAGCGCGCGCGTTCGCCGGGCACGCCTTCGACGCAACGGTCGCATTCATTGCGTTCGCGGAGAAGAACAGGGAATGGTCGGATCGGGAGCTCTGGACGAAGTAGACCCGTCTCGACGCCCAGACGAAGAGAAAGACGACATCTTCAGGAAACAAAGGGTGTGACAATCTAGAGTCGCGCGGAAGATGGATCTCATGACGAGGTGACCGATGTTGCGATTGGAAAGCCTCAGTGCCCCTGACCGGCAATCGAGCATTCCTCCCTCGGGACGACTGGAGGCGGGCGTCAGGGTGGAGGACAGCGGGGCCATTCGCGAGGTGATCCTCGACCGGCGCAGTAAGAAGAACGCGATCACGATCGCGATGTATCGAACACTGACCGCAGCCCTGAAGGAAGCTGCCAGCGACTCGAGCACGCACGTCATCCAGTTCACGTCTTCCGGCGGCGCTTTCAGCGTCGGCAGCGATTTGAGCGAATTGGGCACCGGAAGCGCAGACCCGGCTCACTTCGAAGAGTTCGCGCTGGCCGTGCGAGACTTCCTTCTGACCTTGGTCTCTTTTCCAAAGGCGATCGTGGCGGGAGTCAATGGGCTGGCGTTCGGGATGGGCGCAACGATGCTCTTGCATTGCGACGTCGTCGTCGCGTCGCCGTTCGCCGCGTTCGAGTTCTCTTCGGCAGCGAAGTTGGCGACGGGCTTGGACGCCACCTCTGGAGTTCTCCTCGCCGCGCGCGTCGGGCTGCAGCGGGCGTCGGAATGGCTGCTCTTTGGCGAGCGCATCAGCGCGAACGCGCTGCTCCAATTCGGCCTGGTTAACGCCATCGTGCCGCTCGAAAACCTCGCGAGCTCCGTTCGTGCAAGGGCGGAGGATCTGGCGAGTCTTCCGCAGCAAGCGGTGTGCGAGACCAAGCGTCTGCTGCGCGAGCCGCTGCGAGCCGCCGTGAGCGACGCCATCGCCCGCGAAGTCCATCCGTAGCCTGCGCTCGCGACCCGATCTCGGAGGCTGTCGCGTCAATAGACCGGCTGGTCCGGATTGAAGACCAACTCGCCAGTCGCGCGGGGGCCATTTTGTCGTCTTGCATACTTTGCGACGCCGACGCTGGACGGACCTTTGCTCGCCGATCTGAAATCGAAACGAAACAATTTTCATTCGGGTGCCACCAATGGCTGCCGCGTTCCCTTCTCAATAGGTCGTTATCACTGAATAAGAAAAACCGAGGCGATCCGCTGTTGAAACTCATCCGAAACGAATCGCCTCGTAGGGTGGGCTCCGCGTCGAGTGGAGGTTCCCTATGTCTTCGGCAAATTTCTGTTTGCTGGCCGTTGGGGCCGCCTTCTTCGCGGTGAACGTCTTTCTCGGCGAGGCGATCGCTGCGCGCATTGCGGGCTTCTTCGGACGCGTCTCGGCGTCGAAGCCCCGCGAGATATCCGAACCCGACGATTCGAAAGTGGAAGAAACGCACAGGTCGCGTGAGCGCGGCCGTGCATGAAAGGCAACCCGTTATGTCGAAGACAACTCTTTCCTTGGCACTATCGGTCGCGACCATCGCCGCGCTCGGTTCGCTCGCCGCGTGTTCGGGCGACGACAACGGTGCCGCACCTGTTACCGATGCGGCGGCGGATCAGACCTCCTCGGAGGCTGGCACGGACGGCGGAACCGACGCCAAGACAGACGGCGCAGAGACGAGCACGCCCGAAGCAGGTGAAGCGGGTCCCACCGAAGCAGGCGAAGCGGGTCCCACCGAAGCAGGCGGCGAGGCCGGCCCGAGCGAGGGCGGCGAGGCAGGGTTGATCGATGCGAGCATAGACACTGGCCTCCGGGACACGGGCCTCCCGGACGTAAGCCTAGATACGGGTCTCGAGGGAGGCGGCGAAGGGGGAACCACCGAAGCGGGCCTGGATGGGAGCGCCGCCGACAGCGCAGATTGATGAAGCCGCAAGACCACGGTTAGTGGGACCGCGCAATCGCACGCTCGTTCCTCAGCCGCTACTCATGAGTCGCGCAAGAAGTCCGCGCCAGCCCAGCCCGCGGTCAACCGCCGCAACGCGCATCACCTGCGCGATGGCCACGGTGACGTTGTCCGGCGCGCCGCGCGCATTGGCCTCGTCGATGAGACCCTTGCACGCTTGCTCGGCGTCGCGACCGGACGCTCCCTCACGCAGCTGCTCGTCACTCAGCACGTTGTACAAGCCGTCGCTGCAAACGACTAGGGTGTCCCCAAGTCGCACGGGAAACGTAACGCGATCGATCGCGGCAATGAGTTCGCTTCCAAGAGAACGCGTCAGTGTCGACCGCAAGGGGTGATCCTTGGCCCTCTTGGCGCTTACGATACCGATGCGCTGGCGGGCCGCCGCAACGGTGTGGTCCTTCGTCTTCTGTTCGATGCGTCCATTGCGAATCAGGTAAAGGCGACTGTCGCCGATATGCGCGGCATGCGCGTTGCCCGTCTTCCACGGCAATCGCGGTGAGCGTCGTCGCCATACGTCGCAGCTCCGTCACGACCGCGGCGCGATCGTATAACACCGGTCTGTTTCAACCCAGTGTCGGGGCGGCTTCAGCAGCTCGATACGGAGCCTAGGTACAGCTTTAGGCTGGGTTGCGCCAAAGCACTCGGATGAGAAAGACTGCAATCATCGGCACTGTCATTAGGTAGATAGTGGCCCGGATCGCCACGCTATTTGTCTGTCCGCTGGTCACGACCCCGAGCGCCCATACGGGTAGCGCTGCTGCGCAGAGAACCGTGAAGCTGCAGAGAAAGCCAACGGCAGCTTCCGCGTCTCGGCGACCCTGCCCTTGCAGACCCCAAATTCGAAATCCGCCCCCCGCGGGAAGCCACACGATTGAGCTTCCCATAATCGCTCCAACGCACCGGCGTACTGCGGGCTCAAACCATCGTTGGAATACCGTCAACCACGCGGAATAACCGCCAAGAACGACACCGGCGGATTGAATCGCCGCCCATGGATTCATGTCACTACCAGCTCGGAGCATGAGCAGTCTTTTGGATTGTTGAGGTGCGCTCGTCGCAATCATGCGCGCGCGCCCCGTTGGCCCCTGGTATTTAGTTCGTTAAACTTTGCGAGTCTGGCGAGCTCGTTCACCCCGGACGCGTGGCTCCGAAACACGATTGAAACGAGCTTCACGCGCGATTCCCGATTCAACAATTAACTAGGAATTAATCCACGCGCGAGGTCGGGTGGCACATCATTGCTTGTGCGCCACGGCTCAAGTGACCGACGACTGAGGCACGGGGTTGGTGACGACCACAGCAACCACTTCGGGTTTCGGGTCCGTTCTGGACGTCGCAGTCGTCCGTCACTTGAGCCGCGGCGCTCGGCAGGGCATGGCCCCGAAAAGCACACCTAGCCGGGCGCAGACGACAGCTCGCCCGATCGGCTCACCTAACCGACGCACAAGAAATAGCGGCTGGGAAACGCAGTCGAAACATAGCGAGAACTAAGCACGGTCAAGGTGCGTTGATGCTCCGGTGTGCGCGCTGATTCACCCTCGGCTGAGGCGGACGAATGAAGAAGATCGCAGCCATCTTGAAGCCTGCCAAGCTCGACGAGGTGAAGGACGCTGTCACCGCAGCAGGCGCTACCGGGATGACGGTCAGCGAAGTCAGGGGCTTCGGCCGCACCGGCGGCAAGAAAGAGGTTTATCGAGGCTCCGCGTACGTCGTCGACTTCGTGCCCAAGGTGAAAATCGAGGTCGTTGTGCCCGACGAGATCGTGCACGACGTGCTCGATGCGATCGAGAAAACCGCAAAAACGGGTCGCATTGGGGACGGGAAGATCTTCGTCTTCCCCATTGAGGAGGCGGTTCGCATCCGGACGGGCGAGCGGGGTAAGGAAGCTCTCTAAAGTACCGGGCTGGAAGTTGCTTCAACGTGCGTATACGCTTGTGACCCCATTTCTAGCTCGTCCAGTCCGCCCGACTCGACTTCGGCAGCGACACAGTTTCCGATGAGTCGGTCGCTTACGCGAAAAAACAGGAACGCTAGACCGAATACGACCACCGCATTGGTGACCGCCCCAATCGTCTGCGCAACGAGTTGCCCGGGATCGCCAAAGAGAAGGCCGCGCACGGTGACCATCCTGTGCGTAAACATTCCATAAAACTCGGGAGATCGCAGCCGAACCGCGTAGGAAACGTTGTCGAAACAATAGTTCCGACGGATTCTGACAAAATCAGCGCTTTCCGACTCGTTTAGGCAATTCTTTGGAAACAAAGCACCGCGTAGGGTTCGCCCGGTCGTCACCCAAACCAGGGGACCAGAACCATGTCCGACAACACCAAAGCAGCAGATTCACCTTCGGGCGGGACGCTCGGGCTCACCAGCCTCACGGTCAAAACGCCATGACGCTCATCGCGCCTGCCGCATTCTTGTGGCTCACTTTCCAGATCCAGGCGCTCTACGGCGCCCCCATGGCCGGGACCGCCATGTGGTTCGGGATCTTGGCCGCTCTGGCATTGTGCTTTGCCACGGCGATCAGTTACGCGGAGCTGTCGAAGATCTACCCGGGCGCAGGCTCTTACTTCTATAACAAAACGTAAAGATGATGGCGAAGGTGCGCCTCGACCGCCATGACGTGTCGCAGGTTCGGGCAGGCAGCCTGACTGGCCGAACGAGGCTTGCGTCTCTTGGCGGCTATCTTGGGGCTCTGGCCGTCATTGCGCTGTGCACCTCCTTTTCGATGGCCGGCGCATCGATCCTGCAGACAGCGGCCTTCGCCGTTGCCTTTCCGTTTGCGGTGCTCGTGGTCACCGCCCGTTTTGGCGTTGGGCCCGCCGTCTTGGCGGGAGCGGCGGGCGCCCTCGTGTTCGACTTCGTGGTGGTGCCGCCGTCGATAGAATTTACGGCGCTGAACCTGAAAGACGGGCTGACGCTCGTCCTCATGCTCGTCGTAGCGGCCGGGGCCAGCGTGCTTGTGACGCGGTTGCGCGATCAGGCGCAGAGCGCGCGGCGCCAGGTGGAAGCCGAGCGGTTGCGCAATGCGCTTCTCAACGCGGTTTCGCACGACCTCAGAACCCCGCTTACCGCCATCGTGGGCGCGAGCACCGCACTTTGCGAGGGTCAGCTCGACGCGGCAGAAAGGCTCGAGTTCTCGCACATGATGGCCTACGAGTCTCGAAGGCTCAGCCGACTCGTAGCCAATCTGCTCGACTTAGCGCGCCTGGAGTCCGGGCGTTCGAGCGACGAAATCATCGGCTCGGCACTCTGTCGCCTGGAGCGCCAGCTGCAGGGACGACAAGTTTGCACCGACGTTCGTGAGGACATCCCGTTCGTCGCGTTCGATCCGGTTCTCATCGAGCAGGTACTCGTGAATCTGCTCGAAAACGTCATCCGCCATGCGGGAGCGACGTCCCCCATAGAGATTGTTGCGCGGCGAGAAGACGATGGAATCCTGGTCGAGGTGAGCGACCACGGTCCGGGCGTAGCTAAGGGCGACGAGGAACGAGTCTTCGAGAAGCTCTATCGCGGCCAAAGGCCCAAGAGCGCAGACGGCGGCGTCGGGCTCGGTCTCACCATCTGCCGGGCCATCGTGACGGCTCACCAAGGGCGGATCTGGCTTGAGAATAGACCCGGCGGCGGCGCCGTGGTTCGTTTTAGCTTGCCTTTCCATGATGCGGTCCCCGCTCTTCGGCTCGACAGGCACGAGCCGGCGCTCGCGGAACCATCGGGACTGTGAGCACATCTCCCGTCATTCTCATCATCGAAGACGAGCGG
>WNFJ01183126.1_pt1 | contig 23177 bp, 24 predicted proteins | sample 5400461 | NCBI WGS metagenome assembly WNFJ01 (sample SAMN13153349, study PRJNA577476) | soil metagenome | isolation source: 115 cm saprolite on Douglas fir-dominated hillslope | place: USA:California | collected 2013-09-17
GTTTAGCCCCTCGAGCGATGTTTTCTTCTTTAGATGTAAGAATCCGAAGGGATATTCCTTGGTCAGATTTTCAATCTCAATCGCTGCGCCTGGCATGCCTTCATTGTTAGCAAGCGGAGGCTGACCGTCAATCGCCCCGGCAACGGAATGTGCATGGAGTGAGAATAGTCTGAAGTCAGCAGTCAGCTCAGATCGGAATGTACAAAATCAGGAATCGCCGCGCGAGTGCCCAATCTGCACCAAGTCCGCCTGCGGAGCTGGCGGCGGCGTCATCGGCATTGGCTTCAGGTTTTGCGGATCGCGCCAGTTATCCAGCATCCCCACCTGCTGCACGCACGAAACTGTGCAGCGCGGCGCGCAAAACTTCTTCGTCGAATACTCGCGGTGGCGCATCTCCGGGGTGTACTGCGCCAGCGGAATCCCAGGATACCCACGTTGCTGCGAGCACCAGTGCACTAGCCCGTCCTCGCATATGTACAGGTAACGCGACCCCGAACGGCAGCGCCAGTTGTGTTCCTTCCCGCGCGCCACGTTGTGTTGGAATTCGTTGAATCGTGAAAACGAACGCTTCCCGAGCTCCATCACTGCTTCAAAGATTTCCCGCTCCCGCGTTCCCAGCGGTTTCAACTGCCCATTGTTGTCATGAATAATCCCCACCGTGCTCGTGAAGCCCAGCTCCACCGCACGCCGCGCGATCTTCAGCGCATCTTGCGGATCTTTCACGCCGCTGCCAAGCACCGAGTTAATGTTCACCTGAAACACGGCGTACCGTGCCAGCATCTCCAGCCGGCCATCCAGCGTTTTCAAGCTTTTCTTGGACACTTCGTCCGGAACCACGTTGTCAATGCTGATTTGCAGGTGCTCTAGTCCCGACTCGTTCAATCTCTCAATGCGCTCCTCATTCAGATAGAAACCGTTGGTGATTAATCCCGCGATCATGCCGCGCCGCCGGATGTGCCGGATCACCTCATCCAGTTCCGGATTCATCAGTGGTTCACCGCCACTGATGGTGATAATCGACGTCCCCATGTCTGCCAGTGTGTCCAGCCGCTTCTTCATCTCCTCCAGCGGCACGGGCTTTGAAAAATCATCGAACTCGTTACAGTACGTGCACGCGAGATTGCATTGCCGCATGGGGATTACGTGCACCAGGATGGGATGCTTCGTGGACACGAGCGCCTGGGCGATCATCTTCAGTTCGCGCGCGCGTGTCCGCACGAACCGCAGCCGCCTCCGCAGCCGTGTTTTCGCACTCGCCTTCACTGCCTTTGTTTCTTCCGCCATGAAAGAAGCAGAATCCCCTGCCAAAAATTATACATGACCTGCGGCACTCTGGCTGCGCCATTGCCCCATTCGCATCAGGGCCCATTTCTAATCGGCTACGTATGCTACAGTGTAAGCGTGTATGGTCCAAACGCGAGACCATGATGCCTGGCCTTTAGGAATTTTTGGGGAAGAAGAGTCGTTCCATCGACCGCCGATTTTTGGCAATTCCTGCGCAGCAGCAAATAGAGGCGTATGATACCAGACCCTCTGCAGCCCACATTGCCGTCACAGTCATCGGACCTCATTCAGGCACCAGCAGAATTCGCTCATGAGACGATGAGAGAAGCAAATCGCGAGCGACCTCTCCAGCCTGACGGGCAAGGATCCTGGTTCTCTAAATATGCGTTCGGCATCGTCTATGTTTGCCTCGTTTTAGCACTCTGCCTTTCGCTCGGATGGGTGGCACAACGCATTGTAAAGTCAGCGCTTTCCATTGCGGCTTCGCGTACTCGTAAACCCGCGAGCGCTGCCAAGAACTCCCATTCCATCGATACAGCCATGCAGGCCCAAGCCGAACAGACTCTGAAGGAGCTCGCCTCCGGGGATCCCGCCGCGGCCGATTTGGTTCTATCGCAGTCGGACAACTGGACCGGCAACACCCAGCGCACACAAAATACCGAGCAACTTGTAACGGCGGCCATCAATCTCCCAGACATGCACGCTCGCGAAGCCGCTATTCAGGCTCAACTTGCTCTCGATGGGATACCGCGGAATGAAACTGGACTCAATACCCTAAAGCAAGCCGTCGGAAATCCGCGCCAGCGCCCCTGGGTATTGTGGTCGCTTGGAGCCCTAGGAAATCGTGGGATTGACCCTGTGCATATCGCTAAGATTCTCGAATCCTATTTAAATGATCCAGCCCCCTATGTCCGCGCTGAAGCAGTAGATGGTTTAGCTCTTCTTGCCACCGATGAAACCGTCCCAATGATGCTCGACCGGTTCCGCAACGACCCTTCTCCCATCGTTCAGGAGCACTCCGCGTGCGACATTTCTCAATCTGGCATGTACACTCACGCTCAACGCATGCGGGCTGCAGCAAGTCTTGTGGGATGGCTCGATGACCCACTACTGACTGGCCAACAGCGCACATGGACGTTTCAGGCACTCCGCGACATCACTGGCGCGCCCCTCGGCTCCGACCCTGCCGCATGGCGCGAATGGTGGTCCCAGCACTCTAAGCGGTAGGCCCAATCCCAAACTCGCCTCGTAAATCCTTTCTTACTCCTTTCGTTTCTCGGAGAACCTGAAGTCGCCCATTCAATAGGGTGGCTTTTCCTGTGTGATTCGGTATCCTCGTGGTCGCTATCAGTAATTTGTGGAATTTGCATAGGGGGAACATTTTCATGGCGAGAGCAAGGTTTGCATTCCTGTCATTCCTAATTTGCGCTTTGCCGCTCGGTTGCAACAAGACGGGCCAGATCGCCTCGCAGGACTCCGCCGCTTTCGATCCTGACGGCACGGCGCACATCACCCGTGTGGTCCCCATGCCTTCCACCGTCAGCCCGGAGGCCCAAAAGTGGCTCGCCACGCTCTCGCAAACAACTCCCGGTCCGGAGTCGCTTGCGGAGCGTCGCAAGCGCACGGACGAATGGCGCGTCAGCCAGTCCGCCGAGGCCCGCCGTCTTTTCCCTGTCAATATCGAAGAAACGTCCATTGCTGGAGTCCGCACGGACATCATCACTCCGCTCACCACCCCGGAAGCAAACCGCGGCCGCGTGCTCATCAATCTTCATGGTGGCGGCTTCAACTCCGATTCCGGTTCCCTGATCGAAGGCGTTCCTATTTCAAATTTGGCTAAGATCAAGGTCGTTTCCGTCTACTACCGGCTCGCTCCGGAAAACCCGTTTCCCGCCGCCGTCGAGGACATCGTCGCCGTCTATAAAGAGCTGCTCAAAACCTACAAGCCGCACGCTATCGGAATCTTCGGTACTTCCGCCGGCGCTATCCTCACCGCTGAGGTTGCCGTCCGCCTCAAGCAGCTGAACCTCTCCTTGCCCGCGGCTCTCGGCATGTTTTCCGTGCTTGCTGATTATTCCCGCCCTTCCGACTCTCGTCAGATTTTCACGCTCAATGGTTTTCCGGGCGTTCTTCAACCACAGGATCCCAATCGCCGCACCGGCGATGAATATGCACGCGACACCGGTCGCAAAGATCCCGTGTTGTCGCCGCTCTTCGCCGACCTGAAGGGCATGCCTCCGAGTTTGCTGGTCACCAGCACGCGCGACCTGCTCTTAAGCGACACGGCCTTGTTCCATCGCGCTTTGCTCCGCGCCGGCGACGACGCGCAGCTCCTCGTCTTCGAAGCCTTACCGCACGCCTTCTGGTATCACTTCCAGTTGCCGGAAACCAAAGAGGCCCTCGACATGATGTCCAAGTTCTTCGGCGAAAAGCTCGAACATTAGGTCTTCTGGCTGGGAGTTCAGCCTTAAACGCGCTCAGACGGTTGCGCGGTCTGCTCCTTGGGGCCGCGTACAGAATTACCAAGGGGAGAGAGCTTCGGTAAACTTAGATTTTGCGACCTTCTGACAATGACCAAGAACTATCTTGAAACCGCCATTGATATCGCGCAGGAAGCCGGCAACATCGTCATCGAAGAATTGTCGCGACCTCTCGAGCTTCGCTATAAAGGCGACGAAGTCGATCTTGTCACACAGGCGGACAAGCGCTCGGAGCGGCTCATCGTCGAGCGGCTGACCAAGTACTTTCCCGACCATGCCGTCGCCGCCGAAGAGGGAACCGGGCATGAAAGCGCATCGGCTTCGGAGTTTCGCTGGCACGTCGATCCGCTCGACGGCACAACGAATTTCGCCCACGGCTATCCTTGCTTCTGCGTCTCGATCGCGCTCGCCCAGCGCGATGCGCTGCTTGCCGCTGTGGTCTTCAATCCTTTTTACAATGAACTTTTCACTGCCGCCCGTGGCGAAGGGGCCGCCTTCAACGGCAAGAAAATCCACGTTTCCAAGAATGCCACGCTCTCGACCAGCCTGCTGTGCACGGGCTTTCCTGTGCGCAATCGCAAAGCCAGCCCCAATCTTCAATACTACGGTGACTTCACGCAGCGCTCTCACGGAGTGCGCCGCGACGGCTCAGCCGCGCTCGATCTCGCCTCTGTGGCGGCGGGCCGTTTCGATGGCTTCTGGGAATTCGGCCTCCAGAAATGGGACACTGCCGCGGGTGTCTTGCTCATCGAGGAAGCCGGCGGCAGAGTGACCGATTTCGCTGGAAATCCTTATCAACTTGGCGGCCCAGTCATTCTCGCTACCAACGGCTTGATACACGAAGAGATGCGCGCCCTCGCCCTGGAAATCTCCCGCCGCGCCAAGGATTCTTTTCAACGATGAAATTCAATCTAGGAATGATATTCAGTGTCGATTCGCGTTGACTGGGAGGACGCTGACAGCAGATCGCAAAGTGGGTTTACTATGAGAACTGCAATGAAGAATCCCAAAGCTGGATCATTTCGCGGCCAGCGAAGCACGCGCACAACAAAATCGAAGAACCCGAATTTTTCGAAAGCTGCTGCTGAATTGGCGCAGATTGGGAAAGATTTTTACGCGCGCGGCTGGGTTCTGGGAACGAGTGGAAACTTCAGCGCGGTGATTTCGCGCGAGCCGCTGCGGCTGGCGATTACTTCAACGGGCTTAGACAAGGGCAGCCTGACGCCCGCGCAATTTCTCGAGATAGACGGTGCAGCCAGCGTCGTCCGCGGCGATGGCCGGCCGTCCGCCGAAGCTTTGCTTCATCTGGCCATCGTGCGTGGCGTCGGTGCCGGGGCGGTCTTCCACACACATTCGGTATGGAGCACCGTCCTTTCGGGCTCAAACGCTTCACATGGAGGCATCGCGCTCGAAGGATACGAAATGCTCAAGGGACTAGAAGGCGTTCAAACCCACAAGCACCGCGAATGGATCCCGATTTTGGAAAATTCGCAGGATATGGTTGAGCTAAGTGCACGTGTTTCGAAAATCCTTCAGGCAAGCCCAGGCATCCATGGATTTCTTCTGAGAGAGCATGGGCTTTATACTTGGGGTGTGGGCTTGCAGGAAGCGAAGCGGCATGTTGAAATTCTGGAGTTCCTGATGGAAGTCCTGGTTCGCTCGCGCGCCGCGCATTCCGCGTGATTCCCGCGCCGCCCGACCACGGAGATTGAAGGTTATGGCCGTTCTCCAAATCCCCGATGAAAATCGTTCGCTCCGCGAGCACGATGAAGTCCGAGACTATCTCGCCGGAATTGGCATTGAGTACGAACGCTGGGAATCCGCGGCTGAGCTGCCAGGCGACGCCTCCGCGGACCAAGTCCTGAGCGCCTACAGCCAGCAAGTCGAGGAACTCAAGCGCCGGGGAGGTTACGTCACCGCCGATGTGATCGACGTCAACGCCGACACTCCGGGGCTGGATGCAATGCTCGCAAAATTTAACATCGAGCATACGCACGACGAGGACGAGGTTCGCTACATCATCGCGGGACGAGGCTTGTTCCATGTCCACCCGCAACAGGGCCCAGTTGTTGCGATCGAGGTCGAAGCCGGGGACCTGATTCGCGTTCCGCGCGGGACGCTGCACTGGTTCGATCTGTGCGGAGATCGCCGCATTCGCGCGATCCGGCTGTTCCAGGACAAGTCCGGGTGGACGCCACATTATACAAACAGCGGCGTAGACCGGAATTACGAACCAGTTTGCTGGGGCCCCAGATACATTCCTCCGCAAACTGCGGCGAAGTAGCCGGCGTGCTTCCGATTGACCCATCCCAAATTCGCGTCATTCTTCTCGACATCGAAGGCACGACGACCCCCGTCGATTTTGTTTATAAAACGCTTTTCCCCTATGCGAGCCGCAAACTAGAATCCTTTCTTCAACAGCACGCACAAGATCCCGAAATTCAATCCTTAATTCGGGATCTCCACGCGCAACACGACGCGGATTTGCATGAAGGCCTTGAACCGCCGCGTTGGCGCGACGATTCGAAAGAGGCCCGGCTGCGTTCCAGCGTCTCCTACGGCCAATGGCTGGTCTCCCGGGACAGCAAATGCACGCCGTTGAAAGCACTACAGGGGAATATCTGGCAACAGGGTTATGCGAGCGGGGAATTGCGCGGAGAGGTTTTTCCCGATGTGCCCGTGGCTTTCGAACGATGGCGGCGGCAGGGAAAAATGATCTGCATCTATTCGTCCGGAAGCGTCCTGGCGCAACAGCTCTTGTTTCGCACAACGGAATCAGCTGATTTGACGCGGTACATTTCCACTTTCTTCGACACCAGCGTGGGGGCCAAAACCGACGGGGAAAGCTACAAGAAAATCACGGCTTCCTGTTCGTATGCTGCAAACCAGTTTTTGTTCATTTCTGATGCGGTAAAGGAAATCAAAGCAGCTACCTCCGCGGGAATGCACGCGCTCCTCTGCGAGCGCGATGCGGGCTCTGATTCCTCTCGCCGCCAAAGCGATGCCATCCACAGTTTCGACGACCTAATGCCGGACTAACGCCTCAAGCAGCCGAAGTGCCTGTCTTCCGCGTCGTCGCCGGAACCCTACTTTGCTCCCCACTCCGCATACAGCTTCGTGATGGTGGGTGCAATCGAAAAGTCCCAGGCAAAAATGCCGACGTTCTTGTATTTTTCCGGAACAACGTAAAGATCAGCAGCCTCCGCGGCCGGCACTCCGGCTTTGTGCATTTTCCGCGCCTGGTCTTCGATGTCGTCGAAAAGTGCCCGGAAGAACGCAATTCCTTCCTGGCCACAGACAGGGCCGTGTCCGGGCACAAAGACTGTGTCCTTATCCCAGGACGCGAACGTCTTTAAGGTTTGCCTCCACCCGGACACCGTGGCTTGCGGGTCGAAGCAAACTGGATACAATCCGGAAAAGAGCAAATCCCCTGCGTACACCACGTTCTGTTCCGGAACCCGCACGATGACGTCCGTGCCGGAATGTCCCGGATAGCTCTCGATCACGGCCGTCAATCCGCCTAAATCCATTTTCATCGGCAGCTTCGCCGGATCAATCGGGTGATTTGGCAGCGCCAGCACGGTGCTATTCACAATGTTGAACACGTTCGTTACCGTGGCGAGATTTTCATCGCGATGCTTCCGAGCCAGCTCTGTCTTGGAATCATTGATCGCCTTTTCGAGCGGGGCCAGCGTGACCGCCTTGTCAGCTCCCTGCATTGGGCCGTAGCTCTCCACGATGCGCTTCGCCGTGTTCGCATGTGCCCATAGAGGAATCCCATTGGCGGCATAAAACCCGTTGCCCATTGAATGATCGAAGTGGTAGTGCGTGTCCAAGGCGCCCTTCACGGGAACCTGACTAACCATCCGCAGTGTGTCCATCTGGAAGGTGGCGCCCGCGGGCGTCGTGAATCCTTCGATGAGCAGCGCCCCGTCTTTTCCAACCAGGAAGCCGCCATTGCAAATGGTCTGGTAGCCCTTCGAGGGATCGGAAATTGTGGCGTACAGTCCTTCACCCACTTTTCTGACCGACGCGAATCCTTTATCGACAAGGGGTGTTTGCGAGACGCGCGAATCGCCGGCCAACTCGGTGGCCAGCGCCGGAAAGGGAATCAGCTTGGCAACTGCATAAAAAGCTCCGAAACAGGAAGTTTTGGCGAGAAGGCTCCGCCGTGAAAACGGAAGCGAGCGGACCGCCTGGCGGTCGCTTCCGCTATCGGCCCCTTCACGTCCTTTGCCGCTAAAGTCGATCATGGTTCCCCCCTTGATATGAGAGTCTCAATTGGATTAGAGCCTCCGAGAATGCGTTATTCTAGCAGACACGAGTTAACAACTGTTTTTGGCCTCGCCCTTTTTCTCAAATATACTTCTGTGAGACTAAGCCAAGCCACCTAGTGAAGGAGTCCATTCAACATGATTAGGATTGTGGGGATCGCAGCTCTGGCTCTCGGGTTGGCACTTACGCCCATCGGGCAGGGACAGAGACAACAAGATGCGGCGCGAGAAGCCTGCTTTCAGCGGTGTGCTACTGAGCCGGCCCTGGGGGATCCTGAAGTTCAGAGGCAGGAGATCGTCAGCCTCGAGCGAGAAGCTGCTCGCGCTATTCAACAAAACAGCAGTACCTTTTTCTATCGAATTTATAGTGACGATTTTGCAGGCACTCTTTCTCATGGGCAGCAGATAAACAAAGCGCAGTGGATCGCGGCGGTCGAATCGCCTTTGGTCAAGCGGGAATCCTTCTACGTCTCCGACATTAGAGTTCGCATTTTTGAAGAAACTGCCATCGCCACTTGCCTCTGGTCATCGCGTTTCATTCTTAATGGTCAACACCTCAGCAGCCAGATGCGCGCTATACATGTTTACATCAACACCCCTAATGGCTGGCATGTCGTCTCCGCGCAAACGACTAACTTGCCGCCGGACGTGCAGCAGCCGCTGTAGGGTTTCCCGAATTCAGCGTGCGCATCGCGTTGACGCCCTTTGAAGCGAATGTTACGCTCCCCGTTCGCTTTCGAGAACGCATGCGTGCCGTCGACCTGATCCGCAAAAAACGCGATTCCGGGGAACTCTCCCGCGAAGAAATCAATTTTCTCGTTTCCGGTTATACCCGCGGCGAAATACCGGATTACCAGATGGCCGCGTGGCTGATGGCCGTGTGGATTCGCGGAATGAACCGCGCCGAGATCGCGGCGCTAACCGAAGCCATGCTGCACTCGGGAGAGGTCGTCAATCACTCCGAGATTCCAGACAAGAAAGTGGACAAGCACTCCACTGGAGGAATTGGAGACAAGCCTTCTCTCATTCTCGCTCCCGTCGTGGCCGCGGGCGGCCTTACAGTTCCGATGATCAGCGGCCGCGGCCTGGGACATACTGGCGGCACACTCGACAAACTGGAAGCCATTCCTGGTTTCAATGTGAATTTGTCTCTCGAGGAATTTCGACGCGTCCTGCGCAAATGCGGCATGGCCTTGATTGGACAGACGGCGGAAATCGCGCCTGCTGACAAGAAAATCTATGCGCTCCGCGACGTTACTTCGACCGTCGAGAACATCGGCCTGATCTGCGCTTCCATCATGAGCAAAAAACTTGCTGAAGGCATTGACGCCCTGGTGCTCGATGTGAAGACAGGCTCCGGCGCATTCATGAAGAAAGAGGAAGATGCGATCCGCCTTGCCGAAGTTATGGTGGAAACGGGCAAGAGCATGGGCAAGAAAGTGGTCGCGCTGATCACCAGCATGGATCAGCCACTGGGACGCATGGCGGGTCATTCGAATGAGGTAGCTGAATCCATAGAAGTCCTCAAAGGCCGCGGCACCGCCGATCTGCGTGACTTGAGCCTCGACCTCTCCGCCTGGATGTTTTTTCTCGGCGAAAGAACGAAAAGCGTTGACGAAGGCCGCCATCTGGCCGAAACCATGATTGCCACGGGACAGGCGCTCGAAAAATTCCGTCAAGGGATTCGGCTACAAGGCGGAGACGAGCGCGTCATTGACGAGCCACAGCGATTGCCCCAACCTCGTTTTCACCTTGACGTCGCGAGTTCCGCTGCCGGCTTCATCGCCAGCACCGACTGCGAACAGTTTGGAATCGCGCTCGCCATGCTCGGCGGCGGCCGCGAGAAAAAAGAAGACCACATCGATCACTCCGTCGGGCTCGAATTCCACAAACGCATTGGCGATCACGTGGAAAAGGAAGAACCGCTGGCCACAATTCATTACAATAAGGACGCCAAACTTGCCGAAGCCAAGAACCGTATCGCGGACAGTTATCACATTAGCGCAGAAGCTCCGCGAGAAAAGCAGGCTCTGGTGCGCCGTCTGATTGGCGCTTGAGTCCGAGGTCTGGAGAGGGGTGTTCATGGGACGCTTTACCGGAATACTCGGAATGGCGGTGATTCTGGGCCTGGCGTGGCTGTTCTCCACGAATCGTAAATCGATCAAGCTCAAGACCATTGCGTGGGGGCTGGGACTCCAGTTGGCGCTTGGCTTTTTCGTTCTCCGCTCCAATGCGGGCAGTTCGGTATTTGGTTTCCTCGGCGCTGGCGCAAATAAATTGTTGAGCTTTTCCTACGCGGGGTCTACGTTCGTTTTCGGCGACCTCGGTCTGCCAAAGGAACTCTCCCGACTCGGATTTTCCTTTGCCTTCCAGGTGCTGCCCACGATCATTTTTATTGCGGCGTTCTTCGCTGTTCTGTATCACCTTGGCGTCATGCAGCTCATCATCCGCGCGGCCGCGTGGATTATGACTCGCGTGATGGGTGCCAGCGGCGCGGAGTCTTTGAACGTCGCCGCCAGCATCTTCATGGGGCAGACGGAAGCTCCGCTCACCATTCGCCCCTTTCTTCCCAAACTCACTAAATCCGAACTCATGGTGGTCATGACTAGCGGCATGGCGCACATCTCCGGCGGCATGATGGCCGGATATATCCAGGTGGGGGGCGCCGATCCAAAAAACCTTTTGACCGCGGTCATTATGACGGCGCCGGGAACGCTGCTCATGGCCAAGATGCTCGTCCCGGAAACCGAGCAGCCGCTCACCGCCGGTCGCGTGGAAATGCCGCCGATGGAAAAAGAAACCAATCTTCTTGGTGCCATCGCCCGGGGCACCAGTGACGGCTTACATCTCGCCCTCAATGTCGGCGCGATGTTGATTACGTTCATCGCTTTGCTGGCGTTGCTCAACGCCATCATGGGCGGGGTTCACAATTGGCCGCACATGGCCTGGTTCCCGGAAAATCTGCAGACCGTTTTTGGCTGGATTTTCGCGCCCGTCGCGTGGCTGATCGGCGTGCCGTGGCATGACGCCGCGAAAATTGGCAATCTGCTCGGTACGCGCATGGTGATTAATGAATTCGTGGCTTTCGGCCAGCTTGGGCCCATGAAGGGCGCGCTCGATCCGCGCACGTTTGCCATTGCTACCTTTGCGCTCTGCGGCTTCGCCAACTTCAGCTCTATCGGCATCCAGATCGGCGGCATCGGCGCGCTCGCACCGGAGCAGCGTGGCCAGCTCGCAAAATTCGGCGTTCGCGCCATGCTCGCCGGCACCATGGCAAACTTGATGTCCGCTTCCATCGTGGGGATTCTTTCGTGAGTGCTAGAAAAAGCTCTAAGACGAGCAGACTGAAAGCAGCTCCGTCGGACCACGAATTCGAGCGCGCCGGGGAAGCAGCCAACTTCATTTTTTCTCAAACAAAACTGCGCCCGAGAATTGCTCTCGTTCTCGGTTCCGGCCTGGGCGCCTTTGCCGACGAATTCACCGGAGCTGCGAAAATTCCATATGCAAAGATTCCGCATTTTCCACAATCCACCGCTATTGGCCACGCGGGGAAGCTGGTTGTTGGAAAAGTGGGTACAATTCCCGTTGCGGGAATGCAGGGCCGCGTCCATCTCTACGAAGGTTATTCCGCGAAAGAAGTGGCGTTTCCCACCCGCGTTTTCACGCGCATGGGCGTAAAGGCTGTGATCCTCACCAACGCCGCCGGTGGCATCAAGCGCGAGTTCACCCAAGGCCGCCTCGTCGTCATCAGCGATCACATCAATCTTCAAGGCGTCAACCCGCTCACTGGGCCAAACGACGAGCGGTTCGGCCTGCGCTTCCACGATATGACTGCGGCCTACGACCGCAGGTTTCGCGAAATCGCTGTCGGTGAAAGCAAACGCATGGGCATGGAAATGCATGAGGGCGTGTACGCGGGGCTCCTCGGGCCGAGCTACGAGACGCCCGCGGAAATACGTTTCTTGCGCACGGCCGGCGCCGACCTGGTGGGCATGTCCACCGTTATGGAAGTGATCGCTGCGCGGCACAGTGGCATCCGCGTTCTTGGCATCTCCTGCGTGACGAATGCCGCGGCTGGAATCCTTGATCAGCCGCTCAACCACATCGAGGTACTGGAAACCGCGGAACGCGTGAAAGGGCAGTTCATCGGCTTGCTGAAAGCCGTCATCCCCCGAATTGCAGAGGCGATTTCATAAGATGTTCCTGGGAGGCGTTCCTGGAGGCGTTAGCATGAGCGAACATGAAACACTGATTTCCGCTGCAAGGCAAGCAAGAGAAAACGCGCATGCGCCGTACTCCAATTTTCGCGTTGGCGCGGCGCTTCGTGCCACTTCCGGCAGAATCTTTAAGGGCTGCAATGTCGAAAACGCGACGTATGGCCTCACCGTGTGCGCCGAACGCATCGCCATTTTCAAGGCCATCAGCGAAGGCGAGCGCGGCTTCGACGCCATTTCTGTAGTAACGGACACTGACACCCTAACCCCTCCCTGTGGCGCCTGCCGCCAGCTGATCTGGGAATTTTGCGGCGATGTTCCCGTAATCATGGCCAATCTCAAGGGCAAAACGGAAATCATGCAGATGCGCGAACTGTTTCCCAAGCCCTTTGATTCCTCGCATTTATAGAAACTGGAAAATGGAATTCGCGATGGCAGGTGAAGTCTCCGTTCGTCGCGTGCCGTGAACGCTTATCTCTTCGCATAGCGCACGCCGCAGCGGAAGCGTCCTTCCTGCTTCAACTCCTCGACGTGGACGATTTGCGCGGGGACAAAAATGGCGTGCGCGCCCGGGGAGTAAGGCGCCGCCACTTCGATCTCGGTTAGAACAAGGTATTGCTTCCGGCTCTTGAAGCGGAGCCCACCACGCGACATGTCTTCGCACGCAACGATTTCTTCTCCAAACATGAAACTCCGGATGCACGCCTTGAAACTCGCTTTGGTTCGAACGTGCTTCCGCCTGTTTTCCGGGCGCGCCGCCGGTTTGGGCTCGGGCTCTGGGACGGGTTCGAGCTCTCGCACGGGCTCGCGTGGCTCTGGCCCCGGCACGGGCGTGACGGTCACTTCGGGTTCCAGACTTTGCTCGGCTTCAAATGGATCGAATCCATGCGGCGCAGGCTCGTCAATTTCCTCGACAGCGCGTTTCCAAAAGGTTGAGGATCCGCAATTCTCGCAAAATCGGACAATACCTTCGTTGACGAGGTATACGTCCGATTCCAGGTCGCTGTGTTGAACTATCTCGCAGGCTTTGCAGCCGCTGCACTGTAACAGCACGCGGCTTTCCTTCCTCTCACTTTCTGTCATCGGTGGGAACTGGATGTCCCAGAGGTCGACTTCCGGGTTCGTGAAGGCCACACCATAGGTATAGGTTTCACCATGAGAGCCCAGCTGACCGACAACCCGAACCTCGGCCTCCTTGCCGGTATCCAGCCTGCGTAGGATCAGCTCTTGTTCTGCGGAGAGGACGTTTTTTGAAACGATGCCCGCGCCGTGGCGGCTCAGCAGCACAGTCTTGGCGTGTTCGGAAAAGACCTTGCCTTCCACGTCGCTGCCGACTAACAGTATTGCAATCTCTTTTGGAATTCGGCTGCTGCGGCGCACGCCTTCTGGAAGCATCTCCACCCCGCGCTGAGATTTCCCAGGAACTGGCAAGATGTTACTTGGATTTCTTCGCCCAAGTCATTGATTTTTGTCGGCGCCGTTCTATCCGCGCTCGGCAACTGCGTGGCAGGCTTACCGAGCTGACCCGGCGTCGCACGGTGAGACAATAGAAACTAAGAGTGGATTTAAGAATGCACAATTTTCGAGCCGCCAAGGGCGAATTTGGGATAAGATGCCTCCTCATTTAGCCGAAGGGTGACGTTATGGACAGCGAGCGGCGGCGGATGCCAAGATTCACCTTTATTGCGTCGGCTGAAGTGCTAACGGAGGACTCGAGTACGCGCCTGGCGGCGCGCATCAGCGATATCAGCGCCACCGGGTGCTACGTGGACACCATTAATCCTTTGGTGGGCGGGACCTCCGTTCGTTTGAAGATTAGCGCCGCAACACAGGTCTTCGAAGCCCCGGCGACAGTCGTCTATTCACATCCACATCTCGGGATGGGACTGATATTCGGAGAGGTTCTGCCACATTCTCAGGACGTGCTTCAGAACTGGCTTCCCGATCACGAGGTAAGGCTGGCGAGTTCTTAGCCTCAATAACGGCAGGGCGAGTTCCTTGCAGCCGGGCAGCAGGGGCTTCCCGCAGTTGTTTCTTATTGCTGGAATTTCGCCTTAGCAGGCGTATGATAACTGTGTCGCTCCCACCCCGACACCCTTCTTCTCCGTTTTGTCCAAAACATTGGGGTGTCTCATGCAAGCGGTTGCACGCCGGCTTGAAGAACGTCTTCCACTTACGGTAAGAGTGGATCTCTGCAACCTGAATGTCCGCGTTCGTGCCCAGGAAGGCGTCACACAAAATGTGAGTGTTCACGGCGCGCGTGTCGTTTCAAGCAAACCCTGGAAGCTGAATGATCGGCTGAACCTGTGGTCTGTGCCAAGCGATTTCCGGGCCAGAGCCCGGGTAGTCTATTGCGACCCTCTCGGAACTGATTCCTTTGCCATCGGACTTCAATTGCTCGCCTCTTCCGGCGGATGGAAATAACTCCGTTGCAGGCCATTCGAGGGCTTCACAGTTTTCGGGATTCACCCTGGGAATTATCGGGAAAGTGCCATCAGCGCTTCGTTTAGCTTGGTCAGGTCGGAATCGAGTCTGTAGTAACCAGAACGCCATTTCGAAGAAGAAGTAGTCTCATCTGGGCGAAAGCTTAGAATCGCGAAGTCGTCTGCCGGCTCCGGCCCGTTCACCAGCTTTGGGAACTGCTCGCCGACATAAGTGGCCGGATGCTGGCTGACGACCCGGTCACACTCTCTGACGGACAGAACCGCACGAAGCATACCTTGGTTTTTTGCATGAGGCTGGCAAAAGTAAAGGTTTGGCATACGTGCGACATCATCGCTATTTGGTTTGCGGAGGTGAATAGTACTTTAGGGCAAGTGGCGCAGAAGTTGACTAAATGGGCACCGAAAATTGTCCCGGCCTGGAAATGATTGATTCTACAAGGCTTGCCAGAGGGATTCCCAATCCGAGACCATTCCGAAATTCACCGCTGCAGTATATTTTTTGCAGTCAACGCATAGATCGCGGCGCACTCCACTACTTTTCGCAGGTCAACGTATTCGTTCGGTCCGTGCGCCACGGAGAGCTGGCCGGGGCCGTATGCGTACGCTGAAATACCGCGCGCGGCGTAAAAGCGATTCTCCAGCAAGCCGGGGCACATCTCAAAACGCGGCCTTTCGCCGGTAACCGCTCGCACGGCACGAGCCAGCGCCTCGCCAAACTGGTCATCTTCGCGGCACGCGGAGGAATGACCTTCCTGCATTACTTCCCATTCAAGTGGAATCCCTTCGCGCTTGTACCCTTCCAGGACCGCGATCAATCTGGCCTTCTCTTCGTCTAGATTCTCTTCGGGATTGATCCGCCGGTCGATCGTGAACCAGCATTCCTCTGGCACTACGTTGAAGTTTGTTCCGCCGCCGCTTTGTCCGCCCAGCATTAGAATGGAATTGCGCGTCTGTTCCGCGCCAACGTCGTGGCTGGTCACGCGCTGCTCCACTGCTCGCTTCAACTCTTGCAGCCGGTCAACGACCCGATGCATGCGTTCGAACGCATTTTCGCCCTGATGCTGCAAACCAACGTGCGCGGACTTTCCGAGGACCCGGACGCGCAGCGAAATGGCGCCGCGGTTCGCGTTCCAGACGACCCCGCTTGTCGGCTCGGCCAGCAGCATGCCGATGCCCCCGCGGCCCAATCTTCCTTCAGCCGCCAGCCATGCCGAGCCGCCTTCACCACCTGTCTCTTCATTGGGAACCAGCGTCAACGCGATTCTCCCGCCTAACTCCGCGTGACATTCTTTCAGCGCAAGGATTGCATACAACATGGCTACGATTCCGCCCTTCATGTCGCAGGAACCGCGTCCAAACAGGAAATGACCTTTCCTCACTGGCTGGAACTGCTCCGGCGATTGCGCCGGAACAACATCGTAGTGCCCGTGAAAGTAGAGAACGCGTTCTCCCCGCCCATAGTTGCCAATCAAACAGATGGGACTGTCAGCGGTTCTTTCGTTCTGCTTGCTCGTTTCGAATCGCTCGCATTCGAGGCCCCCTAGCCGCAATCGATCCTCGAGCAGATTGGCGCAGGCGCGATAATTCCTGCCGGGCGGATTCTCCGTGGGTATGGCCACAAGCTCCCCCAGCAGCGCCGCCATCTCGTCCTCATGTTGTTGCAGCCATTCCATCAGGCGGCTGACTTTTGTCGCGGCGACTCGCACTCTCTTGGCCATGTGGCATCATGCTAGGAATTCAATGCCGCGACGCCAAGCTCCATTTTGGTGCTCGCTATCCGCAGATTGGCGCGCCTCGCCCCGTCGCCTGGAGCCGCCTCAATCAACTGGCGTGAGGAATCACGCGCCTGTGATAGGCTGTGCCGCAATGGCCGCACCAAGCGGAGTAGACGTATGACCGTTGGCACAACCGCGTTCCCAGTTCTCCGATGGGTGGGTTTTCTTTGGACAATAGTGTGGCTGCCTGCCTACATACGATATTGGGGATGGGCCAACCTAGTGCATTTGTGCGATGTCGCCGTGATTCTCGGATGCGCCGGGTTGTGGTGGGGAAGTTCCTTGTTGATTTCCAGCCAAGCAGTAAGCACCCTGGCAGCAGGCGTTCTTTGGTCCATCGACATAGGGTGGAGGCTGTTGACGGGACGCTTTCTCGTCGGTGGAACCGACTACATGTGGGATGCGCGTGTACCGCTCTGGGCGCGGCTGCTCTCGAGCTTTCACATCGCTCTTCCCCTGGCTCTGCTCTGGGCCATGCGGAAAATCGGATACGACCGCCGCGCTCTCGCGCTGCAGGCTGCAATTGCCGCAGGCCTCTTCATCGTCTCGCGATTCTTGCCGCCCTCCCTCAACATGAACTATGTCTATCAGGATCCTCTTTTCCATCGCGCCTGGGGGCCTGCTCCTTTGCACCTCTTCGTAATTTTCGCTGGAGCAGTGGCGCTTCTTTATTGGCCCACCCATCTTTTCTTAAGCTGGATGTTTCCGGTTGCCGTCGCCTCCAAATGAAGTGATTGAGCAGAGTAACAGGATCGGGGAAAATGGGAGCTGACCTATACAAAAACCGCGAGATGTATCTCGCTATGCTGAACGAGACGTATCTCCCTATGCTGAAAGTGGCTGTGGAAGAAGCTCGGCTCGGGCTCGCCGAAGGCGGGATTCCCATCGGCGCCGCGCTTTTCGAACGCGATGGAAAACTTCTCGGACGCGGCCACAACCGCAGAGTGCAGGAAGGCGATCCCTCCGCGCATGGCGAAACGGACGCCTTTCGAAAGGCCGGCCGCCAGCGTAGTTACCGCGACAAGATCATGGTGACCACGCTCGCTCCCTGCTGGTATTGCAGCGGCCTGATACGCCAATTCGGCATCGGCACTGTGGTCGTCGGCGAGTCCGTCAACTTCCGCGGCGGCCTCGATTGGCTGCGGAAAAATGGCACCGAAGTCATCGACCTCCACTCCGAAGATTGCATCCACATGCTCGCGAACTACATTGCGCAAAATCCCGCCGTCTGGCACGAAGACATCGGCGAAGAGTGAATAGCGCGCCCGGCAAAGCTCATTATTCCTCGCTCATTGTAGCTTGGCGTATTCTGTTTTTGCTTGTTTGAAGATGGGGATGCCGGGGTCGGCGTCTTTCCAGAGCGCGAAGAAATCTTGATAGGCAGTGCGCGCTTTCTCGGCGTCACCTTGCATGGCATAGGCACGGGCGAGGCCGAGATGCGCCAGTGCGCTTATGGGATCCCCAACCATGATTTCGCGGTGATCCAGAATTTTCTGGAATTCCGTTGCGGCTTCGGCGCCTTGGCGGGCGGCCAAATATGCCTGGCCACGCACATAAACCGGATACAGAGCTCCGAAGAAACCTTGTAAGCTGCTGCGCGGCTCGCCCAGTTCATAGGGAACGGCAACTTGGAGAAGTTCGATCGCCTTTGCAGGATCGCCATGGTTCAGCGCAAGCAACGCGCGCACGGTCGGCAGGTAATTGAATTTAACGGACGTGTCCTCGGGGAAGCTGCTTTCCAAATCGTTTGCGAGTGCTTGAGCCTGCGAAGACTCTCCCGACATAGCCAGGGCGAGGGCGACGCCATACTGAACCTCGCGGTTCTTGGCCAGCGCAAGCGCAGCGATTGCCGCCGGCTTTGCGGCTCGCTGGTTCCCGTAAAAGGCTTCCCAGAGTGCCGCTCGCGTTTCGAATAGAGCCGCCTTTTCCCGATGGGCCCCCTGCTGTGCCAAATCGCTTGCCCGCCGTGACATCTTCCTGGCCTCTCCCAGGTGCCCGGTATATGCAAGGGCATAAGCCTGGTGGTCGAAAATCCACTCTTCCGTTCCCGATTTTCCCTGAGCCGCCGCCACTTCCCGCCGCATACCCGCGATGTCGCCCTTCAAAAAGGCAACATCGTATCGCGCGAGGGACAAGAGAGGGCCTTCGATTTTGCGCTTGGAGGCTCGCCGAAGTGCGTCTTCAGCCTCTCCCAGGTGGCCCAGGAAAACCGAAGCATAACCAAGATCGATATAGCCAATGCCCTTGTCCGGATCGAGCTCGATGGTCTTTTGGGACTCTTCGATGGCCTTTTCATATTTGCCGAGCACGGGATAAATAAAACCTGCCAAGAAAGAGTGAGGCTTGAAGTCACGAGGGTACGTTTGTGCCCAGGCCTCGCAGGTCTGCTGGGCCTTTTCCTGGTTTCCAGTCGCCCGTCCATCGTAATAAGCAGTGATAAAGAACTTCTCTTCGTCGCTGGCGCGATCCCGCAACTCGTACGCTTTCGTGCTGCTCTCTGTGGCATGGGCCGTTTCACCCATGGTCCCGTACATGATGCCGAGCGAAGCGTATGCGGCCGCGAATTTGGGGTCAATCTCGACCGCACGTTTGAAGAAGGGAATAGCGGCGGCTTTGCCCTTGGAGGTGAGAACTCTCCAGCCCATGCTATAAGCTTTCAAGGCTTCCAGTGACGGCGTCGTGGCTTCGGGGAGCGGAGTGGCGTGCTTTTCGACTGTCACTAGGGATTCCCCGACTCGCGTTCTGAATCTACTCGCAATTTGTGTCAGAGCGTTCAGGACGTCTTCCTTTCTTGCCGCTTGCGCCTGTTCCTCCGCGAGGATCTGTCCAGTGTGGCAGTTCTTTGCGCGTAAACCCAGGACGTATTGACTTCCAAGGTTTGCGATTGAGCCGTCAAGAACAGCAGCACTCGCGGTTCGCTCGCAGACTTCCCGCGCGACCTCGGGCGTAAGCCGCGCATCGGCTCCCTGGCCCATTAGACCCAGAGTCTGCTGGATGCGCTCGTCGGAGACGAGGCTCAGGAAAGGCGATTGTTCCAGCTGTACAGCCAGCCCTTGCCGCAGCGTGCCTTCGAAGACCGTATCGCCCGTCTTGTTGTCGAAATCAGCCAGGACGATGGTGTCTTTGTCCGTCAGCGCCTGTGCCTTGCGGGAGAAAAGCACCCGTCCGCCCACCACCAGTGCGACAATCACAATGGTTGCGGCAGCGGCCGCCACCCATCGATTTGATCTCCAGTCGGGCTTCAACCCCGCTTCGACGGCTGCACGGCCCGATTCCGAATCACGCTTCAGCCGCTGCAAGTCCGTCCGAATATCGGCGGCGTTCTGGTACCGTAACTTCCGGTCTTTCTCCAACGCCTTGTTGATCGCGTCTTCCAATCGCGGAGGAAGATTCGGGTTCAGCCGCACCGCCGCCACTGGCTCCCGGTGCAAAATCGCGTTGAAGATGGCGGCAGACGTCGCTCCTCGAAACGGAAGTTTCCCCGTCGCCATCTCATACAGCACCGTCCCGAACGAGAAAAGATCCGTGCGCGCATCTAATTCTTTACCCAACGCCTGTTCGGGCGACATATAGGCAACCGTCCCCAGCGCTGCTCCCGGACTCGTCAGGTGCTCCGAAGAATCCTCCAGAGTGGTCCCAGCCAACGCAGTCACCGGGGATGAGGTATCGGACGCCAAAAGTTTTGCCAATCCGAAGTCCAGAATCTTCGCGTGTCCGCGTTCCGTCACGAAAATATTCGCAGGCTTGATGTCGCGGTGCACGATTCCCTTGGAGTGCGCCGCATCCAGCGCATCCGCAATCTCAATGCCCAGGGAAAGTAGCGTCTCCAATTCCAGCGGCCGCCCGCCGATGCGATGTTTCAGCGTCATGCCGTCCAGAAACTCCATGGCGATGAACGCCTGCCCTCGCTGTTCGCCGATATCGTAAATCGTGCAAATGTTGGGATGATTCAGTGCGGATGCGGCTTGCGCTTCGCGTTGAAAACGCGCCAGCGCCTGCGGATCATGCGCCACCTCGGGCGGCAGAAACTTTAGCGCGACGAAGCGGTGCAGCCGCGTATCCTCGGCCTTGTAGACCACGCCCATCCCGCCACCGCCAAGCTTTCCTACAATGCGGTAATGGGAGACCGTCCGACCGATTGGAATATCGGTACTCTCTTCTTGCGCTTCTTTGCCCTGCTTCCGGCCGAGCGCCCGGGCGGCCAATTCGATCGCAGGACTCTCCAAGAAGCTTCCTGCCTGCTGTTGTGACGCCAATAAAGATCGTACTTCGCGCTCCAGCGCTTCGTCTGCGGCGCAGGCGTGCCGCAGAAACGCGTCTCGTTCCTCGGCCGGACGCTCCAGCACCGCCTGCAGCAGATTATCGACTTGTTTCCAGCGATCCGAGTCCATCGGTCGTCCCGCCCGCCAGTTCGCGGTAGAGCCAAGCCTTAGCGGTGCTCCAGTCTCGCATCACCGTGACCGGCGAGACTTTGAGCACCTCGGCCGTCTCTTCGACGCTGAGTCCGCCAAAAAACCTCATTTCGACGACCCGCACTTCGCGGGGATCAAGCCGCGCCAACGCGTCCATCGCGTCATCGAGTGCCACCAAGTCCGCACCCCGGTCGCCGCCTACCACGGCCGTTTCTTCTAGGGAAACATGCTGCACACCGCCCCCTCGTTTCAAGTTATGGCGCCGCGCATGTTCACCAGAATGCGCCTCATCAACTGGGCTGACACCGCGAAGAAATGAGCGCGATTCTGCCACTGCATGCCCTTATAATCCACCAGGCGCATGTAAGCCTCATCGACCAGCGCCGTCGTGTTGGCTTCCGCATTGTCCCACACCGCGGGAATCATAGCCCCTTACTGCAGCCCCTTCAAGAAAAGTAATCCCCGCGTGATAGTTCCGTCCCGCCGTTTACGCCTATCTAGATAGGAGCGGCAGAAGTCGCCCATCAGAACATTTTGCAGTGCCAAACGAAAGAGGAACCGATATGAAGCTAAATATTTTACGAGCGAAGTCGCATTGCATGGCCCGCATGGGGCTGGCACTCGCAGTAATCGCGATGCCCGTCTCGGCGCAGCAACAGAACCCAGTCCCTGCCCGCTATACCGTCACTGACCTCGGCCCCGCACCTGGCCAGCCCTTCGTCCTTACCTCGAATGGCCTGGTCAGCGGACAGGTCATTCTTCCGAACGGCGCCAGCAACGTCTCGCATGCCGTCCTCTGGTGAGGAGGATCGATGAAGGACATCAGCACGCCGGGGCTAGGGGGAGCGAACAACGCCGCGTTCGGCGTCAATATTTGGGGACAGGTAGTCGGCGAGGCGGAAAATTCCAAACCAGATCCAAATGGTGAAGACTTTTGTGGATTCCAAGCTCTTGGGTTTTCCAGCTCGGCCATCTCTTGCCTGAGGTTCCTCTGGCAAGAAGGCGCGATGACCGCGCTCCCAACGCTCCGCGATGACAGCGGACGGCGCGGTAACAATGGTCAGGCCTGGCAAATCAACACCTTCGGCGTAACGGCCGGCTCATCAGAGAATACGACTGCCGATTCGACTTGCCCAGGCCCCAAACCTTCTCCCCAAGCGTATGAGTTCAAGCCCGTCGTTTGGTTCAAGTTTTTCCCCTCGGCAGAGGCGCAAATCCGAGAACTTCCAACCATCTCTGGTGACCCGGACGGCGTGGCCTTTGCCATCAACGAGAGAGGCCAAGCTGCCGGTGCTTCGGGAATTTGCGGACCTTTCAATCCGATTACGCTGATCAATCTCGTGCCCCGTCATGCCGTGCTTTGGCAGAATGGCAAGGCCATTGACCTCGGCAACCTCGGCGGCGACGGACAGTTTGCCGGAATTTACGCTTCCGGCCTGAACAATCTCGGCCAGGTCGTGGGTGTTTCCCATACAACCGGCGACGCCAGCTTTCATGGCTTTTTCTGGCAGAATGGCCATATAACCGATCTCGGGACTCTTACCGGCGACTCCTACAGCGCCGCCACAGCCATTAGCGATAGAGGCCAAGTGGTTGGCCTGTCGCTGGACGCGAACTTCAACCCACGCGCAGCAACCTGGCTGAACGGAAACGTAGCCAGCCTCAATGACCTCGTTCCTGCGGACACCACCTTGATTCTTCAGACCGCATGCTCCATCAATGCGGAGGGGCAGATCATCGGCATTGCGGTGGCGAAAAGCAATACGAACGAGTATCACGCGTATCTGGCGACCCCGATACTCAACGATGAGAACAGCGAGAGCGACGCGCCTGCCGTAGATGGCGCGGACAGCAAAACAGCAAGTTCTCCGAAGATGTTCGCGAGGTGATTCGGCAGCGATGGTTCTCCGCCGCCCGTTTGGCTGCCCGGCTGACACAGCCACAATGACGGGCGGGAGGATGCCAATCGCCCATGTCATATGCGCTCGAGGAAGTAAGGAAAATGATCCGAAGAGAGGGCATGGAAATTTCCTGCCCTCTATTTCTTTTGCCTCTCCGCGCCGAGACTGGAAACTGATTGTGGGAAGTGACCGACGAGGCTCAGGGCGAATTGTCTTCCACTTGGAAGCCATCGCTAATATTTGCAAGTACAGTTGGTTCACACGAAATGATCTACCAGCGCCCCTTCTCAACGATGGACTTCCCGCGCCTTCGATGCTATGTGTAGGGCGTTTCTAGCATTGAAACGTGTCGAACCATTCTCTGGCGCAATCGCCTGAAGTTCTTACGAATCA
>WNFJ01106031.1_pt2 | contig 23171 bp, 20 predicted proteins | sample 5400461 | NCBI WGS metagenome assembly WNFJ01 (sample SAMN13153349, study PRJNA577476) | soil metagenome | isolation source: 115 cm saprolite on Douglas fir-dominated hillslope | place: USA:California | collected 2013-09-17
AAATGGTGTCGAACTTTCAGCGCAAAAAAATTGCGCTGAAAGTTCGACGCGATGGCCCTCAGCCCAGTATCTTCGTTCGATCATTCAGCGCAATTACCAAGACTGGAAGTAGGTATAAAGAGAGGATAAGTCATCGTGCTGGTCCTCTCTTTAGATGGTGGTCCTGATTATTTCCAGGCGTCGTAGAGAGGAGCGTGCAGGCGCGCGTCGTCCGACAGGTCGGGCAGCTGGAGGTCGAGGTTCGTGCAGTACATGATGGCTTGCCGGAGTGAGAACTCGATGTGGGCATCATCTTTCTCGTTGGCATAGGTTGCCCATGACTCCGCGCCTGTGGCGATGAATGTGTCGCGATCGCATCCCAGCAGGCAGTGGTAGTTGACCAGCGCGCCCAGGCGCATGAGGGTATAGCGCCGCCAGCAGGTGGGATGGGTACACCAGGCTTGTCCACTGGGATCTCGCAGGAGCCACCGCGTCGTCGGGTGAATCGGGCAGCGCTCTTTTGTTGGCTGCACGAGGGGGAAATGGGAGCGATCTGGTAGCCAGAACGTGTCGTCATAGGGCGGTCCTTTGGGGGCTTGCCCGATATCCACGCCCATCACTTGCTCAGGGAAGGCATAGGGCGCAATCGTCGGCACTGGTGGAAGCGTTGCTAGTGTATCTGTGTAAGTGGGTAGTGCAGGCCTGGCGCTGCTGATCGATCCGGCAGTTTCCTCCAGTTTCGTTGCGGTGAGATCGCAGGTCCTGCCGAGGTAGCGCTTCAGCAATTTCCCCTCGACGCGCTGGTAGGCGATCCAGTAGCGTTCGCCGCGTTGCTTGGTCTCGCAACGCGCGGTAAAGCGACCTTCTCGGCCCTCAAAGGCAAAGGAGGGAATGCTGGCCAGCCACGCGAACCATTCCTGGCTCTCCGGGGTGAGCGTGAGCGTCTCTCCTCCGAAGATGGCGGCGAGGGTGGTATCGTGTTTGGGATCGCGCACGGTGTAGATAGACGTGTCAGCGCACCAGATCAGCGCATGGGCAGCAGGTTTCGGCATCGGTTCATCCTCGTCTCTGTCAGGTGCGGTGTTACCCAACGTCTTCCGGGGGCTTGGCACTGATGCCGAAGACCTGCTCCAACGCGCGACCATGTTTGTTCTGGTCCCTCTTGAGCACCCTGGTGTACAGGCCGGTTGTCGCGGCGTTATTGTGGTCGAGGATCTCCTGGATTTCTCCCAAGGGGACGCCCAGTTCGTCGAGGGTGTGGGCGGTGGTGTGCCTGATCACATGCGATTTGCTGGTGCCCAGGTGCCTGGCACAGATCTGTTCGATGGCCTGGATCGAGAGCTGTGCGCCGCGGCTGCCGTTGTTGGAAAACGACACCCAGACTGGGTGTTGCTTCTGCTCAGACCAGTCCGGGCCATAGAGTCGCTGCAGGTAATCGTCCAGCGCACCGGTCGTCTCTACCTCCAGCAGCTTCTCATAGGTTTTCGCGCCCTTCGTCCGAGGGAAGCGGACCTTGAGCCGATTGCCGACCCAGGTGAGATCGCGAACATGCATCGCAGAGAGCGCCCCGCCGCGCTGCGCCGTCTGCAGCGCCACACTGAGCAGCGCATAGTCGCGTTTGCCCGCGTCGTCGCTGCGATCGATCCGGGCCAGGAGTTTGCGCATGTCGAGCATCTCGATGGCCTGTGCGCCGGCGTAGGCGTGGACGGTGCGGCGCTCGATGTGATCGATGTGATTGTCGCCGGTGTAGAGGCACTGTTGTTTAGCGTACTCGAACAGGCTGGAGATGGCGGCCAGCCGGTGGTTATAGGTCGAGGCCGCGATCTCGCCTTTGTGCTTCGAGGTAGGGGCGCGGCTGCCCGCCCATTGCTGGACGATCAGGAGGTAGCCGGCGAGGAGCCGGTCATCGGAGAGCTCCATCAAGAGATCGTAGCCGTGCTGTTGCAGCCTGGTGCGCAGCGCGATCGCCGTCGTGTGATAGGCGACGTGCGTTTTCCAACTCTGTGACTTGCCGGTTTTCGCGTCCAACCAGGCGACGAGGATACCATCCTCCGGCAGATGAATCATCTCCGGGCAGTTTATGATGGGGCAGGGGTAGACCCGCGGCTCAGATGACACTGTGATCTGATGGTGGGGCATCTGTAATAGGAGACGATCCTGATCGTTCATCTGCAAAAAACCTCGATTCTGCGCTGCTTGCTGGGCGTATTTTAGCTTAACTAATGCCTGTTAGTTCAGGTATCCTGACAAAGTAGTGACTGTTACATCAAGAGCGAAAGTGCTTCATAATTTCATTCCTCATACTCTCTGAGATTGGTTCGCTATACATATTCCCAATTTCGTCGTGTACATGCACCTCAACAGGAAACACTTTGCGCCCAAGCTTACCTAGTTCGCTCAGATCTCGTAGATGGTAAAGATACATATGTTTTTGTCCGGGTTGGATAGCGGTCCCGAAGGCATTGCTCGTGTGTGAAGTAAAGCCTTCGCCGAAATCTGTGAGGCCTTTAGTTTGCAATTGACCATCGACAATGACCTCAAACTCTACTCGATGAACGTAAGAGGGAACTGTTCCTACATTTAGCACAGAAACATTGAGAGCTGGAGTATTGTCTAGATAGGGTGGTTGTCTATAAGTTGCATAGGCGTACCCAAGCAGGATCTGTAAATGAAAACGTGGAGGCCCAAAAATGGTGGGAAAGTAGAGATGACGAAGTTCTGGTTCATTTGTCACCCATGATTCCAGCTCATCCAGACCGAAGATCTGGTAATGCTTGATATCCTGATTCTCAGATCGGCATTGCTGAGTAAATTTCTCGCGGAACTCCGAATTGACTTCTACATTGGTCACAAGAACATAGGCGGCTGGCCGCTTCTTCTGTATTAAATGGCTATGGAGCTCACAGTTCTTTTGTGATCGACATTTGTAGAGGTCAAGAAGTTGTGTTCGCGAGTGAATTTGGCCGTTGCGGGCCGTAACCTTGTGCTTGAATTGGAATATAACGAGGTGTCCAGGCTGAAGAATTACGTTTCGGAGGGGCGAGATAGATTCTGGTCGCCATTCTCCGAACAGCGTATCAACTTCTCCATCAACGCCTCCATCCGGACCAATCCCTCCCAAGAGAAATCCTTTGTGACGCGCGCCAAGGAGGAGCCCACAGAGTTCTGTGAAGCGTTCGGGTCCAAGATTGTCAAAGGCATAAATGAATGCTGGTTTTGCCATTGGTTTTACCTTCCTGTTTGCTAGTGTGCCAGAGCCGCCGAAATATCTGAAACGTTTCAGCTATTTTAATGGCAGAAGTGTTGAGCACTGCGCTAGCCATACTTGTTCACCCCTTGGTCTCGATTTTGCCATAGGCTGCGTACGCATCTTCCAGGACGCTGTGGTAATCGTCCACTCTGCCCAGCAATAAGAACTCAGGCCCCTCCAGGTGGCGGAGCTTTTCCAGACGTGCAGAGAGGATCCGAAATGATTTGTTCATTTCTCCCATAGGTATTCGCCTGGTCAGTTTCGAGTCGTTTGCTCATTTCGGGTCAAACTGGTTCTCCAGGTCCTCAAGTTCCTTTTGTAATGCAATCAGAGCCTCGTATGCGGCTTCTGGTGTCGTGAAGGTTCGATAATCGCCTCGTTTTGCATCCCGCAGCGCCCGCCAGCCCCTCTTGTTCCCACGTCCGATAGGGGTATAGGTTTCCGCAAGCCAGAGAGCAGGATTGATCGGATATGGTCGAATCCGCCAGCCCTGATAGCCTCGGTGGCGCTGCAGTTTTGCCAGAATCTCAGCGTTGATCGTGTCTCCTTCCATCTCCCGTTTCACCTGGGCCAGGTACGCCTGAGCATCTTCTACCCTGGTAAATGTCCTAAGCCGCTTTCCTGGCTGGTGATACTCGGCCAGGCCACCCGTGTACTCTAGGTCGAATTGATATGAGTTCGCAGCACGAACACGATAGGAAGCTGACTGTGCCAGTGTTTCTAGATCAGCCAACCCCAACGCTTTCAGGTGTTCTGTCCATTGCTCTGCCATAGAAAATTCCTCTCGGAAACAGGTGTGACGTGCTACAGGTTGTTCTTCCGCGCGATAGGCTGGAGAGCCATTACGTCTTGCTCTCGGCCATCATCTTCTTCGCTTCAAAGAGGCCGCCCTGTTCGGGGTCATCGACCGGCTGACCAGAGACGAGTTTCCAGAATTGTGCGCCGCTGAAAATGTAGGTACGCAGCTCCGTCCATGGTCGGCCCGCCTCCGCGCCGCGCACCTGCGCCCGCGCCTGCAGCCGGATACCGCCAAAATCCGTTGCCTCGATGATCGTCACGTGTACCCCGGCGATCCAGATCTGCCGCTGCTCCTCGTCGAACTCCACCGGGATCTGTGCGCCCTGCGGGTCAAGCGTGAAGTGTCTCATCGTTCATGCTCCTTCCCTGGAGGTCAGCTTCCTATCGTCGGGTTACTCCTGAGCACAGCAGGCAGAGCATGCCATCGCTCCACCTCACGCGCCTTTTCGATCAGTTCTTCATCGGTCAGTGTACCAGGCCGCCCCGACGCAGGATAGACAATCTGCCATTCCTCACCCACTTTTCGCGGGTGAAATCCCTGCTCTGCCAGGTACGCCCGTGCCCGCTCCACCTCTTCAAGCCGTTCCTCTTCTGCCTGCAGTTCTGTGATTTCCTCTTCTGCCGCTTGTTTCATGCGCTCTTCAGCTTCCACATCTGCTCTCGCTTCAAGCTCCCACAGCTCCTCAAGCTCCTCTTTGGAGACTTCCTGCCATCCCCCTTGTCTTCGTACAAGGGGTAACTCCTCGTTGGTGCCGCGCCCCTTGAGGATGACGCTATTCACGATGGACAGATCAAGAGCTGTCCCCGCAGGTAGCACAACCCCTCTCTCGCTCCCGTCGAGGAATTTCACGATAATCGTTGTAGCCTTTTCGGTCATGTCGTCACGCTCCTTATTGCTGTGGGTTGTTGACTCTACTTGAGAGTTGATGATCCATAAAATTCACGCACGCTCTTCTGGTTTTCCTGGCTCAGTGCTTTCAGAATGCTTTTGATAGAGCGTTCTCCCTCTCTTCAGAGCATTCCGCATCTCGCCCAGAGCACGATACGCCTCTTCCTCAGCATCCACTGATAAATCGACTTGTCTAAGCAACCAGTCCAGTGTATCAGCACAGTTGCTCAAGGCCATGATCGCATCTTGCATCCAAGGTTTGAGAGGTTGTTGCTCTAATGCCGAGGTTTCGATGCCTGCGCAGGCGTTGATCGCTGCTTTAATCCGTCGGATATTCGCCTGTGCAATCTCATCCTTTTGTTTCCCAGTGGTTACTATGACCCGTTGCGTTGTGGGGTCGTCATCTCCCACCAGTGCGAGTTCGCCGTACCATTCTGTTGCCTCCCAAGGCTCCTGTGTATGCAAAGAAAATACCGTCGCATGCTGCTCATTCATTTCGGCCCTCCTGTACGGGCGGAAGCTGTATGCGCTCCGCGCCCTTAAATCTGATCTCGCGGATGTTCACCGTTCGCCACTGGTAGTTCGTAGCCAAGTCGTCCTGGCTGATCTTCCCGGCCATCACGTCCTGAAACATTGCAACCGCCTCGTTCGGCGTCATGTGCTCTCTGATAATATGCAAGTTTTCACCCTCGCGCAAACAGAGCGCGACCTCTCCAGGTATCAACTCGGCCAGTGTAAATTCTGGCCCCTGGTCCCACTTCGGCTCCTGGCCTTGCTTTTGGTCATTGCTTCCTCGTTTTCTCAGCTAATCGGGGAAATCAGGTAGAAATGGGTCTCCGCCCTCGTCAGACACGAGAGCCGATTCAGACAACTGGCTCTCGCTCATATCTGGCTCATGTTCCACCACATGGCGCGTCTGGGCATCGAAGTCCTCGTCAGGCAGCACGATATAGGTATCAATGACGCTAGCCAACTCTGGCGATCCGCCTGTCACAGCACCGTATTGCAGCATGATGCCGGTGCTCGCCTCCTCGATGTATCCGCTCGACCAGACCTCAACGCCGACGCGATGCTGCTGCTCACCATGCTGCCATACCCACACACCAGCCGGGTCGTATGCCAGAGCAACCGCGACCAGCGGGGGATCGCTGCTCAGATCGAGCAGCTGCCCGCCCTTTTCCTCAATCACTGCTCGTGCCGCTGGACTGACATACCCCACAACAAGCCAGTGGAACTCCATCTGTTTGCTCATCTTATTCCTCACCCTCTTTTTCTTTGTTGCGTAACCACTGCTCCAAGGTCGAGATGGTCTCCGCCTCGTACAGCGCCGGCTCACGCTGCCGGTAGAGCGTCTCTACACGACCTTCCAACAGCCCCGCGTCGCTGTGGAGTAACCCGGCTTGCTGACAGAGCTGGTCAAAGGCTCCCTCGTACCGGTAGCTCTGGAACGACTGCGCGACCAGGTGAAAGCCCTGGAGCAATCGCTCATCGTCCACGCTGAGTGGGGCATAGATGCCCCCTGTTGCAGCCAGCTTATCAGCAAGCGGCTTACAGGGACGCAGCAGCGCCACGCATCGTCTCGGGTTCTCTCGAAGAGCCGCCTGATCCTCATCGGACATCGCGTAAAACTGAAATGCTGCCATCGCCTTTACTCCTCACTCGAACGTGCGCTTGCAGGTCTGGTCTCGCAGTCATGTACTGCTGTGTAGCCATTGCCCAGGTCCTCTTTGACGAAACGCTCATTGCTCATGCCAATACCTCCCACACTTCTTCGCCATCATCGATACCGAACAGGTTCGCGATCTCTTCCAATGAACTGAATGGCTGCTCGTAGATCGCAACCACATCGTCGGTACGCACTGCGCGAAATATCATGCGCGCTAGGTAGTCTGTCGGACGTTCGCGGCCCAGCTCATCTTTTTCATAGCGCCTGGTCACAGAAATCGCGACCTCGGAAAGCTGCCCGGCCCGAATCGTCTTGCCATTATCGGCATAGAAACCAACCTCTTGCAGGCTGTCTAATGTTCGCGTCATGCTTATGCCTCCCCTGCCGACTCGTGATGTATGCGCCGCCGGACGCTTCTGGTATTGGGCTTGTTGAAGCTGGCGGAAGCTCCGCGCGCTTTGCGCGCCCCGAGCTCGACCAGGTGCTTGCCGTCGAGCGGTGCTTCTCCAGGGCGCGTTTTCCGTTGGCCTGTTGCCGTCTCCAAGCTGATCAGCACTTCGTTGGCGGCATCATGGACCTGGCGGATAACCCGCCGCATCTGGCCAGTGTCGATGCGGGCGAGGCCCTTACGCGCCTGATCCCGTTCGGCCTGGCTGGGAATGATCGACTGAATGCGTTGGATTTGCTGCATCAGCGCAGCATCGTTCATAAAATTGAGGCGTTCGAGCTGGGTGACCAGGTTGCGAAGCTGGCTGCTCACCGGCCCTCGGATAATGCCCTGGTGCTCATCCAGGCTCTCTAACACATTACTCGTCACATCCCGGATGAGTTCGTTGATCTGCACCACGACCTCACTGTAGAACTCACGCACCAGGCGCTCTTTTTCGGCGCGTGCGTTGGCCAGCACATCGCGCTCCATCTCCTGCTGTTGCCGGATGCGTTCCTGCTCGGCCTGCAGGCGCAGATAGCGCCGTTCTCGTTCCTCTTGTTCCTGGGCAGAGAGTTGGCGCATGGCTTGCAGCCGTTCTTGCTCCATCCGGTCAAGTTCGGCCCGCACACGCGCATCGCGCAGCGCTCGCTCCTGGTACAGGTGATCTGCCTGCTGGATATCCTGGGCCAACAAGGAGGGCAGTGGGATCACGCCGATTTCGACATGGTAGCCAAATGCTTCTTCGATCTCGACGCGGGTGGGAAGCGTCCGACGGATCGTTGTCAGATAGGCGTCGAGAAAGGCGTCTCTCCCCTCCTCGGCGTGCAGGCGCTGTAAGAGTTGTGTCACCACCGCGCGCTCAACTGCTCTCGGCTCTTTCATCGTGCTGCCAACGAGCACCCGCCGCCAGGCGTCTTCAGCGAGGAGCCGGAAGTCTGCCAGCACTTCCTCACAGATGGCGTCGTAGTGCTCCAGCAGGTCCTCACGCAACTTCCAGAAGCTCGCCTCGTGCTCGGCGTTCTCTGCTTTCCAGGCTTTGTATTCCCGTAGCGGGATGAACGCGCCCCAATGGGATTTCAGGCTGTGCTTTTTGAGGCAGTAGCGCGCATTGTTTTCCACGTTCGCCAGGCGGTCCTGCCACTCTCTGGGGAGCAGGGAGCGCCGACCAAGCTGGAAATAGTCGGTGAGTACGCGCAGCGCCTCTTCACTGGTCGCGAGATCCTGGTTGATTTTAAGGCCCAGGTCCTCTAATGAGAGCTTTTTAAAGAATCGTGGCCTGCTGATGCTGAGTTGGACGACAACACCATCCCTCATACGTTCGAGCAGCGTGGACAGGTCGCGGTGGATCACGATCTGTCCCGATGCTTCGCCGATTTTCTCGGCGAGTTCGCGAATCAGACCCTGCGTATCGGTGACAGGGGGAAGGAGGTCCTCCGCTGCGGCAGGTGCAGACGGTACCTCGGTGGCTGTGGGGGACGCTGCAGGTGTCACGATTGCGGCAATGTCGATGGCTTCCGTTTGCTCTTGCCTGGCCCGTTGCTCGTGCTGATCAATCTGCTGTTCCATGGCGAGGCTCCTGTCTTACCAGTCCCGGCGACGCGGACGCCGCGGCGCGAGTTCGGTTGCTTCCTGCTGCTCTTCCAGCAGTTCGGCGCGGGCACCAGGATGACGGAGCGCCCGCGCCAGTTCGCGGTGCTCTTCTGGGATCAGGTCGAGGTCGTTGCAATACAAGAGCGCCAGGCGGGTCATCAACCCAATATTTTGGGTCGTTGGGAGAATTTTCTGGTACGCTTGCTGCAACGCTTCCAGGATCGAGAGCTGGCGGTTGCGCGCGCGGAGCTGGACGGCTTTGCCCACGATGCCTTCGATCTCGGCCCCGGTGTAGTCGATCATCGGCTCGGCCAGGCTCGCATACTGTTCAGGGGTCGGAAAATCCTGCTCTCGGCTGCCTGCCAGCAAAGCCTGCGCGGGTGAGCACGGCCAGAATAGCGGTGCGCTCACGAGCATCCGGAGCCAGGATCGGGATTTTCTTATCCATCCTGCCGGGGCGCAGCAGCGCAGTGTCGAGCAAATCTGGACGGTTCGACGCGCAAATCCAAAGCAAATGGCCGCGGAGGCTGGTGTCTGCCATAATTTCCATGAGTCGTTTAAAGACCCGGTTGGAGACACCGGAGTCGCCACTCTCACCACGCCCAACGGACTGATCGACCTCATCCACGAAGACGATACAGGGACGCCAGGCGACAATCGCTTCCAGCGCCCGCTCTAAGCGCCTTTCCGTATCCCCGACCCATTTCGAGAAGATTTTGCTGAGATCTAACTCGACGAACGTGACCGCGGACTCCTTGGCCAGGGCTTTGGCCAGGCGCGTCTTGCCGGTGCCTGCTGGTCCCATCAACAACACGCCTTGGGGAACGAGGCGCAACTCTCCGGCCCGCATGGGAGCCACGACAGTTTCGCGCAGATCGTGTTTGACCTCCTCCAGACCGCCAATCAGATCGAATCCACTCTCGACCTCGGAAATGCGCAGGACGTCGGCAAACTCGGAGGACATGATCTCATCTTTGCGCTGTTTGATCAGTGCGCGATCAACCGCCTGGTGCTGGCAGGCCGGTGCAGAGCCGCGCCATTTCCTCGGCAGAGAGTCCCTCCGCCAGGCGCATCTCTGGATCACCGGCAACTAGCGATTGGATGAACGCAGCTCGGTCTCCCAGCACAGGGAACGGGATTTCGATATGTTCCCAGCCCGATGATTTCCGGTGCAGGCGCTCGTTCAGGTCGTGGGGTTCGCTCGCGATCATGACCAGAATATGTTCACGATCTCCCAGTCCACGATCCTGCCCCCAGCTGGTCAACGTCACCAGCGCTGAGCGGTCGATTTCAGAGGCGGCGGCTTCGGTCGCCGGAGCAATCGACTCCGCATAGTCCAAAATCACGGCGACTCTGAATGGAGTGTCGTCTTGACCAGCCTGCTTAGGAGGCCGCCAGTGCAGCACGCGCGAGAGGATGTCCAGGGCGTCTCCGGCTTCCTGATCTTCTCAAGAACAGCGGCCAGGTCGCTGCCTGTTGTTGTCGCTGCCACGCGATTCAGGCCACCGGCCAGGCCACTACCGCGCGCCGAAGTTGTGCCAGCACTTGTGGGGGAGCTCCCTGGGAGTGGGATACCAGCGACATCGATAAAGCGCTGGCGCATGGGAGCGGTAGGGAGGCTGAATCCGCTGGCACGGTCCCAGCAGATCACAAGGTCACGGGTGGAAAAGCTTTCGATCAGGTAGGTTTTGAGGCTTTGGCCGGCCAACCCTCCGACATAGTCTCGCACGTTCCCATGTAGCAAGAACGCATGAGCAATGTTGCTCTGGTATTTAATGACCAGTTCATTGGCCCAGGCAGGAGGTGTGGGATCCCAGAATTAGTGTCGTTGGTGCCAGCATTAGTGTCGCTGGTTGACAAGTTTAGTGACGTTGATGCCAGCATCATATCGAATGTTAGCTAATGGTACATGCCACTTTCCACATGATTTGTCCCCCGAAAGCCACCTCTACACTCGATGCGAATTTTTCAAAGAGAGGAATGCCGAAGGGGGGACTCCTGCTCATCCATAGCTAAAAAAATCCTTGAATCAGCTTCCCACCTTATTTGAGTGGATATCTGAAGCTTCGAAATAGACCCGTTGACAGTTCATTTGACAGTTTATACGACGACTTTACTCATTCCTTGCCATTTCTGAATCCATAACCTCGCTAAGAAAACCCTCTTTTGAGCACGAAGTCAAAAGCGAGAAAATGGGATTTTACAGCCCCTCTAACCCATAACCTGGCCGCGAGTTGGAAAAACCGGCGGACCGTTCTTGCAGCTAAGTCTTTGGGCCGATGAACTGAGTTTCCTTATCCTATCTCAAATACGTTTCCCTCAAGCGCCGAGTTCTCTCCTGCCTTCGCTATTTGCATGCCTTCGCCCAAACTGTTCTTCATCTGGTTACCTCTTGCTATTGAACTGTTCCCAATTTCAAGGCGTTGAATAGGCCCTTTTTGAGTAATACTTTTGAGGGCGTTAGCAAATTCTGGATCAGATTGCAATATGGAGATAAGCACTTTCTCGAGGGTTGTATCGTAGGTTTCTGGGTCATCAGCAAAGCTTTGCAACGCCTTGCTAGCCCTTCCGTTATCAGGCTCTTTGGCAAAGCGATCATGAATGATGTGGTAAAGGTGCTTGCCCTCTTCATATGCATCTTCGCCAAACTTGCTGGCGACGGCTTCGCCAGCTTTGCTAAAGAAGGATGTCAGTATCCCTACGACCTGACTTGCTAGAGCGGTAAGCGTAGCGATTGTGATTGGTTCCATGATATCCTCTTTTCAAACTTTGAACTCTGGGCGCGAGCTACGAAAACGATGTTCCTAACTACTTTCAATATATTCCTGTATTTTTACACTCCTATAGTTGTGAGTGTTCGTAAACGCCTCAATCCTAATACGACGATTCATATGCCCCAACATCACATGCATTCTCCGATCCATCGGGTCGAGGGTCGCCGCGCTGGTCCGTGGTGATCGTCACAGAGTGGCCAGAGGGGTCTGTGATGGTGATACTGCATGCCTGTAGAGGCACAGCATCGATAGCTAGACTCCCCTGGAGCAGCGCAAGGGTCTGGGTAGGTCCCCCATTGTTGCCCAGTGTAGGACTTATCCCAAGTTCGGTTAACGTCACTTGCTTATCGGTAGTGGCATTCAGTCCTGTTGCTCCGGCAACGTTCTCGATCAGATTATAGCCACCCGAGATCAGTGCTCCTGCAATATCCGGCCCGGCAGAAGCGCTGTTGGCAGCGATGATATTGCTGCTTAAGGTTATTTGACGATTGCCTTTCGCATCAAAGAAGATACCACCACCCGCACGTGAGGAGTTCTTATAAAGCGTACAGAAACGAATGATGTCAGAGGAGCCTTTGACACCTTGGTAGTAAATCCCGCCTCCGTAGCTCCCTTGCTTCCCCTCCGCAATGTTGTCTGAAAAAGTGCTGTTGATCGCAGTAAGCGTGCCGAAATTGACGATGCCGCCGCCGCCACTTTTGTTGCTGTTGCTGCTGATGGTGGAATTGTGCGAGAAGGTGCTCTGAGTCACGGTCAGTTTGCCTTCATTGTCGATGCCGCCACCTATTGCACCCTGCACTCCGCTTGCCAGGTTGCTTGCGAAAGTGCTAGCGGTCACGATGAGGGTGCCTTTAGGGTTGTTAGAGATGCCGCCACCCAAGGCGACACCGTCACTGCCGCTACTGCTGGCGGAATTGTGCGAGAGGGTACTGGTGTCCACGGTCACCTTGCCATTTTCATTGTAGATGCCGCCACCTACACCCTCCCCCAAACCACTTGCTATGTTGCCTGAGATAGTACTGTTGATCACGGAAAGCCGACCACCTTCATTGGAGATACCACCGCCGTAACCGCCACCACCAGGAGCATAGTAGGGCGAAGAACCGGTGCTGCTAGCTGCATTGTTCGAGAGGATGCTGTTGGTCACGAGGAGGGTGCCTGTACTCTTGTTGTAGATGCCGCCACCTTCGCCGAAGCCGCCTTCTTCACCGAGTGATGAATTGTTTGAGATGATACTGTTTTTCACCGTAAGGGTGCCTCCATTTTCAATGCCACCACCGAAACTGGTGAGACCCCTGGTCAGGCTGACGGTTGTCTTGTTGCCCGAGATAATGCTGTTGGTCACGGTGAGGGTGCCGTCATTGATGAGAAAAGCATCAATAACCGTCTCACTGTTTTTGAAACTCAAGCCAGAGACGTTGAGTGTGGCGCCTTTGAACACGTGAAGCTTCGCATTTATGTTTCCGCCGCTGATGGTCAATTGGTTTGCTCCTGAACCAGCAATGGTGAGCGTTTTGCCGCCTGCAAACACCAGGTCACCCCCCGTCAGTTCAATAATCCCTCTCACGCCCTGGGCGAACCTGATCGTGCTCCCCGATGGTGCATTGTTAATGCACCAGCGAAGTGATCCCACTCCATTATTATCCTGCAGCGTTGTCACGAGCGTTTTACTGGGCTGGGCAAACACGAACCATCCAGCTATCCCCAGCGAAGAAACCAACAGGAGACCGACGAGGATGATGCCCACAAGCGAGAGGGTACGCTGTGTTGCACTGGCTCGCAGAAAGGCCACCTCATTCCCGCTTGGTATATTGCGTGCAGCCCATGCTCTGGCCTCTTCCAATTGCGAGCCACGATATAAGCGGTCTCTAGGCTTGCCACGGAGCTCCCACTCTGCTACATCCTTGCTAATGATCTGCTGGACAGAGATATCCTCACGCGCCTCGTGCAGCCACGTTGCTAAGCGTGTCCATTCCCGAATCAGAGCCTCGTGACTGACTTCAATCGTCGTTTTTCCTTCAGCCTCGTTGGTGATAAGGAGGCGTGCAGTGACGAAGGCATTGGCCGTTTCTCGCAACATCGCGCTCTTGACGGGATCGGCCAGGGATAACTCAGTTAGAGCAGCACGCCGCCGGGTCGTATCCTGCTCCGTGATCCCTGGATCGATCAAACGCAAGAAAAGCGCGCGCGCTAGCCTGCGGGGCTCATCAGAGGGGAGTGATGTGTAGGTGTCTTCAGCATGCTTCGCCACTGCTCCTTTGACGCCCCCCATTTCTCGATAGGCCTGGAGTGTTAATTGGCGCCCGCGTCGTCGTTGAAAGAGTTGATCGAGCGTGAACTGTAAGAGGGGTAACGCTCCTACCTGTCCTTGTATTTCGAAGAGCAGATCGCTCACAAGGTCGTCCTCAAACGCCAGTTCCACATCTGGTAGCGAAGCTGGCTTCTCTATGACCGCTCGCAATTCAGCCAAATCCATTGGAAAGATAATGCTATGCGTTTGCCGCAGGAGTTTGCCAAGGACGGGGTAGAGCATTGGACGGTCGTAGAAATCAGCACGGAGCGTTAAGAGGACCACCACTGGACCGTGTGGCTCTTGCAGTGCCGTCACGAGGAGGTCGATAAAGTGCTGCCGCTCGTCTTCGCTGGCCGTCTGGGTGAAGAGTTCCTCGAACTGGTCAATGTAAAGAAGGACTTTTGCCCCTGAGTCCCTTGTTAGCGTGGTTGCGAGAAGATGCAAGCTGCCTGCTGAATCGCCTTCCAAATCCTCGCGAATGGACCTTAAGCTCCTGTCAGGCAAGACGGGTGCGAGCGTGACGACAAGAGACTCGAGCGGGTGCTTGCCTGGCACCATAGGCTCCAGATACACCCATAGCTCGCTTCCGGGAAGCGCTCCTCTCTGTAAACGTGGCAGCAAGCCCGCCATGATGACGCTCGATTTGCCTGAGCCGCTAGGTCCAACCACTGCCAGGAGCCTCTCCTCGTCCGCAGTCAGTTGCTCTTGAAGGGCAGTGATCAATTCATTCACCAATGTGTCATGCCCGAAGTAATCGCGCGCATCACTGCTTGTGAATGGGCGCAGGCCTTTGTACGGATTGCGCGGCTCGAAGTCCTCTCTAAGATGGCTAAGTGTTTCGACGGACTCAGCTTGAGGCTGGAGGGCCACCAGAGGAGTCTGTGACAGCACTATAGCGATTTCATCCAGTGCTCGCGGGTAGTTTGACTTGCGAGCATCAAAATATTGCCTCTCATGCAAGCCTTGCGGAGCAGAATCAGTCCACTGGACACCTGCGATCCATACTGGGTACACTGGACGCTGGTACATATCAGCGATGCGCAGTGTCTCCTTCACGTAACGTGAGACATGAGCGTTAGGAGACACGATCAGCACAACTGCCGCTGCTCCACGAATGGTCGAACGCAAGGCTTCTTCCCAATCGAATGTGCCTGGCTGTATACGTTCTTGCTCGGTCCAGACGGCGATTCCCCTGCTATGCAAGTCCGCTTTCAAACGTTCTGCAATTTCACTGTCTGCTCGTGAGGCGGATACATACACAAAATGTGCTTGCTCTTTTGTGCGCCTGATCTCTACCAACGCATACAGTTCATCTCTTGCTCGCTCTGCCTCTAACTTTCCCCTGTCGCTGCCGACACCTTCATACAAGGCGATGGCTTGGCTGTAACTCTGGAGGGCCTCCTCCCGCTTATCGGATGCACGCTGTACATCGCCGATCGCCTTACACACATCAGCCTGTCCCAGTCGGTCTTCCACCTGCCCGAAGAGGCGAAATGCTTGTTCGTAGTTTTCGAGGGCCGGGTCTAGCTCTTGACGCGCTTGCTTTATGCTGCCCAGAGCCTGTAATACTTTTGCCTGTCCTGAATGGTTTCCCACGGCTTCGTATAGGGATATTGACTTCTGGTAACTCTGCTGTGCTGTATCGAGCCTGGCCTGTGCCCGTTGCACATCACCCATCGCCTTCGCGACTGTAGCTTGTCCAAGGCGGTCCTGAACCTGTTCAAAGAACCAGAGGGCTTGCTCATAACTCTGTAACGCAGCTTCCCACTGTTGAATGTAGTAGTAAGCGCGCCCTTGCTCATATTCTCGTGCTGCATATGCCACAGGTGATAGCTTGAGCGTATGGTCATAAGCAATCTGTAGCAGTGCTCCTACATCTTTGCGGGTTCTGCTTGTGTGCGCTTCCTGTACTGCTTCGCGCCAATATGCCATTCCTTCTTCTTCCTTACCACAGGCGATGGAATAGGCTAGCGCATGGTAATACCATTCTAGTGGGCGTGTAGATGGTTGTGACGAAACTTGACCCTGTGCGAAGTAGTCTAACGCATTTTTATGGTAGCTCTTCCACTCTTCTGGGTGCTCTTTTTGCGTCTTCTTTGCCAGAACCTCGCGGACGAGTTCATGAAAGCCATAGCGATAGTTACCGAGGGATTCAATGTACGGATAACGAATAAACTGCTCAAAGTAGTCACGCGCCGTTGGCTCTGGCAGCAATTCAGGGAAAACGGCTTTGAGCAACGGGAGAGTGAAACTACGTAAGAGGATGCCGTATTGCGTTAGTTCTTTAAAGGGGGAGGCAAGGTTATTCAAAATACGATCATTGATAAATCCTATCGAGAGCTGTTCGTCAAACTCTTGTTCCACGAGGGAGAGGTCTGTCGCGTTGAGGGGCAATTGTCCTGGCTGCTGATAGAAGGCACCAATGATGGAAATGCAGAGTGCGTGCCCATGCGTGATCTGATAGATACGCTGGCGTAAGGTGGGATCGTCTATACCGACGAGTTCGAGGTACTCATCTGCTGCTTGTTTATCAAGCATAGAGAGAACAATATGGTGTTGCTCCTGCTCATCAATGACCTCCGATCGCGGTGGTACGCGGCTAGCCATAACAAGAAAACAGGGTTGATCAGTTTGCTGGGTGTGAAGGTGTAACCTGGGGAGGAAGTCGTTCATCAGCCACTGGCTGACTTCCCAGCTTTCTGGCTCGTTCAACAATTCACAGGTGTCAAACATGAAGACTGAACGCGAAAGCTTCAAGGTATCCAGTTGCATAAAAAAAGCATCTGTGGCTAACGCCCACATCTGGCGCTGAATCTCTTGTGCGGCCTGATGGACCTGCTGCAAAAATACGGATGTCTCGTCTGGCATACTGATAGTGGTCGTACCCGATGCTCTTCTGGTCTGCGTGAGATTGCTGCCCTGGGCGCGCTGCTGCACCTGCGTCTGGTAGTGTTCGAATCGGCTGTGATCTTCTCGTATGCTCTTTAGAAACACATTGTAGTGCTGTGCATCAGTATAGGGTTGAAGTAAGAGTGCGAGGGCTTCGAGGAGTTTTAAAGGGTCCGTGCGCAGGTGAATCTGTTCGGCAAAGTTGAGGATCACCACACAGGTGTCGGAAGGAGTCTGTTCGGCCAGACGGCGGAGCAAACTGCTTTTCCCAATGCCTCCCAATCCAGTAATGAGCAGCATCCAGGTTTCTTCTCCGCTGAGAAAATCCCTGTATTGCTTCTGTTCGTCTTCACGTCCGACAAAGATGTCCTGTGTCATAAAGCCCCTTGTACCCTGTTAAGAAGCTTGCACTACACGCCCTACCGATGTAAACATAAGCGATTTATCGCTGGCAGCCTCGAGCATGGCGTCGAAGGTTCCTCCTTGTCCTTTTGCCTCCCGGAAGACCTCTTGCCAATGTGGGATATCTTGCTCATCATCATAGGTGAGTTTGCAGGCAAGTGAGTGATACTGCCAATCGGGCGACAAAAAGGGAGCTTGCGAGAGTTTTGTCTCTGCTTGCAGGTATTCCAGTGCCCGTTGATGGTAACATTCCCATTTTTCAGGCTCTTGCTTGCGAATGGACTCTGCCAGAACCTCTCGAAGCAATTCAATAAGCGTGTACCGATAGTTTCCCAGATCCTTGACGTAGAGGTAGCTGATAAAGCGAGTGAAATATCTTCTCGCCTGTGAATCGACGTCCTGCAACTCTGGATGCTCGCTAAACACTTTTTTCAATAAGGGATGCGTAAAACTCCGCAGAAGCACGCTGTACCTGGTCAAGTCGTCAAAGGGAGCTTTCAGGCGCTCATCCAGGATGTGTCTATCAACAAAATTTTTCACGGCACGCTCGGCAAATCTCCTCCGAAGATCAGTTAACTGGGTACTGCTCGTCGGCTTTTCTTTGAGTTCTTGCCAGAGGTCGCAGATAATCGCGACACATGTTGCGTTGCCATGCGTCATCTCATAGACGCCCTGACGAAGTTTCGCGTCTTGTAAACCAATGTTTTCCAGGTGCTGCGTAACGGCTTCCTCGTCCAGCTCAGAGAGTTCAAGGTCTTCGCGATCCTGCTCGGAAACGGTATGAAACTGCAATTGCATGCTACTCGTCGCAACCACATGGCAGTGTTTGTGCTGTTGCCGCATACGATCATGTAACCGTAGCAAGAATTCATTAATTACCCAGGGACCAACTTCCGAATTCACCGGTTCGTTGAGCCATTCACAGGTGTCTAATAAGATGACCAGGCGATTGAGTGTGAAGGTCTCCATCAGGGTATAGAATGCGTCTGCGGCCAGTTCTTGTATATGATAGTGTGCTTTGCGTACAGCTTCGTCGATTTCGTCTACCGTAATCTGAAATCTGCCGCCTTCCATCTTTGCCTCGTTACCGACACGTACGCTCTGTATGATCTGCGTGCGTTGATCGGCAAGTTGCCGGCGGCTCTCTCGCAGCGTCTGTAAGAAGGAAGCGTACTGCTGAGCATCACACTGAAATCGTATCTGACTTGCGAGGGTTTCTATAATCGTCAGGGGATCAAGAGCTATCGGTTTTCGTGTTGTAGAGTCAACGTGCAGCGCCTCAGCAGCGAAATTGTACTTGATGACAAATGCGTCGAGCGGCGTTTGCTTTTCGAAGTGGTAGAGGAGCGCGCTTTTACCACAACCTCCTAATCCTGTGATAGCTAATACCCAGGGAGAGTCTTCTTGAAGGAATGTTTGGTAGAGCTGTTTTTCTCGCTCGCGGCTAATAAATGGAGTCCGTGGCATGACTGTGCTCTCCTGGTAACCGCACTGAGCTTCGTAGCGCTTCTAAAATTTGACATTACCCATAAATTGTAATCACGCCACCATGTACACGCAACAGCTAAAACAACCAAGCTTGATAGATGAGGCTATATGTGCATAATCATACTATGAGGCAAGTAGAGAGTCAATAGATAAGAACACTAAAGTGGAACCCATTGATTGGTTCATCCGCATTTTTGTGTTCAATGTCAAAGTTTCCATGAAGCCTTCCGGATGCCGGAAAATATGAAACAAGAACTCATAACAAATTTTGATGCCTCATCTTTTGGGAGTGGAATGGAACATACTCTTCGATACCCATCGCCAATTTCGGCTCAGTAATTTCTAGAAAAGACCCTTGGCTCGCTCATAGAATAGTGCGACTGAATAACATTCTGTTAGAAAGAGGCTTATTGACAGTTCTCCTGACAGTTTATTTGAAGAGTGCTCTCCAAAGGTGTAGACCACCAAGTTATGAACACATTCGGAACCAGTTATCTCAGCCCATCCGTATCTCACGTGCCCAGAAGCTGTCGCTGCTTCTACAGCAGAGAACGAAAATTGTGTTAACCAGTTGCATCCCCTCCGAAAAGCCGGGTTAGCTTTACTTTTTCCCCTACTGAAAGGTGACCCCATCACCTCTGTATTGACGGCTTGGAAGATGCGGATGAACCAAACTATTTATAGTCCCCCGCAGAAACTCGGCATGAAGGTTCAGCACACGCTCAGATTTGCAGTTCGCCTCTGGTATCAAATATGGACATGCGCCGTAAATTTGCCAATAACAACCAAATCTGAGACTATCCGCCTACGGGCGTACCATTTTCGGTCATAGTAGTCCGTGCTCGCACTCTCATCACCATCTGTTCCGCCTTTTCTAACAGGACCTGAATATACCTAGCCAAGTCCTCTTTGTTCACATAATATGTGTTGACGGCTCCCACCGTCTCTTTCCTGACCGTCCACTGCATTTGGTTGATCCAATTGCGTACGGTTGCCCCACTTACCTCAATAAGGGACGCTACATCACGCGTCAGCAACCAGGTGTTGCCGCCTTCAGCGAACTCTGAAGCGATTCTGGACAGCAATCGCCGATAGAATTCTACCTGCTCCAGCCAATATGCCTCCAGATCGGAACGGAAGAAACGTAGTGAGGCTCGATGCCCACCTGGCGGAACGAAACAGGGAAGGCGCTTCGTGGAAAGAAGAGAATAGAGTTGCGTAGCGCTTACCCCTAGTAAGGCCATTGCTTCGTGCAAGCTCAGACTTCCAGGCGGAAGCAACGACAAGACCTCTTCACGGAGGAAGAGCATGCGGCCACCGCCTTGAGGAGTACTTCTGCCAACGACTGGATGGAGGATTCCCTGGCGTACATATTGCTCGACAGTCGATCGCGTCACGTCGAGTAGTGCCGCGACTTCTTCAGTAAAGGCATAAGTCTGGCGAAATGCATTTAACGACTCTTTCGTGAATATGAGCATGGGTATCCTCCACACCGTTTCTAGTGTTCGCATTTCGCCAACAATCAAACCGCTTTCCATCCAGTGCAGTAATACTCCCACATACACTCCTAGGCTAGCAGCAGCTTCGCGTTCCGTCAGCCAGCCCAATTCTTCACGCCGCCACTTGTTTCGCTTTTCGCGAAACCGATTCATCTCGCTACGAGGCAAAAACAGGCGTTGAAAAAGCGGACGCCCATTCTCCAAATCGGTGGGTATCAACTGCCCACGCAGAATCTCGGCGACGGTCGTTGCCAGCGTAAGTTTTCCGCCAAGCCAACTGCCGGCCTGCGACAAAGGAAGGCCTTCCTGAGAGGAGAACTCCGACTTCACGGCAATTGCTAGCAAGGAGCGCATAAATTGCTCGACAGTCGTTCTCTTATACAGGTACTGGCTATAGCCATCTATCTTCGGGCCGCGCTCGGGAACGAGTAATTCAGCATCCATCAGCGCATAGAGATGGGCATCCCTGGTCCCCAGGCACTCTGTGGCCACAGTTTCGAACGTCACAAATTTCTCCCACTCTGCGCGCAACTCCTCTACGCTTGACCGCTCAATCAAGATGAGCGATCTCTTCCCTCTCTTCCCCATGGCTTTCTTATGCAGACACAGGAGCCCCTCTTCGACCAATTTCTCTATGGTGCCGCCAGACACACCGAGTGTTTTCATGACGTACACTACTGGCATATACGCTCGCTGTAGCACGGATGCGCCTTTCTGGCCACGGTAGGGTAAGTAATCGGGACGCAAATACCCTCCTGCATACCGCTTCTTCAGGTAATCTGCAAATGCCTCATGCAAGAACGAATACGCAGGATCTTTCAGACGATGATACAGCCAGGTCTTATAGAGCCTGCCGAAATCCCGGAACAAACCTGTCGTGCTCGATGTTTTCCTCTTGGGGAGTTCAAGCCTCTGGTGAGGTAACGTTTCCAGTAAGGCGAAAAAATTGTCCGGCCAAGAGGCAAAGAGAAAGTGAAACGTTGCAATCAGCACCGCACCTTCGTCATGAGATAAACCCCGGTGGCCTGTCGACAGAGGACGCAGCATCTTTCGCTGTTCAGTGCTTGCACGTAAAAAAGGAGTATCAGGAGCAAGCTCTGCTAAAATGTACCGAAATGCGTGCAGCAACTGAAAGTACTGCCAGGGGAGCAGCTCGAGCAGCGGTGATCCTGACAGCACTGAGGAGACGCACTCTTTCACCAAGTTCTCAATTCCTAAATGACTAAGCATGATCGCATAACCGGCAGAAAAGAATGGATCATCGAACAGCACCTTGATTGGCGCCGCGCGATAATCGCCTTTTTTACAGCGTGGACAGATGGACAACGAGGGACGTAAGGCTGGAATGGAGCTATGACAGACGGGGCATCGATCGACCAAAGCGCTACCATGTCGCGGACAAATCAACAGATAGAATAAATGCCAGTACAGACGCCCGTACCTTTCCTTCTCATCCAGGCACTGCGGGCAAACCTGCGTTGAGTAATGCGGATGAAAAAAAGAAACCTGCGTAGTATATGCAATGAAAGGACGATGCACCTCATCTAGCGCGCCGGAATGGGATTTTTCGGGTGCTTGAAGCTGTAGTGCAAAGCGGTGAAAGGTGAGTTTGTATACGGCCTCTTCGTCGAGGCTCAGAAGGAGTTCGAGCAGGCGGTAATCCTTCGCATTCCGTAACGGTAAGAGCCGCTGCGTCCATATGATGTGCCCAATGTCTTGCGGGCTGAGAATCCAAATAGGATTCTGGTAACCCATGTTGGCCGATGCCCGCGAAATGAGGGAGGGGAGGTCTTCCCAAGGGTTCGGTATGGTGCGAACCGGCAGGGGAGCGGTACTTTGCATCCAGCTCGTGTCTTGCATGTGTTTCTCCTCGAGTTTCCTAAAGCAATACATTTATCCCTATTCAGTAGGGTGGCTTTGTTCTACATTTCCTTTCCGGGCAACCTATTCCTCGGTGCAAGGTCAACCATCCGTTGTTGATACGCGTCCACATCTGATGGAAGAAGACATATTTTCTCCCTTTTCGAGCTCCTTACCGATTGTCGTATTGAAGGAAGTTCCCCACTCTGTATGAGGCGGTAAACGCGTGTGCGATCTATGCCAAGCACGCTTACTACCTCATCAACGGTTAAATACTCGGGAAGCAGCAAGGACTCGATCTCCTGACGAAGAAAGAGCAGACGGTTACTCCCATCGCCTGTACTTCGTCCAACGACGGGATGAAGAATGCCCTTATACATATACTTCCTTACAGTAGATGGCACAACGCCCAGCCATTGTGCCGCTTCCTCCATGAAAATATAGGTGGAGTGAAATGTCTCCAGCGCTTCCTTTTGGAACAACAAAGTAGGTTTCTTTCCATCTATGGCAAGCTTTCTACCATCGAGTAGACCATTGCGCGTCCATCGTTTTAACACTCTTTCACTTATACCGAGCTTGAGAGCCACTTGATGGGATGTTAGAAATCCTAGCTTCTCACGCCTTCTTTGTTTGAATTCTTCGAGAAAGCCGCGTATCCCGGCGCGTGAGATCACAAGCCGCTGAAGGAGAGGTTGATGCGCATCGGTCTCTACTAATATGAAGTGGCCCTCGAATATCTCTTTGAGAAGGTCAACCAGTGGTATACCGACGAGAGAAGCAAATTTCGGCAGAGAAACACAATCAGCAGGGCATTCAAAAGCTTTTCTCGAATGGAGAAGCAAATTTTTTTCTAACTGTTTTATATCTGCGTCACTATACAGGCGAAATTTATACCCGTCTGTATTAGGGCCACGTTTTGGAAGGAGTATTCCCGCATCCTCCAGTTCAATCACCCCAGCCCTGGTTGTCCCTAGAAACGACCGTGCCACGGCATCCAGCGGGATTAAATCCTCCCATTCTCGCAGCAACGCTTGAGCACTTCCTTTGTCGATCAAGAACAATGTTCGGCTCTGAGCCGAACCCATTGGCTTTTTAACTGTTCGAAGGATGCCCTGGTTGATGAGCGCTTGTAAGACCTCTTCACCAACACCTAGCACCGTCTTTGCCTGTGCTTTCGTGAGATACGAGCGTTCTCGTAGCCGTTCCTCAGATTGACTTTTAAATGGCAGCAAACGACGCGTTACTTCCCCTCCCGTGTAGCGCTTTCTCATACCAATCAGTATTCTATGTAGTAAAATAAAAGAAAGGAAAATATGCTCATACACGATGTGGAAGGGAATGAACATCAAACATGGGACATCGAA
>WNFJ01107938.1_pt2 | contig 23151 bp, 24 predicted proteins | sample 5400461 | NCBI WGS metagenome assembly WNFJ01 (sample SAMN13153349, study PRJNA577476) | soil metagenome | isolation source: 115 cm saprolite on Douglas fir-dominated hillslope | place: USA:California | collected 2013-09-17
TCCCTTGCACGTTGTCCCTTGCGCGCTGCCGCCGGCGGCGCATGAAGCAGGGTCAGAAGCGAGACGCAGGCAAGGCGAAAGGGGCCTCCGTGCCTACCACGTAGAGGGCGCGGCCTTCGGTTCTTGCATGCCTACCATGTAGAGAGCGCGGCTTTCGGTGCTTGATCGAAATTGCGCCCTTTGTCGTTCGGTTCCTGTATTCAGCGCCCGGCACGCAGATTCCGTCGGGCGACAGACTGATTGCATCAACACCCGCGGCAGATCTGCAGGTCGTCGTCGCCGAACGGCATCCGACCGGCACGCCCGTCGACTTGGTCGCGCGACGCGTCCGGTCGCATCGTGGGCACAGGCCCCGGTGGCTGCCGATTTATGCCTTCGTGGCGCAATACGTCGGGCGGCAAATCCCGCACGCGCGGCTGGCGATGGCCGGTTGGGGCAGGTATCGGGCCTGGCGCGTGCATCTGCGGCAAAGGATTGCTTTGTGCCAGCGCCGTGGCCGGTATGCCGCTCCAGGCTGTGACAAGAATCAAGGCGGCGGCGCACCGGGCGCCGGGCCGCAGGACGCGACGGCGGTTAAGCAAGCTGCGGCTGAGAGTGAGCTGCATTTGAAAGCTCCTGGTTGGAAGCCCCCATGAATTCCCATTCGTTGCTGCAGCTTTATGTGGGGGCCGGATAGCCGGTCCAGTTGTCCCCGATTCTCATGAGTATCGTCGGCTTGACGAAATCTGAATCGAACATGGGTCATCGCGGGATTGCCGCAATTCGGAGATAGCGCCGGCAAGATCGGGCAAGCGGTTGCCCGGACGCCGGCCATTTAATCCCGCAGGGTCCATGCGTGCGACGTCGGATCGGCGCCGCGCAGGAGTCGGCAGAAACGCTCGTGGCGAACGCCAGCACCAATCCATCGGGCTCCAGGACGGCGAATCGACCCCGCCGCGCATTGATCTGCTCGTGCGACGACACGATGCCGCTCGACGCGCAGGCGGTGCGTCGCGGCTGTCGAGACACCGAGATCACCACCGCACGCCAGCTCTGCCGGGACGAGCTTCACCGCTTTCGCGCCGCAGCCGGCGAGGACGGGACACTGACGCTCGGCTGCACCCAGGAGGTTCCGCTATTCGCCGAGATCGCCGAAGATCTCGGCAACACCGACATCCGATACGTCAATCTTCGCGAGACGGCGGGATGGTCGACCGACGGCGCCGAGGCCGGCCCCAAAATGGCGGCGCTCGTCGCGGCGGCCGGCGAGGCCGCGCCGCCGGTTCCCCTCCTCACGCTCACCAGCGAGGGTGTGATCCTCATCTATGGGCGCGACGAGCGGGCGATCGAAGCCGCCGAGCTGCTCAAGCAGCACCTCGACGTGACTGTGCTGATCGTGCCGCCCGCCGGCATCACTCCGCCGCGCGTCGACGATGTTCCGGTGGTCAAGGGGAGGATCCGCTCCGTGAAGGGTCAGCTCGGGGCCTTCGAGCTGACCCTCGACGAATATGCGCAGGCATCGCCGTCATCGCGCAGCGCACTTGCCTTCGGTCCGGCCAAGGACGGGGTCATCTCACGCTGCGATATCGTGCTCGACATCGCCGGCGGGGTTCCGCTCCTCGCCGCCGACCTGCGGGACGGCTACGTGCGCGCGGATCCGGGCGATCCCGCCGCAGTGCTGAGGGCGGTGATCAAGGCGCGCGACCTCGTCGGTACGTTCGAAAAGCCGGCCTACATCAGCTTCAAGGACGATCTCTGCGCCCACTCGCGCTCGAAGGTCGTCGGCTGCCGCCGCTGCCTCGATCTCTGCCCGGCCGGTGCGATCGCGCCAGCGGGCGATCACGTGGCGATCGATCCGAAAATCTGCGCCGGCTGCGGGCAATGCGCGGCCGTCTGTCCGACCGGCGCCGCCTCCTATGCGCTGCCGCCGAGCGACGTGTTGATGCGAAGATTGCGGGCGCTGCTGACCACCTATCGCGAGGCCGGCGGCGGCCGTGCGATCGTCCTGCTGCATGACGAAGCCCACGGCACGCCGCTGATCGAGGCGCTGGCGCGCTTTGGCGACGGGCTTCCGGCCAACGTGCTGCCGCTCGCCGTCAATGAGATCACGCAAGTGGGGTTGGAGGCGATCGCGGCCGCGCTTGCTTATGGCGCGTCGGCGCTGCGGTTGCTGTTGCGCGGAAAGCCGCGTCACGACATGACCGGGCTCTCGAAAACGATTGCGCTTGCCGAGCCGATCCTCGCGGGCCTGGGTTTCGCGCCAAGGACGGTCGGAACGATCGAGACCGATGATCCCGATGTGCTGGGCGCGAAGCTGCGCGAGATTGCCGCCCCCGATCCCACACCGCGTCCGGCGAGCTTCCTGCCGGTCGGAGCGAAACGCGACGTGTTGCGCCTCGCGCTGCGGGAATTGCAGCGAGCCGCGCCCACACCGGTCGACCTGATCGCGCTCCCCCAGGGCGCGCCCTTCGGAGCGATCGAAGTCGATCAGCAGGGCTGCACGCTCTGCCTGGCCTGTGTCTCGGCCTGCCCGACCGGTGCGTTGCTGGATGACCCCGAGCGGCCGCTTCTGCGCTTTGCCGAGGATGCCTGCGTGCAGTGCGGCTTGTGCAAAGCCACCTGTCCCGAGAAGGCGATCACGCTCAAGCCGCAGCTCGACTTCAACGCCGCCACCGCGCCCGCGCGCGTGCTCAAGCAGGAAGAGCCGTTCGACTGCATTCGCTGCGGCAAGCCGTTCGGGGTGAAGAGCACGATCGAGCGCGTGACCGCTAAGCTCGCCGGCAAGCACTGGATGTATGGCAGCGCGGACCGGCGGCTCGACGCACTCAAAATGTGCGCTGATTGCCGCGTGATCGCGGCGACCGAGGCGGAGTTCGAATCCGCCCGTGCCCGTCCACGCCCGCGCGTACGCACGGCCGACGATTACACGCGCGAGCGCGAAGCCTGATGCTTGCGGACCGGCCATCCTGCCACCAGCGCAAACACGGACGGGCCCTCCCGAAATAACATGGCTCCAGCACCTTACCTCCTTGACCTCGAGGCATCGCGACAACGCTCGGCACGTTTCGGCGAGCGCGCGGCCGCCGCTGCTGAGCTCGAGGAGGTCGATGCGGCGCGCGCGCAGGAATATGCGCTGATATCGGCCCTGCTCGTGCACGCTCCCGACGCCGATCTGCTCCACCGTCTGGCCCGACTGCCCGGCGATTCGAGCCCGCTCGGGCGCGCCCATGCCGAATTGGCGCAAGCCGCCGGCCGCACCCATGCGGCCGCCGTCGAGCGCGAGTATTTCGATCTTTTCGTCGGGCTCGGCCGCGGAGAGCTGTTGCCTTACGCGTCATTTTACTTGACCGGATTTCTGCACGGAAATCCGCTGGCACGGCTTCGCCGCGATTTGGCCGGGCTCGGCTTGCGGCGCTCGCCCGATTTTGCCGAGCCTGAGGATCATGCGGCGATCCTTTGCGAATTGATGGCCGGGCTTGCAAGCCGCAAATGGCTGGCGCCGCCCGGAGCCGAGCGCGAGCTGTTCGCGGCGCACCTTGTCCCTTGGTGCCGATCTTGAACGGGCCGAGGCGGCGCGATTCTATCGCAGCGTAGGAGCACTTGGGCGGGTGTATGTGGAGATCGAAGTCGAGGCATTCGCGCTGCCCGCGTAAGCATTGGGTCGGGCGGCGGACCCACCTAGCAACGCACCAACGTTTCAAAGCTGCAAACGCGAAGGCGCATGGACAGGCACGATAGGGCTCTACCGCGTCTTTCCGACGGTGCCCAACCCCTGTTCCTCAGGTATTGATTTTACGTCCTTTGCGATCTCGAGGCACGTGAGCAATTCAACGTAGCTCGGCAGGTAGTCCGATGACGCCCTTACGCACCTGTTTTTGTCGGGGGCGGCGTACTGTTTCCATTGCTTGACCAGCAGACCGTGGGCGTCCTGCTCGTCTGTGACGCAATTATCAATGTCGCTTTGAGTTGGGCCGCCGCCGTAGACGCTCGCCGTGTCACTGCAGGTTTTTTTGAGGTCTATGTTGGGGACCACGTCCGCCACCGCGACCAGCAAGTGCGAGCTGAGAAGAAAAGCGCCAAAAGGAATCATCTCGGTATCTCCGGCCGGGACATCTCCGCCTCCGCCCCTCTTTGGTACGAGGGCCTGGCCCGAGGCGGGCAACACTCCCCATGCCCTGCGCGACGGCGTGATCGCTGTACCAGGCAGCATCTGGCATCTCGATCTGAAAATGACTTGCTCTCGATTGCGTCGACTGTTCCGAGCTTGCGCAATTTTCAATTTCTAAGCGGCGGCACGACGTCCGGAAGGCGCCGCTGCGGGTCTTCCTCCTCAAATCGAATTTACCTTCCTAAACAGCAATTTAATGGAGCGCGTCGGCGGGCGCCCTTAGCTCCACACCGTCGCAAACGAGCGACGCTGTCTGCGGCAAACGAGAGACGCCGTTCAAACGCCGAGCGGTGGCATGACGCCAGCGGTGCCATGCCACCGGTCAGTCGAAACAGTCGTCCGGCACCTATGGGATAAGCGCATGTCGAGCGTAAAAACCGGCTTCGGCATTGTTAACTCGGATGCACGGGCCCTTTCGAATTTCAGGCCGTTCTCTTATCCGATTGGAAGCGCGATATCGGCGCTGCGAACGGCCCGATATGCCGCGAATGCCACGCCCATAGGATTGCGATCCGGGCTCCCCGCCCCCCTCAGTCGCCCGGGTCGCAACAGCCGGCCGGCCCTCCTCCCGGGGCCGGCCGCACCCCTTTCCTTCGCATGCCAGGCCGGGAGCTTCGCGGCGGCCGAGGCCGCCGTATCGCGACGATGGTTCGGCGAACGGAGGTGGAAACGACCTTCGAGATCGTTAGCTTCGAACAAACGGCACATTAGATATTTCGGGCGTTATCGCGCCTTCCCTGAAGCCCCAGTTTCAAAGCCGCCTGATCGGATCTGCCTCATCGATGGTCCGGTCGTCTCGCCTCGCCTGCGGACATGTCCACCCGACCGGCGCGGCGCCGAGGCCGGAGCGAAACGCCATACACTCGAGCAGGAAAGGTAGAAGCCATGTCGACGAGCTTGCTGCCAACGAACGCCTCCTTGGCTGTTCCCTTCGAGAAACACACGCCGCCGCCGATGCAACCGGCCGTTTTGCTTGTACTGGAGCGGCGAGCTCAACTCGAAGGCAGCTGGAACGGACGCATCGGGGGGGATCCAGCCGTTCTAAAGCGCGATCGCGATACGCCCGGCGTGATCCAACCGGCGGTCAACATTTCTCCGTCGCACTTGGTCGGGCGCCGCGCCGTCATGCGCCACGGCGTGACCGCCGAGATCGTCCAAGCCAAGACCCTCGATCGGATCGAATTCAGCTTTCGAGCGCCGATGCATCTCCTGGTGGTGTGCGAGCGAGGCGTGCGTCGCCAAGGAGACACGTTTGTCGAGGGACTGCCCCGATCCGCACTGCGCGACCTGACGCGCAAGCTCACCTTCGTGCCGGCGGGACACGAATACCACGAGTGGCAGGATCCGCGGATTTTGCCGCGTCTCGCCTATTTCTATTTCGATCCGGGCCAGCTGCCGGTTCAGGATGAACCGGCCTCCGCGGAGGTGCCATTGGCTCCACGACTCTTTTTTGAGGACCAGGCATTGTCTTGCACCGCGCGCAAGCTGCAGACGCTGATCGAGAACCCGGAATCCGGCAGTCAGCTCTATTTCGAGGCGCTTGGCGTCGTGTTGGCACACGAGCTCATGCGGGTCAATGGCGGAACGCCGTGCTTCAAATCGCCCGTTCGCGGCGGACTCGCGGCCTGGCAACAGCGGATCGTCGCCGACTACATCGAGGAGAACCTGGCTCAGCAGATTCCGCTTGCCACGTTGGCCGGGCTCGTGCGCCTGAGCCCGCATTATTTCTGCAGAGCCTTCAAGCAATCGTTCCGCATTCCGCCGCACCAGTATCACAGCAGCCGTCGCATCGAGCACGCCAAGATGTTGTTGGCGAGACCGACATGCTCAGTGACCGAAATCGGCCTGGCGCTCGGCTTTAGTACCACCAGCTCGTTCACGGCGGCCTTTCGCAAGGCCGCAGGCCGGACCCCGACCGAGTATCGCCGGAGCCTGACCTGAGGCGCGATCGCGGACGCCCCTGCGCGCAAACCAACAGCGTGTCGCTAAGGAGCGCCGCGCCGCGACCTTCTGCAGCTTGGTGTCGTCAGATTGGGCCGCAGCAGGCCGCCCAACCACCGAATTCTATGTGGCGGCGATTCGCATTCCGCCGCTCGGCGACAAAGAGGAGCGTTGATCAAACGCCACCCGGCGTCACGTAGCAGTACACTTGGCCTCCGGCGCCGAGGAATAGGATGCCATGTCCGGTCGGATTGCCCGCATCCCATTTCATTTTCTGGTTGGGAACCTGGATTCGCGTCCCGTTCGGGATGACGCCCTTGCCATCGGTAATGATGGCGACATATTGATCGCCCTTGACCTCGAAGCTGTCGGCTTCGTAAGCGTCAGCTTCGCCGCAGCACGATAGATACTGGTTGTCGGGCTGCATGAGATTCTGAAACCACTGGCGCAGAGCCGCCGGTCGATTTCCCCATTGTCCGTTGTCGCGGGCCAAGGCCGGCAGGGACAGCAGTGCCAAAGCGAGGATCACGATACGAAACATGTCGGTTGCTCCATGGCGAAATTCATTGCACCGAACGGCCGGCCCGGAATCGCTGGTATTCGACGCGCGCCATCACGGCCTGAAGGCTGGGATCGCCGGCGAAATCAGCCGGGCTCTCGATCGACAGCATTTCGGCAAGGCGCATGCGTGCCCCATGAACGCGGCTCTTGGCGGTGCCGGTGGCGCAGCCGCAAATCCGAGCCGCTTCCGCATAGGAGGCGCCGCCGACGCCGACGAGGAGGAGAATGTCGCGCATGTTCTTGGGCAACTTGTCGAGCGCGGCCCACAGCTCCTCGTTTTCACTGCGGATGATCTGCTCGGGCTGGACCACCAGCGACTTCGTGTACCCGCCTTCGACGTCCTGGACGTCGCGGCGCCGCCGGCGGTACTCCGAATAAAAGTGATTGCGCAGGATCGTGAACAGCCAAGCCACCATATTGGTACCCGGCTGGAAACGATCGATGTTTCGGCACGCGCTTAGAAGCGTCTCCTGGATCAAGTCCTCCGCCTGATCCCGATCGTGGGACAGCGAAACCGCGAAGGCCCGCAATTTCGGGATCAAGGACAGCATTTCGGCATGCAATCTCGAAACCATGATCGTGGCTCCTCCGCAGGCTTCGCGGCCAGCATCGCCCGCAACCGCTTTGGCTGGCCGAACCGTTGGTTCGATCGCAACGGCATCTGCCGCGACCCTGATCTGGGGTGTGGGGACGCGCGCGCACAATGTCCGGAATTTCGAATGGAGCCTTTGATCGAGCGAAAAAATGCTCGATGCTGCGCATGGATACCGGCTCTCGGCCGGACCGGCGACACGCGCCGCCGACAGCCGAGACCGCCGAAGCACGCGCTCTGGCAGGCCAAAACCAGCGTCGCGTCGATTCGCCTATGATCGCGCGGGAGGCGCCATAAATTCCGGTCCGACCGGCTCAGGGATCGCTTCGCGCAGGATGCGCTCGATTTCAGCTCGTCCGGCGGCGTCCAATGACCATCCACTGATCTCATCGACCGGGCGCAGCTGATCAGGTCGGCGCGCCCCCCACAACGCCACGCCGATGCCCTGATCCAGCATCCAGCGGACCGCGAGATGGATGACGCGCTTGCCGTAGCGGTGCGCGGCAAGCCGGTCGAGCTGCTCGACTGCGTCAAGGTATTGCCCGAATCTCGGCTGCTGGAATTTCGGGTCGCTGCGGCGCAGGTCGTCGCCATCGAACGTCGTATCGGCCCGCATCCGTCCGGACAGCAGTCCGCGACACAAGGCGCCGTAGCCCAGCGTGGTGATGTTGTGCTCGAGGCAATAAGGCAAGATGTCGGCCTCGATTGCGCGCTCGAACATATTGTAGGGCGGCTGCACCACATGCAGCGGAGCGACCCGGCGGAATCTGTCCATTTCCGCGACCGAGAAATTGCTGCAGCCGATGGCGCGAATCTTTCCCTGCCGAAGCAGCATGTGCATCGTTTCGGCGGTTTCCTCGATCGGCACTCTCTGGTCCGGCCAGTGCACCTGATAGATGTCGATGACGTCGGTCCGCAAACGGCGCAGCGAATCGTCGATCTCCCGCAGGATCCGGGCGGGACTCGAATTGCGGAACACCTGCCCGTCCCGCCATTCCAGGCCGACCTTGCTGGCAATCACCACGCGCGAACGCAGCTTGCCCTCCGCAAGGGCCTTGCCGACGATTTCCTCGGAATGGCCGAAGCCGTAGACCGGCGCGGTGTCGATGATGTTGACCCCGTGCTCCAGCGCTTCCCGGATGGTGGCGAGGGATCTGGCGTCGTCGGTGCCGCCCCACATCCAGCCGCCGATCGCCCAGGTGCCCAGCGCAACGCGCGACACTCTGAGTTGGGTGTCGGCCACATCGGTCGCCTCCATGTCGATGTTCAGTACGTCGGTCGTCATTATATCTCTCCATCAGTCGATGCACGTGCAATCGGACGCATGCCGGAACGCAGGCCGAGCTCCTGTTGATGCTGTTTCCTGCGGCGGGCTGTCGGGCTCGCGGTACTATGTTTGCTTGGCCTCGATGTTGATCGACAGACCCGCTTCCTGCGCGGCGACCAGGCCGAGCGCCGACCAGTCGAGCTCCGCATAGCCGCGCGCTATGCCGGTGATCAGCCGGTCACGCACGACGCTCACCGAGGGCATCGGAACGCTCGCAGCTTCGGCTTCCGCCAGCGCCAAGCGCACGTCCTTGAGCGCCAGCGGAAAGATGAAACCCGATGCCGCGTAATGCTGTGCGGCGATCTTGGCGCCGTAGATCTTGTGAACCCGGCTGCCGAACAGTGTCGAAGTCAGAATGTCGAGAAACATTTCCGCATCGAGTCCGCGCTTGCGGACCAGGCTGAAAACCTCACCGAGCATCTCCAGGGCGGTCGCCGTCATGACGTTGCCGGCAAGCTTGACCAGGTTCGCGCTGGCGGGATCGGCGCCGACATAAAACGTCCGCTGACCCAGCAGATCGAAAATAGGACGGATGCGGTCGACCTGATCGGGCTCCCCGGCGGCGATGATGAAGAGCTCGCGCGCCCTGGCCGCGTCCGGATTTCCGAATACCGGCGCGGCGACATAGTGCTGATTGCACCGCGTGTGCTCGCGCGCGAAGCGCGCGGCAGCGGCCGTGCTGATGGTGCTCATCGACAGATGCACCGCGCCGGGCATGAGGCTGGCAGCCAGACCGTCGAACCCAAACTGCTCGCCCCGCCCGAAGACGATGTTGTCAACGGCGGCATCATCCGGCAGCATGCTGATGACGATGTCGCATTCGAACAGATCCTCGATGTCGAGCGACGGATGCAGGCCGAGGGCCGCAAGCTCCGCGGCACGATCGGGATTCCGGAGATAGGGGGTGACCTCACAGCCGCCGGCGGCCAAGTTGGCGGCCATGACGCTGCCCATGCGGCCGAGCCCGACAAACCCGATCCGACCTTGCATCGGCTGGGGACCGGGAGCGGTCTGAAGCGGAGCGTCGCCCGTCGACACGGCGGGCATCACAGTCGGATCGATGTCTTGCTGCTGCATTTCTGACCTCATGGCTCCGGGGACACGCCTCCCTCGGCGCGCCGCCGAAGAGCTGGGCTTTGCAAAACGGACGGTTGATCGAGGGTTTCCCACGGCTCGGGAAATCGCCGTTGAATTTCGTTGGCGGCGCGGTTGAGCATCGATTCGTCATTGCTCAATCGAAGGATCAGATCGCCTGGATGGTTGCGGACATCAGCGATGGCCAGCGCTACCCGTTCCTTGACCAGGCCGATCTGTGCGCCCGACGGCGTGTCCGCGTCGATTCCGGCGATCAGTTGATAGAGCTGGCCGGGCCCGCCCTGATGGCGGATGTCGCGAGCACTCCGCGTGCTCGACCTGGCGTGCCCCCTCACGGCTCCGGTTGCCCGCCGGGTGGCGCGGTCCGCGGCCGCGGAGCCGTCGAAGGCCAACAGTCGATGGGCCTGATAGCCATGGGCCAGGAACGCACCTGGCGCCGGCGAGCCGACCAACAGGGCGATCAGCGGATGCCCGGCCCTTCGGGCCGCCGCGTAGGCACCGGCCGCAGCCGCGCAGGCGGAGTTGATGCCCAGCAGTTCCTCGATGCGTCCGTGCGCCTGGCTCCTTGCATCGACGATCGAAATGACCGGTCGCTTGGTGCCGCCGCGATCAGCGGCAATCGTGTCGCGGACCTGATCAGCGAGCACCCATCCTTCCTCGAGCCCGAGCTCACCCTGCAAATTCGCGGCATGATCGTCAAAGGCATCAGGAACGACGGCGATCAGTCTGGCTTGCTGGCCAGCCACCGGCACATCCGCCGCCAGCACGGTGCGGAGACCGGTCTCGATGCGAGGCTCTACTCCGGCCAATGCGCGGAACCAAATGCAGCCGCGGCCTTGCTGAGGTTTCGATGCCTGCATGGCTCATCTCCTCTCGATGGCAGCGCCCTTCGATCCCTTGCTATCCGCCGGGCGCCATCGCCAGAGCACTGTCCGGGGGCGGAGGCGCGGCGCGCCGCCGGATCGGAATGACTTCGCCGGTTCGCAGCAGGTCGTCGGCATTGCGCTGCTCGCCGCCCGGTGACTGTTCGAAGCGCCTGCGATCCACGGCGGCGACAACGGCCAAGCACAGCGGCCTGCCTTCGTTGACTTGCACGACATCCTTCGATTCCTTGCGAAGAAAATCCACCAGCGCGCGGAGCTTGACCGGAAGGTGCCGGCGACTCGAATAGAACAGGCTGAATTCCGTCCGGCGCGGCGACCAGCCGTCGAGCAGCCGAACCAGCCTGCCCTCCGCGACCAAAGGCGCGATCCACATTTCCGGCAATTGCACGATCCCCATCCCGTCGAGCGCGGCTCGCAGCGCCAGGCCGGGATCGTTGACCGTCAGCGATCCCTTGACCTCCACGTCCAATACCTGGTCCGCCCTGCAGAATTTCCAAGGATGGCCGTCGCTGTCCGGGCCGCCGCGATATCTGATGCAATTGTGCTCCCGCAGATCGTCGGGCACCGACGGCACCGAACCTCGGGCAAGATAATCCGGCGAGGCGACTGTGCTGAAGCGGAACTGCCCGCCGATCGGAAGAGCGATCATGTCCTGTGCAATAGCCCCGCCCGGATGGATGCCGGCGTCGAAGCGCTCGCCGACGATGTCCTTACGCTCCACCTCGACGGAAATATCCAAGCTGATCTCCGGATACTCCGCCGAGAAGCGCGCCACCATCGGACCGATCACGGTGACGGCTGCGACCGGATGCACGGTCAGGCGCAGCGTGCCGGTCGGCTTGTCGCGGAATTCGTTGACCGCATCGATCGCCCTGTCGACGCTCTCGAGCACCGGGGTCAAATGACCGAGCAGCTGCTCACCGGCATCCGTCAGCGCAACGCTGCGGGTAGTGCGATTGAGCAGCCGTACGCCGAATTGCTCTTCGAGCGATCGAATGGCATGGCTCAGCGACGGCGCCTTGATGCCGAGGTGCGAAGCCGCCTTGGTAAAACTGCGATTTTCCGCGACGGCGACGAAGGCCGTCAGCTGAGCGAACTGGGTTCCACGCATGACTCCCTCTTCCCTGAGGCCCAAAATCCGGCGGGCATCATCAACATAACGCGGACGACGGCGTCATCCATTCTACCTAGGGTGTCGCCTCCGAGGCCGATCGTATTGGGAACCTCATACTTAGGTTTAGGGTGGGGCGCGCGGCGCGGGCAACCGCGTGGTGAGAGCATCACATTCGCGCCACATGAGCCGAGCACTTCCATCGCGACACCCCGAACAGCGGCCACTAGGACGTCATTCCTCGGGCTTTGGTATTTTCTAACGGCAATCCCGATTCCGCTGTTCTTTGCGGCGTTCGACGCAAAAGTAATTCGGACCATGCGGATGGACGATGTTGCTTCCCCAAGTTCCCAGGTCCATTTTCATCCTGTCGTTCAAATCCAGGTGGCACTGCTTCGAAGATGTGTCGGGTGCCGGCGAGCATTTGACGGCAGAAACAGATAACGAGGAGTCCGCCGGATTGTCGCCGGCCAGCGAAGGGTGCGGCGTGACGATGCAAGCGCCAGTCAGTATCGCGAGGCTCGCGAACAGCAACGCGGAATGCTTCGCGGGCGGCGGCCGCGTCTTCGCACAAGTTGTGCGCATAGGATCAAGCATGATTTGTCTCACTCTGCGACGCCCCCGTCACTCCGCGCCTTTGACATACCCATCCGTCAAGGTCCTCATGAAGGCGACGATCGCATTCTCCTCGTCGTCGCTGAGGCCAAGATTGCCGAGCTGCCGCGTATTCATGTTCGCGGCGACTTCCGGCGCCGGCCAGCACGAGATTTTTTCACCGGGATCGTTCGGCGCGCAGCGCCGCAGGACATCGCGCGTGTTGTAGAAATGCATGACGTCCTTGAGGCTGGTGAAGTACCCGTTGTGCATGTAGGCCTTGACGAAGGCCGCGTTTGGCCGCTTGTCGACGTTGCGCAACGTCGGAACCTTCACCTTGCCGGTGAATTGCGCCGCGTAAGCCTGCCAAGCCGGGTTCGGGTTGGGCTGGCCGCTCAACTGATGCGCGCGGTCGAGAAATCCGCCGACCCCCAGATCAACGAAGGCAGCTCCCGCCGGATTAGCGACGTAGCCTTGCCCATCCGGTTTGTCCTCGGAGTAGTACGGCATCCCGCGTTTGGCCGGAACGCCGAGATTGCTGGCGGTGAAATCGGTGAACAGCGGCTCCTCGCCGGGGCCGCCATCGCGATGACACTCGTTGCATCGCGCCTTGCCGCGGAACAGGTCATAGCCGAGCTGCTCCTGGGCGGTGAACTTGTCGTTCTTCGCCATGACGGCATCGAATTTCGACGAGAACGGGCTGACCTCCGGCGAGGCCTCGAATGCGGCGATCGAGAGTGCCATGGCATCGAAGGTTGCCTGGGCAATGCCGCGCCCAACCTCATCGAGATGCAGCGGTTGCGGATCGGCCGATGGCGCCGGTCCCGGCGTGTTGCATACCGCTTCCGCGTCGGCCGGCCACGCGATCGCGAAGGACTGTTTGCCCCACACCGCCTCGAATAGCGTGCGATAGGGCCGCTGCGACAGGCGGTAGGCTGCGCATGCCGCGTCAGGCAGACCCATTTCCACCGGATTGAGCGGCGGCGCCTGCGCCTGCTCGGCCGACGGGTTGTCGAGCCGGATCCCGGTGGCCCGCATGTCCCAGAAATTGCCGCCGACGAAATCGCCCTGACCGGCATTGTAATGGAGCGGTGGCGCAAACGGCGCGTAGGCATGGGTCTGCGGCCTCCTTTGGCTGAACCGCGTTCGCACCGACCCGGGATAGGCGACCGTCGTGGCGTTGAGCTCGGAAATCGGCCCGGTGAAGCCGGTGTCGGGCATGTGGCAGAACGCGCAAGCCTCATTTCTGTCGACGGACAGCTGCTTGTCGTAAAGCAGGAGCTTGCCGAGGAGGACGGTGCGAAGTGTCGAATCCGGCAGACCGTTGCTCAGCTGCGCCAGCGTCTGCGCCTCGATCCGATCGATCTCGGTCACGACACGATCAATCTCTCGTTCCGCCGAAGCCGACAGCGACGTCGTGCCTTGGATGTTGTCGCTTTGCGCGGCCGCATGCGCCAGGATCAGTCTCCAGCCGAGCACCAGGGCGGCGATGGCGCAAATTGTCACCGACGAGGTTGCTGCCACCGCAAAGAACGGCGTTGCGCGTTTCATGACGTCACCCTGTTTGACCTTGCCCCATGGTTCGCAGAGAGCCGGCCGCGCGAGCGCCCCGGCGGTCCTGCGGGAACCACCGATGGCTAGCGCCTACACGTCATATTCGACGACTTCGAAGGCTGTGAAATAGGCGGTCGGTTGCACCGCGCGGATGCCTGTCGGCGTGTCCACGCCGACAACGAGGATGCGGACGATCTGGAATGCGCCGTCCTTGTTCCTCGCCGTCCCGAGCCCCGGTCCTCGCATAAAAGCCACGGTGGCGAGCCCGCAGGCGGTCGGATCTTGCACTTCGGTATTGACCGCGTCGACCGCGGACTGCTCTTCCCCTTTGAAGAGCGCGACATACCGCTCCACCTGTTTCTGACTGTCGCACAAAAGTGCGGTTCCGTGCTCGTATTCCTGGGCGCGTGCCGGGCTACAGAGCAGCAGGGAGAGCAACGCAAGGTGCAATGCAGCTTTCATCTGGTCCTCCTGTCGATGGGGCCGGCATCGACATAATTCGAAGGACGCGCCGCATCCATTCTACAGAGGGAATCATCTCCGAAGCCGATTGTAGTAGGAGGCTCATACCTAGGTTGTAGAGGAGCGGGCCCCCGGCTTGCCCGATCCGATCCTTCAGGCTCGCTCGCGATGCGCCCGCAGGGCCATCTCGATGAGTTGGATCATGACTCGCCCCTCGAACGGCTTTTCCAGGAATCCGATCGCCCCCGCCTCAAAAGCGCGCGCCCGAATACGCTCGTCCGGAAAGGCAGTGACAAAAATGACCGGCGTACCGCGATCCAGTATCTTGAGACGGTTTTGCAGCTCGATGCCGTTCATTCCGGGCATCTGAACGTCGCTGATCAGACATGACGTCTCATTGAGGTGGGATGACTCCAGAAACTCCTCCGCCGAGGCGAACACATTCGAAACATATCCAAGGGATCTGACGAGGCTGCGCAACGCCAGACGAACGGCTTCATCATCATCGACAATTGAAATCACGGGCGTTTTTTCCAAATCACCTATCATCGCTGCAGGAACGCAGCGTCCTCCATGTGGGTCGAGATTGCGACGGCGTAAATTGCTGGAATATAATACATAGGTTTATACTGAGTTAGTGAACAGGCCGTTCGCGGCGAACTCCCAAGGCTTCGGCCATCCTCACCAGATCGGCCAGGGATCGCGCCTGCATTTTTCGCATGATATGACCGCGGTGGATCTTCACGGTGATCTCGGTGACGCCCATTTCGCCTGCGACCTGTTTGTTCATCATCCCGGCGGTAACAAACCCGATGACCTCGCGTTCGCGCGGAGTCAGGGATTCGAAGCGCGCCTGAAGTTCCGACAGCGTCTTCTCGTCTTCGCGCCTTTTCCGATCGCGTTCGATCGCGAGCGCCACCGCATCCAGCATCTCCTGGTGGCGGAAAGGCTTCTCCAGAAAATCCACCGCGCCGGCCTTCATGGCCTTCACCGACATGGGGATATCGCCATGACCGGTCATGAAAATGATCGGAATGTGGATACCGGCCTTGGCGAGCTCGGCCTGGAACTCGAGACCGCTCACGCCCGGCAATCTGATGTCGAGCACCAGGCAGCTTGCTTTATCGGCGAGCTTGCCCTGAAGCAGTTCCGGCGCGGAACTGAACACCCGGACCTGCAGGCCGATGGATCGGAACAAGCTGCTGAGCGCCTCGCGCATCACCGCATCGTCGTCGATGACATAGACGATCGGTTCTTCCGCACCCGCAAGATCCGACGGCGAGGAAAGGCGCTTGCTCACGATGGTCTCTCTTGCTGCACGGGGACGCAAGGCAGCCGGATTGTGATCGTCATCATGTGACAGTGCAATCGCATCTCGAACCGCCGTTTCCACGCCCTCCCGGAAAAGTATAGCCGCAAAACGGCGCGTTACCAGAGCGATGTGGCCAGGGCTTTCCGCGCGCCGCCGATTTCGTGCCGCAGAGCAGCACGAGGTTCGAAGCCCAGTCTTAGAAGCGGTCGAAGGGCTTGTTCGAAGTTCCGGACATTATCCGCCGCGCGAAAATGGCCAATATGAGGGTGCCCGCATGGGCTCTCCTCCCTCGACTTGGCCCGGCCCGCGACGGACCGGGTCATTTTTGCTCGCCGACATGTCGCCATCACCCCGATCCTCGGATGTGGAGGATCGACGGGCACCCGGCACCCTGTTGGAGCCCTTGATCCGGCTAACGGAGCCAACGTAGCGTTGGTAACGTGCCAAGCCAGGGCTACACGAGTGCAATCCGCCGAATGCAGAAACGAAGCCTTATCCATAAGAACGTCAAGCCTGCGGATGTCCCGCTGGGCGGGGCGCGCATCGCACGGGCACCGACTGCTCCCGAGCGGTTCGTTCGGCGGGAAAAAGCCCGTGGACCGGCCAAGTTGGTCCAAAGCGTGCTTAGTGGCATGCGGCTCTGCAGATGAACCGCGATTGGATATCCAGTTTCTGGCGTTCAGCCGCACAATATTTCGCGGGCGGCATCGGTTTGGCGTTGGTGACGTTCGTTTGCTTCCAGCTCCACCTCAATGTCGGGACGACTGGCTTTGCCTACTTGATCCTCATCGCGCTGCTGTCTCTAGTGGGCAGCTTTATCGGTTCGCTCGTTCTCTCCATCACCGCGGTTGGGCTTCTAAACTACTTCTTCACCCTACCGCTGTTCAGTTTCCGGGTGGACTATCCGGATGACATCTTGGTGCTAACCGCTTTTTTGACGACCTCGGTCATCGTCACCAGTCTCACCGCGAAGGTGCGCACCGCGGCGGAAGAGGCCCGAGCCTCCCAGAAGGCACTGGTCGACACAATTCCAGCATTGGTCTGGAGCACGCTGCCCGACGGTTCGCTGGATTTCATCAATCGGCGCTGGGAGGAGCTCGGTCTCTCCTTGGCGGATCTACAGGGCTCCGAATGGACAACGGTGATTCATCCCGCCGAGCGCGCAGGAGTGCTGGATAAATGGCGCACGGCGGTGGAAACCGGAACGCCGTACGAAAACGTCGAGCGCGTCCGGCGGGCGGATGGAGAATATCACTGGTTTCTGAGCCGCGCGGCGCCGCTGCGCGACGAATCCGGAAAAATCATCAAATGGTATGGAACGGATACCGACATCGAGGACCAAAGGCGCGCCGAGGAGGCCCTGCGCGTGAGCGAGCAGCGATTCCGCGACTACGCCGAGACGGCTTCGGATTGGCTCTGGGAAACCGGGCCGGACCACCGTTACCTCCGCATTTCAGAGCACGTCGATCGCAGTGGCGTTGCCCCGCCGAAACGGCTCGGCCTAACACGCTGGAATTACGCAACTGACATCGAATCGGAACCCGAAAAATGGCGGCTTCATTGGGCAACGCTCGACGCACGCCAGCCCAGCCGTTTCGCGATTTCGTGTTCAGCGCCGCCAGCGGTAACGGTTCTACGATCTACATCCAATCGAGCGGCAAGCCGTACTTTGACGCAAACGGCGACTTCCTCGGTTATCGGGGCGTCAGCACCGATGTCACCGCGGCGGTCCGCGCAGATCAGGCTGAACAAGCGCTGCGCAAGGCGCGGGTAGAGCTCGCCCACGTTACTCGCCTCACGACTTTGGGCCAACTGACCGCCTCGATCACTCACGATAGTGAACCAGCCGCTCGGCGCCCTCGTCGCCGAAGCCGAGGCCTGCCTGCATTGGCTCGAGCACGGGACGCCGAACTTGGCCGAAGCCCGCCAGAACGTGGAGCGGATCATCAAGAACGGCCATCGGGCAGGCGCGGTCATCCAACGCGTCCGCGCGCTCTCGAAAAAGACCGATCCCCAGATGGCATCGCTCGACATCAATGACGTCGTTAACGAGGTTGTCGCCTTGGTTCAACGAGAGGTGCTCAGCCACCGGGTGACGCTGCGGATGGAGCTCGCGCCCGCCCTGCCCTTGATCCTCGCCGATCGGATCCAGCTGCAGCAGGTGCTCATCAATCTGGTGATGAACGGCATGGAAGCCATGGCGCACGTTACCGACCGACCCCGGGAGCTGGTGATCCGATCGCATCAGGACGATAACGGTCAAGTCCTGGTAACGGTGCAGGACTGCGGCATCGGGATATCCGCCGAGAATGCTGACAGGCTGTTCGACGCCTTCTTCACCACCAAATCCGGCGGCATGGGCATGGGACTGTCGATCTGCCGTTCGATCATCGAGGCACACGGGGGACGACTATCGGCTTCCGGCAATGTCGGGCGCGGTGCGACATTTCAGTTCGCCCTGCCGGCGCACGGACAAGCCGCGTCGTGAGACGCCGGCAGCTGCGCGGCGTCATCGGCGCCCTGTTTCAGCAGCCTGTCAGGCCTTACTGCGGCGCGAGAGATAGATCGCGACCGCCAGCACCAGAGTCAGCAGTCCAAGCACGCCGAGCTCGATCATGGCGTTGTTGAAGGCGGAGGCCGAGCCGAGCACCGCGTTGCTTTCCGCCGGCCGGTCCGATGTTGTCAGCGTGACAACCAGGATCCGGCGGATGGTCGCGATCATTCCAACAATCAGGAACGGCTCGGCCGCCAGCTCGTGTGACTGAATTGAAGCCCGCACCGTGTGCAGGATCTCCACGAGCATGAGGACGAACAGCAGCCGGTCGACGATCCCGAAAAGACTGCGTGTCTGCGGCCATTGTATCACGCCGTCCCATGCCAGCGTCGCCGCGCCTGTCAACGCCAGCACGGCGGCCACGCTGAGAAGGACGCCAATACCGATGGCAAGCGCGTGCTCGATGTGTTCGAACAGCCGAGGGACCTCGCGCCGCGGCGGCGGACTGCGACTACCCTCGTTCGCAGCGTGCAAGACGTCAGTCATTTGACCGCTCCGTCAGCCCGGCTCGCTCCGATCCACGCGGCCAGGAGCGCCGTAGAGATACCATCAAGCCGACGAGGATCGCAAACCAGTTGATTGCTCAGATCCACACTGACGCGGGGGATCGGTCATTCCTCACCGAACGCGTGGCCAACGCGCACCCCGATGGCGCCGTCACTGATGTGCGCGCGGCTGGCGCTGCCGGTATGTGCGCCTCCAAGTCCGCCGCCGACATGACCGACGCCGACGGCGCCGCCCGGGGCCCCACGGCCACCGTGGCCACCACCTCCGCCTCCCCCGCCGTGGCCACCACCGCCACCTTTGGCCAAGGCGCCAGTTGCCATGGAAGCGGCTCCCAGCGCGACGGCCATCACCAGGATGATTGTTCGGTGCAACTTGACGTTCCGCATGGGGATCTTCCTTCGGGTATCGGGTTGACGCCAGCTTTGACTATCCGTCATCCGTCCAAGTGCGCTCGGTCCGCGCCGATTGACGTTGATGTTTGGAAATCTAGGAAGCCCACCGGCAATCGCTGTTCTGATATTGACGCCATTGGCTCGCGAGTACGAAATTCCGTCCCGCCGCGGGTGCTCGTGCCTCGCTGGAAAAAGCGTCAAACGCTACGTGCGACGTTCCTCATCGCCCGCCTGCGCGGACGATGAGGAAGAGCTTTGCCATGTCGTATTACCTCAGGTCCTGGTGCGACGCCGCGATGCCAAGGCAGAATAAAATGCCAATTACCGGCGCGAGGCAGACGAACCCGAATAATCGAAAGGCAGGGGCACCGAGGACAACGCCCACCAGGAACCCGATCATGGCGCGCACGGTTTCTGAAAATCTTTGCCTCACCTTTCCGATCTCGGGCAGCGGAATGAATTTGTCTGCGGGCCCGCTGCGAAATCGCGCAAGCAGCAATTGCGTGGCATCGATTGCGAACTGGGTCGTGTTGGTCGTCATCACGTTGGTGGACGGCGCGCCTTGCGCAAGAAGGCGCACCGCGGCACTCTGCACCCCCATGGCGGCGAGTCCGCAAAGGCCGGCTATCAGCGCTGCGGGTCGGTCGGGATCGTCGAGCGGACTATTCGTCAACCCGATCCATAGAAAGGCAATCAACAGCGCACCTTCGAGGCCGAGAACCCAAAGCCAGGCGGATTGCCTCGTGCTCGGGATCACGGACGCCAGAATGGTGGTCGCGGCTGCGGCAACCACGAAAACCGGAATGGCCAGCGCCTTCATGAGAAAGCCGGCCTCGTGCACGAATGGCTCGGTACCGGCGATCACGAAGCTGCCAGTCACCTGCGCAACAAACAGGCCGAACAGCGCCAGAAACGTGCAAGCATCCACGTAGCCGGCAACGAAGCCGAGCAAGAATATGAGGGTCCGTTGCAATTTCGGTGGCAGGCTCACTGCACTCGACCTTCCGTGAGGATGCTCCTGGACCGCGCTTTGCTCCACCGCCCGCATACTAAACTATGACGAACAAATGGTCAGCTGTTTGTCATCTCCTCTGGTGTACCGCGGCCCCCAAACACGATTTCGCCAAGCCTGGACTTCCCCATCCTGTTACTCACCGGGCGCGTCTACTCAGTGCGCGGAACCCGCCGCCCCCAAAGCCTCAGGGCGCGAGCCCCGGGCCTCAGGATTGATCGCCTACCGGCGGGGTCCCCACTTCCAACCGGGTTGCACGTGCCACGTGCCATGCGATTTGACGAAACCGTAGGATCTGGCAACGGCGGGATTGCCGAAAATGCCGGGATGGTAAGCCGGATTAACTCCGTCCAGGCTGCCCGGCACCACGAACCCACCCATATGGTTTTCACCGGAATCATTCGCCAGAGCCGCAGAGGCCGTGCCGATGATGAGGGCCGTCGCAAGGGCAATCTTGGTCTTGGTCAACATTGTCGTTACTCCTTAGCTGCTTGCCCCGCTCGATTCGGAAATAGGCGGTTGGAGCGCGGGCACCATTAAACTTTCGTTCAAGTAACTAAATTCGATTTCATGCGAGATGCGAGCAGCGGCGACAGGCGGAGTCGCCGATCGGTGATCGAACCCACACTCATTCGCCCGAATGGCCTCATGCCCGGGAGGTTAAAGTTTCGTAAGCCACGTTGTATTGGAGGTCGGCAGTGGCCATTTCGCAGGCGTCATCGCGAGTGGAATCGATGACTGCATGCTGAAGGCGCACGAGGGACCGCTCAGTTGCTGAAAGACCGGGTCAGATCGGCTGAAGCCGCGGGTTTCGTCCCCGGATGGCAAGGTGCCAAGCGCAATGAGGGAGTGAGATGTTTGAAGCACTCAAGGCCGTCATCTCTCGCCTCGTTGAGGACGCCGGACCAGGAAGTCAACCCGAGAACAAGGATGGCCGGCTTGCGACCGCTGCATTGCTGAGCCGTGTAGCGACGGTCAACAGCGAAATGTCGGCGAGGGGGCGCGAGACGCTTCACGCCGTTCTGAAATCGGGTTTCGGACTCGACGATCCCACCACTGTTCAGTTGATCGACGGCGCCTCTGCGGCCGAGCGAAGCGCAGTTGACCTCTACCATTTCACCCGTCAGCTCAATGAAGTTCTCGACGACGAAGGCCGCCGCCGGATCGTCAAAATGATGTGGGAAATGGCTTACGCCGACGGGAGCGTCAACGAATTCGAGAGTAATATCATTTGGCGTGCCGCCGATCTTTTGGCCGTGTCATCTCGCCAGCGGGTCGAGCTCCGCCGGCAAGTTGCCTCCGATCGAGCTGCCCAGCCTCCGATTCGTTTTGCCGAAGCTGTCCAACCGACGCGGTGCTAAGCCAATTCGCGATCGGCCATCGCGATGGCGAACGTCGTGTTTTATGTCCGGGCGTCTGATTGGTGGCCGGCGCGAGCTTGACGAGCGCCCTAGCCAGCTTGCGATGGATTGAATCCCTGCGAATGCTTCCAACGACAGCTGCGATCTCGCGGGCCAGGGGGGATCCGGGCTGCGATGCGAATTACCGCAAGATCGAGCCAAGCATGGCAATCCGCACGAAGTTTCATGAAAATCCAGCGAATACGCTCTTACATAATGACCGAGCCGCCTTGGGGCGCCGCGCTCTTGCATCTGCGGCGTCGCCCCTGCCGAGCGTTCGAACCAGGAGACGAGCCATGAAGGTCGGAATTGTCGGAGCAGGCAGAGTCGGGTGCGCTTGTGCGCTCGCATTGGTGGGACGCGGCTGCGCGCAGGAGATCGTGCTGGTCGACCGCACGCGGGCGCGCGCGGAGGCGGTGGCGACCGATATTCGCTACGGCTTGCCGCTCCTTCCGCGCGCCGCGATCAGCGCCGGCGACTACGAGGGTCTCGCAGGCTCCGCGCTGGTCACGATCACGGCCGGCGTCAACGAGAAGACCGGCGGCGCTACCGACCGCGGCGATCCGCAGGGCCGGCTGCGCCTCCTGGACAAGAACGCCGATATCTATCGCGACCTGGTGCCGCGCGTGGTGCGCGCGGCGCCGCTGGCCGTGATCCTGGTGGTCACGGACCCGCCCGATCCGCTGGCCGATATCGCGCGCGCCAGCGCCAAGCACGAGCGCGTGCTGAGCTCTGGTACGTTCCTCGACAGCCTGCGCTTTCGCGTGCATCTGGCGCAGCATTTCAAGGTCGCTCCAGCGGATGTCGAGGCGCAGGTCGTCGGCGATCACGGCACCGCGCAGGTGTTCCTGTGGTCTGGCGCACGCATCGCCGGAGTGCCGGTCAAGAAGCTGGTCGAGACGCGCGGCGACGATTTTGCCGATTTCCGCGCCAGCCTCGAACGGGACGTTCGCTACGCCAACATCACCATCATCGAAGGAAATGACGCGAGCCAATACGGCATCGGCATCGTGTCGGCTCGGATCGCGGAGATCGTCATTCGCGACGAGCGGGCGGCGATCCCGATCGGGAGCTTCAATCAGAAATTCGGCGTCACCCTTTCGCTTCCCAGCGTCGTCGGACGGCACGGCGTGATCGAGATTTTGGATCCGGACATGTCGAACGAGGAACGGCTGGCGCTCGAGCGCAGCGCCGGAAGTCTCAAGCAGGCGCTGGAGCGGGCCGCATGACGGCGAATGCTCGAATTCGTCTTCCGCGGCTCCCGATGCCGACTTGCTGAAACGAGTGTCCGCTGAGGCACCAGCGCCTGCGGCGGATGCCGAATTTCGCAATCGCGAGCTAACCACGTCAATAACGGCACAGCGACTGCCGGTCGGCTTCCTAGATTTCTCACCGTCACAACTTGCGCGGACCGGATCGCGCAAAGTTTAGTATCAACTCACTCGCCGAATGGAGTATCCCCGTGCAGAGAGTCAAGTTGCATAGAGCAATCATCCTGGTTGCGGCCGTCGCGCTTGGAGCCGCTTCCATATCAGCCGACGCCTTGGCCAAAGGTGGTGGTGGCGGTGGCGGTGGCCACGGCGGTGGCGGCGGCGGTGGTGGTGGTGGTGGTGGTGGCGGCCACGGTGGCGGCGGCGGTGGCCACGGCGGCGGTGGCTTCGGGGGCGGTGGCTTCGGGGGCGGCCATATGGGCGGCGGCTTCGGGG
>WNFJ01582817.1_pt2 | contig 23134 bp, 20 predicted proteins | sample 5400461 | NCBI WGS metagenome assembly WNFJ01 (sample SAMN13153349, study PRJNA577476) | soil metagenome | isolation source: 115 cm saprolite on Douglas fir-dominated hillslope | place: USA:California | collected 2013-09-17
GGTGTGAGCGGCCGCACCTGGAACGGCCGCTTCGCGGTTGGGGGAGGGGCCAAACAGGGCGCCCGCAAGTCGCGCCGCAGCCCGACCGACGCTGAATTGGAGTAGAACCGGCAACTCACCGCTCGCTACATCCTGCGCGGGCGCCCGGTGAACACCAGCCGCAGGAGGTCCCGGACTCTCGCTAGGCCGCCGGCCATGGCGTCAGTCGAACCGCGCGCCGTCGCACAACACGGCTGCGATCCGCTCTCCGGTGTGCCCGTCCCAGCGATCGATCACCGGTGGCGCGGCGGGTCGTTGCGCGACCGCTTCCCGCGCCGCGTCGCGGATCGCGTCTCGCTGCGGCGCGACGAGCCGGTTGGTCCCCACCACGCACGTGATGGGCCGCTCGGTGTTGGGCCGCACGGTGACGCACGGCACCCCGAGCCAGGACGTCTCTTCCTGGAGACCGCCGGAGTCGGTGATCACGAGCCCGGCATCGCTAACGAGCCCCAGCATCTCCAAGTACGGGAGGGGTTCGAGGATGCGGACGCCGTTCATCGCGGCGACGTTCGCGCCCAGAGTCTGCATGCGGGCCCGCGTGCGCGGATGCAGGGGAAAGAGCATCGGGCCGTCCTTCCCCACGTGCGCCAGCGCGCCGAGCAGCTCGCACAGCGTCGCCGGATCGTCCACGTTCGCCGGCCGGTGCAGCGTGACGACGGTGTACCGCCCCTTGTCAACGCCATGCCGGCGCGGCGCTTCCAGCGCGCGGGCGGCCGGCAGCGCCTCCACCAGGGAGTCGATCATCACGTTGCCGACGAAGTGGACATGCGGACCCGACACGCCCTCGCCACGCAGATTCTCCACCGCGTCCGGGGACGGAGCGAACAAGAGGTCGGCCAGGTGATCAGTCACGAGCCGGTTCAGCTCCTCGGGCATCGTGCGATCGCGGCTGCGCAGGCCCGCTTCCACGTGACCAACCGCGATGCCCAGTTTCGCGGCGACCAGCGCCGCCGCGACCGTGGAGTTGACGTCCCCGTACACCAGGACGACATCGGGCGCGAGTTTTTGGCACAGCGGTTCGAACCGCTCCATGATGGTCGCGGTCTGCCGGGCGTGCGAGCCGGATCCCACCTCGAGCGCGTAATCCGCCCGGGGCAGCTGCAGGTCCCGGAAGAACGCCTCCGACATCTCCGGGTCGTAGTGCTGGCCGGTGTGTACCACGACGTGGCGCGCACCCCGCACGGCCAGGGCCCGCGCAACCGGCGCGAGCTTCATGAAGTTTGGCCGCGCGCCGACAACCGAGAGGACGGACGGGCTCAAAAGATCTTGGTGAGCGTGAAGATGGTGATCGGGATCGTGAGCAAGAACCCCCCGAACCGCAGCACGTCGCCCGCGCTGGTCCCGCCTCGCCGCGGCAGGACGAACTGGTCTCCCGCCACGAGGCCCGCGTCGTCGAGTGTGAGGCCGTCGGCGATCGCCTGCCGCAGCGCCCTGCCTTGCCAGATGGGCTTGCCGTCGCGCTCGATCCGCAGCTTGGCGATGTTGGCCTCAGGCGTCGTGCCCCCGGCGGCCATGAGCGCGTCCGACAGCAGCGCCGTGGCCGGGACGCCGTAGAAGCCCGGCTTGGCTACGGCCCCCTGGATGGAGAGCCGCAGAAACGCGCGCGCCCGCACTTCGGGGTCGCGCAAGTTTTGCGCGAGCCGGTGTGCGAGGTAATCCTGCAGCTCGGAGCGCAGCACCCCGTCGAGCGGCACGTCGCCGATCAGCGGCAGCGTGAGCTGTCTCGCCGCCCCAACTGTGAATGTGTCCGACAGCGTCGGCTCGCCCTGTACAGCCAGGAGGATGCGGTCCCCGACCCTGAAGTCCCCGCGGGCGAGCCGGTTCCGAATGCCGGCGGCCTCGCGCGTGGCCTGGGCACGATCCTCCTGGTCGCCGCCGGGCGACTGCGCGGCTTCCTCCAGACGCCCGGCGCGCGCCTCCAGCGCCTGGCGGGTGGCGCCGAGGCCCAGCGGGTTCGCGCCGTCGGTGTTCTGGCCCGCCGCGCGACTGGGGACGGCCAACACGGCGCAGAGGGCAGCGAGAGTCACGCGAGTCAGGATCATGTTGCCGGTCTCATTTCTTGGTTTGGCGGCGGAGCCGCGCGCCCCGACCGAAATACGCGGGTCATGGCCCGCCACAGCACGGCGCGGATGAACGGCAGCGGGTCGTCCCATGCCACGACCCGCACCGCGTCGCAGCCCAGCGCCCACGGGAGCCACCGCAGGAACGAGATGCCAGCGGCGCGCGCGGCCGTGACGTCGTCCCACGGCTTGCACCAGCGGGCCCCCGCGCGGGCTTGGCGGACGGGGGCGTGGGGGAGCCCGACCAGGTCGGCGAATACGAGCGCCGGAATGTTGACGCCGGCGCGTGCCCCCAGATGGTGCCACAGGGTAAACCGGGGATTGATCTCGAGCAGGTATAGCCGGCCGTCGGGCGCACGCTTGAAGTCGAACTTCGCGACGCCACGCAGGCCCAGCTGCCGGACGAGGTCGCGGCCCAGGGCTGTCACCTCGGGCGCGTCGGTAATCACGAGCGCCGTGCTGTCGCCATAAGCCGGCGGCCACGTGCGCAGCTTCCGCCCCGTGAACTCGCCCACCGTCTCGCCGTGCTCGTCGACGTATACATGGTAGCTCTCGATGCGCGTTTCCGGACCCGGAATCAGCTGCTGCACCAACACCGGGATACGCGCGGCCGCCAGACGCGGCCAGAGCGACGCCAGTGTCTCCGGCGACTCGAAGCGCAGTGCCTTCGCGCCCCCGGCAATCGGTATCCACTGCGCGCCGCGGCGTACGAGGGGTTTGAGGACGACCGGAAACGGGAGGTCGAGCGGCATCGGGTCGCGGCACGGATCCAGCACGTGCGCCGGCGGAACGGGGAGGCCGAGTCGCTGCGCCAGCGCCTGGAAGCGGCCCTTGTCGACCAAGTCCTCCACCAAAACGGCGTCGGGTATCACGAAGCGGAAGTGGCGGCGCAGGCGCTCGCGGTGACGGGAGACGAGGAGCAACTCCCGGTCCTCCTCGTAGAACAGCACGGGCGGCGCGGGCTGAGTGGCGCCGAAGCGCTCGAGCACGTCCAACACCGCGTCCGGCCGCTCCCAGGCATCGGCCCAATCGAGCACCACGTCGGCGAAGCGGGAGTACCGCGCCGCCTGGCCGGGCGCCGCCATCACCGCACAGCGGATGCCCGCCAGGCCCAGTGCGCGGAGCAAGTCGGTGTCGCCCAGCACACAGGCGTAGGGGGAACTGGCGTGCGGGGCCGGCATCACCCGTCGTCTCGGGAACCGCTCAACAGCAGGGTCCCAGCCGCGCCCTCGGGGTCCTCGTCCCCCACTTGGTATCCCGCCAGCGAATACGCGTAATAACTGTACGCCGCGCCGGGCCGCACGTCGTTCAGCGCGACGCCGAGCAGGCGGATGGGCAGACGCTGCAGCACCTGGACCTTAGCCTCGGCAATCATGCGGTCCGTAACCCCCGTGCGCAGCACCAGCAGCATGCTGCCGGTGGCCATCCCCAGCGCGCAGGGATCGACGCCGGCAGCCAGGGGCGCGCTATCGACCAGGATCACATCGAAGTGCGGGCGCATTTCGGTGAGCAAGCGGGGCATTACGTCGGAGCACAGCAATTCGGGACCGCGATGCAGGCGCGAGCCGGCACCGATGAAGGAGAGCAGCGGATACGGGGTGCTCTGCACCACGTTGCCTGCTGCCACCTGATCCGCCAAGGCGTCGGTCAGCCCCGGGCGGCGGACACCGCGCAGCGAGCGGTGCAACATACCGCACCGCACGTCGCCGTCGATCAGCAGCGTGCGGTAGCCCACTTGCGCGAACGCCTGGGCCAGATTGGACGTGACGAAGGACTTGCCGTCGCCGCGGCCCGGGCTGGTGACGGTCAAGAGCACCGGCCCGGCCGCGCCGTACGCGTGATGCACGTTCAGCCGGAGGCCCCGCAACGCCTCGACGGCCTGGGCGTCGTGGTCGATTTCGGATCCCCGCCGTTTGCCGTTGCCCTCGGGCACGTGCGGTACGGCGCCGAGGATCGGAAGCCCCATGGCGCGGGTGAGCTGCAGCGGATCGCGGATCGCGGGATCGACACGATCCCGCAGCATCGCGCCCGCCACGCCCGCGCCCAAGCTCACGCCGAAGGCGAGCATGACGAGCAGCGGCGCCGGGTTGACGACGGGGCGACTCGCCCGGACCGCGTCCTCCAGGATGCGGACGTCGGGCACGGTGCTGACGATTCGAGAACAGCAGCGCCGCGTTCTCCTGGGTGCGCTCCAACCGCACCTCCTCCAGCGCCACCGGTGGCGCGCCCTGCAGGGCGCCGGCGATCGTGTCGGCGCGCTGCTGCATCTCGCGCTCGCGGGCGGCGAGGCCGGTCATCACCGTGCGGGCCAGCTGCGGAACTACGTACCGGGCGAGCGTGTCCACCTGCTGCGCCAGGCGGCGCACCGGCGGATGCGTGTCGGCGTAGCGGAAGCTCATGACGCGCAACTCCGCCTGGCGGTCCGAGAGCTCCTTCAGGGCGCCCGTCAGCTCTTGCGAGCGCTGGACAGCGCCGATCATGGAGAGCTCATCCACGGACACTCCCCGATCCCCCGCGCTCGTCAAGACCTGCTCGATCGCCTCGCGGTCGTGCGCCAGCGCGGCAGCGGCCACCTGCAGATCCACATACCGCGCGAACGTCGGGTCTGCGGTCGTGCGGCGGCCGTCGGCGCCCTGGGCCGGGCCCTCCGACGGACGAACCGCGTTGCGCACGCGGAACTGCGTCAGCGCGCCTTCCGCGGAGCGCAGGCTGGCCTGGGCGCGATCCCGCTGCTCCTGCAGAATCGACGACAGCTCGGTGAGTCGTTCGCGCTTCAGATTCGCCGCCACGACCACGAGCCGGTGCGCGACGGCATTGACGGTCGTCGTGATGAGGTCGGGGTCGTGCCCGCGTCGCTCGAGGCGGACGAAGTAGCCATCGGCTGCCGCTCGGATCCGCAGCGCGTCGGAGAGCACGATCGCCGCCTCACTCAGCGCAATCAACTGAAACCGCAGCACCGCTCCCGGGCGCAGGGTACCCGCCGGCGGCACCCAGGCGAAACCCAGCACCGCACCTACGGAGTCGCCCGCGCTCCCCTGCTGCAGAACCACGTCCGCATCCACATCCCGCAGCGTGAAGGCGCGCCCCGTCGAGTCCACCTCGAGCCGGTAAGAACCCGGCCGGACCTCGCCGGGGACGGTCAACGTCGTCCAGGCCGCGGTATCCGCCGGCGATTTCAGCGCGAGGTACAGCCGCGACTGGCGGACGACATCGTCCAGGACGATCCGGGATCGGATCAGGTCGAGCCAGCCGCCCGAGGTACCCAGCAGTTGGGCGCTCTGAATCGGACCCTGATCGCCCCCAGCGCGGTCCCCGGGGCGCTCCGCTGCCTGGATCCAGATTGTGGCGCGCGCCTGATAGACGGGCTTGAGAAACCGCGCCGCGCCGAGGCCCGCCGCCGTGCCGACGATCGTCACGGCACCGACCAGGAGCCTGTAGCGGCGCGCCGCGGCGAAGACCCGCCGCCAATCGCTCGGCGGCGCGATGGGTGCGCCCGGGGGCCCCGATCGGTTGGGCGCGAGGGCCAGTCCCAGCGAGGGGGCTGCTTGCTGCGGATGCGCGGTGGTGTCGCTTGCCATGCTGTCGGTCCGTCGCTCGGTGTAGGGTGGCCCTGCGACGGATTGCAAGCCGGGTACCGCGGGGACTTCAGGCGGCGCGCAGTGTAACGCGCGCTGCCATTAGGAGATACGCAGGCGCACACCGCCTCGACTTCGGCGGGCCGGGAATGTTGTGAGGCATCTGCCACAACTGTGAGCGGTTTCGGCTTTGGCTGCATGGTCTTGCGACCGCGCGCGGTCGGGCCCCCGAACGTCGCAGCCTTCACGCACATCTGTAACGCGGGCGTGTCAGCCGGGGCGTCGTGGGACCGGCCGCGGACGCTAAGTGCTTGTGCCACAAGGCGCCAGCGAATGGGCGCCCGCGCACGTCACCTGCGTTGTCCTCCGGCCACGCGGGCTAACCCGCCCGTTCTGTCCACCAGGGGCCCTGGGCCCGAGGAGTGGAGCAATCATCGTCGGCTCGGCACCACGCAAGCGCAGCGAGTTCCTGCCCTTCTCCCCGCCGACGATTGGCGAGGAGGAGATCCAGGAGGTCGTGGATACCCTCCGCTCACGCTGGATCTCCACGGGGCCGAAGGCGAAACGCTTCGAGAGCGAGTTCGCCACCTACCTCCAAGCCCCGGGGGCGCTGGCGCTCAACTCCTGCACGGCGGCCCTGCACACAGCGCTGAAGGCGCTGGGACTCGGCCCCGGTGATGAGGTGATCACCACGCCGCTGACGTTTGCCGCGTCGGTGAACGTGATCGAACACGTCGGTGCCCGGCCGGTGCTGGTGGACGTGGAGCCGGACACGCTCAACATCGACCCGCGTGCGGTGGCGGCAGCGATCACTCCGCGCACCCGTGCACTCTTGCCCGTGCATTATGCCGGCCATCCTGCCGACCTCGACGCGCTGCACACGTTGGCCAACGCGCACGGCTGCACGATCGTCGAAGACGCCGCGCACGCCCTCCCCGCCTGCTACAAAGGGCGGCCGATCGGCAGCGCCGGCAACCCAGTCGCGTTCAGCTTCTACGCGACCAAGAACCTCACCACCGGGGAAGGCGGCATGCTCACGGCCGATCCCGACTTCCTCGCCCGGGCGCGGGTGATCAGCCTGCACGGCATGAGCCGCGACGCGTGGAAACGCTACGACGAGGGCGGCAGCTGGTTCTACGAGATCCTGCTCCCCGGCTTCAAGTACAACATGACCGACATCCAGGCGGCCTTGGGGTTGTGGCAACTGCGCAAGCTCGCGCAAGCCCAGCAGCGCCGCCGCGAGGTGGTGCGCGCGTACGACCGCGCCTTCGCCGCCGAGCCGGCGCTCGAGCTTCCCGTGACGCGCCCGGAGGTGGAGCATGCCTGGCATTTGTATGTGCTGCGCCTGCGCACGGACGCGCTGAGGATCGGGCGGGACCGCTTCATCCAGGAGCTCGCCGAGCGTAACATCGGCACGTCGGTGCATTTCATCCCGATTCACATCCACCCGTACTATCGCGACAAGTACGCGTTCACGCCGGGCAGCTTCCCGGTGGCGTACGACAATTACCAGCGCATGCTGAGCCTGCCGCTCAACCCCGGAATGAGCGAGCGCGACGTGAGCGACGTGATCGAGGCGGTGCTCGACGTCGTACGGAGTTTCCGGACGTGACGGCGAAGCGCGTTCTCGACATCGTCCTGGCGGGAACGGCGCTCGTCGCCGCGGCGCCCGTGCTCGCCGTGGCCGCGCTGGGGATTCGGCTCGCCGGGCCCGGTCCCGTCCTGTACCGCGCGCAGCGGGTCGGTCAGCACGCCCGCGTGTTCACGATGTACAAGCTTCGCTCGATGCGGGCGCGCGAGGGCTATCCCGTCGTCATCACGGCGAAAGACGACCCCCGGGTCTTCCCGTTCGGCGCGTTCTTGCGACGCGCGAAACTCGACGAGTTGCCGCAATTGTACAACGTCCTGCGCGGCGACATGGCGATCGTCGGCCCGCGGCCCGAGGACCCCAGCATGGTAGCGCGCTTCTATGCGCCGCTGCATCACGAGACGCTGCGCGTGCCGCCCGGGCTCACCAGTCCGGGGAGCATTTATGCCTATACGCACGGCGAGGCACAGCTGGACGCGCGCGACCCCGAGCGCTGCTACGGCGAGCGCTTGTTGCCGTTGAAGCTGGCGTTGGACCTCGTCTATGTGCGCCAGGCCTCGCTCGGATACGATCTCGCGCTCATCGCGCGTACCGGATGGATGCTCGGCACCGCGCTGCTCGGCCGCCGCGCGTTCGCGCTGCCCCGGGAGCTGGCGGAGGCGCGGCGTATCATGGACGAAGACGGCGCGGCACGGAGGTCGGCGTGATGCTCGGCGTACGCGATCGACCGGTGAGCGTGGCGACGCCGACGCTCCTCAACCGGCTCGCGCAAGGGCTCGCGGCGGCGGGCGTGGTCTACTGCCAGTGGAAGGGGCACTGGAAGCGGACGCGCTGGGAGACCGGTGCCGGAGACGTCGATTTGCTCGTTGATCCCGCCTGGGCGGGGCGCCTCGACACTGAACTGGCTCGCCTCGGCTTCAAGCCAAGCCTCCCGCCACCGGAGGCCCAGATCCCCGGCACGGCGAGTTGGATCGGCTACGACCCCGGCCGTTCCAGCCTGGTCCACGTACACGTGCACGTCCGTTTGGTCGTCGGCGGCTATTGGACCACCGTGTACCGCCTCCCGATCGAACGTGCGGTGCTCGCGTCGGCGGTCCCCAGCGTGCCATTCCCGGTGCCGGCGCCCGAGCTCGAGTTCATCGTCTTCGTGCTGCGCACCGTGCAGCGCTACCGTCGCCGGGATGTTTTCGCGCTCCGCCATCCCCGCTGGCTCGCGGAGACGCAGCCGGAATTCGCCTACCTGCTCGGTCGAGTAGACCGACAGCTGGTCGTGGCACAGCTGGCGGAGCTCCTGCCGACGGTGGATGCGGCGTTCTTCGACGCCTGCACCCGATCGCTGCGGCCGGAGGCGTCGCGGTGGTGGCGCCTGTGGCTGCAGCGTGGCCTGCAAACCCGGCTCGAGCCGTATGCCTCCCGCCCGCCACTCAGCTTGCTCGGCCGCCGGATCGGGCGGAGCCTGCGAGTGCTGCCGCGCGCCGAGGGGCACCACCCGGTGCGCGGCGGCCGCGTGATCGCGTTCCTTGGCGGCGATGGCGCGGGCAAGTCCACCTGCGTCGGGGAGCTGTCGCGGTGGCTCGGGGGGCAGTTCGACGTCATGCGGGCCCACCTGGGGCGGCCGCCGCGTTCCCTCACCACCCTCCTAGTCGGCGCCCTGCTGAAGCTGCGCCGCCTGCTGGGCCGCGGCAACGAAACCACCCTCTTCGATATGCTGCGCCACGTGTGCACGGCGCGCGATCGCTACCGTCTGTTCACCACGGTCCGGCGCTTCGCCGATGCCGGGGGGATCGCATTGTGTGAGCGCTACCCCGTGCCACAAAACCGCCTGCTGGTCGGACCGGAACTTCCGCGGCTGCTCGAACGGCGGCGCACCACGCCCCTGGCGCACCGCCTGCTGCGCACCGAGCAGTGGTACTACGACCGCATTACGCGCCCCGACGTCATCACCGTGCTGATGGTGGAGCCGGAGATCGCAGTGCGGCGCAAGACCGACGAGCCGGCGGCCTACGTGCGGACGCGGTCCCGGATCATTTGGGAAACAGACTGGACCGGGACCGGCGCGCGCCTCGTGGACGCCGGACGGGCGCTGCCCGAGGTGCTGAGCGACCTCAAGGCCCTCGTGTGGTCGGAGCTGTAGGGATGAGGCGACTCGTGGTCGAGGTGGCGGGGCCCGCCGGCTCGGGCAAGACGACCATGGCGCAGTTTCTCACCACGCGCTCACACGTTGTCGGCGCGAGCGTATGGAACCTGCCGCACTCGCTCTATGCCGCCAGCGCGCTGCGCGTGCTGCCCGAGATCGGCGCGCTCGTCGGCGCCGCACGCTGGGTCCCCTGGGAAGAGACCGAGCAGCTCATCCGCCTCGACGCCTTGGATCATTATCTGCGCCGTGTCCCGGGGAACGGGCGCGGGCCGAGTGTCGTCGTCCTGGACGAGGGCCCCGTGTTTGCGTTCGCCTGGTTCCGCGTGCTGGGGCACCCGTGTTTCCGCAATGGCCGTCGCGACGCCTGGTGGCGCCGGGTGCTGGCGTATTGGGCGGGACGCCTCGACGCGATCGTGCTGCTCGACGGCGCCGATCCCCTGCTCGTCCAGCGCCTCCGCACGCGCGCGAAGAGCCACCCGCTGAAGCACAGCTCCGACCGGGAGCTCTACGAGTTCGCCGCCGCCTACCGGGACGCGTTCGACTGGGTGATCGCCGGCATGACCGCCGCGGGACGCGCTCCGCGGGTGGTCTCGCTGGAGAGCAACGGCGCGCCTCCCGCGGAGCTCGCGGAGCGGGTGCTCGCCGCCTGCCAGGAGAGCGTCCATGTCGACTGACGTGGCCGCGCTCCCCGCCGCCACGCCCGCGATGCCCGTCCCGGCAACGCTGACCACGCGCGCCTCGCTCAACGCGGTGCAGTCGCTGCTCGACTACGCCGCGCGGCTCGGCGTCGGGTTGGTCATCACGCCGCTGCTCGTGAGTCGCTTCGGGCGCGAGTTGTTCGGTGTGTGGGAAATGCTGAACCGCCTGATCGGCTATATGTCGGCGGCCGACGGGCGTCCGACCGAAGCGTTGCGCCTCGTCATCGCCACGAAGCAGGCGGCGGCGGACCCGCTGGAGCATCGGCGCGCCGTCGGCAGCGCCCTCGTCGTGTGGCTGTTGTTCTCGCCCCTGGTCGCCGGGCTCGGCAGTGTCCTCGTGTGGCTCTCGCCGCTGGTGACCAAGGTGCCCCCGGCGCTGCACACGACCGTGCGGCTGGCGAGCGCGGCGCTGCTGGTCAGCTTGTTGATTGGCGGCCTCTCCTCGGTGCCGGAATCCGTGCTGCGCGGCATGAACCTCGGTTACAAACGGATGGGATTTCAGGCGGCGCTCAACGTGATCGGCGGCGGGCTCACCGCCGGCGCCGTCTATGCCGGGCTCGGACTGGTGGGCGTCGCCGGCGCGCAGGTGGCGCTGATGGCCATCACCGGGGTGTGCTTCTGGATTCTCGTCAAGCGGTACGTCGCATCGTTTGGCGTGGCGCGGCCCTCGGCGCCCGAGGTGCGGTCGCTGCTGGGCATGAGTGTGTGGATCGCGATCGGCGAAGTGGTCGCGAAGCTCGCCACGGCCAGCGACGTCATCATCCTCGGCATGGTCGCGTCCCCGGCGCTCGTGACGACCTACGTGCTCACCGGGTACGCCGGGCGCATCGCGCTCGGGCTCCACGTCTTCACCACCGGCGCCGCGATGCCGGGGCTGGGGGGCGTGATCGGACGCGGGGAGTACGAGTGGGCGGCGCGTCTGCGGCGCGAGATCATGAACCTGACGTGGCTCTTCGTCACCGCGGTGGGGGCCACGATCCTGCTGTGGAACCGATCCTTCCTGGCGCTGTGGGTCGGCCCGGTTAACTACGCCGGGTTCTGGACCAATCTGCTCATCGTGATCGTCACGGTGCAGACCGCGCTGGTCCGCTCCGACGCCTACGTCCTGGATGCGACCCTGCAGCCCCGCCTGCGTGTCAGGGTCGCCGCCGTCGCGGCCGTCGTCATCATCGGCGCGTCCCTCGCACTCACGCCGGCGCTCGGCATGGTCGGCGTGTGCCTCGGTGTGCTGGCCGGCCGGTTGGTGCAGTCGATCGCGTATCCGCTGCTCGTGGACCGCTGCCTGCACCGCCCCCCCCGCCTGGCGGTGCGGCCGATCATCCGGCCGCTGCTCGTCATGCTGCTGCTGTTCGGTGTCACGGCCGTCTTGGGCGACCGCGTGCTGACCGCCCATTGGCTGGCATGGGCGGTCGGCGTGGTCGCGACCCTCGCCCTCATGATGGCCGTAGCCTTCGCAACGGGGCTTTCCACCGGGGCGCGTCGCGCGGTAGTCGGCCGGTTGCGCGCAATGCTCGTGACATCCCGTGGCTAGCGCGATCGGGTACGTGCTCGGAGGCACGGGCCTCCAGCCCCAGACCGTGCCCGCGCGGGCGGTCCCCGCGACCGGGGTCAACCCAATCGTGTTGGCCGCGTTCTATCTCATGGTGTTCTCGTTCAACTTCGAGATGCCCGACCGCGGCGGATGGGAAGTCCCCGCCATGACGGCGGCGCTATTCATCGCATCGACGCCGCTCGCGCTGCGCGCGTGTTACGGACGCGTGCCCGGCGCCATGCTCTGGTTCGCGGCCTATCTGTGCATCTTCGTCCTGGCGAGCCTCGTCCACGTGTGGATCGACTTCGGCGACGTCCGCCACTACCTGATCGTGTTGGTAGAAGCCGTCCTCGTGGGCTGGGCCGGCTTCAACCTCTGCAGCCGGGCCGTGGTCGGCACCGGAGCCCTCTGGAGCTTCGTGTTCTCGGCACTGGCACGGGCGGTGTTGCCCATGGTGGGTGTCGGCCGCACCTCCTACGCGGTGTGGACGGGCGGCGAGCGCGTGACGGCGTTCGGTCAGAATGCGAACTTCAGCGCGATCCTCCTGTCAGCAGGCCTCGTGACCCTGCTCGGCCTCACGTTCGGGCGGCCGGGTACCTCGCGCCGGATGCGACTGGCCGCCGTGCCGATCGGCCTGTTCATCGGTGCCGCGATCATCGAGACCGGGTCGCGCGGCGGACTCATCTCGCTCGCAGCGGGGCTCGTGGCGCTGGTCTTCACGGCGGGTGGCAATCTGAAGGTGCGGCTGCGCAACGGGGCGGTCACGGTGCTCGCGATCGGCGCACTGGCCTACTCCGCGTTCACCGCGACCGTGATGAAGAACCGCCTGGAGGCGACCGCGCAAACGGGCACGCTGGCGGGCCGCGAGCAGCTGTGGCCGTCGCTCGTGGACATGTTCCTGGAGAAGCCCTACATCGGCTGGGGCCCCGTCAACAACCAATTCGAGGTCGCCGCGCGCACCACGGACATGGTGCGCGAGCATCGGGACGCGCACAACCTGCTGCTCGAGCTGCTGACAGCGGAGGGGCTGGCGGGCGCCGCACCATTCCTGATCGGCCTCGGCCTGTGCGTCGTCGCGGCCTGGCGGGGGCGCACCAGCCCGTACGGCATCGCACCCTTCGCGCTGGTCGCGCTGTTTCTCGTCGCGAACATCAGCACCAACCTGCTCGCCTACAAGCCGTTCTGGTGGGTGCTGGCCGTCGCCCTGGCGAGCGGACAGCTCGCGGCCGGGGCGAGCCCGGCCGAGGGAGGGACGCGCCCATGTGCGGCATAGCCGGGCGGTTCCACGCCGCGCTCTTGCCGCCGGCGCCCGAATGGGCCGAGCGCGCGGACGCGCTGCTCGCGCACCGCGGCCCGGACGGGCACGGGGCATATCGCGACGCCAACTGCGAGCTGATCCACCGCCGGCTGGCCCTCATCGACCTGTCGCCCACCGGGCACCAACCGATGGCGAACGAGGACGCGAGCGTTTATGTGGTCTACAACGGCGAGATCTACAACCATCGCGCGCTGCGGGCGGAGCTCCAGGGCCACGGCCACAGTTTCCGCGGCACGTCCGACACCGAGGTCCTCGTCCACCTGTACGAAGAGCTAGGCGAGCGGGTGGTAGAACGGCTGCGTGGGATTTTTGCGCTCGCCATCTATGACCGTACCCGGCGACGCCTGCTCCTGGCGCGCGATCGCTTCGGCGTGAAGCCGCTGTTCGTTGCCGAGCACCGCGGCCAATGGGTATTTGGGAGCGAGATCAAGGCCATCGCGGCGCTCCCGGGCTTCCAGCCCGAGCTCGACCGGCAGGCCTGCTACGATTTCCTCGGCCTGGGCTATGTACCGGAGCCGGCCACGGGGTTCGGGAACGTGGCGGCGCTGGCGCCGGGGACCCTCATGGTGATCGACACCCAGGGCGCCCGCCGCCGGCCGTTCCACACCGTGCAGGCGCGACCGGACGCGCAGCGGACGCTCGAGGGCTGCGTGGAGGAAGTCTCCACCGCGCTGCTCGACGCCGTCGGCGCGCAGTCGGTCGCGGACGTCCCGGTCGCCGCGCTCCTGAGCGGCGGTATCGACTCCTCGCTGGTCGTCGCCGCGCGCCAGCGCGCGACCGGGGACTCCACGACCACGTTCAACGTACGGTTCCCCGACCGCAGTCATGATGAGACCCCGCGCGCGCGCGCGGTCGCCGCGCACTACGGGACGCAGCACATCACCGTCGACCTGCCAGAGGGGGCGTTGCGCACGGACGCCATCCTCGACCTGCTGCGACACTTCGACCAACCGTTCGCCGATACGAGCCTGATCCCGACGTACTGGATCGCCCGCGCCGTGCGCGAGCAAGGCATCATCTGCACCCTGTCGGGGGACGGCGGGGACGAGGGCTTCGGCGGCTATCCCCTGTTCTGGCGCGCCAACTCCTTGATGCGCCTGGCGCGTCTGCCCGCCTGGACCACACGTGCCGCCGCGGCTGTGGGCGATCGCTTCGCGCCCTGGACGCAGAACTGGGGCCGCCAGGTGTCCAAGGCGGCAGCGCTCGCCGACGCCGGTCGCAGCGACGCCGCCGTGCTGATGGCGGGCCTCTCGAACTACCTCTCGGAGTCCCAGAAGCAGGAGCTCGTCCCGGCCGCGGCCCGCGAGGGGCTGGACCCCGCCTATCGCCTGTACGACGACCAGCACCCGACGGGCGTCGCGGATCTCGAGCAGCTGTCGCGGCGGCTCACCGAGACGCAGTTCGCCGTGAGCTTGCCGTCGCAGATGCTGCGGAAGGTGGACATGATGAGCATGCGCGCCGGCATCGAGGTGCGCGTGCCGCTGCTGGACGAGACCGTCGTGGGCCTGGGGCTCTCGCTGTCCCATGCGCTCAAGACCGACGGCCGCAGGGGCAAGCTGGTGTTGCGAGCGCTGGCGGCTCGCTGGCTGCCGGCTCACGTCGCGCAGTCCGGCAAACGGGGGTTCAGCATCCCCCTTGACGTCATGGCGCCGCCCGAGTTGCACACGGCCCTGGAGGACTTGCTGCTCGGCCCCGATGCGCGGACGCGGGGCTGCACCGATGCGACCGTGGTGCGCGCCTGGCTGCGCGGCTTCCGGCGGGCCGGCGGGGGCCACCACACGGGCACCGTCAGTCGCGAAGGCCTCTACCGGCGCTTGGTGTCGGTGTTGGCGTTGGAGCTGTGGCTCCGGGAGTACCGGCTCCAATGGTGAATGCATCCGGGCGTCCCCGCGTGTCGATCGTGATGCCGTGTCGCAACGAGGCGGCCTACATCGCCCCGTGCCTGGACTCGGTCCTCGCGACGGACTACCCACTGGACCGCTTGGAGGTGCTCATCGCCGACGGCCGCAGCGACGACGGCACCCACGAGATCGTCGCGGGCTACGCCGCCCGCCACTCCTGCGTCCGGTTGCTCGACAACCCCGCGCGGATCACACCGGCGGCGCTCAACACGGCGATTCGCGCCGCGACCGGCGACGTGATCATTCGCATGGACGCGCATGGCGTGTATCCGCGCGACTATGTGTCTCGCCTCGTGACCGCGTTAGAGGCCAGCGGGGCGGACAACGTCGGCGGCGTGGTCGTGACACTGGCCGCCGACGACACGCCGGTGGCGCGCGCCATTGCGCTCGCGTTCGCCCACCCCCTCGGCGTGGGCAACGCCTACTTCCGCATCGGAGTGGCAGGGCCCCGCTGGGTCGATACGGTCCCGTTCGGTTGCTTCCGGCGGGAGGTGTTCGAGCGGGTCGGTATGTTCGACGAAGAACTGGTGCGCAACCAGGACGACGAATTCAACCTGCGCGTGATCGGCCACGGCGGGCGCATTCTGCTGTTGCCGGATGTCGTGTCGCGGTACTACGGGCGCCGCTCGCTCGGCGCCGTCGCGCGGATGTTCTATCAGTACGGGTACTTCAAGCCGCTGGTCGCGCGCAAGACCGCACGCATCATGCTGCGCCAGCTCGTTCCGCCCCTGTTCGTGATGAGCCTCGTGGTCACTGCCGCACTCGGGATTTGGGTGAGCGCGGCGCGGGGGGCGTTGGCAGCAATCGTGGGGGCGTACTCGGCACTCGTCCTCACGGGAGCGGCGCTGACCGTGCGCAAACACGGCTTGCGCTGCGCGGCGGCGCTCGCCGCAGTGGTCGCGACCATGCACGTCTGCTACGGCGTGGGCTACCTGCGCGGCGTCGTCGAGCACTGGCTCCCGCTCGGCCGCCGCCGCACCAGCCGGCCCGCACCGATGCCGCTCACCCGGTGAAGACTGCCATGACGAGCGCGCACCCCACGATCGCGAGCTTCGGCTATCACGAGGTCACGGACGAGCCGTCGCAGTCGGGCTTTCAGCGGCCCGGCGCCCTGCCCTACACGCTCACGCCGCGGGCGTTCGCCGCGCACCTGGACCAGATCGCCGCCGGCAACGCCGCTCCCACACGGGTGACCGACATCGATTTCACGCAGCCGGGCCGCTTCCTGATCCTCACCTTCGACGACGGCGGCAAGAGCGCCGTGTACGCAGGCGACGCGCTCTGTCAACGCGGCTGGCGGGGGCATTTCTTCATCGTCTCGAGTCTGATCGGCCAGCCCACCTTCGCGACCGCGGACGATATCCGTTATCTCGCGAGCTGCGGGCACGTCGTCGGGACCCACTCCCACACCCACCCGGACATCTTCCCCGACCTGACGCCCGAGCGGATGCTCGACGAATGGCGCAGGAGCGGCGACATCATCGGCGACATCCTCGGTGCGCCGTGTGTGACCGCATCCGTCCCAGGCGGAGACATCTCGCGCCCGGTGCTCGCGTCAGCCGCCGGCGCGGGCGTCCGATATCTCTTCACATCGGAGCCATGGCTCACCCCCCGGGCGATGAACGGCTGCCGGGTGCTCGGACGCTTCAGCCCCAAGGTGGGCACGTCCCCCGCCCGCATCGGCGCGTTGGCGCAATTCCGCGGCTGGACCAGCGCGCTCGTGGTGCGCCGCCTGAAGGGGCTGGCCCGCGCGGGACTGCCGCTGCTCTACCGGCACTATGTGCGCCGGACCACCCGCGCCCGGCCGGGAGGAGCCTGAGATGCCCGCGCCGATCCGCGTCCTGATGATCACGAGTGACTGGCCCGATCGCGCCAGCTGGGGAGGGACCGCCACGTTCATCTCCCGTCAGGTCGACTTCCTGCGCGCGGCCGGCGTAGACGTGGATGTATTCCGCTTCCGCGGCGACGGCAAACCCCTCCGCTACGCCGCGGCATGGCTGGACGTGCAGCGCCGCCTGCGACGCGAGCGCTACGACCTGATCCACGCGCAATTCGGCCAGAGCGGACTCCTGGCGCTGCCGAAACAGCTGCCGCTGGTCGTCACCTTCCGGGGGGACGATCTCGAGGGAGTGCTCAGCAACACGACCGGCCGCCTGACGGCGCGGGGCCGCCTGCTGCCGCTGCTCTCGCGTGTCGTGGCCCGGCGCGCCGACGCGACCATCGTCGTCTCGGCGCACATGAAGGCCTTCCTGCCCCGCGCGGCGCAGCCCCATGTCATTCCCTCGGGCCTCGACCTCGAGCGGTTCCGGCTGATCCCGCAGGCCGAGGCCCGGCGCCATCTGGGCCTCGCGCCCGATCGGCGCTTGGTGCTCTTCGTGGGGAGCCCGACGTCGTCGCGTAAGCGCTACGACCTCGCACGGCGGGCCGTCGACATCGTCGGGCGGTCCTTGCCGGCCGAGCTGGTGCTCGGCTGGGGCGTGCCGCACGACCAGATCCCGTACTACATGAATGCCTGCGATGCGCTGGTGTTCACGTCGCGCCAGGAGGGATCGCCCAACGTCGTCAAAGAGGCGCTGGCCTGCAATCTCCCGGTGGTCTCGGTGGCCATCGGCGACGTCCCCGAACGGCTGCGCGATCTCGCCGGGTGCGAGGTGTGCGCCGACGCCGAGCCGGACACGATCGCCGCCGCCTTGGTGCGCGTGCTGCGTCGCGGCGAGCGGACTGCCAGCCGCGAGCGGCTGCGCGATCTCGACGAGCACGTTATCACCGCGCGGGTGATCGACGTGTACCGCTCCGTGCTGGCACAGACGCACTCCGGGGCCGCCGGCAACCGGGGGCGCCGGGTCGCGACGGCGGTGGGGGCCCCGTGAGAGTTACGATTCTCACGCAGTACTACCCCCCCGAGATCGGTGCTCCGCAGGCGCGGCTCTCCGAGCTCGCGAAGGCGCTGGTGCGCCGGGGTCATGCCGTCACGGTGCTCACCGCGATGCCGAGCTACCCCGTCGGGAAGATCCATGCGGGGTACGGTGGGTTCGTGCGCCGGGAGCAGCAAGACGGCGTGCAAGTCATCCGCACACCGATCTTCCCGACACAGCGGGCGGATTTCCTGGGCCGCCTCGCGAACTACTTCTCGTTCGCGTTCTCCGCCGGTTTCCTGGGGACCTTCCTGCTGCGCCGTTGCGATTATCTCATTGTGGAGAGCCCGCCGCTGTTCCTCGGGCTCGCCGGGGTGTGGCTCAGCTGGCGCACGCGCGCCGCGCTGGTGTTCAATGTGTCCGATCTCTGGCCCGAAACCGCCGTACGACTCGGCATTCTGCGCACCGGCAGCATCGGGCACCGGCTCGCCGAGTGGCTGGAGGGCTTCTGTTACCAGCACGCGGCCATCGTCAGCGGCCAGACGAAGACCATCGTCCAGAACATCGCGGAACGTTTTCCGCATTGCCGCACGTATCACTTTTCCAACGGCGTGAACTCGCGCCGGTTTCACCCCGAGCGGCGGACCGCGGCCGCGCGCGCGGCCCTCGGGGCGGATGCACCCGGCGTCTGCGTCGCCCTGTACGCCGGCCTCCACGGGCTCGCCCAGGGCTTGGATCGCGTGCTGGACGCGGCGGACACGCTCCGCACCGATCCGACGCTGCGCCTTGTGCTGGTGGGCGACGGACCCGCGAAGGAAAAGCTGGTGCAGCAGGCGCGCGAACGCGGCTTGCCCAACGTGCGGTTTCTCGATCCCCTCGCGAGCGCCGACGTCCCGCCGCTCGTGGCCGCCGCCGACATCGTGCTGGTGCCCCTCGCCACGCACATCCCGGGAGCGACGCCGTCCAAGCTGTACGAGGCCATGGCCAGCGCTCGCCCCGTCGTGCTCGTCGCCGGCGGCGAGCCCGCGGCGTTCGTGCGCGAGCACCGCGCCGGAATCGTGGTCGCCCCGGGCGACCGCCCCGGCCTGGTGGAAGCGCTCCGGACCCTGTGTGCCGAACCCGCATTGCGCCACGAGCTGGGGACCAACGGGCGGCGGGCAGTCGAGCGGCTGTTCGACAAGGCCGATATCGACAACGCCTTCATCGAGCATCTCGAGCACGCCCGTCGCATCGCGCCCGCCGACGGCATCCGGCACCCCGCACCGAGCCGGCCCGCATGACCACTCCGACGAAAGGCGGTCGTCCCTTGCGCGTCCTGATGATCACCAGCGAGTGGCCCACCGACGCAGGCCACACCGCCCATTTCATCGCGCGCCAGTTCCGTTTCCTCCGAGCGGCGGGCGTGGACGTCGATGTGTTCCCCTTCCGGGGAAACAAAAACCCGCTGCGCTACCTCGCTGCGTGGGCGCGCGTGCGGCGCCGGCTGTGGCGGGAGCGCTACGACCTGATTCACGCCCAATTCGGCCAGAGCGGTCTGCTCGCCGTTCCCACGCGCTTGCCGCTGGTCGTGACGTTCCGGGGCTCCGACCTGTTCGGCATCATCGGCCCGCGCGGTCGCCAAACACGGGCCGGACGGCTGCTGCAGTGGCTGTCGCAGCGCGTCGCGCGCCGGGCCGACGCCGCCATTCTGGTCTCGGCGCACTTAGGGCAGTACCTCACCCACCCCGTCCCGACGCACATCGTGCCGTCGGGCCTCGACCTCGACCTGTTCCGCTGCATCCCGCGGCACGAGGCGCGTGACCACCTCGGGTGGCCCCAGGGGGGACGTCGCATCCTGTTCGTGGGTAACCCGGACGACCCGCGCAAGCGGGGCGACCTCGCGCGCCAGGCTGTGGCGCTGCTGAAGCGCACCATGCCAGCAGAACTCGTGATCGGTTGGCGTGTGCCGCACGAGCAGATGCCGTTTTATATGAACGCCTGCGACGCATTGGTGTTCACGTCGCAGGAAGAGGGCTCCCCCAACGCCGTGAAGGAAGCACTGGCCTGCGACCTCCCGGTGGTCTCGGTCGCAGTGGCCGACGTGCCCCAGCGCCTCCAGGGCATCCCCGGGTGCGAGGTGTGCGCCGACGCGACGCCGGAGACGATCGCCCTGGCGCTCGAGCGCACGCTGCGCCGCGCCCAGCGGTGCGGCGGCCGCGGGCGGGAAGCCGCGCGCCAGCTCGACGAGCGCCTCCTCACCGAGCGCGTGATCGGCATCTACCGCTCGGTGCTCGCCGGGGCGAATGAGCACGAGCCCGCGGGGGAACGTGCACTTGTGTAACACGCTTGCGGCACGCGCAGCGACCCATCGCGCACGTAACCCACGTCGGCGGCGTGGGTTAACGGATCGATCCTCGTCGTATGGATTATGCGCAGGGAGTCCGCTGTGCCTGCGCTGGAACCTTGAATGGTATTTCTGAACCGCGCCGCCGACGGCGAAACGATGTCCGCGATGATTGGGTTCGTGTCCCCCCGTACCGGAGCAGCGCTCCGGCCCGAGGGGGACGCGCTCGTGTCCGGCGACGGCGAGCGGGTGCCGATCTTCTCGGGGATCCCCCGTTTCGTCTCCTCCGACGACTACGCCGCCGCGTTCGGGCTGCAGTGGAACCTGCACGCTGGCACGCAGCTTGACAGCCGTACCGGTGCGCACCTCACCGAGCTGCGTCTGGTGCGGTGTGCCGGCTTGCCGCTCGAGCAATTCGCGGGCCTGCGTGTGCTCGAAGCGGGCTGCGGCGCCGGCCGCTTTACCGAGCTGCTCGTAGGCGCGGGCGCCTTGGTGCACTCCATCGACTTGAGCGCCGCCGCGGTGGACACGAACCGGCGCAATATCGGCGCACCCCCCAATTACGCGATTGCACAGGCGGACATCCGCGCCTTGCCGTTCCCCGCGGGCGTATTCGACGTGGTGATCTGCCTCGGCGTATTGCAACACACGCCTTCGCCGGAGCAGAGCCTCGCCGCGTTGTGGCGCATGGTCGCACCCGGCGGTCGTCTGGTGATCGACCACTATACCTGGACGCTCTCCCGGGTCACGAAGCTCGCGCCCCTGTACCGGATGTTCCTGAAACGCTTGTCGCCTACGGGCTCACGGCGCATCACGGAGGCGCTCGTCAACGTGTTCTTCCCGCTACACTGGGCAGTACGGCGGACCCGGCTGCTGCAGACGCTGTTGAGCCGCGTCTCTCCGTGCCTGGCCTACTGCCACATCTATCCCGACCTGACCCGGGCGCAACACGAAGATTGGTGCCGGCTCGACACGTATGACGAGCTCACCGATCGCTACAAACGCCTGCGTACCGCCGGCCAGATTCGGCGCACGCTCACCGCCTTGGGCGCCACAAACGTCCAGGCGGTGCGGCGCGGCCACGTAGTCGAGGCCGCGTGCCGCAAGCCGCTATGGTGACGACCGTCCGGCCGGCGACCGCGTCGGAACAAGCTGAATGGGACCATCTGGTCGCCCGCTTCCCCAACTGCCGGATCGTCCATAAGCGGGTCTGGACGGAATGGCTGGAGGCGTGCGGCTGCGGCGCGCCGCTCTACCTGGTGTTCGAGCGGGATGGCGCGGTCGTCGGCGCCATCCCCGGGTTGCTCGTGCGGCTCGGTCTGTTGCGGCTGTACGGCTCGCCCCTGCCCGGCTGGCAGACCCCCGCCATGGGACCGGTGTTCGATCCCGCCCGCGTATCGACGAGCGAGCTGGTGGGCGCGCTGGTGCCATACCTCGAGCGCCGCCATGGCGTCCATCATGTCGAGCTGCTGAGCGGCGAGCTCGACGCCCCCGCAATGCAGGCCCTGGGATTTCGGGGCGAAGGGGTGCCCACCTACCGTGCCCCGCTCTATCCGGGCGACGAAGCGCGCATGATGAAGGCGCTGAAGGAAAGCGCGCGGCGGAATATTCGTCGCGCGGGAAAGCTCGGGCTCGTAGCGCGGATCGAAGACGACGAAGCGGTCGCGGCCGAGCACTACGCGCAGCTCCACGAAGTGTTCGTGCGCGGCGGCAACACGGTGTCGTTCCCGCGCGCGCGCGCCCTGGAGTTCTTCCGGCGCATGCGGGCGGCGGGCAAGTTGCTCGCCGTGTCCGTCTACCTGCCCGAGGGCGCGAACATCGCCACCGGGTTGTTCACGATCGACGGCCGGGAGCTGCTCCTGTGGTCGTGGGCCCACCGCACCGCGCACCGCTGGTTCCGGCCCACCGAGTTGCTCACCTGGACCGTCATGACGCGCGCGATGGCCGCGGGCTGCGAGACGCTCGACTTCATGGGCCTCGGGGACTTCAAGACCAAGTTCGGCGCCGCGCTCGACGACACGAAATACCGCTGGGTGCGCAGCCGCTACCGCTGGCTCGGCCGCGCGCGCGATTTCGCCGAGCGCGGCTATCGCTGGCAGCAGTCGCTGCGTGGGCGCATCGCGCGGATGCGGATGTTCGGCTGGCGCGGGCCGGCCGACGAGCCGGAACGCGTGGAGAGCCCGGCGTGACCCCCCACCGCAGCGGAAGGGCAGACTAGCATGTGCGGCATCACCGGCCTCGTGAGCCTGCAAGGGAGTCCCCTCGACCCCGCCGTGCTGCAGGAAATGACCGACCGTCAGGCCCATCGCGGGCCGGACGGCGAGGGTTTCCTGCTCGCCTGGCGGACCGCGGGCGGATTCGCCCACAAGCTGGTGGCGCACACGCGCCAGTGGGACGGACGCGCCCCGGTGCGCGTGGCCCTCGGCCACCGCCGCCTCGCGATCCTCGATCTCTCCGACCGCGGCCTGCAGCCGATGCCAGCCGGCGACGGCAAGGTCTGGATCGTCTTCAACGGCGAGATCTACAATCACCGCGAGCTGCGCACCGAGCTGGAGGGACGCGGCTACGCGTTCGGGACGCGCACCGACACCGAAGTGTTGCTGCAGGCATATCGGGAATGGGGCGAGGATTGTCTCGCGCGGCTCCAGGGGATGTATGCCTTCGCCATCTGGGACGGGACGAGCGGCCGGCTGTTCGCCGCGCGCGACCGCCTGGGCATCAAGCCCTTTTATTACGCGACGGCAGGCGGGACGTTCGCCTTCGCGTCCGAAATGAAGGCCCTGCTCGTCTGTCCGGGTCTCGACGCGGAACTCGACGACGACGCCGTCGTCGGCTTCCTCATCCACGCCAACTGTGACTACGGCGAGCCGACGCTGCTGCGCGCGGTGAAGGCGTTGCCCCCCGGGCATAGCCTCACGGTACACGCCGATTCCGGCCAAGTCGCCGTCCGCCGCTACTGGCAGCTCACCCCGCAACACGGCAATGGGGTCCGCGACAGCGTGAAGCTGGACGGGCTGCGGACGCTGCTGACGAGCACGATGCAGTCCCACCTCGTCAGCGACGTGCGGGCCGGCAGCTGCCTCAGCGGCGGCATCGACTCCTCGACGGT